>JAEEGH010004815.1_pt1 | contig 34340 bp, 28 predicted proteins | sample 9134181 | NCBI WGS metagenome assembly JAEEGH01 (sample SAMN16246544, study PRJNA631951) | gut metagenome | biome: gut microbiome; feature: rumen; material: DP-attached | host: Bos | place: Iran: Karaj | collected 2018-10
GGTCGACGTTACAGTAGTTTCCCATGGTGAGGTTTTCTACTTCCAGTTTGTCACACCAGAAATTGAACATGGTGAAGTTGCCGACGGCACCCTGTGTTTGTCCGCGCTGTGATGCCAGCACTACGTCTTGAGCTTCTTTTCCAAGCCCTTCTAATCGCAGATGTGGACAGCGGACAACCATACCGAATGGCTCTCGTCCATTTTCCCCCACTTTAACTGTAGTGTCATCCGGGTCGTCAATCCAATACACTCCTGGTTGAATATATATTGTGATTCCATCGACTAAATGATTACAGGCTTCTTGGAAAGTTTTGTAAGTGTATGGTGTGTTGTCCTTAGCTCCTGCGTCTACCATGATATGGAAAGAATCAAGTTTTTGTGCAGAAGCAAGCAGAGACCATAAAGTCCCTAACAATAACAAGTTACGCTTCATAATTCTTGTCTGAAATTTATTGATGAGTCTTAGTCTTGTCTTTGTAGAAAAGTTTGTTGGCACCAGAAGTGATTTCCAACTCGCTACGGTGGGCCTTGATGAATGAATCAATGTGGCGCTTGCGCTTATCTTCCAGAATTTCATCGACAGCAATGAGAATACCGGTTTCTTCAACGTCGCCGAACCCATAGTTAATGGCTGTTCCAAACAGTTTCATCGTAGGTGACAGCCCCATGTAGGCGTTGACTAAAGGTGGAATGTTATAGCCCATTTTCCGAATTTCGCGGTTGAGAATGAGATAATCTTCTTTGAGGTTATTCCCGCAGAATAGTTCCTCCAGTTCTTTTTTGTCTGTTTCTAATTCTAACGGTTTCACCGGAATAATCAGATGCTCTTTGTCGTCGAAGTACTTCTTTAGGAAGTAGAGTATCATGTCTCGTCCCTTTCGGATATAAGACGGGTACATGGTCATCTTGCCGAAGTAGTATTTGACATTAGGACGGATGACCGTCAAAGCACCGAGTCCGTCCCACAAGTTGTCAAGGGCAAAGAGACTTTTGGCACCCATGCGTGAAGACTGGTAGGGTGGCGATACGAACGAGCGTCCCAGTTCCACCGTCCAGGGCGCATAATCCTTAATGAATCTTTCTGAGAAATGGAACATGTGACTGGTAGCCAAAATTGGCTGTCCATCATTGTCATAATCCCAGTCCGTACCTAATAGGTAGCGGTATCCGCCAATGATTTCTTCTTCATCGGGATTCCATACGATGAGCTGCTTATAGCAATTCTCACAGGTGTCGAATTCGTCAATGTCGGCCTCTTTACCTGTTCCCCCTCCAGCTTCCCTGAAAGCTATCTCACGCAATCGTCCAATCTCCAACATCACGTTGGGAGCATTGTGTGCCGTGACTACATAGATTTTGTTGTTGCTTTTATTAGTCATGCGCAACTGCTTGTCAGGTGTAAGTTCGCTCTTGAGCACTTCCTTGCTGATAGGTTGAATAATGGCTTGTTCCATCGTTGGAGATTATGGGTTAGAAGATTTGAGAATTAAAGTTTTTAAGTTTAGCTTTTTATAGTTCGTAAACTTTGTCTTGAACGTATTGTGCCCATTCTTTGGGAGTTTTGCTCTTGTCAAAGGTTTGCCATGGGATGGGCTTCCCTATTTTCACTTCGAAGGTTTTCCCGACATTTTTATACATTTCATCGACAAGAAAGAGCATGGCCAGATTAAATGGCAGGAAACGATCGCTGAAGTTTGCTAAACGATAGAAGAAATTTGAGTTTTGCCCGCTAAAATGGATGGGTATTACGTCTCGCTGATATTCCACGCTTTTGGAAATGAAAGTCTTTGACCAGGGAATGTCGCGTATGATTCCATCGTGTTTGCGTGAGCAAATGCCGGCAGGATACATCAGAATGTGGTTGTCGCTCTCAAAGCCTGCTTTGACCATAGCGGGGAAATCACGACTCTGCTTGCCTGTTTTGTTGATGGGGATACAGAGGGGTGCCAGTCCTGGAAGATTCATTAAGAGGTCGTTTACCAGATAACGGAAATGAGAGTCAAAATGGCGACCGATAATGCTTCCCAGAGCCACACCGTCTACTCCTCCAAGTGGGTGGTTCGATACGATAGTATAAAGGCGGCCACAGTTTTTGTCAGGCAGATTTTCCATCCCCTCAACCTTAAGAGTCATCTGTAGATATTTCACACATTCCTCTAACCACGCTGTTCCTTGCTTGTCGCGTGATTCCCAAAGGAACGCATTGACTTGGTCCTGATGGACAATACGCTTAAGCCATGACACCAAGAATTTTGGTATCCATTTGGCTTTCTCTCCCATTTTGTCCTTCAGAATTCTGTCAATGTCAATGGTCTTCTCGGTAATTTGTTCCATGTCTCTCTTGCAAATACTAACAAGTTGCAAAGTTAATGTTTTTATTTAGAAAACCTTGCACTTTTTCAGAAAAAATGTGCAAAAACTGATATTTATAAAATATTCACTAAAAAAAGTGGAGAATTGTGGGGGATTGTGGGGGGAAATGATTAACTTTGCAACCGATATTTAAATAAAATAAGTACGCATGCGCTTTTTAGGTAATATAGAGGCAAAGATTGATGCGAAGGGACGCGCTTTCCTTCCTGCCGTTTTCCGTAAGGTATTACAGGCGGGAGGTGAAGAGCGTTTAGTGCTGCGTAAAGATGTATTCCAGCCTTGTCTTGTGCTCTATCCGGAAAGTGTCTGGAATGACCAAATGGACAGTCTGCGCCTGCGTCTTAACCGATGGAATCGTCAGCACCAGCAGGTGTTCCGCCAGTTTGTTTCTGACGTAGAGGTGCTGTCGTTGGATGGTAATGGGCGTTTTCTGATTCCCAAACGTTACCAACGCATGGCAAGCATTGATTTGGATATCAAGTTCGTAGGCATGGGCGACACCATTGAAATATGGAGTAACGCCAAGTCCGAGGAGCTGCAGATGACACCAGAGGATTTCGGTAATGCCTTGGAGGAGCTGATGGCTACGGGCGAGACAGAAGACGCAAAAAGTAATGGATGAAGAATGATAGTGACAGCTGAGACATATCACGTACCTGTTCTATTACAGGAGAGCGTCGACGGGCTGGATATCCAGCCCGACGGCATTTACGTAGACGTTACTTTCGGTGGCGGCGGTCATTCTCGTGAGATATTGTCGCGGCTGGGTCCGAAGGGTCATCTGTATAGTTTCGACCAGGATGCTGATGCAGAAAAAAATATCGTCGCTGATGATAGATTTACCTTCGTTAGGAGTAACTTTAGGTATATCAGCAACTGGATGCGCTACTATGGCGTGGAACAGATTGACGGTCTGTTGGGCGACTTGGGGGTGTCAAGCCACCATTTCGACGACGAGACACGCGGTTTTTCTTTCCGATTCGATGCACCGCTGGATATGCGAATGAATAAACGCGCCGGTCAGACGGCTGCCGATGTCTTAAATAGCTACAGCGAGGAACAGTTGGCCAATGTCTTTTACCTATATGGTGAATTGAAGAATGCACGCAGGTTGGCCAAGTCAGTAGTCAAGGCTCGTCAGCAACAGCCTATCATGACCACCTGTGACCTGTTGGCAGCATTGGGTATAGAAACAGAACAGGCTGATGCTCAGTTGTCCATAGTCAATGCTCAACTGAAAAAAGATCTGGCACGGCTCTATCAGGCCCTTCGTATAGAGGTGAACCATGAGATGGATGCCCTGCGTGACATGTTAAATAGTGCTACTGAGTTGTTGAGGCAAGGGGGTCGGCTAAGCATTATCACCTACCATTCGTTAGAAGACAGGATAGTCAAGAATGTGATGAAATCCGGAAATGTCGAAGGTAAGGTGGAGCAGGATTTCTTCGGACGCATCTCGTCGCCTTACCGTTTGATAAACAGGGTGACGACACCCGATGACGAAGAACTGCAGCTCAATTCACGTAGCCGTAGTGCCAAGTTAAGAATAGCAGAGAAATTGAAATAACAAAATGATGGAAGAAGACAAAATTATACAATCAGAACAACTCCAAGAGCCTGTTGTAGAGGATGTGGTTGAGGCGAAGGAGAAACTGAAAGAGACGATACAGAAAATAAAGGAGTCCGCAAGTGAAGAGGATCCCGGCCCTTCGAGTCAGCTAAGCCTGCGTACCATTCTCGGTGGCGATCTGCTTACGACGGAGATTGTGCGTTCACAAATTTGGCTGTTCGTACTCATCGTCGGTTTTGCAATTGTTTATGTTGCTTTCCGCTATCAGTGCCAGCAGGACATGATTGCCATTGATAAAATGGAGAAGGCATTGAAAGATGCCAAGTACAAGGCCCTGTCGTCATCGAGCACTCTTACAGAGAAATGTCGTGAGAGCCATGTTCTGGAGATATTGAAACAAAACAAGGACTCGCTGCTGCACCAGGCAGACCAGCCTCCTTATATGATAGAAGTACCCGAGTAGAATAATGAGCAGATTTGAGACAGATAAGATGATGCCGCGCTATATGGCTATCGCCGTGGTGCTGACGCTCATTGGTTTTGCCGTTATCGGCAAGGCCATCTATATCATGACAGCCAAGCGACAATATTGGACGGAGGTGGCAGACCGTCTGAAGCGCGATAGTGTGCCCGTATTACCTAACCGTGGTAATATTCTCAGCAGCGATGGGCAACTGATGGCGACAAGTATTCCAGAATATAAGGTGTTCATGGACTTTCAGGCATCAGCCTTTGAAAATGATTCTCTTTGGCTGGATAAAGTTGACTCTGTCAGCGAGGGACTGAGCCGGATTTTCCCGCAGAAAAGTGCAGGGGAATTCAAAAGCTATTTGGAGGAAGGACGGTTGAAAAAACTGCGCAGTGGTAAGACGGGGGCACGCCACTGGCAGATCTGGCCACGCCGTCTGGACTACAATACCTATTTGGAAGTGAAGGCGTTACCCTTCTTCAATATGCCCAAGAACAAGAGCGGCTTTCATGATACCATCTACAATGCGCGGCGGCGTCCTTTTGGTTCTCTGGCACAACGTACTTTAGGAGGTACGATGATGGCTACGGGCAGGCCCTACTTCGGTTTGGAATTGGCTTACGACTCTGTGTTGCGTGGTACTCCTGGTATCACAGGCCGTCGTAAGGTGCTGAACAAGTATATGAACATCCCCGTGACGATGCCCATTGACGGTGCCGACATTGTCACTACCATCGATGTGAATATGCAGGATCTTGCAGAACGTGCCTTGTTGGACATGCTCAAGAGTCCTGAGGTAAATGGTGAGATGGGTGTGGTTATTCTGATGGAAGTGCAGACAGGTGACATTAAGGCCATCGTCAACATGATGAAAAACGAGAACGGCAACTATATCGAGGCTGTCAATTCTGCCGTCAGCTATCGTTGTGAGCCTGGTTCTGTGTTTAAGACGGCCTCCATGTTAGTAGCACTGGACGATGGGGTGGTGGATACGAGCTACGTCATCCATACTGGTTGTGGTGTCAAGCCCATGTATGGTCGTGAAATGAAAGACCACAACTGGCGCCGTGGCGGTTATGGCGACATCAATGTTGCACGTACTCTGGAGGTCAGTTCAAACATCGGTGTCAGTCACGTCATTGATAACTTCTACCACGATCACGCCGAACGCTATGTCCAGGGATTACAGCGTGTGGGCATTCGCGAAGATTTGAAGTTGGAAAATATCCTGCCTGGCTATCGTAAACCGTTGATTCGTATGCCTGGACGCAAGAAGAACGGGCGATACGATGATAACTGGTATGCCACGACATTACCCTGGATGTCGATAGGCTATGAGACACAGATTGCTCCGATTAATACGGTGACGTTCTACAATGCCATTGCCAATAATGGCAAGATGATGCGTCCACGCTTTGTCAAAGAGGTGGTTAGGAATGGCGAGGTTTTGGCTACGTTCCCGCCGGAGGTCATTAAGGATCGCATTGCCAAACCGTCATCTATCAAAACGATACAGACGGTCTTAGAGCATGTTGTCAGTCAGGGTTTAGGACGTAAGGCAGGATCCCCGCTTTTTAAAGTAGCAGGAAAGACGGGTACTGCACAGGTATCTCAGGGTAAGGCGGGTTACAAGAGTGGTGTAGTGCAATATTGGCTCTCGTTTGCCGGCTATTTCCCTGCCGATGACCCCCGCTATACATGTATCGTGTGTATTAAGAAATCGGGACTTCCTGCTTCCGGTGGCGGTATGAGTGGTGTCGTGTTCCATCACATTGCTGAAGGCGTGATGGCTCGTCACCTGAAGTTGAGCGTGGACGATGTCTGCGACAGTAGTTCTATTGTCATTCCCGATGTTAAGAATGGCGACGTTGCTGAAGCGACCCAAGTCCTTCGGCACTTCGACATCAAAACTTCCGATTACTGGGATGTGACGGATGTTCCAGTCTGGGGTAAGGCAGAACGGCGCTCCAAAGATGTGGCACTGACCAGAGTGGAGACAAAGAAAGGTAAGGTGCCTGACGTAACGGGTATGGGCGCCAAAGATGCCGTATTCATGCTTGAAAGCCGTGGCTTGAAGGTCAAGCTGCAAGGGCGCGGCAAGGTGAAGTCGCAGAGCTGTCCAGCCGGTAGCGATATCGCAAGGGGTAGTACATGTGTATTGGTATTACAATAGTATCAACAATAAAACAACGGGAAATATAGGATATATGAAACTAACTGAACTGCTGAAGAACATAAAGCCTCTGGCTGTCATCGGTGACGGCGAGGTGGAGATTACGGGTGTGAACATCGATTCGCGCAAAATCGAGAGTGGTCATCTCTTTATAGCCATCAAGGGTACTCAGACCGATGGTCACTGTTTTATTCCCAAAGCACTGGAGTTGGGTGCCGTGGCTGTGCTGTGTGAGGAACTGCCCGAGCATCTCAATGGAGAAACCGCAGGGCATTCTGATGTGACGTACATACAGGTGGCCTCAACAGAGGATGCCGTAGGCCCTGTGGCAACAGTGTTCTATGGCGAACCGTCGACAAAGTTGAAACTTGTCGGTGTGACGGGTACTAACGGCAAGACGACCATCGCCACCTTATTATATAATATGTTCCGCAAGTTTGGTCATCGGTGCGGTCTGCTCTCGACGGTATGTAACTATATTGAGGGCGAGGCTATTCCCGCTGACCACACGACACCTGACCCCATCGAGCTGAACCGTCTGCTGGCGCGTATGGTTGAAGCTGGTTGCGAATATGCTTTTATGGAGTGTTCAAGCCATGCCATTGCGCAAAAGCGCATCGGTGGATTGAAGTTTGCGGGCGGCCTGTTTACCAACTTGACACGTGACCATCTAGACTACCATAAGACCTTTGAGAACTATCGTGACGCCAAGAAAGCTTTCTTTGACGGACTGCCCAAAGATGCCTTTGCCATTACTAATGCCGACGACAAGAATGGCATGGTGATGGTGCAGAACTGCAAGGCTACGGTGAAGACTTACTCTATACGGACTATGGCCGACTTCCGTGCCCGCATTATCGAGTGCCATTTCGAGGGTATGTATCTTGAAATCGATGGTCATGAGGTAGGCGTGCAGTTTATCGGAAAATTCAATGTGTCGAACCTACTGGCTGTCTATGGTGCTGCCGTCATGCTGGGTAAAAATCCTGAGGATATCCTCGTTGTGCTGAGTACGCTGAAAAGTGTTGCTGGTCGTCTGGAGCCGATTCGTTCTGCGGATGGCGTTACAGCCATTGTCGACTATGCTCACACTCCCGATGCCTTAGAGAATGTGCTCAATGCTATCCATGAGGTGCTTGAGGGCAAACAGGGTCAGGTTATTACTGTCTGTGGCGCTGGTGGTAACCGTGATAAGGGTAAGCGTCCGTTGATGGCTCAGGAGGCCGTCAAGCAGAGTGACCGTGTTATCATCACCTCTGACAATCCGCGTTTCGAGGAGCCGCAGGATATCATTAACGATATGCTGGCAGGTCTTGATGCGAAGCAGATGAAGAAAGTCGTTTCTATAGCTGACCGTCGCGAAGCCATCAAGACGGCCGTCATGTTAGCACAAAAGGGTGATGTCATCCTCATTGCAGGTAAGGGTCATGAAGACTATCAGGAAATCAAGGGAGTCAAACATCACTTTGATGACCGTGAGGTTGTTCGCGACATCTTCAATTCATAAATCTAAATTATAAACAGATAATATGCTGTACTATATCTTCCGCTTTTTAGAGCAATACGATATTCCCGGTGCCCATATCTGGTCGTACATCTCGTTCCGTTCGCTGTTGGCGCTGATTATGTCGCTGATGATTTCGGCTTGGTTTGGTGAGTACTTCATCAAATGGATGAAGCGTCGCAATATCTCTGAAACGGCGCGTGATGCCAGTATCGACCCGTTTGGTGTCGAAAAGAAAGGTGTACCCACGATGGGTGGCATCATCATTATCGTCAGTATCCTGATTCCCGTCCTGTTATTGGGGCGTATGCGTAATACCTATCTGTTGCTGATGATTGGCACGACTATATGGCTGGGCTTCCTTGGTTTTATGGACGACTACATCAAGATTTTCCGCAAGAACAAGGAGGGTCTGAAGGGCCTGTACAAAATTGTAGGGCAGGTGTCTATCGGTTTCATCGTTGGACTGACGCTGTGGCTTAGCCCCGATGCAGTCGTTCGCGAGAATGTCACTGTGGCACGGCAGAATCAGGAAGTGGTCATCAAGCATAAGAGTGAGCCTGTCAAATCGTTACAGACTACTATCCCGTTCATCAAGAACCACAATCTGGACTATTCGTCTGTAATGTCGTTTTTGGGAGAATATAAGGTGGCAGCCGGTTGGGTGTTGTTTGTCATTATGACCATCATCGTCGTTACTGCCGTTTCCAACGGTGCCAATCTGAATGACGGCATGGACGGTATGTGTGCGGGCAACTCGGCCATCATCGGCGTGGCCCTACTTATCTTTGCCTATATCTCGTCGCATATTATCTATGCGGCCTATTTCGACATTATGTATATCCCTGGCTCACAAGAACTGGTGGTGTTCCTCTCTGCTTTCATCGGGGCGATGGTCGGTTTCCTCTGGTACAATGCTTTCCCTGCCCAGGTGTTTATGGGTGACACAGGTTCGCTGACTATCGGTGGTATCATCGGTGTGTGTGCCGTTATCATTCACAAAGAGCTGATGCTGCCTATTCTCTGCGGTATCTTCTTTATCGAGAGTCTTAGCGTCATTATCCAGACGCAATGGTTTAAGTTGCAGAAGCGCAAGGGCAAGCGCGTCCGCGTGTTCCGTGCCACCCCCATACACGATACCTTCCGCAAGCTTGACTCGCAACTCGACCAGACCAGCACATACATCCTGAAAAGCTGGCCTCACCGCCCATTCCATGAGTCAAAGATCACCATTCGTTTCTGGATTACTACCATTATTTTGGCAGCATTAACCATTATAACACTCAAGATAAGATAAAAGTGAAAAGATAAAACTGAAATAATAGCAATGAAAAGAATCGTTATATTAGGAGCAGGCGAAAGCGGTGTAGGAGCTGCCGCGCTGGCTAAGAAGCAAGGTTTTGAAGTGTTCGTCTCGGATATGTCGAAGATTCATGACAAGTACAAGAAGATGTTAGACGACCGCCACATTGTATGGGAGGAAGGTCGCCATACGGAAGAACTTATCCTCAATGCCGACGAGGTCATTAAAAGTCCCGGCATCCCTGACACGGCACCGATGATTGTCAAAATCAAGGAGCGTGGCATCCATATCATCAGCGAGATAGAGTTTGCCGGCCGCTATACAGACTCTAAGATGGTTTGCATCACGGGATCCAACGGAAAGACTACGACCACCTCGCTCATCTACCATATTTTCAAGGCTGCTGGTTATGATGCTGGTCTGGCTGGTAATATAGGCAATTCGCTGGCCTTGCAGGTGGCCGAGGATCCGCATGCATATTATATTATCGAGCTGAGTTCATTCCAGCTTGACAATATGTACGACTTCCGCGCCAATATTGCTGTCCTGCTCAACATCACTCCTGATCATCTGGACCGCTACGACTTTAAGATGCAGAACTATGTAGACTCAAAGATGCGTATCATCCAGAACCAGACGCCGCAGGATGCTTTCGTCTATTGGAATGACGATCCCATCATCAAGGCTGAGTTAGAGAAGTATGATATCCAGGCGATTCAGTATCCGTTCTCTGAACTGAAAGAAAAGGGCAGCATCGGCTACATCGAGGAAGGACAATACAAGATTGAACAGCCTGAGCCGTTTAATATGGAACAGGAATCGCTCAGTCTGACAGGCAAGCACAACATTTACAACTCGCTGGCAGCAGGTATCGCCTCGAACATTGCCGGCATTAAGAAGGATATCATTCGCAAGTCGCTCAGCGACTTCCCTGGTGTGGAGCATCGTTTGGAAAAGGTCTGTGTGGTGCGTGGTGTACAGTATGTGAATGACTCAAAGGCCACCAACGTTGACGCATGCTGGTATGCCTTGGAGTCGATGAAGACGAAGACCATCCTCATCATCGGTGGCAAGGACAAAGGTAACGACTATAGTCCGCTGATGCCGTTGGTGCGTGAGAAATGCGCTGGCTTGGTGTATTTAGGTGCCGATAACCAGAAACTGCACGACAACTTCGACCAGTTGGGTATTCCTGTTCGCGATACACACTCTATGAAGGAGTGTATTGAAGCCTGTTACGAAATGGCGGAGCCTGGCATGACGGTACTCCTTTCACCTTGTTGTGCTTCCTTTGATCTTTTCAAGAACATGGAAGATCGTGGAGAACAATTTAAAGAACTGGCACGAAATCTATGAACAAGAAAATAGGTAATATCTTCAAGGGCGACAAGGTCATCTGGATGGTGTTTTTCTTTCTCTGCATGATCAGTCTTGTGGAAGTCTTTTCGGCTTCCAGCGGACTTACTTATAAGAGTCAGAACTACATCGGCCCCATTGTGTATCATGCAGGCACCATTATCTTTGGTGTCCTGGTTGCCGTTATTACCCTTAACATCCCTTGTCGTTATTTCAAACTCATGACGCCCTTCTTGCTGTTGCTTAGCGGCTTTACCCTGTTATGGGTGCTGATTGGCGGACAGACCATCAATGGAGCCAATCGTGTCATTTCGCTCTTTGGCTTCACCTTCCAGCCGTCGGAAATCGCTAAGGGAACAATCGTTTTGGCTGTTGCACAGATTCTGAGTGCCATGCAGCGGGAAAGTGGTGCAGACAAAAAGGCTTTTAAGTGGATATTGTGGATAACGATTCCTACCTGTGTGCTGATTGGTCTGGAAAACCTGTCTACGGCCGCACTACTCTTTGTGGTTGTCTTCCTCATGATGTTCATCGGTCTGGTGCCGATGCGCCAGCTGGGTAAGTTAGCTGCTGTCATTGCTGTCATTGGCATTCTTGCTGTTTCAATGGTCATGATTGTTGGCCATGATACCACAGCAGACAATCAGCAATTGAGCAATACAGAGCAGTTGGACCAGCAGAAGAAGGAAAAGAATTTCTTTGAGAAGATGCTGCACCGTGCCGACACTTGGAAAGGACGCATTCTGAACTTCAACAAGGGAGATGTCAGCCCTCAGGAATATGACCTCGATAAAGATGCACAGGTCGCTCATGCCAACATCGCCATCGTTTCGAGTGGCATCGTTGGTAAGGGACCTGGTAAATCTACAGAGCGCGACTTTCTGGCGCAGGCTTTCTCGGACTTCATCTATGCTATTGTGATTGAAGAACTGGGAATCATCGGAGCAGCATTCGTGGTGTTCCTTTACATCATCCTGCTTTACCGCTGTGCCCGTATTGCCAGTCGGTGTGAGAATAATTTTCCCGCATTCTTGGTAATGGGACTGGCTCTTTTGCTGGTTATCCAGGCAACCTTCAACATGATGGTGGCCGTCGGTCTGGCTCCCGTGACAGGACAGCCTCTTCCGCTCATCTCAAAAGGTGGTACGTCGACTATTATCAATTGTGCCTATGTAGGTACCATTCTGAGTGTCAGTCGTTCTGCCAAAATGAAGAAAACAAAAGAAAAAGAGGCAAAAGTGGTTTAGTTTGATAGAAAATATGTAATTTTGCAGACTAATAATAGTATATAGTATTAGGTATATGAGTGATGAATTGAGAGTGATAGTCAGCGGCGGTGGTACAGGAGGGCATATCTTTCCAGCCGTCTCGATAGCCAACGCAATCAAAGAATTGCGCCCTGAAGCCAAGATTCTGTTTGTCGGTGCCTTGGGACGCATGGAGATGCAGCGTGTCCCGGCAGCAGGCTATGAAATCAAAGGCTTGCCGATTCAGGGCTTCGACCGTAAGAATCTGTTGAAGAATGTCAAGGTGCTTTTCAAGATATGGAAGAGCCAGCGTATGGCAAAAAAAATCATCAAGGATTTCCGTCCGCAGGTAGCTGTCGGCGTTGGTGGCTACGCGAGTGGCCCATTGCTGAATCAGGCTGCAGCTATGGGAATACCATGTCTCATTCAGGAGCAGAACTCGTATGCCGGTGTCACTAACAAATTACTGGCTAAGAAAGCTGCAAAGATTTGTGTAGCTTATGAGGGTATGGAGCGCTTTTTCCCCGCTGGGAAAATCCTATTAACGGGCAATCCTGTGCGACAACAGCTTTTGGAAACCACTATCACTCGCGAGGATGCCGTGCGCTCCTTTGGTTTTGATCCGTCACTTAAGACCGTGCTTATTGTGGGTGGAAGCCTGGGAGCCCGTACTATCAACGACAGCGTGATGCAGAATATGAGCCTGATCCGTCATAGTAATGTCCAGTTTATCTGGCAGACGGGTAAATATTATCATGCAGAGATTATGGAGCAGCTGAGAGGACAGCAGATTCCCAATCTTACCGTCACTGATTTCATTAGTGACATGGGGGCTGCTTACAAGGCAGCAGACTTGGTTGTCAGTCGTGCTGGTGCAGGCTCTATCAGCGAGTTCAGTTTGTTGGGGATGCCTGTCATCCTTGTACCTTCGCCCAATGTGGCTGAAGACCATCAGACCAAGAACGCTCTGGCACTTGTCAACAAGCAGGCGGCTCTGTACGTCAAGGATGTGGAGGCTCCGAAGTTGCTTCTGCCGCTGGCTGTTGATACGGTGAAAAATGACACGTTGCTGCAGAGCCTGAGTGAAAATATTCGGAAGATGGCCTTGCCTGCTTCGGCGGAAATCATAGCCAAAGAAGTCATAAAACTGGCAATATCTCCATCCAAAATGTGACAGTAAACAATTTTGTACGACAATAACAAGTATATATGAATAATAACTCAATAGATCTCTCTCGTCAAACGCTCTCTCATTGGGAGGGACTTGATAAGCTCTCCGCCGTTTATTTTGTTGGAGCTGGAGGTATTGGCATGAGTGCTATTGCCCGCTATTTCATGAGCAAGGGATTGGTTGTGGCAGGTTATGACAAGACGCCAAGCACCCTGACGGCCCAATTGGAGAAGGAAGGTATGCTGATACACTATGAGGATAATGTCGATGACATTCCTCATGCTTGCAAGCAAGCAAAGACATGCCTTGTCATTTATACTCCGGCCATTCCTGCTGAACACAAGGAACTGTTATACTTCCGTGAGAATGGTTTTGTGATACAGAAACGTGCGCAGGTTTTGGGCACGCTGACACGTCAGCATAAGGGCCTTTGTGTAGCTGGAACGCACGGCAAGACCACCACTTCGACGATGTGTGCCCACATCATGCACCAGAGTCATTTGGACTGTAATGCCTTTCTCGGAGGTATCTCTAAGAATTATGGTACTAACTATATTCTTTCTGATTCCGACTATGTCGTTATCGAGGCAGATGAGTTTGACCGTTCTTTCCACTGGTTGTCACCGTATATGACAGTCATTACTTCTACCGATCCTGATCATCTCGACATCTATGGCACGAAGGAGGCTTATCTGGAGAGCTTCCGTCACTACACGGAGCTGATACAGCCCGAGGGAGTTCTGATTATCCATCGTGGTTTAGAGATGAAAGAAGCACAGGCCGATGGTGTGCGGCGTTATGACTATGCCCTTTCAGAAGGCGATTTCCATGCCGAGAATATCCGGATAGAAAATGGCGAGATTACGTTTGACTTTATCTCTCCTTTAGAATCGGTCTGCAATATCCAATTGGGACAACCCGTCCCCATCAACATAGAGAATGGTATTGCCGCCATGGCCATGGCACAATTGGCAGGATGTACGGCTGAGGAGTTGCGCTATGGAATGCGGACGTATGCAGGTGTTGACCGTCGTTTTGATTTTAAGATCAAGACCGACCATCTTGTCTTCCTCAGCGACTATGCCCATCATCCCAAGGAGATTTATCAGAGTGCGCGCAGCATCCGTGAGCTGTACCGTGACCGTAAGATTACAGCTATTTTTCAGCCTCACCTCTATACCCGTACCCGTGACTTTTATAAGGATTTTGCCGATGCACTGAGTTTACTTGATGAGGTAATCCTCACTGAAATATATCCTGCCCGTGAACTTCCGATAGAGGGTGTAACGTCGCAGCTTATCTATAATAACCTGCGCGAGGGTGTCGACAAACAGATTATCCGCAAGGATGATGTGCTTCAGTTGGTCAGTTCTCGCGATTTTGATGTGCTGATAGTCCTTGGTGCAGGTGATTTGGACAACTATGTGCCTGAAATGACCAGACTGCTGAAAGAAAAGGTTAAAAAGTAATAAGTATAAAAGAATAGAGTAATTAAAGCATGACCGTCAACTGGAAGAAATACACTGTTATCTTGATAGACATCGCACTGGCTGTTTATCTGGTTATGGCCATCACGGCATTCAACAAGCCTGATGAGCTTTCCAATATATGTAGTGAGGTGAAGATTGATATCAAGGATGACGTGGTGAAAGGTTTTCTGAGTGCTGATGAGATTAAGCAACAGCTTCAGCGCTCTGGTCTCTACCCGTTAGGAAAACCGATAGCTGACGTCAAGGCACGTCATATCGAAAAGGCTTTGCTCCAGAATCCTTTTGTCGAGACGGCACAGTGCTATAAGACACAGACGGGTCGGGTGTTCATAACGCTTTCGCAGCGGTTGCCCATCGTGCACGTGAAGTCTGCTAATGGGGATGATTATTATGTGGATTCCCATGGCAATATCATGCCCAATGCCCGCTATGCCAATGACTTGGTGATAGTTACAGGTACCTTAACCCGCAAATACGCTCAAAATGTTTTGTCTCGTATCGGCAATTATCTGGTACAAAACCAGCTGTGGCGTAATCAGATAGAGCAACTTAACGTGCTTCCCGACGGAAGCATGGAGATGGTTCCCCGTGTAGGTGATCATATTGTGTATTTGGGACAGCCTACAGGATTCGCTAAGAAATTGGAGCGGTTAGAGAAATTCTATAAGTATGGACTCTCCAAGGCTGGATGGAACAGGTATTCCTATATCAGTCTGGAGTTTGACAATCAGATTATTTGTAAGAAGGCTAATATATAAGGTAAAAAGTAAGAAACAAAAAATAAGAAAGAGATGGCAGCAAAAGAATTTATCGTAGCAATTGAACTGGGGTCATCTAAGATGACCGGTATTGCGGGAAAGAAGAATCTTGACGGCAGCATTCAGGTATTAGCTTGTGTCAAAGAGAATTCTTCTGCTTTTATTCGCAAAGGAGTGGTTTACAACATTGATAAGACTGCCCAGTGCCTGACCAACATCATCAACAAGTTGGAGAAGCAGCTAAAGACCAGCATCACGCAGGTCTATGTAGGCGTGGGAGGACAGTCTATCCGCTCTATTCGCAATGTCATCACCAAAGACCTGCCAGGTGAAACGCTCGTGACGCAGGATATGGTGATTGAGCTGATGGATGCTAATCGCAATATGAAGTATGCTGACCAGGAAATCTTAGATGCCGCCGTTCAGGAGTATAAGGTAGACTCTCAGTACCAGCTTGACCCTGTGGGCATCCAATGTTCTCGTATTGAGGGTAATTTCCTCAATATCCTACAACGCAAGGCATTCTATAAGAACCTCAATAAGTGCTTTGAGAGTGCAGGTATTATTGTTGCAGAGATGTATCTCGCACCGTTGGCACTGGCTGACAGCGTATTGACTGAGACAGAAAAGCGGTCGGGCTGTGCCTTGGTGGATATTGGTGCTGATACTACCACCGTCAACGTCTACTTCAAGAACATCCTGCGTCACTTGGCTGTCATTCCCCTTGGTTCCAACAATATCACCAAGGATATAGCTTCTCTCCAGATGGAAGAGAGTGACGCAGAAAAGATGAAGTTGAAGTATGGCTGTGCCTATACCGAGAACAACGACATCGACAATAACATGAAGTACGCTATTGACCAGGACCGACAGGTGGAAACACGTAAGTTCATTGAGATTGTCGAAGGACGTTTAGAGGAAATTATCGCCAATGTCTGGTGTCAGGTCCCTGAGGATTATTGTGACAAGTTACTGGGCGGCATTGTCCTGACTGGTGGCGGCTCTAACATGAAGGACATTGAAAAGGCTTTCCGCAACTATACGCATATAGACAAGATTCGCATTGCCAAGTTTGTCACACAAACGATTACGTCGAATATTGCAGACGTGACGGCGCATGATGGAAAGATGAATACCGTGCTGGGGCTGTTGGCCAAGGGTGACATTAACTGTGCAGGTATGGAGAAGGATCCTAATGGTGACCTCTTTGCCCAGCGTCCGGCACCTGCCGAAACCATTGAGCAGCGCCGCGCCCGTCAGGCAACGGAGACGCCTGCTGGTGTCGTGCGTACAGCCGATGAGATTCGCCGTGCTGAGGAAGAGGCTCGACAGAAGCGCGAAGAAGAGGAGCGTATTGCCCGTGAAAAGGCAGAGGAAGAGGCTCGCGAACGTGAACGCATCCGTAAGGAGAACAGTCCTTTGAGTAAGCTGGGCCGCTGGCTGAAGAAAGCCGCCAACGAAATTGTTAAGGAAGAAGAATAAAGGCACATGTTTGAGACAGTCTTTTGAATAGTCAATAAACAGTAAATTGTAAAATATATGGCAGACAACAACATATTGCTCGACTTTGGCGAGCCCGAAAAAGAGAATAGCATCATCAAAGTGATTGGTGTAGGTGGCGGTGGCGGCAATGCCGTCAACCATATGTATCGTGAAGGTATCCATGACGTGACCTTTGTACTATGTAATACGGACAATCAGGCACTCAACGATTCTCCTGTTCCAGTGCATTTGCAGTTGGGCAAGGAGGGTCTTGGCGCAGGCAACAAGCCCGAAAAAGCACGTGCTGCAGCTGAGGAGAGCCTTGACGACATCAAGAATATGCTTAACGACGGTACCCGTATGGCCTTTATCACCGCCGGCATGGGTGGTGGTACTGGTACAGGTGCAGCCCCCGTTATTGCCCGTGTGTCGAAGGAGATGGGCATCCTGACCGTCGGTATCGTTACAATTCCTTTCCGCTTTGAGGGTGACCGTAAGATTGACCAGGCCCTCGACGGCGTCGAGGAGATGTCCAAGCACGTTGACGCCCTGCTGGTTATCAATAACGAGCGTTTGCGCGAGATATATCCTGAACTCACTGTCCTCGACGCTTTTGGCAAGGCTGACGATACGCTTTCCGTAGCAGCCAAGAGCATTGCCGAGATTATCACCGTCCATGGACTCATCAACCTTGACTTCAACGACGTCAAGACCGTACTTAAGGATGGTGGTGTGGCTATCATGTCGACGGGTTATGGTGAGGGTGAAGGCCGTGTGAAGAAGGCTATTGACGACGCCTTGAACTCGCCGCTGCTCAACGAGAACGATGTCTTCAACTCCAAGAAGATCCTGCTCTCTATTTCCTTTGCAGGTAGTAAGGACGGCAAGGACTCCCTCATGATGGAGGAGATGAACGATGTCAACGACTTCATGGCTAAGTTCGGTAACGACTTTGAGATTAAGTGGGGACTGGCTACTGATCCCGAGTTGGGCAAGAAAGTCAAGGTGACGATTCTCGCTACCGGCTTTGGCATCGACAATGTCGACGGTATGAGTAACCACAGACAGCGTCATAACACGCAGGAGGAGGCAACGCGTATTGCTGCCGAACAAGAGGCTGAGGCCAAGCGTATGGATCGCCGCAACCGCTATTATGGCGGTGATGGTCAGACACGCCGTTACAAGCGTCGTCCGCATATCTACCTCTTCCGCCCGGAAGACCTTGACAACGACGATGTCATCTCTGCTGTTGAGCAGACACCGACTTACAAGCGTACCCGCGAGATTCTCGACAGTATTTACTCGCAGGCGAGTGGTGAGGACTATCAACAGAAGTCGGACACAAACCCCGCTGATGTTGTTCAGGGAACCATTCGGTTCTCATAAATAATAATAGGTGTTGATAGGATATAGCCCGCGATAGTTTTTTGACTGTTGCGGGCTATAATCTTCCTGATTCGTGGTAACTGAAGTAGTTGCCGTCGGTCACGATGACGTGATCTAACAACTTGATGCGCATCACCTGACACGCCTTGTTGAGGCTGGCGGTCAGCTCGTCATCCATCTTGCTGGGACTCAAACTGCCAGAAGGGTGGTTGTGGCATACAGCCAGTATGGTAGCATTTGAGAGCACGGCTTCGCGCATGATGATGCGGACATCGACACTGACTTCGGTAATGCCGCCGTGTGAGATACGCATCTGCTTGATAAGACGGTGGTTTTGGTTCATCAGCAACAGCCAGAACTCTTCCACATCTAAGTCCTGCATCAAGGGATGCATCTGGTTGTAGATGCGTGTCGCCGTCCCAACGTCAGGACGCTCCTCCGGCTTCTCTGCCTGACGGCGCTTACCCAGTTCACAGGCGGCCAGAATGGTGATGGCCTTGGCCTCGCCCACACCGTTGTAAGCGCAGAGTTCGCGGATTGTCATCTTTCCCAGCGTGTTCAGGTTGTTATGACAGTCAGCGAGGATGCGCTTCATCAAGCTGACAGCATCTTCCTTCGTCGACCCTGAGCCTACCAGGATGGCCAGCAACTCAGCATCGCTAAGTGCTGCCGGTCCCAGTCGCATCAGTTTTTCGCGTGGCCGATCTTCCTCGGCCCACTCGTTGATATTGAGTTTCGAGTTTATTCCTTCTCCTTTCATCACCTAAACTCTAAACTTTTCTAAACAGTGACTCAATGAATCCGATACCGTAGCCAATCAACTGTACGAAAACGGCAGGAATGGAGATGAGTCCTACCTTCACACTCCTGTTGCGGATGCTGGAGTCGAAGAAGATCAGCAGAATGTATAGCAGCAGTGGCAGCAGCGATAGTCCGCGTGTAAACGGAGCCAGCAGCAGCAGGCCTGCCACACCGATGGTGAACACCGACGGCAGGGCATGGACAGGCTTCAGTGCCTCAGGATATTTGCGCCACAGGTTAACGCGGGCAATACCGCTGTTATACACCTGACGCCAAAAGCGACGGAAGTCGGTGCGGCGCTTGTGCCACAGCCACGCTTCTGGGAACAGACGGCACGAGTAGCCGCCCTTGTAGATGCGGATGGAGAAATCGATGTCCTCACCATAGAGCGACATCTTCGAGAAGCGCAGGGGTGAGAAACCGCCCAAAGCCTGATACACCTCACGGCGCACGCCGAGATTGAAGGAGCGGGGATAGAATTTGTCCAGTTGTTTCTTGCCACCACGGATGCCGCCGGTAGTGAAGAAGCTCGTCATAGCATACGAGATGGCTTTCTGTATGTCAGTAAACGACTCATGGGCAGCATCTGGACCACCCCAGGCATCGCTGGGCTGTCGTTTCAGTTCGTCGTCGACGGCCTGCATAAAGCCCGGCGGTGTAACGGCGTCGGAGTCGACGATGATGACATATTCGCCATTGGCGCGCTCTACACCATAGTTACGGCTTTGACCTGGCCCGCTGTTCTCCTTGAAGTAATAATGCAAATCAAGGATGTTTGCGTATTTGTCGCAAACATCCTTGCAGGGAATTTGTGAACCGTCTTCTACAATGACCACCTCGAAGTCGCGAAGCGTCTGTGAGCTTAAACTCTCCAATAGCTCATCTACCTCGTCGGGACGATTGTAGACCGGAACAATGACAGAATATTTCAACGTTCAATATTCAATGTTCAACGTTCAATAGGAATTACTCTTTGGCACGGGCCAGATAAGAACCGTCGCGGGTGTCAACCTGAATCAGGTCGCCCTCGTTGATGAACAAGGGAACGCGAACCTCAACACCAGTCTCCAGTGTAGCGGGCTTCAGGGTGTTGGTAGCGGTGTCGCCCTTGATGCCGGGCTCAGAGTGAGTGACGCGAAGAATAGTCTTCACGGGCATTTCTGCATAGAGGATGGTGCCGTCGGTAGTGTCGCTGACCACGGATACAACGTCGCCTTCCTTCATATACTCGTGACCGATGACAAGGTCGTTGGCAATAGGAATCTGCTCGAAAGTTTCCTGGTTCATGAAGATGCGGCCTTCCTGATCCTCATAGAGGTACTGGTAGTCGCGGTGTTCGATGATGACGTCTTCCAGCTTCTCACCGATGTTGTAGCGACGCTCCAGCACGCGGCCGTCGGTGACGTTCTTCATCTTGATGTTCATAATGGTGTTACCCTTACCGGGCTTACGATGCTGAAAGTCGATGCAAACCCAAATAGCACCGTCCATGCGGATGGCGGTACCTTTCTTGATGTCTTGTGAGTTAATCATAAAAAATACTATTATAATAATATGTCATTTTGCGGGTGCAAAGGTACGAAGAAAAAAGAAAAATGAAGAATGAAGAAAGAAGAATGTATACGCCCAAAGGCAAAAAAAAGTTAAATATTGCTTTGGCGTGAGCAATTTCTTCATTCTTCATTCTTCATTCTTCATTTAAAGTTGTACCTTTGCAGCCCAATTCGACGAATAATCACAATAAAAAATAAATAAGACAATGAAAAGAACGTTTCAGCCGCACAATCGTCGCCGCGTGAACAAGCATGGTTTCCGCGAGCGCATGGCAACGAAGAATGGTCGTCGCGTTTTGGCTTCTCGCCGCGCTAAGGGCCGTAAGAAGTTAACAGTATCTGACGAGCATCACGGAAAGTAAATCCTGTTATTAACGGATAAGAATTGGGTATGTTTCTACGAAAATATACCCAATTTTTTTGCTGTCTCAATATTTCTTTGTACTTTTGCTTTCGAATCAGTAATGTGATACAATGAGCGCAAAGGATTTCTTTGGTAAAATGGTCAGTGGCTACTTCTGGGGCAACCTGTTGGCAATGGCTCTTGTCGTGTTGGCTTTATGTGTAGGTGTCAAGTATGGCCTGGAGTTTTATACCCATCATGGCCAAAACATCGTTGTGCCTAAAGTGAAGGGTATGACCTATAGCAAGGCCCGCCAGCTACTCGAAGAAGACGGACTGGTAGTAATGGTCAGCGATTCGGGCTACAACAAGACGCTGCCCCCTGACTGTATCCTTGCCCAGAGTCCCGCTTATGGAGCCAAGGTTAAGCAGGGCCACACGGTCTATATCACAGTCAATTCCCCTTCCTCTCCGACTTTCGCTATCCCCGACATCGTCGACAACAGCAGTCTGCGCGAGGCCGAGGCCAAGCTCACGGCAATGGGCTTTCGTTTGTTGCCTGTCCAGCGTGTCTCTGGGGAGCGCGACTGGGTCTATGGCATTATCTGCCGTGGCCGTCGCGTCTCTAATGGGGAACGTGTTCCCATCGACTATCCGCTGACGCTGATGGTCGGCAACGGCAGTATCGGCGAAATGGAAGACTTTGAATATGTAGACCCGTCGTATGCTGCACCTGATAATGACGACATTGACGAATTTGTAGAAATCACAGAACCGCCGTTAGGCGAATAGACTTATGGTAGAGGAACTGGACGATATGGCGTTGGGCCTCGACGGAGGCGATGACAGCACGCTCTACGAGCACCTTCGTATGGAGGTTGACCGTGGACAGGAGCCAGTGCGCATCGACAAGTTCATGTCCGAACACATGCAGCACGCTTCTCGCAACCGTATCCAGAAGGCTGCCGATGCTGGTTTCATCCATGTCAATGACAAGCCCGTCAAGAGCAACTATAAGGTGCGTCCGGGTGACGTCATTACACTGATGCTTGACCGTCCGCACTATGACACCACCATCGAGCCCGAGGATATTCCACTCGATGTCGTCTATGAGGACGACCAGCTGATGGTTGTCAATAAGCCTGCCGGGTTGGTGGTGCATCCCGGCGTAGGCAATTTTCACGGCACGCTGGTCAATGCCATCGCGTGGCATCTGCGCAACCTGCCCACCTATGACCCCAACGACCCCAGCGTGGGTCTGGTACACCGCATTGACAAGGACACCAGTGGTCTTTTGGTGGTGGCCAAGACGCCAGAGTCGAAGACCGAGTTGGGTGCACAGTTCTTCAATCACGACACCCATCGCTCCTATCAGGCGTTGGTCTGGGGCAATTTTGCGGAGGACGCCGGCCGCATTGAAGGCAACATCGGACGTGACCCCAAGGACCGCCAGCGTATGGCTGTCTTTCCGCCAGGTTCCGATATCGGTAAGTCAGCAGTGACTCACTACCGTGTCCTGGAGCGCTTCGGCTACACTACGTTGGTAGAGTGCCGTTTAGAGACAGGGCGCACCCATCAGATTCGTGCCCACATGAAGCACATCGGACACCCGCTCTTTGCCGACGAGCGCTATGGTGGAATGGAAATCCTACGTGGCGAACGTACGGCATCGTACAAGGCGTTTGTCCAGAACTGCTTCAAGCTATGCTCGCGTCAGGCTCTCCATGCCCGGACACTGGGTTTTGTACACCCTGTCACGCACCGTCAGATGGACTTCACCAGTCAGCTGGCTGCTGATATGGAGGCGCTTATTGACAAATGGCGGAATTACACCCGGCATGCTGTGACATCGTAACGACAAAACGGTATAACGGAATAACGATATAACGACAATAAAAAAACATTATAATAATGAAACAACTAAAACGCAACATTGCCATCGTCTGTGGTGGCGACTCTTCGGAGCACGACGTATCGCTGCGCTCCGCACAAGGACTTTATTCGTTTTTCGACAAAGAACGCTACAACGTGTACATCGTCGATATCAAAGGGCAGGACTGGCATGTCGAGCTGTCTGACGGCACGACCGCCCAGATAGACCGTAACGACTTCTCGTTCATCGAGAACGGAAAAGCCAAACTGTTCGACTATGCCTACATCACCATCCATGGCACGCCGGGTGAAAATGGCATCTTGCAAGGTTACTTCGATCTCGTGGATATTCCCTATTCTACCAGTGGTGTGCTGGTCGAGGCTATGACGTTCGACAAGTTCGTGCTCAACCAGTATCTGCGCGGCTATGGTGTCTCCGTTGCTGACTCGTTGCTTATCCGCCGTGGCTATGAGCATTTAGTGAGCGACGACGAGATAGAGCAACGCATTGGCATGCCTTGCTTTGTGAAGCCTGCCGCCGACGGTTCCTCATTTGGCGTGTCCAAGGTGAAGAATAAGGACCAGCTGGCCCCGGCTATCCGTAAGGCGATGATGGAAAGCGAAGAAGTGATGGTGGAGCAGCTGTTGGAGGGTACCGAGGTGACCATGGGTATCTATAAGACCCGCGAGAAGTCCGTGCCACTGCCCATCACCGAGGTGGTGACGCAGAACGAGTTCTTCGACTACAATGCCAAGTACAACGGCCAGGTGCAGGAGATTACCCCTGCTCGCATCTCTGAGAGTATTGCCCGACGCGTCCGTGAGATTACTAGCCACATCTACGACATCCTGCATTGTAACGGTATCATCCGCATCGACTACATCATCTCGAAGGAGGGCAAGATCTTCATGCTGGAAGTCAACACCACTCCCGGTATGACTGCCACCAGTTTCATTCCCCAGCAGGTGAAGGCTGCCGGCCTCACGATGACAGAAGTGCTGACAGACATCGTGGAAAACCAATTCTAAAAAGGGAAAAGTGATTAATTTGCTTCCGCGCTATGGAATACGACATCAAAGAATTCGACGAAATCAGACCATACGAGCCTTCAGAGATGAAGCAGGCGTTTGACGACCTGCTTGCTGACCGTCAGTTCTCGCTGATACTCAAGGGCTTTGTACCCTGGTTGCCAAAGAGCCTGCGTAACGGTCTGCTCAGGCTGGCTTTTATGGGTGTGAAAACGCCTCTCGACTTCCAGATGCGCTTCATGAAGCCTGTGGTCAAGTGGATTATGCGCAAGCACACAGATGGCTGTACGTTCGACGATAGTGTAATGAGAATGGAGGGTTTCCATGACTCTATAGCCAATTCTCATCTGAGATACACCTTTGTCTCGAACCATCGCGACATCGTGCTTGACTCCGCCTTCCTTGACGTACTGCTGGTAGATGCTGGCTATCCCACCACGGTGGAGATAGGTATTGGCGACAACCTGCTCATCTATCCCTGGATCAAGCGATTGGTGCGCATGAACAAGGCCTTTACCGTGCGTCGCGGCCTCTCACTGCGCGAGACGTTGGCGGCCTCACAGCTCATGAGTAAATACATCCATTATGCCGTCACCCAGAAGCATGAGAACATCTGGATTGCCCAGCGCGAGGGTCGCGCCAAAGATTCCAGCGACCACACCCAGGATGCCGTGCTGAAGATGCTGGCCATGGGAAGTCCCGTCTCGGCCTCCAAGGGTGAAGGTTCATCGGCCGATTTGTTGCGTGACCTGAATATCGTACCCCTCACCATCAGCTATGAGTACGACCCCTGTGACTATCTGAAGGCTCAGGAGTTCCAGCAGAAGCGTGACAACCCCGCTTTTAAGAAGAGTCGCCAGGACGATCTCGACAACATGAAGACGGGCATCTTCGGCTACAAGGGCCGCGTGCGCTACCATTGTGCCGCCCCCATCAATACATGGATTGACGAACTCGCAGACCTCCCCAAGACGGAATGGTACAAAGCTCTGGCTGAGCGCATTGACAGGGAAATCTATCGCGGTTATACGCTCTATCCCTGTAACTATATGGCCCTCGACGAGTTGGAAGGTACCAACGCTCATGCCACTCATTACACCGATGCTGACAAGAAGCAATTTAATGACTATCTGCAAGGGCAGCTGGCCAAGATTGATATTCCCAATAAGGACGAAGCCTTCCTCCGCGAGCGTATGCTGACCATGTATGCCAACCCGCTGAGAAACTATTTGAAGGTAAAAGGGTAAGAAAGTAAAAAGGTCAAAAAAGGTAAATCATGATAGCTATAATGAAGAAGATGATGAAGGCAGAAACGGCAGGAAGGTTTTTACCTTTTTACCTTTTCACCTTTTTACTCATCCTTTCCCTTTTTTCGTGCGAGACTGACAGCTACGAGAAGGGTGAAGGCGAGTACTCACTCATGCAGGCCGACTTCGCTGAACTGACAGTCAACGCCACGAAGCAGGCCGTCGCCTTCACCACTGACGATGGCGACACCTATCAGTTGACGGTACCCTTTACGGCCAAGTGGATGCAAACAGCTGACACCACTTATCGTGCTATCGTTTATTATAATAAAGTGAGCGAAGGACAGGCCGAGCCGATGGCCGCAGGCACAGTGCTCACGTTGCTGCCCATCGAGCACTGGCGTTACAAGGTGCTGCCGCAAGACCCTGTCGGGCTGGAGAGTGCCTGGCTTGCCAGAAAAGGTAAATACTTGAACCTGGGTTTGCTCGTCAAGTCGGCCTACATCGACGATGAAGAGCCCGCCCAGCAGATTGGCCTTGCCCAGGACACCGTCTACGTCAGGGACGACGGCCGCCGCACGGCCTGCTACCGACTGCTGCACAATCAGAACGACATTCCCGAATACTACACAAACCGCCGTTACGTCAGCATCCTGCTGCCTAACGAGCGTCCTGACACCGTCCGCCTTGTCATCAACACCTACGACGGGGTCATAGAGAAAACTTTTATCCCTTAACAAAACGACACAGAAACCATTATGAAGAGACAACGCATTGTCACTTTCGGAGAATTACTGCTCCGTTTCTCGAAACCCGGTCAGTTGCGACTGACGCAGGGTGACATGTTTACCAGCAAATACGGCGGCAGCGAGGCCAATGTGGCCGTTTCACTCGCCACCCTCGGTGACGACGTCACCTATATCACCCGCCTACCCGATACCCCCGTGGGCCATGCCGGTGCCATGAACCTGGCCCAGTTGGGTGTCGACATCAGCCACGTCATCTATGGTGGACAGCGCATCGGCACCTACTACTTCGAACCTGCCGCCGGCATGCGTGCCGCCAAGGTTGTCTACGACCGTGCCGGCTCAGCTTACTACGACCTGAAGCCGGGCATGATACCCTGGCGAGACATTCTGAAGAATGCCGACATCTTCCAAGTGTCTGGCATCACCGCCGCCATCTCGCAGCAGGCCGCCGATGCTACCTTTGAGGCCCTTGACATTGCCGAGGAGCTGGGAGTGACTATCTCCTTCGACATCAATTATCGCAAGAACCTCTGGCGTTATGGTGCCGACCCCCGCGAGACGCTCAGCCGCATGCTCTCGCGCTGTGACATGATGTTCGGCGACGCCATCGAGTTTGAATGGCTCAGCCAGCATCCCCAGCCACCCTTCACGGCTACAGATTCCAATTTCAAGATGCAGATGGATGAATACCGCCAATGGTTTGATGAGCTCCACGCCCGCTTTCCCCGCCTGCGCCACTGGCTCATGGGCATGCGCAACATGGTCAGCTCCAACCACCACACGCTGACGGCTCTCCTCTGGACCGAAGGTGAACTGCTGCAGGCTCCCATCATCGACATCCCCGACGTTGTTGACCCTGTGGGTGTCGGCGATGCCTTCATGGGCGGTTTTCTCCATGCCATCAGTGCTTTTCCTGGCGACCGTCAGCAGCAGTTGAACTACTCGTTAGCAGCAGCAGCGCTGAAGAATACCATCCCAGGCGATTTCAATCTGGCCACCGATGCCGAAATCATGGATGTCGTCAACCAGCGCCATAACCTGTCGACACTTTACAAGACCTTTGAATAATCATGGGAATTATCTTGTCGCCAACGAACTACGTAGCTCGATGGCGACGAAGATAAGGCTCGTGGTGCACGAGGTACGTAGTTCGACGGTCACGAAGATAAGGCTCGTCGGACGTGCGGTAACGCAGGGTTCAGTTATTGCTGAACCTGCTGTCGGAAGCAGTCAAATTGGGCCTTGCCGTCAGTGCCGTAACAGAAGAGACCGACACGGATGCCCTTCCAATAGCCTGAATGCATGGGGAAGGGTTCACCGGCAGGGACAAAGTGGTGGCCGTCGGTGCTATAGTAGAACTGGTGGCAGTTGCCGGCATCTTGATTGACGACGCGAAGGTAAAGTGTCGTGAACTTTCCCTTTTTTACGAGGTGGCGTTGTCCGCCAGCTTCTATGCAGATGCCTTCAGGACTGATGCCGATGGCACGGAACAGCTTGCCCGAGCAGAAGAGACCGGCAAAACAGTTGCCGGAGGCTGTGACCAAGGTGGTGGACGTACTCTCGTAACCAATGACTTTTTGTGTCAGCATATTGCGAGCCTGCTTGAGACTGTCGGCTGGCTGCGCATGGAGCGTGAGCCAGCCTGGCCGTTCGGTGAGGCTCCAGTGGCTGTCATTAGGGTTGTGGTTCCACTGCCATTGCAGTCCGAGGGTGCTTTCCGTGAAGTCATCGTCGGTTTGCAGCTGATAGTCGGAAGAGAGTTGTAGAGGTTTCTGCCATACATAGACGGGTTCGCCGATGCCATTGCCGTCAATGTCGACACCCATGAGTGGCCAGTCGTCCTGCCAGCGGGCTGGCTGCAAGTGGACGACGCGCCCCAGCACAGGCGTTTCTTGGAAGTGATAGAACCACCATTGGCCGTCGGGCGTGTCGACAAGAGCACCCTGATGGGGACCGTTGATGACAGTGGAGCCTTGTTCCAGGACGATGCGCCGCTCGTAGGGACCATAGATGTTGCGGGAGCGCAGCACGGTCTGCCAGCCTCTGCCGACGCCGCCTTCAGGAATGACAAGGTAGTAGTAGCCATTGCGCTTCAGGAACTTGGTCCCCTCGGCCACAGGACCGGTATAGACCGTCACGCCGTCGTCGAGCAGTTGCCGACCGTCAGCCGACATGCGGTGGACGATGATGGGGCCGGCACCATGGCGGCTGCGCCCGAGGTAGGCCTGTCCGTCAGACTCATCCCAGAAAGGGCAGGGGTCTTCCCATTTTTCAATGCGCTTGACCAGATGCAGCGGTGCCCACGGACCGTGGGCATCGGTGGCGGTGGTCATGTAGAGACCTTCGTCAGGGGTACAGAAGTAGATGTAGAAGCGACCGTCGTGATAGCGGATGGCGGGTGCCCACGAACCGCCGGCATAGTGGCGATTATCATCCCATCCCGGCTCGTTAAAGCGCGAATAGACCTGGCTGGCATAGCGCCAGTTAACCATATCCTCTGACTCCAACACTTGCATGCCGAGGAAATTGAAGTCGGAAGCTACCATATAGTACTTGTTGTCGACACGGATGACGTCGGGGTCGGAGAAGTCGGCGCAGAGTACGGGGTTGATATAGGTGCCGTTGCCTTGGTCGCCCCATGCCAATGGTCGCTCGTCAATGTCATCGTTGACAAAGAGCGGGCGGACGTCGGGTAGCGTCGTATGTACTTCGACAGCGTCAAAACTTACGTTGCGGGCATGGCGCACGTAGAAGCCCTTGGCGGGCAGTGGTCCCCACATGGTGGCCTCGGGGTAGGCGGCGGTCTTCTCGTCCTGTATAGCTTGCCGGATGGCCGTCAGACTATCGGCTGTGATGCCGCCACAATGGTGGATACTGATGTTCGACAGATGGACGTCCTCGACGGGATGGCCGGGCAAACCAGTAATGCTACAGCCATAACGGCCAGCATCTCTCACGCGTACATTATTTATATACAGACCGCGCATCCGTCCCACTGTCTTGATGGAATCGGGTTTGCCGGTGCCGTTGGTGAAGGTATAACCGCGACCGCGGTGCCCTAAGCGTACGAAGATGGGTGACTCGGTGCCGGTGACAGTCATGTCGCTGACGCTGACGTTCTCCATAATCCCGCCGTCGACAATTTCCAATGACAGGGCAGAGGTACCTATCCACTGGCCGAAGAACTTCTCCCGCTGGTCACTGCTGGGTTTGACAACAATGCCACGGATACTGATATTGCGGAAACCGCCATTGGTCTCGGTGCCGAGCTTGACGGCGTTGCAGTGTGAGGAGACGATGCAATTCTGGATGGTGACATCCTCGCAGAGCCGTGGCGAGGTCGACTTGAGCGTAATGCCGTCATCGTCGCTGTCGGCTGTCATGCCCGTTACGATGACGTCGTGGCAGCCGTCCAAGTCCAGCGCGTCGTTGTTGTAGTTGTTGCGGTTGACGACCTTGATGCCATCGATGCGCAGGCGGTCGCAGGCCAGATAGTGCTGCATCCAGCAGCCGCTGTTCTTCAGCGTGATGTCCTTGACGGTGATGTTACGGCTCTGGATGAAGCGCAGCAGGTGGGGGCGGGTGATGCCCTCGTCGTTCCATGACAACTTGGGGAATACGCGGCCCTGGCCGTCGATGGTGCCATAGCCGTCAATGGTGACGTTGTCCACCGAGTCAGCATAGATGAGCTGCACGGTCTCCACATTGGTGCGCAGCGACTGGTAGCTGGACTTGACGCGGCGGTAGTCCTTGAGGTCGGTACTACCGTAGAGGGTAGCACCGAGTTCGAGGTGCAGGTGGACGTTGCTGCGCAGGATGATGGTGCCTGTCTTGTACGCGCCGGCAGGGATGACGACACGGCCGCCGCCGTCGGCAGAACAGCGGTCGATGCATTGCTGCAGGGCAGCGGTACACAGAACCGTGGTGTCGCTTTTGGCACCGTAGTCGGTGATGACGTAGTCGCGGGCCGTTATCAGTAAGCTGCTGCAAAACAGCAGCATACAGGACAGGACGCGTTTCATCGTTTTGTAGCTTTAATAAAGTAGATGATGAGCAGGATGTAAGCGACGAGCGAACACAGCTCGGAGAGCGGGTTGGCCCACCAGGCAGCGTAGTCGAACGAAATGCCGCCGAAGCGCAGCAGGGCACTGACCACACCCATCAGGGCACCGCCGGCAATGAAGCCGGAGGCCAGCAGGTTACCCTTCTCGCCACGAGCTTTGTTGACAGCAGCATCCTTCGAACGGGTAGTGACATACCAGCTGATGGCGCCACCAATGACTAACGGCACGTTCAGCTCCATGGGGATGAACATACCCAAGGCGAAGGCCAGTGCCGGTACCTTACACAGTGTCAGCACCACGGCGATGACGGCACCGAGGGCATAGAGTGGCCACGGTGCACCGACACCGTTCATCAGCGGGTCGATGACAGCAGCCATGGCATTGGCTTGCGGGGCAGCAAGAGCTCCCGAGGCAAAGCCGTAAGTCTCGTTGAGCAGCATCATCACGCCGCCCACGGTGGCCGCACTGACCAGTGTACCGAGGAACTTCCATGTCTGCTGCTTGCGGGGCAGCGTGCCGCACCAGTAACCGATTTTCAGGTCGGTGATGAACGAGCCTGCCATGGACAGGGCGGTACAGACCACGCCACCCATGATGAGAGCTGCCACCATGCCGCCCGTACCCTTCAGACCGACACCCACCATGACCACAGAGGCGAGGATGAGCGTCATTAGCGTCATGCCCGAGACGGGGTTGGAGCCTACGATGGCTATGGCATTGGCGGCTACGGTAGTGAAGAGGAAGGCGATGACGGCTGTGAGCACGATGGCTACGAGAGCAAAGAGCAGGTTGCCGTCCATGACGCCGAACCAGAAGAACAAGAAGGTAAGCAGCAGCGTGACGACGCTAGCTATGGCGATGAAGCGGAAGGACAGATCCTGTTGTTCGGCAGTCTGCGACTCCGTTGCGGCACCAGCTTTCGTTGCTAAGCCAACGGCACTCTTGATGACACCCCACGACTTGATGATGCCGATGATGCCGGCCATAGCGATGGCACCGATGCCGATACTCTTGCCGTAGGAGGTGAAGATGGTCTCGGGCGACATGTCGCCGACAGCCGTCGTGATGGCAGGGTTCCACTGGTTGAGTACGGTGTCAGGAAACAGCAGTGCCATGCCAGGAACCACGAGCCACCAGACGAACAGTGAGCCGAGGGTGATGATGAGGGCATAGCGGAAACCAATGATGTAGCCCAAACCGAGGACGGCAGCACCCGTATTGTTCTTGAAGACGAGCTTGGCCTTCTCGGCGAGGTCGTCGCCAAAAGGCACCATGCGGCTTGTCACGTTCTCGTTCCACCAGCCGAAGGTGGCCACGATGAAGTCGTAGAGACCGCCCACAAGACCGGCAATGAGCAAGGGCTTGGCCTGGCTGCTTCCCTCATCACCGCTCTTCAGCACCTGTGTGGTGGCAGTAGCCTCCGGGAACGGGAACTGCTCTTGCGGTGCTTCCACAAAATAGCGGCGGAAAGGAATAAGGAACAGGATGCCGAGGACGCCGCCCAGCAGCGAGGCAATGAAGATTTTGAGAAAGTCGGCTGACATCTCGGGGTATTTGGCCTGAAGGATGTAGATGGCTGGCAGCGTGAAGATGGCACCAGCCACGACGGCACCCGAACAGGCACCTATGCTCTGGATGATGACATTTTCGCGCAAAGCGTTGCTGCGCTTGGCGGCGGCAGATACGCCGACGGCAATGATGGCAATAGGGATGGCGGCTTCAAACACCTGACCTACTTTCAGACCGAGGTAGGCGGCAGCTGCCGAGAACAGCACGGCCATGAGGACACCCCAGGTGACAGACCATGCGTTGACTTCGTTTTTCTGTTTCATGATGTTATTGTTGAATGTTATTGTTCAGCGTTGACAGGCGGTACAGGGCTTCCTGCAGCAGGCTACGCGGACAGGCGAGGTTGATGCGCAGATAGCCTTTGCCTGACTGTGGACCGTACATGGTACCAGGGTTCAGCCAGACGCCGGTCGCCTGTAGCAGGCGGTCGCAGTAGGCGGCAACGGTTTCACCACCTTTGGAGTCAGTGGACAAGGCGGCGCTGACGTCGACCCATGCCAAGTAGGTGCCTTCAAGGGGCATGACCTGCCAATGGGGGAGAAACTTTGCGACGAAATCGCAAAGCACAGTGTAATTGTCCCAAAGATACAGATTGAGCGCGTCAATCCAGTCCTCGCTGTCGTTGTAGGCCGCCTTGACAGCCTCTGGGGCGAAGGAGTTGACATCGCACACCTCGTTGATGTTGATGGCGCGGTTCAGACGGCGGCGCGTGGCAGCATCGCGGCAGATGATGTTCGCCATCATGAGACCGGCGATGTTGAATGACTTCGACGGTGAGTTCAGGATGACGGCATCGGGGTCGACGGTACCCATCGGCACAAATGTGTGGCCAGGCATGACAAGCTCGCAGTGGATCTCGTCGCTGACGATGCGCACCTGATGGCGGTGGCAGATGTCGGCCATGCGTTGCAGCTCTTCACGGGTCCATACACGACCCGTAGGGTTATGAGGGTTGCAGAGCAGGAATACCGTGGTCTTTTCCTCGGCACACCGTGTCTCAAAGTCCTCCCAGTCCACCTCGAAGCGCTCTTGCTTGTTGCGTTGGCAACGCACCAAACAAGACTCGGCCACCTGGCAACCGTTGTTCTTCACCGAAGAGAAGAAGCAATTGTAGTCTGGCGAGAGGATGACGACCTGCTCGCCAGGCATGGTGAGTGCCTTGATGGCGACGGACATGGCGGGGACGACCCCCGTGGTGTAGAGCATCCACTCGCGCCGGATGTGCCACTGGTGGCGGCGTTGGAACCACGAGATGACGGCTTCGTAGTAGTCATCTTGCACGTGGGTATAGCCGAAGACGGGGTGTTCGGCACGCCGACGGATGGCTTCCTGAATGGCAGGGGCTACTGCGAAGTCCATATCGGCTACCCACAGCGGGATGATGTCACGCTGGGCCGAGGCGCTGCCTCGGCGTACGGGACCGGCATTAGAAGGGGGCTCTGCATCCCACTTGACGCAGCCGGTGCCGCGGCGTTCAATGATTTCGTCGAAAGCGTATTTCATTTCCTTATTTCTATGACGCAGTTGTTGGGTTGGCGTACATTCTTGTCGATGGTGACGGAGCCGATGCTGTCGGCCACAATGTGTCCACTGGTCGGATTCTTGATGTTTTCGATGTGCCCTCGAATGTCTGCCTCGACAGTGGAGTACTCGAACATTCGGTCGCAGGCCTTGTCAACGGTGCAGTTCTCCAGCACAAGGTTCTGCGTATAGCAGAGCAGTTGCTCGCCTGCCAGGTGGCAGTTGACCAGTCGCACATTCTTGGAATGCCATGCCAGATACTCGCCGTCAAGAACAGAGTCGTAGACGGTGATGTTCTCACACTCCCAGAAAGAGTCCTTGGTCAGAATCTTGGCATGGTGTATCTCCACATTCTTGCAGTACTGGAACACATACTTCGCGTCGCTGTTGAGCCCATCGACGTAGATGTTTTCGCTAAACATGAAGGGGTAAGTCCCGCCATGTAAGGTCACATTCTTCAGTTTTAGACCATTGACCTTCCAGAATGTCTCGTCGGCATCGATGATGTTGACGTCCTCCAGTTCCACATTATGCATCTCGCGGAAGAACTTCGGCCCGTCAATACGACAGCGCCGCATGACGAGATTGTCTGTGTACCATATTGCCGAGCGGGAGCCGACGGCAAAATAGCAGTCCTCGATGAGGGCACCATCAACGTGCCACCACGGATATTTGCCATAGAAGCGGCACTCTGAAGCCTCCATATTCCTGCATTGTTTGATGCCCGACTCGCCGTCGGTGATGGTGACACCCTCCAAACGGATGTCGTGGGTGGCAAACAGGGGACGTTCGCCGCCGAATTCCTTGTTCTTTATCAGTTGCATCGTGCTGAATTTTATAGTATCGCATGCAAAGATACGAAAAATTTTCAATTTTCAATTCTTCCATTCTTCCATTCTTCAATTTTTTATTAACTTTGCCGCATGAAACGAATATTACTACTTACATTGACGGCCCTGATGTCGATAGGCATGAGTGCTTCCACCACCCTTCCGCAGAAGGGAACCATCGTCAGCCCTACTGACAAGAACATCCAGTACATCGGACGCATCTGCTTCGACAACCCCGAGCGGCCGCGCTTCACCTTCCCCGGCACACAGATCAATATCCGCTTCACCGGTACCAGCCTGAAGTTGTGGGCTAAGCCCCTGAGCGGCTACTTCATGGCGCAGGTTGACAATGCCGAGCCCTTCAAGGTAGCGCTGATGGGCGAGCGTGACTCTGTGGTAAACATCGCCACGGCACTGCCACAGGGTGAACATGAGTTGCGGCTGATGTATATCATAGAAGGCTTTGCGCTGAAACCCGATT
>JAEEGH010004817.1_pt1 | contig 34334 bp, 16 predicted proteins | sample 9134181 | NCBI WGS metagenome assembly JAEEGH01 (sample SAMN16246544, study PRJNA631951) | gut metagenome | biome: gut microbiome; feature: rumen; material: DP-attached | host: Bos | place: Iran: Karaj | collected 2018-10
TTCTGGCTAATACCACGCTCGTCAAGTTCCGGCTTGATCATCATCCCAGGATGAACCGCCATGAAAGGTGCTGGGTTTTCATTTCTTGTTGCCATAGTGAGTATCATCTAAACTTAAAACTGTTATTTTTTCAATAATTTCTTTCATTATTTAACAATTTATATACTTCGGGAGAGCGCAGACCCGCAGACGGCAGTTGCCGTCGTAGGCAAAAAGTTGTCTTTGTTGTCTATGTTGTCGTTAAAATAATAGCAAGGGATGTGGAAAATGCGTTAATTGAAGTCGAAAATGCGTTAATTTGGGGGAGGGGAGTTTCAGAATATGCAAAAAATGTTTCAAAATATGCAAAATCTTCACTTTGAGACCATTTTTGCTTGTATATTTGGATAAAATTGTGTATCTTTGCACGAAATACGCTATTTATTTGTAGCATAGACCTAAACTGGGATATAAATTTAACTAACATAACTTTATGAAACAAAAAACAAACATTCTGCGAGGGCGGCCGTGGCTCATGCTACTGCCAATGCTTTTCGCATGGCTGCTGCCACAGACGGCGGCGGCGGACACATACGTCGATAGGAAAGAGAACTACAAGGTCTCGCTCGGCGGCACGAACATCATCTATTTCCAGGCTCCGGCCTATGACACCGAAGGTGCCGACTGCTGGGTGGCCCTGGGCAGTCTGAAGGTCTCTGGAGATGGCATCCCGGAACAAGTCATTTTCCAATGGCAGTCCGAGAAGGACATCAACAACAGCAACACGTCGCTGTCCTGCTATTTCAGTACCCCCTCCAGCACCTTCTTCAACATCACGCTGGGCAATTCGCGTAGCGTGTTCAAGCTGACGAAGGACAATGCCGGCTGGCAGCTCCTGGCGCGCAACAGCGATGGCAAGACCTTCGAGTTCAGCGCTGAGTGGATGGTGCCCTACAACATGCTGGGCAAGGAACTGACATTCACCTGGGACGTCATGCGCGACGGTAACAGCCGCACTGAAGAGAAAGTGTCTGGCCTCGAGACCACGAAAGTCAAGGTGCCGGCCGCCAGCAACAAGCTGGTGCCCACCATCACGCAGGGCATGCTGAATCCCAACGACCCGGGCAAGATTGAGGTGCCCTGGTTCCTGGCTTCCGACAAGATCACCAAGGCGCACTATGAGTACGACGATGCCAACGGCAAGCACCATAGCGAGAAGATCGAGAATGCCACCAGCGGCATCATCGTCCTCAATGCCACCGAGCCTCACCGTAACTTCCGTGTCGTCTGCAGCTACAAGGAAGCAGCTGCTGCCGGTGAATATGACATTGAAGACGTAGCATCGAAGACGATGAACCTGTCCATGATTCATCCACCCATCGCCATGACCGCGCGGCCGCTGTACGACCGCAAGGGCAAGGTGGAGCTGAAGTGGAGCGTGCCGTATCTGGACGACGGCGATATGACGCCCACCGACTTCTTCGAGATACAGCGCTCGCTGACGGGCAAGGAGGAGGACTTCGTCACCATCTTCGAGCAGTTCTACTCCACGGGCGACAAGAAAACCACTTATACCTATATCGACAGCACTCTGGTGGAGGACATCACCGCCGACATGCTGAAGAACGGCGGCACCTTAGACAACGTGACTTATCGCGTGCGCCGCGTCATCACCAAGGAATGGGGCTGGAGTTCACAGAACAACTGCGCCACCACCGCCTCATGCGCGCTCGACAAGATGCACCTGCTGCGCATTGCCGACTACACATCGCGGTGGGAAGACCAGCGTGCCTACACCGTACGCGTGTCGTGGGACTATGCCAACGACCGCAGTGCCGTGTGGGACGAACGGGCAGAGATGAAGGTGCTCGTGCTCTCGCGCAACCGCGACGGTGAGCAGGTCGATAGCACCGTCATCACCCTCAACCCCACCGAGCGCCAGCAGCGCTACACGGTGGTGAACCTCTCGCGCTCGTGCGTGTACTATGATATAAAGGTATATGTGGAGCGAGGCGAGTCGCCACTCCAACTGTTCGACGGCGTGGAGGAAAACTTCTTCCCCATCCGCAATGCCGATGACTGGAAGGAGTTCAAAAACAGGGTTCAGGTGGCTGAAGGCAAGTACGACGTGAACGCCCGCCTCTATGCCGACATCACCACCGACCAACTCATCAGTTGGGAGTCACGTTATGCCTATCGTGGTGTTTTTGACGGTAACGGCCACACCATTACCTTCAACTTAGCGGACACCAAGCAGGAAATTATGGCGCCCTTCCGCTATGTAGGCAATGCCACTATCAAGGACCTGCGTACGGCAGGCACCGTCAATACCAGCGAAAGATATGCAGCAGGTCTTATCGGCAAGACCATGGAAGGGACCACGGTCAGCATTGAGAACTGCCGCTCGTCGGTTACGCTCAAGAGTTCTGTATCTGGAAATGTCACGGGACGTCTCGCCGGCTTCATAGCACGCCAGAGTGGTTCCAATGCCCTCATCCGCAACAGTAAGTTCGACGGCGGTTTCGAGGGTGCCAATGCCACCCACAACTGCGGCTTTGTTGCATGGGTTGCCCGTGGCAGCAGTCTGGCCATAGACAACTGCGTTTTCGCCCCCGACCATATTACCACCAAATTCGAAGGCTGTCAGACGTGGGCAGACTTGGACACTGAGGATGTCAAATACTCGAACATCAACAGTTATACAACCCGTGAATATTCAGCATTTATAGTCATTAGAAGTGCTGCAGACTGGCATCAGTTCGCAGTCATGGTAAATGATGCCACAAACCGCTATTGGGTGGATGCTGTCCTCGATGCCGACATCACCGTCAGCGAGCATGTGGGAGTATCTGATGGCGCTTACTACCGTGGTACCTTCAACGGCAACGGACATACCATTACCTTCAACAAGTCGGGCTGGTCGGAAAGGTATATTGCTCCCTTCCGATACGTAGGCAATGCTACTATCAAGAACCTGCATACAGCGGGAACCATCTCGAGCAGCAATATGTATGCTACCGGTCTCGTGGCTTATGTCGTCAGTGGTGGTGATCTGACCATAGAGAACTGCCATTCGTCGATGACCATCAACAACAGCGGAAGCAGCGACATGACCAGTGCCGGTTTCGTGGGACGCGTCAGTGGCGGCAACGTCACCATCCGCAACAGCAAGTTCGACGGCAGCTTCGAGGGTGCCAACAGCTACGGTCACGGCGGCTTCGTGTCGTGGGTAGCCCCCAACAGCAACGTCACCATCGAGAACTGCCTCTTCGCTCCCGACCACCTCAGCGTCAAGTTTGACCTATGCGATACCTGGGCACGCAAGGATGCCGATGCATCGGCTAAGGTGACGGTAACGAACAGCCATGCCACCAAGCATATGCCATGTGAATTCATAGAGATCGGCGGCCAGTGGTTTATGGTGCTGAAGAGCACCACAGACTGGGGATATTTCGTGGAAGCATTAAAAACGAATCCCGCCACCAACGCTATCATGGATGCTGATTTCGGAATTGTCACCTCTGCGGACAACTTCAACGGTATCTTCGATGGCAACGGCCATACGCTGAATATTAATATCAATGGTGGTTCAACTGCAGCTATCGCCATCTTCAAGAATGCCCCAGGCTGTACTATCAAGAACCTGCACGTCACCGGCAAAATCATAGGCGGTGACCACGTGGCAGCTCTCATTGGCATGGCAGGTGTGGCGAACAACAAGTGGACTGACATCTTCAACTGCCGCGTATCTGCCAGTATAGAGAGTTCTGGTGGGTTTGCAGGCGGCTTCGTCGGTCGCGGAACCAATGCCAACATGCAAAACAGCCTGTTCGACGGCTCCATTTGGTGTCAAAAAGCACAGGTTGATGGCAGTCAGAACTGGGCTGGTGCTTTCTTTGGTTTCAGAGATGGCGAACGAGGGGCCACCGTTACCGATGCAGCCGTACAAAACTGTCTGGAGAATGCATCTTGGAACAACATTATTCACGGTTACTTTAACATCAAGCCATGGGGTGCTTGGGGTAATGGCGAGAACCAAGATTGCAAAAACAACTACAGTTACAGCAATCTGTGGGGAGCCTACGGTGTCCGTGTGATGAATTTGTCAGAAGACGCTTTGGTTGAAAAATTGGGCAGCAGCAACTGGGAAGCCGTAGGGCTTGAGATGGTCCGTCCCAAGATGTTTAAGACCGCTATTCCTGATAATCCCTGGTTAGCCCTAAGCACTGCCCAGCAGGTCGATGCATTAGGCAAGGGCAACTGGACGGTGGTGAACGGCAAGGTGGTTCCCATCATGCCTCAAAGCACGATAGCAACAGTAACCAACGAGGAAAGTTTCTTAAACAAACTCGGCAACGGCTGGACGTTAGAAGGCGGCGTGCTCGTGCCCGTTGCAACGGCAACGACGGTGGAGACCAACCCCACCATCACCACGCACACGGCAGCCGACTTCACGCAGTACTACCACTCCAGCAACGGTAAGATTGACCCGGAACTGCTGACGGAGACCCGCCAGAGCAGCGTGCTGCTGGCCTGGAACACCGACGGCAACCCCATCGACTTCTTCACCGTGTATCGCCGCGTGAAGGACGCCGGCGATGCCTGGAAGGAGGTCGCCACCAACCTGGACCAGATGAGCTACGAGGACAAGACCACATCGCCACTGGCCACGTATGAATATAAGGTAGTCGCCGTGAACCAATGCGAAGGTCGAGACTCGACCGAGACCGAGGTGAAGGTGGGCGAGTGCAAGCACACGGGTCGCGTGGACGGCTATGTGCGCTTCAACGACGGCACCGGCGTGCCCAACGTGCAGGTGGTTGCCAACTACGACGGCAAGAAGGTGAAGAGCACCAAGACCGACGAGAGCGGCTACTTTGTCATCGACGAGCTGTCGTACTACGAGAAGACCTCCGCCGAGTATGAGGTGAAGGCCGTCGGGGAAACCGGCATCACGTTTGAGGGCGGCGTGGATTCCTACACCATCACCTTCAACGCCACCAGCAACGACGAGACGCTGCACGAGTTCATCATCACCAGCGGCAAGCGCTTCTCCGGCTACGTGATGTACGACGGCACCAGCATCCCCGTGAAGGGCGTCAACTTCATGGTCAACGGCCAGAAGATCCACAACGCCAAGGGCGACTTGGTGGAGACCGACTACGACGGCGCCTTCTCGTTCCGCGTGATGCAGGGCGACAACAAGATCCAGGCCGTGATGGACAATCACGTGTTCACGAACAAGGGCTACTATAAGAACGCCGAAGCACAGAACATCACCGACGACGTGGCCGGCATCTACTTCTACGACGCCACGAAGGTGAAGCTCACGGGCCGCATCGTGGGCGGTAACGACCAGGGCCTGCTGCCGCTGGGCAACAACCTGTCGAAGAACAACTTGGGCGACTCGCTCCAGGTGGTGCTCACGCTGGAGGGCGACAACAAGTCGTGGCTCGTCTATGACAACCTGAACCCCAACCGCACGGAGCGCGACACCGTCTATCGCCATCCGCGCAACGGCCAGAAGCACTACACCACGGTGAAGACTCTGCGCAAGCGCATGGAGGTGACGCCCGACCTGAAGACCGGCGAGTACGAGCTGCTGCTGCCGCCCGTGCGCTGGAAGGTGCAGCAGGTGTATTGTAAGGGCTATCCCACACTGTTCCAGGAAGGACAGGTGAACGAGGTCGTGGATCTGACCAAGTGCCTCGTCGAGAAGGACACCACCTACGTGGGCTCCTACAAGGACATCGACAGCATTACGGTCAGCGATCCCAAGCTCTCGTACCACGCCATCTACAACCGCATCTACCGCGCACCGGTGGAGGTGACCTACAAGCAGCTGGGCTATGACGACTTCGACTACTTCGGCGACAAGAACTACACCGCCAGCGAGCTGACTGGCAAGCAGACGCAGGTGCCGCTGGCCTACAAGAACCCCGCCGACACGACGCAGGCCCTCTACACCTTCACCTATCCCGTGTTCAGCCTGGAGCGCAAGTACAGCATCCGGCTGCAGGTAGGCGAGAGCTACAGATACAACAACGATCCCGCCAATAAGCCCGACCTCGTGAGGGTAGGCGGCGGCATCGCTACCATACACAACGGCATGAAGGATGGTGCGCCCAAAGACACGCTGCACATCGATGCGCTGGGACAGGCCACCTACTACCTGACGGCCGACCAGACCCCGGTGCTGCTCAGTGACTTTAGCGCGCTGAAGACAGTGACCTTCAGCGTGGCACAGGACGGCAACAACTACGAGGCCGCACCGCTGATGGGCTATGTGCTCAACATGTTCCCCATCGGCGCCGGCAAGGACATCCTGACCGAAGGCACGCCCATCCTCTACGACTACCTGCGCGACCCGCCCGGAGCCTTCAGCTCCAACACACTGGCCAAGGGTGCTACGCTCAACCACACGTACATGATGAATCTGTCGCTGACGGCAGGTGTGTATATCGGCCTGAAGCAGGGTGAGAATCTGCAGACGGTGTCGGCCACCGTGGCAGCGCCGTCAGGTATGGGTACGGCTGTCGGTCCCATCAGCCTCTCCGACAACTACGACACCAACATCGACTTCCTGATGTACAATGCCAACGGCAGCAAGGCCTTCTCACACTCGATGGTCGTGGGTAACAACATCAGCACCAGCGGCGACCCGTCGATGGTGGGCGCCGATGCCGACCTCTATATCGGCACCGTGCAGAACGTGGTGGTGACGCCGATGTCCTCCATCCGTGCCGTAACGAAGAAAATGTACAACGATATGATTGCACGGACCGGCGCCGGAGCCCAAATGGTTTCGCTGGCCGGCAAGTACGACGAGTACGGCACGGTGATGAAGATTGCCGAGGGCCTGGATGCCAAGGGCGATACGCTGTACCTGATCCGCGACGTGGCCCTGGGCTACGGACCGAAGATCCAGTCGCAGTTCGCCTATTCGCAGAAGCAGCTGCTGACGCAGATCATCCCCGCCAAGGCCAAGGAGATTGTCGATCTGATGTACTTCGGTACCAAGGAGAATGCCCAGACCATCGCCAACAACACGCAGCAGCCTGTCTATCTCTCGCTCAGAGAGCGCACCGACTCCCTGTTCGCCGTGGTGAACAAGAAGATTAAGGACCATGCCTACAACACCACCATCGACAAGGCCGAGCCGGGCATCAACTACTTAGTGGTGCTGCCCAAGGACAAGAAAGAGAGCGACTTCAACGACGAGGTGGCAGCGAAGTACGGCGTCATCAAAGCCTGGGTGGATATGATTGCACAGAACGAGGCGGAGAAACTCACGGTGCGCGATCTGATGGTCAACTACGACGTGGCCGGTGCACAGGGCGTGAACTACAGCGAGACCTTCGACGCCAGCTTCTCGAACTCGTTCACACACCACTTCCCCATAGCCACGGAGGTTGACTACTTCGGCCTCGGCAAGGGCGTCAGCAATGTCTTCTCGGCAGTGGGAATAGGTTCGACAATAATAACTGGCATCGCACTCTCATTGAAGGAAATGAAGACATGGTCAGTCCCCGATGCGACGCTGGCTTTGCTGGATGACGAAAATGGCATGAAGTCGGAGGTTAAATTTGCCGGTAGCCTGCTGCAGTGGACGGTGTTCCCCGTGCTTTCCTACACGACGATAGGCACCAACTCCGAGACAACGTCCTATAACCGCACTGAGAGCTTCACCATCGCCACCGACGCGAACAGCCACCTCAACGTGGATGTCTATCGTGCATGGTACTCCACCGCACAGAAGGATCAGCTGACGGCATACAATATCTTCTCGAACGACAACTTCAACCGCATGTATGATGAGGTGGCAGGACAAGTGGACAAGTCGCTCAAGAGCGAGAAGATCTCCGGTCCGCGCGGCTTCATCTTCCGCACACGTGGCGGCGCTACACAGAACCCGTGGGAGGATCGGCGCGTGACGAAGGTGTTCGAGCCGGGTGCTGAGCTGGATGCCCGCACGCTGAAGATCTGCAACCCGAAGATCCGCCTCGACAAGCAGAGCATTAGCGGTGTGGCTATCGACGACGCTGCCAAGTTCACGGTCTTTGTGTCGAACGAGAGCGAGAAGCCCGAGGCCACCGACGGCCTCACCGTGCTGCAGCTCTTCGCTGCCGACCAGGCCAATCCGCTCGGCGCTAAGATCACCGTCAACGGACAGCCGCTGACCACCGGCGGTATGACCGTGTCGGTGGTACCGGGCATGGAGACGGCACTGACGATGGAGGTGCGTGCCGGCCAGGGCTTCGACTTCGAGGATCTGACTATCGGCGTGATGTCGCCCAGCGATGCCGAAAATGCCGTGGCGACCATCTCCTTCGACGTACACTTCCTGCGCGAGGCCGGAGGCGTGAACATACAGACACCGGGCGACAAGTGGGTACTGAACACCAACGCCCAGAAAGACTCTAAGCGCGGCTGGTACATCCCCGTCACCATCAACGGCTTCGACCGTCATCAGCATAACTTCGACCACATCGAGTTCCAGTACAAGGAGTCACAACGTGGCGACGACTCGTGGACGAACCTCTGCTCGTTCTACGCTGACTCCACGCTGATGGCCAATGCCAACGGTGTGCGCAAGATGATTCCTGCCAACGGCAACATCGTGACCGAGTTCTTCGGCGAAGGTTGGGTGATGGAGCGGACCTACGACCTGCGGGCTGTGCTCTTCTGCCGCAACGGAAACGACTTCCTGACCACACCGTCGAAGATTATCAGCGGTATCAAGGACACGCGCCGCCCGCAGCTGTTCGGCACGCCCGAACCCAAGAGCGGCCTGCTCACCGCCGGCGACGACATCATCTTCAACTTCTCTGAAGACATTGAATATAACTATTTGAGCGCCATCACCAACTTCGAGGTGAAGGGCGAGGTGAACAACGATAACCTCTCTGAGATGGTGAGCGTGCAGTTTGCAGGCCAGGCCAGCGTGGAGACGGAGGCCAAGCGCAACTTCAGCGGCAAGGACCTGACCATCGACATGATGGTGAAGCCCGCCGAGACGGGGCGCGAGATGCCGCTGTTCTCACACGGCACCAACGGCGACAAGCTGCAGCTGTGGCTGACGCCTGACTTCAAGCTGAAGGCCGTGGTCAATGACCAGACGTTCGAGTCGAGCGAGGCCATCGGCAAGAACGCCTTCCGACAGGTGGCACTCACCATCAACCAGCAGGACAGCACGCTGACCTTCTTCAAGGGCGGCATAGAGATGGGACGCCATAAGATCAACGCCCTGTACAACGGCACAGGCCCGCTGATCTTCGGACGCACCAACGAGGCTGACCGCAGCCAGAGCCAGTACTACGAGGGCCGCATGATGGAAGCCCGCCTGTGGTATAGCGCTATGGACGGCGGACTCATCGGCTCGACCTTCGGCAGCAAACGTCTGACGGGCTACGAGAAGGACCTCGTGGATTACTACCCGATGAACGAAGGCTCGGGCGACTACGTCAACGACCATACCCAGGGCGCCAACGCTAAGCTGATAGGCGCTTCGTGGGCCGTGCCACGTGGTCTGTCGCTGCACTTGGAGAAGGCCGACAAGGGCGTGCTACTGAACAAGAACGCCATGAACCGCACCAACGAGCACGACTACACGCTGATGTTCTGGTTCAACACCGATGCCGACGGACGTGGCACGCTGCTGAGCAACGGCCGCGGTCTGAAGGAGGACAACGGTGCCGTGAACCAGTTCAACATCGGATTCGAGGGCGACAAGCTGATGTACCGTTCGAACGGTATTGCCACCGAGATTCCGGGCGACTGGAGCGACGGCAGCTGGCACCACTTCGCCTTGACGGTGAACCGTGGTCGCAACGTGGCCAACATCTATATGGATAAGGAACTGCGCACGACCTTCGAAACCGACAGCCTCGGCGGCATCAGCGGCGGCTATCCGCTCATCGGCGGCACCCGCTACGACGTGGTCAAGGAGAACGGCGACGCTGACGTGAAGGACGGCGACACACCGCTGAAGGGTTACGTCGACGAACTGCTCTTCTTTGCCCAGGCACTGCCGCAGCAGCTCATCAAGACCTATGCGACGAAGAGTCCTAACGGCGACGAGGCCGGTCTGCTCACCTACCTGAGCTTCGACCGTCAGGAGCGACAGAAGGACAACAGCATCGAGCTGGTGCCCTATGCCTACAGCAAGAAGCTCTATCTCGACGACAAGGGCAATCCGCGCTATCAGCTCGACCCGCTGACGAAGGAGCCTACCGACACGCTGGTGCGCGACTACCTGTTCGTGGACGAAATCGACGCAGTCCTGAAGCACATCGACGCAGGAACGGCAGCACCCGTGATGCCTTATGAGGAAGTGAAGAACCTGAAGTTCGGCTTCATCGGCAGGGGCAACCAGCTGCTGGTAGAGCTTGACGAGCCTGCCGCCCGACTGAACCACCGCAACATCTACGTGACGGTGCGCGACATCGAGGATAAGAACGGCAATACGATGGCTTCGCCGCAGACAGCCTGCTACTATGTGAACAGCAGCAGCCTGCAGTGGATGTTGAATAGGTTTGATCACACCATCAAGGTTGGTACCGGCGAGGATGCCGACCAGCTGCTGAACCTACCGTTCTACAACTATGGTTCATCGAGCCACACTTATACCATCGAAAACTGCCCGAAGTGGCTCACACTGAACAAGTACAACGACGCGGTGGCACCGCAGTCGATGGATTATGTTGATGCAAAGATCAGCAAGGACCTGAACGTCGGTACGTACAATGAGATCATCTATCTGACCGACGAGGATGGCATCACCGAGCCGTTCTACCTGAACCTGACGGTGGAGGACAACCAGCCCGACTGGTCGAAGAGCATCAACAGCGACCTGCTGAAGAACTCGATGAACATCTCCGGCCAGGTGTATCTGAACGGTGAGATCGACTCCGACTCTCGCGATATCGTCGGCGCCTTCGACAGCGACAACGTATGCCACGGCTTCGCCAACATCAGCCACAATGTATTGTCGGGCGAGACCGGACTGTACCTGACCGTCTATGACAAGGTGGACAGCGGCGACAAGCTGAACTTCCGCCTGTGGCAGTACAGCACGGGCCGCGAACTGGTGCTGACCCCAGACCAGACGATCACGTTCAAGAAGTCGGCCGTGCTGGGCGACCAGTCGCCTGTACGCTTCAACGGCGGCGACAGCATCGTGCAGAACATCAGCCTGAAGAAGGGGTGGAACTGGATCTCGTTCAACGTGAGCAGCCCGCTGCTGAAGAATGCGACACAGCTGCTGAACAGCCTGCCCCTGAAGCATGTCCAGATTGTGACCGACCTTGGCAGCGACCTGACGCTGAGCTACAAGAACAAGAAGTGGATGGTTGAAAGCGGCAAGGATAATGTCACCTTCTCGACAAAGCAGGCCTATGGCATCAAGGTGGATGAGGACTGCTCGTTCATCTTCAGCGGTGCCCCGCTCAAGAGTAATGAGGAGCGCACCATCGACCTCGGCCAGGGCTGGAACGGCATCGGCTACACACCGACGGTGAACCTGACGGTGGAGACCGCCCTGAGCGACTACTACGACCAGGCCGAGGCGGGTGACGTGATCAAGAGTCACACGGAGTTTGCCATCTTCACCAAGACGGGCAACACCGGGCGCTGGCGCGGCAGCCTGCAGTACATGAAGCCTGGCGAGGGCTATATGATGAAGAGCCTGAAGAGCAGCGCATCCTTCGTCTATCCGTACTACAGTACGGGCGGTACGCTCTCCGGCAGCCGTGCCATGACACGCGGCGGCCAGAGCTCCGCTGAAGGACTCGGCCGGAGCACGATGTGCGTCTGCGCCGTGGTCGAGGGCTTCGAACTGCAGGACGGCGACAGGCTGCTGGCCTTCGCCGACGGTGAGTGCTGCGGCGCGGCCGCCTACAGTCAGCCTGCCGGTGATGAAGCCGGGGAGCCGTTCTACCTGAGCATCTCCGGTGACCATCAGGCTCCGCTCCGCTTCGCCATCGAGCGCGGCGGCGAGATGGTGGCAGCCACAGCGGCCGTCATGGACTTCCGTCCGAACGCCGTGGTGGGCAGTCCCGACGAGCCGATAGCCATCAGCTTCACAGGCGATCCTACGGGTATAAGGATTGCGGAACTCACGAACGGCACGAATGACGAGCTGTATGACCTCAGCGGTCGTAAGGTCGTCAGCCGTCAGTCGTCAGACCGTAAGTTGCGCAAGGGCGTCTATATCCAGAATGGAGAAAAGGTCGTGATCAAGTGAGAATAAATCAGTTTCAAACAGATAAAGAAAGTGACTATGAAATGTAGATTCATTTATACAATGGCCCTGGTGCTTGCAGCCGTGCAAGCACCAGCCCAGGCCCTTCGCGGAGACTTTAACAACAATGGGAAATGGGATACTGAGGACGCGGACTATCTGGCCAAGGCCGTTCTTGAGAACAAGCAGCCCACCACGGACACCGACCTGAACCTGGACGGTTGGCTGAACGTGGCCGACGTGACGCTGCTGCTCAGGGCCGTCAACGAGGGCGCGATGCCCGCCTACACCGCGAGCAATCCGGCGCAGGCCCCGGCATGGCTTCCCGGCTGTACCTTCGGCGACAAGCGCCCGGACTGGAAGGATCCTGAGAAGGGCATTTATGAGAACTTCAGCATCGTGTACGTAGATATCGAGGATGAACTGCTGCCTTTCGTCTCTAACCAAGACCTGCTGGCAGTGTATGTGAACGACGAACTGCGCGATCTGGCTTCTCCTGCCGTCACGCTGGGAAGCACCGAAGAGGGAGGCGACTTCTTCATCTTGAAGCTCTGGGGCAACGAGTCGGAGAACCAGGTGGTCAACATCACGCTGAAGTACTACAACAGTAAGCTCACGCACCTTTTCACGCTCTCGGATAAGTGTACCATGGGCGAAGTGCTTGGTGTAGAGGAAAGCAATGTGATGCCGTTCACCAGTGACCTGCCCAAGTATACCGGTGAGGGTACGCTCGACGTGTCTGCCATCCTGGCCGGATATGGCATACAGCCAGGTGCCGGTGACATGATCGGTGCCTTCGTTGGCCGTGAGTGCCGGGGTGCGGGAACGATGGAGGAGGGGACCTTCTCGCCATTGACAGTCTATTGTAAGAATGCCGGTGAGCCTGTCGCCCTGAGATACTATGATGCTGCCAAAAAGAAGATCATCACCTTCACAACGACCTTCAAACCGGAATAGCAGGAATCGTTTCTGAATCGTTAGAACATAAAAAAGCCTCGCAATTGCGAGGCTTTTTAATTTGCTAATTTGCTTACTTGCGGAGGCCGAGGGCCTTGATGATAGCACGATAACGATTGATATCGTTATTGTAGAGATACTTCAGCAGCTTGCGGCGCTTACCTACGAGCATCGTCAGCGAACGGGCGGTGTTGTGGTCCTTGTGGTTCTTCTTCAGGTGCTCTGTCAGGTGAGAGATGCGATAGCTGAAGAGGGCGATCTGTGCCTCTGCAGAACCAGTGTCGGTAGTGCTCTTGCCATACTGACCGAAGATCTCCTGCTTCTTGGCTTTGTCTAAATACATAATTTTTAATGTGATTAAATGTTGTTTGCAAATACATCCTTCAGACGCGATTCTGGCCTAATCACCAGCCGGTTTACGTCGTCGGATGCTCCGGATTTTCCGAAATGCGGCTGCAAAGGTACAACTATTTTCACAATCAGCCAAATTTTTTGCCACAGATTTCACTGATTAACACGAATAATCGAAAAATCTTCTTAAAAATCTGTGTAATCTGTGGCTTTTTTCGTACCTTTGCACCCGCTTTTATAATAAATAGGTATGCAGGATATCAGAAATATCGCCATTATAGCGCATGTAGACCACGGTAAGACGACACTCGTGGACAAGATGATGCTCGCAGGTAATCTCTTCCGTGAGGGACAGAACCTCAGCAATCAGGTGTTGGATGCTAACGACCTGGAGCGTGAGCGAGGCATCACCATTCTTTCAAAGAACGTCAGTATCAACTGGAAGGGCGTCAAGATCAATATCATCGACACCCCGGGACACTCCGACTTCGGCGGTGAGGTGGAGCGCGTGCTCAATATGGCCGACGGCTGTCTGTTGCTCGTCGATGCCTTCGAGGGCCCGATGCCCCAGACGCGCTTCGTGCTCCAGAAAGCCCTTCAGATCGGGCTCAAGCCCATCGTTGTGGTGAACAAGGTCGACAAGCCCAACTGCCGGCCAGAGGAGGTCTACGAGATGGTGTTCGACCTCATGTTCTCCCTCAACGCCACAGAGGATCAGTTGGACTTCCCCGTGGTGTATGGCTCCGCCAAGAACGGTTGGATGGGTGAAGATTTTCGTAAGCCCACGGACAATATCACCTATTTATTAGATAAGATCATCGAGGTGATCCCTGCTCCCCAGCAGATCGAGGGCACCCCGCAGATGCTCATCACCTCGCTCGACTACTCGAGCTACCAGGGCCGTATCGCCGTGGGCCGCGTGCATCGTGGTACCCTGAAGGACGGTATGCAGGTGACCATCGCCCATCGTGACGGCAGTCTTGAGAAGACGAAGATCAAGGAACTCCACACCTTCGAGGGTATGGGTCATGTGAGAACCGACTCCGTGGACTGTGGTGATATCTGCGCCGTCATCGGACTGGATAAGTTTGAGATCGGCGACACTATCTGCGACCTGGAGAACCCGGAGCCGCTGGCACCCATCGCTATCGATGAACCCACGATGTCGATGCTCTTTACCATCAACGACTCGCCCTTCTTCGGTAAGGAGGGTAAGTTTGTCACCTCCCGCCATATCAACGACCGTCTGGAGAAGGAGCTCGAGAAGAACCTCGCCCTGCGTGTCGAGCCTTTCGAGGATTCTACCGATAAGTGGATTGTCTCAGGCCGTGGTGTGCTTCACCTCTCCGTGCTCGTCGAGACTATGCGTCGTGAGGGCTATGAGTTGCAGGTGGGCCAGCCCCAGGTCATTTTCCGTTACGGAAAAATGGAAAATGGAAAATTGATAATGGATAATTCCGTTGCGGCGTCAGGCAATAATTCTCAATTATCAATTGTCAATTCTCAATTGATAAAGTGCGAACCCATTGAGGAGCTGACCATCAACGTGCCCGAGGAGTTCTCCTCGAAGATGATCGATATGGTTACCCGTCGTAAGGGTGAGATGACCTCGATGGAGAGTCAGGGTGAGCGTGTCAACATAGAGTTTGATATCCCATCTCGTGGTATTATCGGTTTACGTACTAACGTGCTGACGGCCAGTCAGGGTGAGGCTATCATGGCCCACCGCTTCAAGGAGTATCAGCCTTACAAGGGTGAGATAGAGCGCCGTGTCAATGGTTCGATGATCTCAATGGATACCGGCAACGCCTTTGCCTATGCCATCGACAAGTTGCAGGATCGTGGCAAGTTCTTCATTGATCCGGGTGAGGATGTCTATGCCGGACAGGTGGTGGGCGAGCATGTCCACGATAACGACCTTGTTGTCAACGTCTGCAAGGCCAAGCAACTCACGAATGTCCGTGCCTCCGGTACTGATGAGAAGGCCCGCATCATCCCCAAAGTCGTGATGTCGTTGGAGGAATGTCTCGAGTACATCAAGCAGGATGAACTTGTTGAGGTCACCCCGAAGTCGATGCGTATGCGTAAGACCATCCTCGACCACGACCAGCGCAAGAAAGCGAGTATTCAGCGTTAGACGATAAAACAATAATTAGGGATGATTTCTATTTAACATATAATTCTTGCGTCCCTTCAGTAGCAAGCGGCAAAGCCGAGCGGCCATTTAATTTTCATATAATGCTGCGCGCAGCAATTCATGGATAATTCTTGCGTCCCGTTGGTAGCAAGCGGCAAAGCCGAGCGAGTGGTAATTCGTGTTATAATAAACCAAATGGCGTGCTAGTTTTTACTAAGCACGCCATTGATCGATCAAAAACAATCTTTCTACGATTGAAACTAATACATGGTTTTAATGGTTCGGTTAAATCTTTTGTATCTCTCGGTTATGATGCGGTTATGATTTCTGATGCAAAGGTACGAATAATTATTGAATGAAAGTGTGAAAAAAACAACAATGGTGTGAAATGTACACTATTAAGGTGTGAAAATTATGGTAAATTTCACACTTTTTCGCTTGTTATTTCAGATTTTTCTTGTATCTTTGCACCGGTTATGTCACAAATGCAGTTTACAGGGTTCCTGATCATGGCGCTCCTCACCGTGAAGTTGATGCTACTGTCCGTCAGGTCGGTGGGTAGGGAAACGTTGAACCGCGTGCGGTGGCTGATGGTGGGCTGCACGGGTCTGCTCGGCCTGCAGTTCCTGGCTCAGATGGTGCTGGGACTGCGTACGACAGGGCATGTCGCCCAGGCCGTGGCGCTGAACGTGTCGTGTTTCATTCCCTGTTCTGCGATGATGTCGCTTGGTATCTTGTATCTGTTGCGTGAATGGCGTGTGACATGGCTCGACCGCTGGCTAGGTCTCTTCGCATGGATCCCGGCCTTGGCATTATTATATATCGGTTTGTCGACAGACGGTCATCCGCTGATGGCGAAAGAACAGGAGGTCTCGTGGCCACAGATCGGGTCTACCTTGTTTTTTGCGGCTATGCAACTGTACTATTTCATACGTCATATGTATGAGATGCGGCAGCTGCACTATGCCCTGGATGATTATTTCGACCGTGATGCATACGGTGTGCTGAGGTGGATGAAACTGAGCATGGTCCTCTTGGCACTGATGGCACTCTTCGCCCCTGTCGTCATCTTCTCCAATGGCTTGCCTCTGGCGCTCTACGGATTGTTCACCCTCTGTGGCTTCTTCTATTTCGTCGACAGTTTTGGTCTTTACGTGGTCAGTTCGGCTTCCAAATATGTGATGGAGGCCGATCAGAATGCGAGGAAAGAGGAAGAGGCGGCCGTAAAGGCAACGGAACAGCAGCCTATTGACTCGGAGACTGACCTGCGGGTAGGGCGTGCCGTGGAGAGGTGGATAGAGCGTGGCGGCTATCTGAAGAGTGGTATCAATATGCCCAGCGTTGCTGCAGAGATCGGTATTCCGCAGTATCAGTTGTCGGCCTGGCTCAAGCAGCAGAATTATAAATATAGCGAGTGGATGACGTCTCTGCGCATCGACGAGGCGAAACAGGTGCTCAAGGAGCATCCGGACTGGAGCAATGAGAGCGTTGCCGAGCACTGTGGCTTCAGCGACCGTACCTATTTCCAGAAGAAGTTCAAGGAGAAGACGGGCATGACGCCTGCCGACTACGTGAGCCTCCACTAAGATGCAACAAAAACAAACAAGAAGATATGGAAGTTATTCAGAGTTTTACCATCGACCATACCCGTCTGAAGCCGGGTATCTATGTGTCGCGTGTGGATAAGGGCTTTACCACGTTTGACCTGCGTATCACGGAACCCAACCAAGAGCCTGCCGTGGCTCCGGCTGCCATGCATAGCATGGAACACCTGATGGCCACCTGGTTCCGCAACTCACAGGTGAAGGATGATGTCGTGTATGTGGGGCCGATGGGCTGTCTGACGGGTATGTATATCATCATGACAGGTGAGTATTCGGTGGAGGATATGCGCCAACTGACTATCGAGTGCTTAGCGTGGATCCTCACCCAGAAGGAGGTGCCTGCCACGACGCCAGAGACGTGTGGCAACTACTTGCTCCACGATCTTCCCATGTGCCACTGGGAGTGTCGGCGCTATCTGGACCGTCTGAAGAATGACTTCCACTCAGAGTACACGAAGCTACAGGTGACACTGAGCGACGGTCGGCAGTTTGCCGACGCTTAGAGGCTCTCGATGAAAGTCTTGGTGACTTGGAAGGACTTCTCAGCGACTGTGTCCCAGAAATTGTGGTATTGTGAGGCGTCGGTGTCGCGCAAGGGGATGTCGCTGATGAGGCGGAAGGAGATGAATGGCACCTTATATATATAACACACCTGCGCGATGGCACATGACTCCATATCGACGGCCTTTGCCTCGGGGAAATGTCCCACAATCTCGCGCATCTTCTCCTTGGTATCCACAAACCAGTCGCCGGTGACGATGAGTCCGGGCTTCGCACCAGTCAGTTTTGCTTTCTCCAGAAGATAAGGATCGGCCTGATAGCGAACGGGCAGGCCTTGTACCTGTCCATAAACGGTGGTGTCGTCGATGGCCTTGCCGCAATACACGTCGTGGTATGTAAGTTCAGAGCTTACCACCACATCCTGCAGGTTGATGTCATCGCCATTACCGCCAGCGCATCCGCTGGAGATGATGCAGTCAGGTTTGTACTGGCGGATCATCTCCACTGTCTGTATGGCAGCGTTGACGGTGGCAATACCGCTCTTTTGCAGGATCACTTTGTCTTCAGAAAATAATGGACGGAGCTGCTTCAGCTCCTTTTCCATCGCTACAATCATTCCTATTTTCATTGCGTGTGTCCCCTAAGTTAGGGGGATGGGGGTCTGAACAAGCGTTTATCAAACCTTTTTATTTGTTCTGTTATTTAACCAGAGATCTGCGCCTGTTCAGACCCCCGTTGCCCCCTAACTTAGGGGGCGGAAGCCTTCCGTTGCCGGACGGCCTCGTACATGAGGATGGCGGCAGAAACGCTGACGTTGAGAGAGTCGAGACGGCCGAGCATGGGGATGCGGATATGGGCATCGGCAGCCTCGCGCCACTGTTGGGTAAGTCCAGTGGATTCCGTTCCCATCACGATGGCGGTAGGGCCTGTCATGTCGTAGTCGTAATACTCATACGAGTCCTGAAGCTGGGCGGTGAGGATGTTGATCTTCCTTTCCTTGAGGAAGGCAATGCACTCCAGAGAGGTACAGACGGCCGTTGGTACTGTGAATACAGCCCCGATACTGGCCCTAATCAAGTTGGGGTTATAGAGGTCTGTCAGCGGGTCACAGACGATCACGGCATCCACGTTGGCGGCATCGGCACTGCGCAGGATGGCTCCCAGGTTGCCGGGCTTCTCCACACCTTCCAAGACAACCACGAGTGGATTGTCTTGAATGGATAATGGATAATGGACAATTGATAATTGATGGTCTTTGCACTTGACCACAGCGATCATTCCCTCTGTACTACCACGATACGCCATCTTCTCATACACCTGCGGTGAAACAAGGTATTCTACTTCTCTCCTGACTCCTGACTCCTGACTCCTGACTTCTGGCTCCTGACTCCTGACTCCTGACTCCTGACTCCTGACTCCTGACTCCTGACTCCTTTTATACACTTCCACCACCTCATACCCGCCTTCAATACAATGCTCAATCTCGCGCTGCCCTTCGACGACGAAGAGACCTTCCTCGCGGCGCAGCGATGACTTCTGTTGCAGGGCCACGACGTGCTTGATACGGGCGTTCTGGACGCTGGTGATGATGTTTTCTTCCATATTTCGACTGCAAAGATACTAATTTTTATTCACAAAGGACACAAAGGACACGAATTTAAGGAATATTTTTGTGTTCTTCGTGTCCTTAGTGGATATTTTTTCGTAACTTTGCACGCAAAATATAAAGTTTAAGGATTAATGTTCAAAGTTCAAAGTCTGAAGAAGTGTCTGCCCGACGTGTTGGCAGTGCTATTTTTTGCCGTGTTGGCGTTCGCCTATTTCTTCCCTGCCGACATCGAGGGGCGCATCCTTTATCGGCATGATGCCTCCGCCGGTCGTGGGGCAGGGCAGGAGGGAATCGAGTATCTGGATCGTACTGGAGAACGTACCCGTTGGACGAATGCCTTGTTCAGTGGTATGCCGACTTATCAGATGGCACCGTCGTATGGCTCCACCAATCTGTTGTCGAAGGCTGCTGACGCCTACCATCTGTGGTTGCCGGAAAATGTGTGGTACGTGTTCGCCTATCTTTTGGGCTTCTATATCTTGCTGAGAGCCTTCGATTTCCGTCAACACCTGGCAGCCTTGGGTTCGATTCTCTGGGCTTTCTCCACCTATTTCCTCATCATTATCGCCGCAGGACACATCTGGAAGGTGTGGGCACTGGCCTATCTGCCACCGTTGATTGCAGGTCTGGTGCTGGCCTATCGCGGGAAATACCTTTGGGGCCTGTTGCTGACGGCTGTCTTCACGGCGCTTGAGATCAATGCGAACCACGTGCAGATGACCTATTACTATCTGTTCATCATCTTTTTCCTCATTATTGCCTGGCTGGTGGATGCCATCCGCAAGCACGAACTGGAACGCTTTGCGAAGGCGACGGCGGTCTGTGTGTTGGGTGGTGTCATCGGTTTGTGCATCAACCTCTCCAACCTCTATCACACCTGGCAGTACAGTCAGGAGTCGATGCGTGGCAAGAGCGAACTGGTGAAGAAGAACAGCGGGAACCAGACCAACAGTGGTCTGGAGCGCGACTATATCACCCAGTGGAGCTATGGTATCGGTGAGACGTGGACGTTACTCATTCCGAACACGAAGGGTGGTGCGTCTGTGCCGCTGAGTGCGAACGAGACGGCGATGGCCAAGGCCGATCCAAATTATATGAGCATCTATCAGCAGATAGGTCAGTACTGGGGTGAACAGCCCGGCACGTCAGGTCCCGTCTATGTGGGCGCCTTTGTGATGATGCTTTTCATCCTTGGCCTGTTTATCGTGAAGGACCCTGTGAAGTGGGCTTTGTTGGCAGCCACTATCCTCTCCATTATGCTCTCGTGGGGAAAGAACTTCATGGGTCTGACAGACTTCTTCATCGACTATATGCCGATGTATGCGAAATTCCGGACGGTAGCCTCGATTCTGGTCATTGCCGAGTTCACCATTCCCCTCCTTGCCATGCTGGCGCTGAGGGAAATCTTGAGGAGTGTGGAGTGTGGAGTGAGGAGTGAGAATACTTCTGCTGCAGACAAATCTCACTCCACCCTCCTCACTCCTCACTCCTCGAAAAAATATCTCCTCATCTCCTTCGCGCTCACCGGCGGCGTCTGTCTGCTGATGGCACTCTTTCCGACGATGTTCTTCGACAGTTTCATCTCCACCAATGAGATGAATGCCTTGAAGAGTCTGCCGGCAGAGCATGTGGGACCGTTGATGGCGAACCTGACGGAGATGCGTCAGGCGATGTTCACCAGCGACTGTCTGCGTTCGTTCTGGGTCATTCTGATGGGTACGGCCATCCTGCTGTTCTTCTACTACGGCAAACTGAAGCAGATGTATGCCGTCGCAGGCATCCTCGTGCTCTGTCTCTTCGACCTGTGGATTGTCAACAAGCGTTATCTGAACGACGAGATGTTCGTACCGAAGTCGGAGCGTGAGGCTCCCCAGCAGAAGACTCAGACGGACGAACTGATCCTGCGTGACCAGAGTCTTGACTACCGTGTGCTGAATCTTGCTTCGAACACCTTCAACGAGAATGAAACCAGCTACTATCATAAGAGTATCGGTGGCTACCATGCAGCCAAACTGCGCCGTTACCAGGAACTTGTCGAGCGTTATATCAATCCCGAGATGCAACGCTTGTATCGTTCTGTCTCAGAGGCTGGTGGTGACATGACACAGGTGAATGGCGACAGCATCTTCCCCGTGTTGAACATGCTCAACGCGAAATACTTTATCTTCCCCTTGGAGGGTGGTCAGACTGTGCCCATCCAGAACCCCTATGTCTATGGCAATGCCTGGTTCGTCGATCAGCTCAGCTATGTGGACAATGCCAATCAGGAGATAGATGCTTTAGGACATATCAACCTGCGCCATCAGGCTGTGGCTGACAAGAAGTTCCAAGCGCAGTTGGGTGAGGCCGTCGAACAGGATACGGCGAGTGTGGCCGTTATCACCGCCTATGAACCTAACCGCCTGACCTATGACGTGAACTCCGGCAAGGGTGGTGTTCTCGTGTTCTCAGAGATCTACTATCCCGGATGGACGGCCACCGTCGATGGGGAACCTGTAGAACTGGGCCGTGTGGACTATGTGCTCCGTGCGATGAATGTGAAGCCTGGTCGCCATGAGGTGGTACTTTCGTTCTTCCCGAAATCAGTGAACACTACGGAGACTGTGGCCTACATCTCCTATTTGATTCTGTTCTTTATCCTGCTCGGTGCTGGCTATATGGAATACCGCCGTCGCAAGAAGTAATCATAAAGTTCAAAGTTCAAAGCTTAAAGCTCAAAGTTCAAAGTGAAAAAGCTCTTGTCTTTGCCCCCGAATCTGGTGGAGGTGTTTCATGAGGTAACAGGCCTCTCCCGTGATGAGTATTTCTGCACTTGTGACCCTGTCGGTCATCGCCTTGGTAGTGGTGGGGGCACCGCCTGGCTCTTGCAGGAGGCTTATAGGAGTCAGGAGTCAGGAGTCGGGAGTCAGGAGTTTGAAGCGTGGCTTGCCAAGGAAAAACGTATCCTGATTCATGCCGGTGGGCAGAGCAAGCGCCTCCCCAGCTATGCGGTTTCTGGCAAGGTGCTGATGCCTCTTCCTGTGTTCCGATGGGAGCGGGGACAGCGGCTCTCACAGAACCTGCTGAGTGTGCAGTTGCCGTTGTACGAGAAGATGATGGCTATGGCACCCGACAATATCCATACGATGGTAGTCAGTGGTGATGTGCTTATCCGGGCCACCCAACCCCTGCAGCCCATCCCTGAGGCTGATATCGTCTGTTATGGTCTCTGGCTTGACGCCTCTGTGGCCAAAAACCACGGTGTGTTTGTCAGTAGCCGTCAGACGCCCTCCGTTCTGAAGCAGATGCTCCAGAAGCCTTCCATCCAGACCCTCACCGACCTCCAGCGTGATCATTTCTACCTCACCGACATCGGTGTCTGGCTCCTCAGCGACAAAGCCGTTCGCCTCCTGATGCAACGTAGTGCGCTAGCAAAATCCTACGACCTCTATGGTGAGTTCGGCTGTTGTCTGGGCACAGACCCCACCGTCATCGACGATGAACTGCGACAGTTGAAGGTGGCAATCATTCCTTTGGCGGGTGGTGAGTTCTACCACTTCGGCACCTCGCGGGAGATGATCTCTTCGACGCTGAGGCTGCAAAACCTCGTCAATGACCAGCGTGAGATCATGCACCTCGACCGCAAACCCCATCCGAGCATCTTTGTGCAGAATGCCGTGATGGAAATCCCGTTTACGGAAGAAAATAGCAATATCTGGATTGAGAACAGTCACATTGGCAAGGGCTGGCATCTCACTCACGACCATGTCATCACCGGTGTGCCTGAGAATGAATGGGACATCAGTCTCGCGCCAGGTGAATGTATCGACGTGGTGCCTGTCACTAAGAATATCTCCCCCGGCCAGGGGGAGGATCCAATAACCGGGGACTCTGGCTACGAGGTTCGCCGTTATCGTATCGACGAACCCCTGAACAGCAACGAACTGGCGGAGCGTGCGGATCTGCGTCGGCTCTTTGATCAGCGTCGGGCTTTCCGCAAACTGAACTGGAGTGCTTTGGCAAACAACTGGCGCCACAGTGTCTTCTATCAGCTCGACCTCGCTGATGCCACTTCTGAGTTCCAAAAGGAAAATATCCCTCTGCCTCCCCCTCTCCCAGAGGATGCCCCTCTCATGACGCGTATCCACGATGCCATGTTTCGTGGCGACAGTGACAAGGCGTTTGCCTTATTGCGAGGAGGCTTATTATCGTGGAGTGAGGAGTGTGGAGTGAAGAGTGAGAATACTCCTCGAAAACAAATTTCAGACGACCAGATTGTCTGGGGGCGTTCTCCGGTACGTATTGACATTGCCGGAGGCTGGACTGATACGCCGCCCTACTGTCTTATGGAGGGTGGTAACGTCATCAACTTGGCTATTGAACTGAATGGCCAGCCCCCCTTGCAGGCATATGTCAAACCTTCAAAGGAGTATCGTATTGTGCTCCGTAGCATCGACCTTGGTGCCATGGAGGTTGTAGAGACCACTGAGCAGCTGATGGATTTCATGCACGTTGGCTCGCCCTTCTCCATCCCCAAGGCCGCCCTTGTCCTCGCCGGCTTCGGACAAGAAGTTGGCATCGGACTTAACGGACTGACACGGACTAAGAATCCTCAAGAAGTCCGAGAGAGTCCGTGTTTGTCCGATGCAGAAAATCTCAAGTCTCAGCTCGAGGCCTTTGGCAGTGGCATAGAATTGACGCTGCTCTCGGCTGTCCCCGCAGGCAGTGGCCTTGGCACGAGCAGCATCCTCGCTGCCACGGTCTTAGGGGCTCTCAACGACTTCTGTGGCTTGGGTTGGGACAAAACCGAGATAGGCCATCGCACGCTGATGCTTGAACAGATGCTCACTACGGGTGGTGGCTGGCAGGATCAGTTCGGTGGTGTGCTGGGTGGCGTGAAACTCCTGCAGACTGGTCGGGGATTTGAGCAGAACCCACAGGTGCGCTGGTTGCCCAACGACCTATGGACACAGCCGGAATACCGTTCCTGCCACCTATTATATTATACAGGCATCACCCGCACGGCGAAGCAGATTCTTTCAGAGATTGTCCGTCGGATGTTCCTCAACGATAACGCCGAGCTCCGTCTGTTGCGTGAGATGAAGGCGCACACGATGGAGATGTATGAGGCCATTCTACAGAATGACTTCCATCGGATGGGACTGCTGATGCGTAAGACCTGGCAGCAGAACCAGGCCCTCGACAGTGGCACGAACCCGGCTGCTGTGGCAGCTTTGACAGAACTCATCGATGACCTCTGCTTAGGTTATAAGCTCCCTGGCGCAGGCGGTGGCGGCTACCTCTATATGATAGCCAAGGATCCTGAGGCAGCAGCCCGCATTAAACAGATCTTGTCCGACCATCCTCAAAACAAGAACGCCCGTTTCGTGGACCTCTCCCTCTCCACCACAGGTCTCCAAATCAGCCGCAGTTGAATAAATAATCTATAGTCTATAGTCTATAGTCAATACTCTATAGTCAAGAATGGAATTTAGAACTATCGTCGATATCCCGGATCCTGGATTCAGAATCGAGCCTTGTGAAGAGATGCTCTTCGTGGGGTCTTGTTTCGCCACGGAGATAGGTCGTCGCTTCCAGGAAGAGGGCTTTCCCGTTGCAGTTAACCCGTTTGGCACTATGTACAACCCCGCCTCAATCCTGCATACCATCCAAAGGGTGGGGGGTGGGGCAAAGACCGTATTCCTCACCCTCGGCACGAACCACGTCTATCATCTGAAAGAGACCGGTGAGATTGTCGATAACTGTGAGAAACGTCCTCAGTCGCTCTTTGCGGAAGAGGAACTCTCGGTTGAGACCTGTGCCGACTACTTGCAGCAGGCTATTGCACTTCTGCGAGAGAAGAACCCTGATGTGCGCATCGTGCTTACCGTCAGTCCTATCCGTTATCGCAAATACGGCTATCATGCCTCCCAACTCTCAAAAGCCACGCTGCTACTGGCAGCAGATCTTGTTTGCAACGGACAAACACGGACTGACACGGACTCTATAAATCGTATGGGGGGGCAGACTTGTCAGAAAAGTCCGGATAGTCCGTGTCAGTCCGTTGCTTACTTTCCTGCCTATGAGATTGTGAATGACGAACTACGTGACTACCGTTTCTACAAACCCGATATGCTCCATCCTTCGGACCAGGCGGTGGAATACATCTGGCAACGGCTCTCTGAGACATACTTGAGCGACGAGGCAAAAGCCTTCATCCAAGAGTGGGCACCCCTGAAAGCCGCCCTCAATCACAAGCCTTTCGATGCGGAATCGGAAGAATATAAGGCTTTTATGCATAAAACTATGTTAAAAGTTGAGGCGTTAAAGAAAAAATATCCTACCTTTGCATTTTAAGATTAAAAGATTAAAAAATTAAAAGATTAAATGCAATATTCCATTGAAAAGATCACGACGCTCATAGGAGCGCGTCGCATCGGGCAGACCGATGCCCAGATAGGCTGGCTCTTGACCGACAGCCGTTCACTCTGTTTCCCTGAGGAGACACTGTTCTTCGCCCTATCGTCATCCCGCAACGACGGTCATAAATATATCCCTGACCTCTATCGTCGAGGTGTCCGTAACTTCGTGGTGTCAATGTCCCCTAAGTTAGGGGACGACAGGGGTCTGAACAAAGGAATGACTGACGTTTCTTCAGACCCCCAACCCCCTAACTTAGGAGGCTTGTATAAAGACGCCAACTTCCTTGTCGTCCCCTCGCCACTGGCAGCCCTCCAACGTCTGGCAGAGCGTCATCGTGATGAGTTCGACATCCCTATCATTGGTATCACGGGTTCCAATGGAAAGACGATGGTCAAGGAATGGCTTTACCAATTGCTGCTACCCTCGCAAAAGATTGTGCGTTCGCCCCGCAGCTACAACTCGCAGATAGGTGTTCCCCTCTCCGTATGGCTGTTGAACGAACAGACGGAGGTGGGTATCTTCGAGGCAGGCATCAGCCAGCCAGGCGAGATGTATGCCCTGCGTGACATCATCCAGCCCACCATCGGCGTGCTCACCAGCCTGGGTGCTGCCCATCAGGAGAACTTCCGTTCGATGGAAGAGAAGTGTATGGAGAAACTCGAACTGATGCACGACACAGAGTCGATGGTCTATTGTTCGGACAATGATATCGTGAGCCGTTGCATTCGTCGTATGCAGTATAAGGGCGAAAAGATTGCCTGGTCGCAGTGTGATGAAAATGTCGCCTTTTTCGTAAAGAAGGTGGAGTGTGGAGTGAGGAGGGAGGAGGGAGATTACCTTGTAGGGAATAACCTGTCTCAGGACTATTCTCATTCCTCACTCCTCACTCCTCACTCCTCGACAATAACCTACATCTATCAGGGCGAGGAAAACACCTACGCCATCCCCTTCATTGACGAGGCATCCATAGAAAATTCCATCACCTGTGCCGCCGTGGCGCTCCACTTGGGACTCACACCAGCCCAACTTGCTGATCGCATGCCACGTCTCGAACCTGTCGCCATGCGTCTGGAGGTGAAGCAGGGACAGCATGGTTGCATCCTCATCAACGACTCCTATAACAGCGATATCAACTCTCTCGACATCGCCCTCGACTTCATGAATCGCCGTGAGTCTTCCTCCCCTAAGTTAGGGGAGGCTAGGAGGGGTCTGAACAAGACTCTCATCCTCTCTGACATGTTCCAGACCGGTACACCCCCTGACCAGCTCTATGCCCAGGTCTCTGACCTCTGTTTGAAGCGTGGCATTGACAAATTCATCGGCATCGGTCCTGAACTCACAGCCCAGGCAGACAGGATCCATATCGTTCATAAACAGTTCTTTGCCGATGTGAACCATTTCCTCGCCTCCAGCACCTTCAACGACCTCCACGACGAACTGATTCTCTTGAAGGGCGCCCGTTCTTTCGGCTTCGACAAGATTACTGAGCAACTTGAGCAGAAGGTACATGAGACCATCCTTGAGGTCAACCTCAACGCTGTGGTGGAGAACTTGAACTACTACCGTTCCTTCCTCAAGCCCGAGACGAAGATGGTGTGTATGATCAAGGCCGATGCCTATGGGGCAGGTGCCGTGGAGATTGCCAAGACGTTACAGGACCATCGTGTGGACTATCTCGCTGTGGCGGTGGCCGACGAGGGTGTCACTCTCCGCAAGGCAGGCATCACTGCCAACATCATGATTATGAATCCCGAGATGACGGCCTTCAAGACCATGTTCGACTACGATTTAGAGCCTGAGGTCTACTCCTTCCGTCTGCTGGATGCTCTCATCAAGGCAGCCCGCAAGGAAGGTATTACGGGCTGGCCCGTACATATCAAGCTCGACACAGGCATGCACCGCCTCGGTTTTGACCCCGTCGATGATATGTTCAAATTGATTGACCGCCTGAAGCATCAGAACGCCATCATCCCCCGTTCCGTGTTCAGCCATTTCGTGGGTTCTGACAGTGACGACTTCGATGCCTTCTCCGCCCGTCAGTTCGAGCTTTTCGAGCAGGGAAGCCAGAAACTCCAGTCTGCCTTCTCCCATAAGATCCTCCGTCATATGGACAACTCCGCCGGCATCGAGCATTTCCCCGAGCGTCAGATGGATATGTGTCGTCTTGGCCTCGGCCTCTATGGCGTTGACCCGTACCAGCCCCCTAAGTTAGGGGGCGACAGGGGTCTGAACAAGGGAATGACTGATACTCCTTCAGACCCCCAACCCCCTAACTTAGGGGGCTTGAAACCCGTATCCACGCTCAAGACCACGATCCTTCAGCTCCGTCACGTGCCGGCAGGTGACACGGTAGGCTACAGCCGTAAGGGTAAGATAGATCGCGACTCGGTCATTGCCGCCATACCTATCGGGTATGCCGACGGTCTGAACCGTCACCTCGGCAACCGTCATGGCTACTGTCTGGTGCATGGCCAGAAGGCGGAATATGTGGGCAATATCTGTATGGACGTGGCGATGATTGACGTTACCGATATCCCATGTCAGGAAGGTGACCAGGTGGAGATCTTCGGAGAGCACCTACCCGTCACGGTTCTCAGTGATGTCATTGACACCATCCCCTACGAGGTGCTTACGGCTGTCAGTAACCGTGTCAAACGTGTTTACTTCCAGGATTAAAAAAGGCTCGCACGCGCGAGCCTTTTTTAATTGGTGATGATGCGGTAGTTGCCGCTGAGGTGCATGAAGGCGAAGAGCCTTAACAGGCCGTCGTAGTAGGCATCGAAGTAGCCATCCTCGAAAGGCACGTGTTTGGCGTTCCAGAGGGCATCGACGAATTCTTTGCTCTTGTCATGGCTGCAGAGCATGGAGGCGGCAGCGATGGTGCCTACGAGTCCGATGCTGTGGCGCAGTTTGCGGAAACCTCCTGCCTGGAGGATCTCATCGCCCTCGGGCAGGGTGCCATCTGTGCGATACTGATCCACAAAGGTGTCAACACCCTGCGAATAGAAGAAATTCTGTATGGTCTCGCCATACTGACGCTGCCACTCACCGTCGGCACAACTCCATTCGTAGTCGAGGGTGATATTCATCGGCACGCGCCATGAGTCGTAGCGGAAGTTGTTGCTGCCATTTCGACGCGGAGCTCCCTGCGGACGCTGTTGCATGCCCGGAAAACGTGGCATCTGCATCTCGCTGCCGTCGTACTGGCTCATATCAGGATTCAACCCCGTCTGTGGGTTGATGGCCTTGTGCAGATACTCACGGCTCTTCTTGGCACATTCAAGCCAATAATCACTTCGCCCATCGTCAGCCCATTTCGCCCATACCTCATAGAAGGCGGGGATGTGATAGCTGGGATCGGTATAGCGCTGTCCGAAGCCATCAGGGGTAAAGGTAATCAGCTGCGTCTCAGGGTCTATAAGATACATCTTCTGGGGGCCCTGCTGTTGAGGGCCGAAAGCGGGGAAGCCTGCCGGACGGGGCTCGGGCTCATATTCCTTCGGTTGGATGCAGTTGAGAATGTGCTGTGCCTCGGCCTTGTAGTTGATGCCCGTGTCGTTGCCCCAACGGTTGGAGGCGAAGAGGAGGGCTGTGATGAAATAGAGTTCGCCGTCGCTGGCTGCGCCCTGTGCATTGCGAGTGCCGTCGGTCTTACAGCTCCAGGCGAAGTAACCCTCGCGGATGCCGTCCTGGTGTTGCATGTATTTCTTGCTCCATCGCCACAGACGGTCGAAGATGTCCTTTTCACCGAACTGAACGGCGATCATTAGACCATACGACATCCCCTCGGTGCGGGCATCGTGGTTCTTCACGTCGGAGACATAACCCATAGAGTCTCCCACTTCGAAATAGACCTTGTTGGGTCCGCGGAACACATCGTGGAACACTTCCTTCAGCTTAGTGTCGACATCGGCTTGGCTGTAGCCCATCTCGACCAGGAGGTTACGGTACTGGCCCGTCTCAAAGGCCCCCTTCTTCCAAGGGGTGATGGCCATCGCACTGGCTGACACCATCAGCAGTAATGCAAAAATAGTTGATTTCTTCATATCATAAGTTTAGTACGTCGGCAAAGGTAGTCATTTCTCCCTTAACGACCAAACTTTTTGCTGATATTTATCATTCGTTCTTTCTATTTTGCAAACGATAACGTAAAAAAAGATAGTGAAATGCAAGGTGTTCTCTCTTTTTCTTCGTAACTTTGCACCAGAATAACAAAGAATCATAGAAATGGAACAAGTATTCAGTTACATTATCAGCTTGGGGGCATCGGTGATGATGCCCATCCTCTTTACCATCATCGGCCTATGCATCGGCATGAAGTTCGGCAAGGCCCTGAAGAGCGGTCTCTATGTGGGTGTCGGATTTGTGGGCTTAGGTATCGTGACGGCCCTGCTGACGAACAATTTCGGCAGTCCGCTGAGTGAGATCTCCCGGCTTTATGACCTTCAGCTCGGCGTGTTCGACATGGGCTGGCCTGCTGCTGCCGCCGTGGCCTATAATACGGCGGTGGGTGCGCTGATCATTCCCATCTGTCTGGGCGTGAATTTCCTGTTGCTTATTACAAAATGTACGCGAACAGTGAATATCGATCTGTGGAACTACTGGCATTTTGCTTTTATTGGTGCTGTAGCCTACTTTGTGATGGACGAGAGCCTCGCATGGGGTTACTTCGCTGCTATCGTCTGCTACATCATCACGCTGGTGATGGCCGACTTGACGGCCTCGAAGTTCCAGGGCTATTACGACGATATGGAAGGTATCTCCATCCCGCAGCCGTTCTGTCAGAGCTTCACGGCCTTTGCCATCGGCGTCAACTGGCTGCTCGACAAGATTCCCGGCTTCTCGAAACTCGACATCGATGCCGACGGTCTGAAGAAGAAGTTCGGTGTGCTGGGTGAGCCGATAGTCTTGGGTGTCATCGTGGGTGCGTTGATCGGTGCCGTGGCACAGTTGGACATCAAGAAGGTGATGTTCTTGGGCGTGACGATGGGTGCCGTGATGGAGCTGATACCGCGTATCACGAAACTCTTTATCGACGGTCTGAAACCGATTGCTGAGAAGACGCAGGAGGTGGTGCAGAAGAAGTGGGCCGGCAAGAAGGTGTATATCGGTATGTCGCCCGCGCTGGTGATCGGTCATCCCACGACCTTGGTGGCTTCGCTGATATTGATCCCGCTGGCATTGTTGATGGCTGTGGCCCTGCCGGGGAATGAGTTTTTGCCGTTGGCATCGCTGGCCGGTATGTTCTATGTGTTCGTGATGGTGCTGCCTTATACGAAGGGTAATGTGGTGAAGACGCTGATTGTCGGCATCGTTGCCGTTGGCATTGGCCTGTGGTTTGTCACAGACATGGCACCAGCCTTCACGCAGGCCGCCCAGACGGTGTATGCCCAGACGCAGGATCCTGCCGCGAAGATTCCCGATGGATTCCAGGCCGGTGCCCTCGACTTCGCCTCGTCGCTCTTCGGTTGGGTGATCTACAAAGCTGTGGCTTATCTGAAATGGATTGGTGCCGGGGTACTGACATTAATTACCATTGGTATGGTGGTCTGGAACCGCCAGCGCATCGTAGCCGAGGAAAGGAATTCGCAGAAGAATTAAGAAACGAATGTGAATAATGTGAATAATTTCAATCACGAATCAATATAATAATAGATGACAAAGCAAGAGTATATGGATATGTATGATGTGGTTGGAGCTGCCATGGAGGTATATAATACTTTAGGACGCGGTATGGCCGAACCCATCTATCAGGAAGCTCTTGCAGTGGAGATGGACAAACGTGGAATGAAGGCGGAACGTGAGAAAGAGCTTCGACTGCGGTATAAGGATATACTTCTGGAAAAGACCTATTATGCTGATTTCTATTATAATGGTATTATTATAGAATTAAAGTCTGTCGAAGAAATTGTTTCCGACCATAGAGCCCAGCTCTTTAACTATATGCGTATTACGAAACATCATAGGGGAATACTCTTCAATTTTGGCGAAATCGGTCTACATTCGGAGCGTTATCTTTATTTGCCAGAGTCTGATGATTTCATCCTCCTAAACCAAGATAATTTCAAAGCATACATCGATAAATAATTATTATTCATATTTGTGGATAAGATTATTCATATTATTCACATTCGTTTCTTAAATAAATAAGGACTATTAATTTAAATTAGTTATATATGAACAAAAAGACATTTTTGATGATTGTGGGGGCAATGGCCCTCTCGCTTTCTGGAGCGAAGGCGCAGGAAGCAGACAGGTTCGTTGGTGCACAGCACGTGAAGTTCCAGACGGCCTGCCATCCTGAAGACGTGAAGCACTACGACACGAAGCTGCTCCGTGAGCGCTTTGTCATGGAGAAGGTGATGGCACCGGACTCCATCCTGCTCACTTATTCTCATTACGACCGGTTTATCTTCGGCGGTGCGATGCCTGTGAACACCACGTTGACACTGGAGAACTTCTGGGAGTTAGGCCTTGATGTGGACAACACTATCAAGGAGAAGTATTTTCTTTACAACCGAGAGATCGGTATCGTGAACTGTGGCTTGGGCGACGGTGTGGTCATCGTCGACGGCAAGGAGTACGCCCTTTCACCGAAGGAGGCCCTCTATGTCGGTCGTGGTCATATCGGCAAGGACCAGGATGTGAACAAGAAGGTTCAGTTCCGTTCGAAGGATCCGAAGAATCCTGCCAAGTTCTACCTGAACTCCGCCACCGCCCACCAGCATTACAAGACGCAGTGGATCACCCTCGACGGACGAAAGGGTTCGTTGAAGGCTGCCGTCTGGGGACCTGTGGGTACTGTGGAGGAAGCTAACAACCGTACCGTCTATAAGCTCATCGTGAATGATGTGCTGGAGGAGGGACCCTGTCAGTTGCAGTTGGGTCTGACCCAGCTCAATCCCGGTGCTGTCTGGAACACGATGCCCCCTCATACCCATGGCCGTCGTATCGAGGCTTACTATTACTTCAACCTGCCTGAGGGACAGACCATCTCTCACGTGATGGGTCAGCCGCAGGAGAGCCGTAACGTATGGCTGCACAACGAACAGGCCATCATGTCACCCGAGTGGTCGATGCATGCTGCCGCAGGCACCTATTACTATACCTTCATCTGGGGTATGGCCGGTGAGAACCTCTATTATAACGACAAGGATAATATCCCCGTCATCGACATTAGGTAAAAAAGAAATGAATTCCCGTAATTGACCATAATTTTGATCCGTAATAGTAATTATGGATAATTACGAAGAATTACGGCAATTAGTTTCTAAGATACAAACGTATTAATGTAAATTGAATTCTATGACACCGATACAAACAACCAAGATGTCCAACTTCCGCTGGGTCATCTGTGCGCTGCTGTTTTTGGCAACGACGATTAACTATATGGACCGTCAGGTCTTGTCACTAACCTGGAAGGACTTCATTGCTCCCGAGTTCCACTGGACAGACGCCAACTACGGCTTCATCACCGGTATGTTCTCACTGTTCTATGCCATTGCCAACCTGTTCTCAGGTAAGTTCATCGACTGGTTGGGAACGAAGAAGGGCTACCTGATTGCCATCTTCGTGTGGTCTCTGGGTGCCGTGATGCACGCCGGCTGCGGATGGGTTGCCATGATCTGGAAGGGCTACGACTCCATTGCCCAATTGGGGCAGTTGACTGGCGATGCCGCCGTGGCTATTGCCACCATCTCAGTGTGGCTGTTCCTCTCTTGCCGCCTGATTCTCGCTGTCGGTGAGGCAGGAAACTTCCCCGCTGCCATCAAGGCGACGGCCGAGTACTTCCCGAAGAAGGACCGCGCTTTCTCCACCTCTATCTTCAACAGCGGTGCCTCTGTGGGTGCGCTGGCAGCTCCTGCCACCATTCCCCTGCTGGCCCGTGCCTGGGGATGGGAGATGGCGTTCATCATCATCGGTTGCCTCGGCTTCATCTGGATGGGCCTGTGGATGTGGCTCTATGAGAAGCCCCGTCATAACAAGCGCGTGAACCAGGCTGAGTTGAACTACATCGAGCAGGACAACGACCTTGCTGAGGTGCAGAACCGTGAGACGGTGAAGGAAGAGAAGGTAATTCCGTTCTTCGACTGCTTCAAGTACAAGCAGACCTGGTCGTTCCTCGTGGGTAAGTTTATGACCGACGGTGTGTGGTGGTTCTTCCTGTTCTGGGCACCAGCCTATTTCAGCGACCAGTATGGCTATACCTCTGACTCCACGATGGGTATCCTGTTGATCTTCACGCTCTATGCCATCGTGACCATCCTCTCGATCGGTGGTGGTTATCTGCCGACGTATTTCGTCGACAAGAAAGGCATGAATCCTTATCTGGGTCGTATGCGTGCGATGCTGATCTTCGCCTGCTTCCCGTTGTTGGGTCTGTTTGCACAGCCGCTGGGTATCTACAGTCCATGGTGGCCCGCCATCTTGATTGGTCTGCTGGGTGCCGGTCATCAGGCTTGGAGTGCCAATCTCTTCTCGACTATCGGCGATATGTTCCCGAAGTCAACCATTGGTACGATTGTAGGTCTTGGTACGATGGCGGGTGGTATC
>JAEEGH010004818.1_pt1 | contig 34331 bp, 37 predicted proteins | sample 9134181 | NCBI WGS metagenome assembly JAEEGH01 (sample SAMN16246544, study PRJNA631951) | gut metagenome | biome: gut microbiome; feature: rumen; material: DP-attached | host: Bos | place: Iran: Karaj | collected 2018-10
TATTTTGGACACCTGTGAATGCGGCGGAGACCCTGGTTTTGCGGCAGGTCAGCCAAAAACCGCTATGAGAAAAGAACTTCCCGTATTGAAAATAGCCGCACGCGGCACTTAAGAACATCTATATGAAGATCAGCCGAAGTTGACCTTGCTTATATATTCGAGTATGCACTCTCTCGCAAGTATGAGCGCATTTGTGGCGGAAAGATTGCGGATCTTGTTCCTGTTTCCCGAGAATCTGAATTCCTTAACCGTTGTCGTTCCTTTTACACAGCAGCCGATGTAAACGAGTCCGACGGGCTTTTCCTTTGTTCCGCCGTCCGGTCCCGCGATTCCCGTTACGGAAATACAGACATCGCTGCCTGAGGCTTTTGCTCCGCCCTCTGCCATCTCGGTTGCGGTCTGCTTCGATACCGCACCGTATTTGTCGAGCGTGCTCTTTTTAACTCCGACGAGTTTTCTCTTGGACTCGTTGGAATATGTTACGAAACCGCATTTAAGAATCTCGGAAGCTCCGCTTTCTCCGACAATGCGTGAACTTATCATTCCGCCGGTGCAGCTTTCCACGGTGCACAGCGACATCGAATTGGAAAGAAGCAGATCCATCACAGCTCTTTCGAGAGTGACCTTCTCATCGGTCGAATAGATATTGTTTCCGAAACGCTTTTTTAATTCCTTTACGACGGGGTTAACAAGCTTCTTTGCTTCTCTTTTATCGGAAGCATAGGAAGTGACCCTGATGTGGACCTCGCCCGTCCTCGCATAGGTCGCGATGGTGGGATTGGTCTGAGCGTCGATCATGTCCTTGATCATAGTCTCAGCCTTGCTCTCTCCGATACCGACGATCTTGACCGTCTCGGAAAAGAGAACGCCGCTCTGAAGCGATGCAAGATAAGGCATTACCTGATTGTCGAACATGGGCTCGAGTTCGAAAGGAGGTCCCGGGAGCAGGATGTATGTGCATCCCTTCGTCTCCAGTATTATTCCGGGTGCGGTGCCGTTCGCATTGGGAATCGCTTTTGCACCCTTGGGTAAAAGAGCCTGCTTCCAGTTGTTCTCGGTGGGCTCTGTATTTCTTTTTGCAAAATAATCTTCGATAGCCTTGCGGCTTTTCTTGTCCTCGACAAGGGGAAGCTTGTTGAATTTCGCGACCGCTTCCTTTGTCATATCATCCTCCGTGGGTCCGAGACCGCCGGAAAGAATGATGATATCGCTTCTTGAAGAGCTCTCTTTCAGCTGTGCGAGACACCTGTCCATATTGTCGCCGACAACGCACTGGTTATAGCAGGAAATTCCGAGTCTCGAAATACGCTCGGAAATAAATGCGGCGTTGGTGTTAACGATATTACCGAGAAGAAGCTCGGTTCCCACACAGATGATCTCAGCGTTCATTGCTTAAGTACGCTCCGGTTCTTTACAAGATAATCGATCAGGGAAACGATCGTAAGTGCAAGTGCGATATACATTATGATATCGACGATGATGACGGGCATTCCCATGAGTGCGAGGCTGGGCTCCACTATCATGAGTATTACCATTATCATCTGGAAAGTTGTCTTGAACTTTCCCCACCAGCTTGCGGCGATGACCTTGCCGTTTTCGACGGCGATGAGTCTGAAACCGCTGATGATGAATTCCCTTGCGATGATGATGATGACTACCCAAGCGGGAATTCTCTTCATATCGATAAGTGCGATCATTGCGGTACAAACAAGAAGCTTATCCGCAAGAGGATCCATGAATTTTCCGAAATTGGAAACGAGCCCGAATCTGCGGGCGATCTTACCGTCGAGCATATCGGTAAGCGATGCGATGATAAAGATCAGATCGGCAAGTATATCGGGAACAAGAAGATTACTGCCGAACCATCCGCGCTGTCCTCCGAGAAGAAGGACCGTGAACGGGATTATGAGAATGATCCTGAATATTGTAAGAGCATTGGGAAGATTCCAGATGCTTTCTTTATTTTTCTTAGTCTGTTCACTCATTAATCATCACTCCGGAAAGATCATATCCCAGAGCCTGAGTGACCTTGGCCTTAACGATATCGCCGGTCATCAGCTCTTTGTCTGCTTCAATGAAAAATAGACCGTCCACGCCGGGTGCATCCCTGTAGGTACGTCCCACATAGATCCTGTCCTCGGGAAGATATCCTTCGATAAGGACCTCGAGAACCTCTCCGACATGTGATTCATTCAGATCAAAAGAAACCGCCTGCTGCAGCTCCATGATCTCATCACGTCTGCGTGCAGCGATCTCAGAAGGTATCTGATCCGGCATTTCCGCTGCCGGTGTTCCTTCTTCCGCCGAATATGTAAAAACGCCGAGCCTGTCGAATTCCGTCTCATTGACGAATCTGTAGAGCTCTTTGAATTCATCTTCGGTCTCCCCGGGAAATCCGGAGATAAGGGTGGTGCGCAGGCACATACCGGGTATGCGCTGCCTAAGCTTTTCTATAAGAGCTTCGATGCTTTCCTTCGAAGTCTTCCTGCCCATCCTGCGAAGTATGGCGTTCTCGCTGTGCTGAATGGGAAGATCGAGATATTTGCATATCTTGTCTTCGGATGCGATCACATCGATCATCTCGTCCGTGATCTCCTCGGGATATGCGTATAAAAGCCTGATCCATCTGATCCCGTCGATCGCACAGAGTTTCTTTAAAAGCTCCGGAAGGGACTTTTTGCCGTACAGGTCTGTTCCGTAAAGAGTCGTCTCCTGTGCGACAAGGATCAGCTCCTTAACGCCTGCTGCCGAAAGCTCAGAAGCTTCCTTCAGGATATCCTCCATCGGGATCGAACGGTACGAACCCCTGACGTAAGGGATGATGCAGTAAGTGCATCTTTTGTTGCATCCCTCCGCGATCTTGAGATATGCGTAGTGACCGCCCGTTGTCAGGCTTCTGTGTGAGTCGGAATAAGGCTTTGCATCAAGCGGATCGATCTTAGAGATCTTTTCTTCCTTTTTACCGAGAGCTTCTTCGACGATATCTCCGATCGATTCGATGGACATGGTTCCCACCACGGCATCAACTTCGGGAAGGTCGTCGAATATCTCGCTGCTGTATCTCTGTGCAAGGCAGCCTGTGGCGATGAGTACTTTGAGCTTTCCGTCTTCCTTTAACTTACCGAGGCGGATCAGCTCGCCTATGCTCTCTTCCTTGGCGTCGCCGATAAAACAGCAGGTATTGACCACTATGACTTCGGCCTCAGCTTCGTCATCAGTGAACTCATACCCGCGTTTTGAAAGGATACCGAGCATTTTCTCGGAATCCACCAGATTCTTATCACATCCGAGAGATACAAAAAAGATCTTCATTACTGCTGCTCGGGAACATTGGGAAGGATGTGTACCTGTCCTTCGTAAAGCTCGTCAACAGCGATGGAAAGGGGCTTCTCATCGGGAGTTCCGGTAAGAGGATCATCGCCCGCAACGATCTGACGTGCACGCTTTGCGGATGCCATTACGATGGAGTAACGGCTCTGTACGATCTCCTCGCCTTCGGGAGCGTCCGAGTTAACAGCCTCCATCATGTCAACATAAGAGGGATGAAGCATCATAATATTTATCTCCTTTTCGCCTTACGGCATAAAACTTACTTATTTATGGTATTTCTCTAATCCCTTTATAAGGGAATCGATAAAGCCTTCGTTTCTGAAAGGCTGTCTCTTTGCGGTAGCGATAGTGTCGAGCACGTCGGCGACGCATTTGTCGAGGTCGTCGTTCACAACGATGTAATCATATTCATCGATGCCCTCGGACTCTTCGAATGCTCTCGAAAGCCTTGCGGCGATCTTCTCCTCGGTCTCCGTGCCTCTGCCCTTGAGTCTTCTTTCAAGCTCATCGGCGGTGGGGGGAGTGATGAATACGAGAACGCTTTCGGGATAGATCTTTCTGATATTTCTCGCACCCTGGATCTCGATCTCAAGGATGACGTTCTTGCCTTCGTTTATCTTCTGTTCGACGGCAGCCTTGGGTGTTCCGTAGTAGTTGCCGGCAAACTGCGCATACTCGATGAGTCCGTTCTCCGCGATTGTCTGCTCGAACTTTTCGTGTGTTACGAAAAAGTAATCCTTACCGTCCTCTTCGCCGGGTCTCGGTGCTCTCGTTGTCATCGAAACGGAAAGCCAGTAATCATCGCTTTCGGAAAGGAGCTTCTTGATCACCGTTCCCTTACCGGCACCGGAAAAACCGGATATAACAACCAGAATTCCTTTATCCATTGAATCCTCCCGGCGACACGGGTCCTGTCGCAATATATTACCGTTCTCGCTTTTCGATGTCAGGCGGAAATGCCTGTTGCTTAATATCTTTAGTCCTTGCCGCAGGCCACTCACTGCGTTCGGGCCAGGCGAGCGCATTTCTCGCAGACATCGAAGTCTCGAACGATAATATATATGCGCCACCCGTTGTTATCCGTTTTATTCGATATTCTGTATCTGTTCGCGTATTTTCTCGATCTCTGTTTTAAGCTCGATGCCCTTGTTGGAGATCTCGAGATCGGTGGTCTTGGAAAGAGTGGTGTTGGCCTCTCTGTTCATCTCCTGTGCGATGAAGTCGAGCTTTCTTCCGACATCAGCATTTCCGGAGAGTTCCTTTTTCATGGTCTCGATATGTGAACGGAGTCTTACGATCTCCTCATCAACGCATACCTTGTCGGCAAATACGGTGACCTCGGTAAGAAGCCTTCCCTCATCAGGGGTGTTGTCTCCGAGTATCTCCTTTACCCTTGTATAGATCTTCTCCCTGTACTCATCAACGATCCTGGGAGATCTTTCCTGGATGAAATCGACAACGGAAAGAAGATTATCAAGCTTGGGGATGAGGTCCTTAACAAGGTTCTCGCCCTCTGCCGTTCTTGCTTCGACCATCTTCTCGCAGGCACCGTCCACGGCCTTCTTAAGTCCGGCCCAGAGCTCATCCTCATCATCGTTCTCCTCGATGACTTCGAACACGTCGGGAAAGCTTGCGAGCCTGGTCGCACGAAGGTCGTTCTCAAGACCGAATTCCTCGGATATCTCCTTTACGAATGCGGCATACTTGGAAGCAAGATCGTGGTTGTACTTAAGCTCTGCCTCAGACTCGGAAAGATTCTCATATGAGATATAGACATCCACCTTGCCGCGGCTCAGATACTTCTTGATCTCGGACCTTACATTTCCGTCAAGACATGACAAAGCCCTCGGTGTCTTTACCGAGAGATCCAGATACCTGTGATTGACGGACTTGAGCTCCACGGTGTATCTCTTGTTATTTTCTACGACCTCGGCCCTGCCGAAGCCGGTCATCGATCTAACCATAGCTGTCTCCAATCAAAACACGCGCTCCCGCACGCAAACAATGCGCTATTTATGCGCATACTATAAAATACCAAAAATCGCCTAAATCTTCAAGAAATTTAATATTTTGCGCGGGTCCTGCCGCTGAGAAAAAAGTCTCCTTTCCACGGCGCTAGGCGGAAATGCTTATTACTCCGATTATATACTTCTTGCCGCAGGCCTCTCACTTCGTTCGGGCCAGGCGAACTTTGTGAAACAAAGTTTTACGCATCTTCTCGCAAGCGCCTCGACGTCGACTTTTTTCTTCTGCGTCACCCGCGGACCTACTTATATTTCCTTGAGGGATGAGATGTCCGGGGCGATGGTCATTGAATAATTCGTGTAGTAGACAACAAATCCGGGCTTTGCTCCCGAAGGCTTCTTTACTTCCTTTTTCAGGACGTAGTCGATATCCACCTTGGACTGTTCACGGCCTGCGGAATAATATGCCGCAAGTGCCGCTGCCTCCTCAAATGCCCTGTCGGGAAGCTCCTCTCCGGGTTCCTTTACCTTGAGCACAACGTGTGATCCTGGGATCTTCTTGGCGTGGAACCACCAGTCGGCACCGACCGCAAATTTGAAGGTCAGCTGGTCGTTCTGGATATTGTTCCTGCCGACATAGATATCGTATCCGTCGGAGGAAATATAATGATAAGGCTCACCCTTAAGCTTTACGGGCTTACCCTTCTGCACATGTTCCCTGACATATCCCGCCTCGGAAAGCTCGCGTCTTATCCAGGCAAGGTCCTCTTCGCTCTCCGCGATGCCGATGCTTGCAAGGATGGATTCGAGATGCTCTATCCTTTCCCTGACATTCTCCGTCTGGACGGCAAGCGCTTCCGCGGTCCTTTTGAGCTTGGTATATCTGTCAAAATACTTTACCGCCGTCTCCTGAGCGGAAAGGGTCGGATCGAGCGGAATGGTCTCTTTTTCGTTCGTATAGTAATTGTCTACCGTGATCTCCTTAGCACCGGGCTCCGCCGAATAACCGAAAGCATTCAGAAGCTCTCCCCATATACGGTACTTGTCACGGTCCTCAGTCTTTTGAAGCTGCCTGGTCTGTTCATCCAGGGTGTGCGAATCCCTTTCGATCAGGGTCCTGACCACACGCTTCAGATCCGATGACTTCTGGTTCATCCTGACAAGGGACTGTTTCTCGGAATAATACTTCTCAAGAACTGTTGACATTGAGTCAATTGCTGAAACACTGTCCTCCGGGCCCCTGTACATATCGAGCGCAAACGCCGCATATTCCTGGGGTTTTCCGCCTGTGTAGGCGATGCAGGGAGAAAACTTTCCTGCCAGAATATGCTCCTTTAACGAAACAAGCGCCGAGACCAGTTTGCCCATCTCCTCATCCGAAAGCGAAGACACGGATGCATCCCCGTCCACCCCAGCATCAAATGCCGTTTCGTGTGCGGCCAGGGGTGAGAGTCCGGTAAAGGAAGTATAGATTCCCTTGAAAACAGGTCCGGGGTAAGAAGAAAGAATCCTTTTTATATCCTCCCCGGACGAAGAAAGCAGGTCAGCTTTCTCCATGGTATTCGGAATGAAATATTCCCTTCCCGGAAGAACTTCACGTACGGAGCTTACGGCAAGCGATACATGCTTGATGGAATCAATGATCCGCTCCGTTCCTTTATCGTCCTCGGTAAGAATGATGTTACTGTGCTTTCCCATTATCTCAGTGACAAGGCTCACACGCTTAACATCACCCATTTCATCGAGGTGCTCCGCATCTATCCTTATCGCCCTCTCAAGACCCGGCTGCGATACCGAGATGATCCTTCCTCCCTGAAGGCGCTTTCTGAGCACCATACAGAAATTCGGGGCATTAAGAGGGGATTTCTTGGAGCTTTCCGTGATGTAGACAAGCGGAAGCGAAGCATCCGCACTGAGAAGAAGCTTCAGATTTCCTTCCGGCGTATTTACCGTGATCTGAAGCTCGTCGCTTTCCGGCTGTGCAACCTTGGAGATTCGTCCGCCGGATAATCTTTTATTCAGTTCGCTGCAAAGTGCAGCCGTTGTGATACCGTCAAATGCCATTAAAGTAAATGTACTTTCTTTAAGATCGTAACTATCCTGCTTCCGCCGGGCATGGTCCTGAGCTCCGCTTCGGTAACGGAATCGAGAAGCAAAAGGAATACGAAATACACGGGAACCGCCACAGCTATCGCAGGCAGCACCGCAATCCTTTCATCGCATCCGCTGAGGAGCACAAGTCTGTAAACGCCGTACGCTATAAGGCTCATTGCTACGGATGAGGCAAGAGGCTTAACAATGGTCGTCTCCATCTCCTGCTTATATCCTATCGCTCTCCTTACGGCAAGCTGGTTGAGCACCGCCATCACTCCCGCGTAGAAGGTATAAGATATCGCTACCGCAAAAACATCAAGGTTCGTAAATCTTAAGAGAAGAACGAGCAGGATCGTCTGGAGCACAAGAGCGATCACCGCATTTATTATCGGGGTATTAAGCTTTCCGATCGACTGCAGGATCGACGAATTCAGGGTGGAAAGTGCGATGAGCACAACGGATACGGACAACGCCATGAGACTGTGCGAACCGAGTGCGATATTGGGTCTCGTATTGGGGAAAAGAAGGAGCATCACGGGTGCCGCGAAAGTAAAGAGACCGGCTGCACAGGGGATCGATATGAGCATGGTGCTCTTTACTCCCAGCGCGATCTTGGAACATGCGGACTTACTGTCCTTCTTAACGATGAATGCGGATACCGAAGGGATTATCGCCGCCGCCATCGCGGACGAAAATGCTATCGGGATATTCGAAAGGACCTGTGCCTTTCCGGAAAAGATACCCCAGTGTGCGGTCGCTTCAACCTGACGGAGTATGAGTTCCTCATCACTTAAGCTTCTCCAGACGGGATAGTATTCGGTGAAGATCTTGTTGTTGACCGGAGCAAAAACATTATAGACAGCCGTACTCAGGATAAAAGGAGTAACGACCTTCAGGATGGTCTTAAACACTTCCGGGAAAGAATCAAACTTTTCGTTTGGGTCCTCCGCAGCTCTTTTAAGGATCGCCTTACGGTTTACAAAATACATGATCGCCATAAAGACAAGAGCAGTCACAACGCCCATGCCGGTTCCGAGTGCGGATCCCTGCGCACCCCTTACACCTCTGAGGATCTGTCCCGCTTTGTCCGCAGGCTCTTCCATTGTCCCCATTGTGAGCTTTATGAACAGTGCCGCAGCTCCGACACTTACGATCGCATTTATTATCTGCTCAAGTATCTGTGACATCGAGGTCTGTGACAGCGACCTGTGTGCCTGAAAATAACCTCTGAGCACCCCCAGTATTCCGTATATGAATATCGTAGGAGCAAATACGCGCAGGACAGGAACGGCCGCATCCTGGACAAAAAGCGAAGCACCGAAATAAAGGACCATCGAAGCAGTAAGTCCCGCAATGAGCACATAGATAAATGCACCGAGAAAGATCCTGTGGGCATTCCTGTATTCTTTTAACGCAAGCTTCTGTGCGATGATCTTGGATATGGCGGAAGGTATGCTGTACGAAGAAACCAGAAGTATTATCGTATAGAAATTATACGCGGACTGATAATATCCGAGTCCGAGCTCGCCTATGATCGAGGAAAGAGGACCTCTGTACAAAAGTCCTATAATCCTGCTCACTATGCCGGCTATCGCAAGGAACGATGCCTGCATCACGAGATTATCATTTTTTTCGTTATTTACTACCGAAGTCATCAAAAACCGCTTTCAAAAAAACATTACCTCGGAATTATACTACAAAAGTCAATATCCGAGGTAACCGTGTTCCGCCATATATTTTGTCAGCTTTGCCTGGCCGAGTGCATTAAAATGCTGTGAATCGGCCCAGTCGGTCTCATTGTCTATACCTATCTCATCCAGTTCATAGAAAAGATTATGGTATTCGACTCCGTATTCTTCAGCCACTATTCCCACATGATTAAATATCCTCTGTCTCATTCCGAGATCCTGAATGCTTCCTTCTTCGCCCGGATACATTCCGTTAAAGGGAGCTGCGTACAGGATGAGCTTTACATTCTCTTCCTCACAGAGTTCTATCATCATCCTGAGATAGCGCTCCATCTCACCCGGCATCGGGTATATCTCATCCTCTCCGACAACGGGGATATCCTGATTAACATAGACATTGTACAGATGATATGCACCCCTGGAAGAGACGGGGAATCCCGAATAATCCGCCTCGGTCAGATCCTTCCATCTCGAATGGAACAGTCCCAGGTTAAGAATGTAATATATCCGGTCCTCGGGATCTATCAGATCCTCAAGTGCTTCCTTTCGCGCTTCGCAGCGGGGGAATCCGTCAAAGAAACAGTGATCCATTCCTTCAACGGTCATGAAGTCATTGGCACAGTACGACACCTCGAAGCAGATCACATCCGGTTGTCTTAATTCTATCGCTTCCATGGCGGCATAATATGACATCGGAACGGTCTGTGCACTCGAAGCGAGCATATATGATTCGATACCGTAATCGGAATACAGAAGGTCCGTATCGATCGTACAGAACTGATGCGAATTGCCGATGAAAACAATGTCCGCATGAGCAGGCTTCCACTTTACGAACATATCCTGGCAGCCCTCGTACTCCTTGTTTCTGAGCACCTTGTTTGCAGCAAGAAGACAGATGACGAGGATCGCATTGAAGATTATGAACTTTATCAGGATTCCTATCTTTTTACCCATAACCTTGATCAGAATTGGAAGTAGATAAATGCCGTGGCATCATACTGTTTGCCGTAGATGCCGAAGATAACAATGAAAAGAATTCCGGCAAGGAGGACAGCTCCCTGCACTATCTCGCTTCTTTCCGCAAAGAAAGCCGGAACATCAACCTTTTTGTTAATAAGCCTGTCGATCAGGATCATGATGAAGATCCCGATGATAAGCACGTTCATCTCCTTCGCATCAAGACCGAGCGTAAAGAGCGAGCCGTCCGTAAGCTGCCAGAGGCCGAGTCCTCCGAACATATTTCTGATAAGATGAACCGCCTGTCTTGTACTGCCCGCACGGAAGATCATCCAGCATCCGGTCACGGTAAGGAATGTAACGACCTGCGCAAGAAGCCTGTACGACTTTTCGTCCCGCCTTCCGCCGAAGAAATTATCGGACATCAGAGTGCGGAACTTATTCCATACGGGTGATGCGATCTCTTCGAAAACTCTGAGCACTCCGTGGAGAAGTCCCCAGAAAACAAAATGCCATCCGGCACCGTGCCACAGTCCGCTCAGAAGAAAAACGATCATGATGTTGATATATTTTCTCGTCTTTCCTTTGCGGGATCCGCCGAGGGGAAAATACAGATAATCCCTGAACCATCCCGTAAGTGACATATGCCATCTGTCCCAGAAATCCCTTATGCCCGTGGCAAGGTAGGGAGTGTTGAAATTATCGCGAAGGGTAAAGCCCATCATCCGGGCAGCGCCAATCGCTATGTAGGTATAACCCGCAAAGTCGCAATATATCTGAACGGAAAAAAGAACTGCTGCAAGAAGCACGGAAAATCCCGCATACTCAAGATAATGCTCCGGGTCATAAACTGTATCGACCAAAATGGCTGCGCGGTCTGCGATCACCATCTTCATGAAATATCCGTAGAGCATGATGAACGCGCCCTTTTTGAAATCATCCATATTCATGAGAGGACGCTTATCGAGCTCACGTATCTGCTTAAGCAGATTTCCGCTTCTTTCGATGGGACCCGCAACGAGCTGGGGGAAGAATGAAACGAAAAGTGCATACCTGAAGATGTTCCTTTCGGGTTCATCCCCGCGGTAAACATCGATCAGATATCCGACTGCCTGGAATGTGTAAAAGGAAATACCGACGGGCAAAAGAAGGTCAAGAGGCCTTACCGCACCGGGTAAAAACCCGGATACCGTATCCGCAAAAAAATTGAAATATTTGAAAACAAAAAGAATACCGAAATTGATGACCAGTCCGCTTATCAGGACCGCACGCCTGCTGCCGGTCTTACCCTCAAACTTCGGAAGCGCCAGGGCGCAGAAATAAGTGACAAGGATCGATGAAGCAAGAAGAAGAACATAGACCGGATTCCAGCACATGTAGAAAAATATACTTGCCGCAAGCAGTATAAAAGTCCTTGCCTTAGCGGGAAGGACCATGTACAGTGCCAGACACACCGGGAAAAATATTAAAAAGGATAAGGAGTTGAAAAGCATCGGAACCGCTCCAAAATATTTTCAGAAAATATCAAATCCCAAACTCACGGGCACACCATAAAACGAACAAGATGGCCGCAAGGTTCAGAACCATAAATACGGGCACCAGGATGCGGAACTTAAGCTTTTTGGTCTTGTGCCTGAAAAACTTCATTCCGGCAAAGCTTCCGATCGCGCCTCCGATAAAACCCGTAAGCAGAAGCGTAAATTCCGGAATACGCCACCGGCCTTCCACAGCCTTCTGTTTGTCGATGCCATAGGCCGCAAACGAAACGACATTGATTATCAGAACATATATCCAAAAGAAAAAGAATATCTTATCCATCATCAGTCTTTCTTAACGGACTCCCTAACCAGCTTTCCCGCATCATCTGCCGGCAAAGGACGCCCCCAGATATATCCCTGGATATAATTGCATCCGATGTTATTAAGGGTCTCGATCTGGGATTCCTCCTCAACGCCTTCTGCGATAACGTTGAATCCCATCACGTGTCCGAGTGAGATGATAGCCGCAACATACTGCTTTGAGCTGTCGCTCGAATTCATCTTGTCGATGAACGACTTGTCTATCTTGAGAAGATGGGCGGGGAAATTGTTCAGATAGCTCAGTGACGAATAACCGGTTCCGAAATCATCGATAGCTATCTTGACTCCCATCTTGCGGATCTCATTGATGCAGTGCATCGCCTTTTCAACGGATTCAATCATTATCGATTCGGTTATCTCGAGTTCAAGCTGTCCCGCAGGGATACCGCTCGATGCGATCAGGTTGCTGACCTCCACGAGGAAATCCTTCTTCATCAGGTGCTTGACCGATACGTTAAGGCTGAGCATGACATCGGATCCCGTTTCCCTGATAAGATCTCCGACATAGGATGCCGCTTTTCTGAATACCGCCGAATCAACCCTGTCGATAAGTCCGGCCTTCTCCGCAACGGGAATGAAGTCCGCAGGTGAGATAAAGGATCCGTCCTCATCCTTCATACGTGCAAGAGCCTCAAAACCGCGAAGCTTATGATCCATGTCATACTGGGGCTGGAGCATGTAGTAGACGGTATCGTTATCAAGAGCATTCTTGATCTTGCTCTCCATCTCAAGGGTATTCTCCTTCTTCAGAAGATCCTTGGTGAATTTCTTGATATGTTCGCTGCTCGCTTCCTTCTTGACTTCCTGCATCGCAAGCATCGAATATGAGATCAGATTGTCCATATCGCCGCAGTCATAAGGGAATACCGAATAACCGAAGCTTGCGGTAAGGAAGAAATCATAACCGATATTGTCCATCTGATCCTTGAGCGCAGCTTCATACATCCTGATACTGTTCTGGATATCGTCGTCGGATTCGAACTCCCTGATGATAAGGGTAAACTCATCACCGCTGAGTCTGGATACGAAATCAAGTGTTCCGGAAGCCCCACCGTCGGCAACGGCTTTCCATCTCCTGGCCGCCTCGATCAGAACCTCGTTACCCACATCAAATCCCATTGTGTCATTGATCACCTTAAAACCGTTCATGTCAATCGAGACATTGGCAAAGGGTTCCTTCTTTCTGATGAGCTCTTCGATAAGCTCGGTCGTTGCAAACCAGTTGGGGAGACCGGTGAGTATATCGGTGACCGCCTGAACTCTCAGGCTCTCCTGATAATCATCCAGCTTTTTATTGTTCCTGTAGATAAGGATAACCATACCTACGGTCATAAGGTTTATGAAAACTCCGGGAAGGCTGGTGAGATTTTTTCCTAAGAAGACGCTCATCAGTACAATGGGGAGCTGAATGAGCAGGACGGTAAGCGAGGCAACAAAACCATGCTTTCCGTAGTAAACCGCAACAATGATTATGCAGACATTTGAGATCGATGAGAAAACGCCGGCGAAGGTATAAAACGGAAGTGCCCGTCCGCCTATCATTATCGACGCTCCGGAACTTGACGAAATGCTGATAATGAGATTACAGACAAAATACAGCACCAGAAGCGTCCAAAACAGGAATCTGGGTGCGGATTTTTTCAGAAAGTAGAGCCTGTCCAGTGTAGCCTGGATGGTTTTTCTCTCGGACTCAGTCTTCTTATTGGTCATACGATGTCTCTCCCCTCGAGTTATCGTGTATGCTCAAAAACATATTATAGCATTAAAAACAGGCTAAATATAGGAAAAAATCAGCTTTTTGAGGATTTCTGCTCCCTTTTTTTTGCAAAATAGAGTTCTTCCGTGGCAAGAGCCATCTTTGTGACGGAAAATTCGCATTTTTCGGGGTCCGGGTAGGTGTACCAGGTGTCCGTCAGGGTGTTTAAGTCGACACAGTCCCCGTACTTTCCCAGATATTCGTATTCTATATGGCAGGAATAAAGGGACGGAACGGTCTTGACCATCTCGTGCAAGTCGCCGTCCTTATCGGTCACCCTCACCTTAAATCCGTCCATATCGTGGACCATCATACCCGTCCCTATGGGAATATATCTCTTCGCATTGGGCAGGGAATCGACCCTGACCGGCAGCTCTCCGGTCGAATATGTCCCCTCTTCAACCTCGCGGCGCACGTTCTCCCTCTCCCACTCATACCAGTCGGGTATATGGGAAAATTCCGTTTCACCGCTTACGGCTTCAAGTTCGCCGAGCTCGGTCATATTCCACTGTTTTCCGCAGGCATCGCATTTAAGGACGGTGCCCTTTGAGGACATTTTGTATTCCTTTTTGCAGGCGGGGCACTGATAGAGAACCTTGTGAAGACCCTCGGCGCGTCCCTCGTAGGTTGTGCGTATGCCGCGCTCCTTCTGCCATGCAAAATCATCGTAAACAAAGCTTTCACGGATCTTATCGTTGATCTCATCAGGCGAAGCCTTCTTAAGATCCTCTGCGGAAAAGATCTGAGTGAATTCCGCTTCCGTGGGATTTACTCCTCTGTCATGAAGATTCCAGAAAGGCGAGTTGACGTGATGACCGTGACAGATAAGTGTGACAACGGGGACTCCAAGAAGCTTACAGAGTTTTCCGAGTGATTCGGGGAGAACGGCGGTGGTACCGCAAAGGGAATATCTTGCTTCGGGATAGATAATCGCAACATCCCCGTTTTTGATCGTACGGGTAAGCTGCTTTACGAGTGAGATGTCATTCGTGAATTTTCTTTTGCAGATACAGCCGACATCACGGAGGAGCTTTTCCCTTCCGATGAAGCCGTCTATCGCGACAACATAATTGGCCCTCCAGGGATAGATCGTCTTGGTGGCCACTTTGAAATCCATAAATGCATTGTGATTACAGAGCATCACAAAGGGAGGTTTGAGATCTGCGGGAATATTCTTTTTGATGATGCATCCGTGCTTTTTGACATCGGGCGCGCTTAAGATATAAGTGAGAGGTCGTAAATACCACTTCGTCCTTACTGGAGGCGCCTGCATATCAAATCTTACGAAATCCTGATCCTTCATCTGAAACTGTCTCCGGTGGAATTTCCGTAAAGAGTACCAATGTCCTCTTTTCAGATATTCTTATTATACAGGAAAAACGGTTTTTTGTGGTATAATCGTCTATGTGATATTGTTTTCACTTCTTATGAGGAAATAAGGTTCATGAAGTCTATTCAGACCAAAATCAGTGTAGCTATCACGGTCATGATGGTTCTCGCAACGGGAACCCTGATGATCACTGCCATGCTCAGAAACCGTACGCTTCTTGATTCTTATTCAGACAGAGTAATCCTTTCGACAACAGAGTACTATACCGAGGTTCTTAATGATGTCATAGCCGAAAACGAAGGCGATGACGAAGCTATGTATGCGGCTCTCAGGGAAAAGGCCGCAGGTTTCAGCGTTTACGGAAGCGGCACTGCGGGAATACTGAACCGTGACGGTGATGTCATATATCATTACAAACACCCCGAAGGACTTACCTTTGCGGACATGGCGGATGCGGTCAAAAAGCATTTCTCCTTCATACTCGGTCTTACAAAGGATGAACCCTCATGGCACTGGGGATACGACGGACGCAGGTCCAAGATAGTCGTCGAAGAGCTCTCAAACGGTCTTGTCTTCTATATGTCCATTCCGAGAAATGAAATCGCAGTCCCTCAGGCAAGACTTGTTTTCCAGCTTTTCATCACTTCGGTCATAATCGTTGCCATCGCACTCATCATCGGAATCCTCTGGGTCAAGTCCATCATCAAGCCTCTTACCAGGATGACTGAGACCGCCTTCAGATATTCAAACGGTGACTACTCGCAGATGATGGAGGTCGAATCCAACGACGAAGTCGGAAGACTTTCCAAGAGTCTTCAGAAAATGTCCAATGCGCTCACCGATCAGATCCGCATTGCGGATGAAGCCAATAAGGCAAAATCCAATTTCCTTTCCAACATGTCTCACGAGATCAGGACTCCCATCACTGCTGTCCTCGGTTTCAATGAGATGATCCTCAGGGAAGCGGACAATAAGGAGATCCTTCTTTACGCCGAAAACATCAAGACCGCGGGAAATACTCTTCTCGGTCTCATAAACGACATTCTTGATTTTTCGAAGATCGAAGCGGGCAAGGTCGAGATCATTCCCGTCGATTACGATATGTCATCCGTTCTTAACAATCTTGTGAACATGGCAAGAGTAAGGGCGGAGGGCAAGAACCTTGATCTCAGGTTTGATTTCGACAAGGATCTTCCGAGGATACTAAACGGTGATGAAGTACGCATCAAGCAGATCATCACCAATATCCTCACCAATGCCGTAAAATACACCGAAAAAGGTTCGGTCACCTTCACGATGGGATTTGAAAAGGATCCCGAAGACAGCGACTCCGTGTTCCTCAAGGTATCCGTAAGGGACACCGGTATCGGAATCAAAAAGGAAGACATGGAAAAGCTCTTCTCCAAATTCGAGAGGATCGAGGAAAAGAGAAACAGAAATATCGAAGGCACAGGCCTCGGAATGAACATCACGCAGAGCCTTCTGGGCATGATGGATTCAAAGCTCGAGGTCGAGAGTGTATACGGAGAAGGATCGACATTCTCATTTAAGCTGAGGCAAAAGGTCGTAAAGTGGGAGCCTCTCGGCAACTACAAGGACACCTACAATGCCAACATCGGAACAAGGGACCGTTACAGGGTTTCCTTTACCGCAAGGAACGCTCACATCCTTATGGTCGACGACAATACCACGAACCTCATGGTATTCAGAAATCTCCTCAAGCAGACCCATGTCAGGATCGACACTGCGATAAGCGGCGACGAATGCATCAATATGTGCTGTGAGACCAAGTACGACATCATATTCCTCGATCATATGATGCCCGGAAAGGACGGAATCGAAACGCTCCACGACCTGCAGAACATGGAAGGTTCTCTCAACAGGGAAACGCCTTTCATATGCCTTACCGCAAATGCGATCTCGGGAGCACGTGAGGAATACATCCGCGAGGGCTTTAACGACTACATGACTAAGCCCATCGATCCCATCAAGCTCGAAGAAAAGATGACCGAGTACCTGCCCGCGGACAAGATTGACAAACCCGAAGAGCCTTCGGATCCTTCGGAAAGCATGGTCATGGAATTTTCCGGAAAGTATGCGGACGATCTTCCCGATTTCAGGGCTCCCGGCAATCTCGATCTTCTCGAAGACCAGGATCTCATCGATGTTGGCGTCGGAATCAGGCACTGCGGATATGACGACCTGTATCTGGATGTTCTGGGTTCATACTTCGAATCGATCAAGGAGTCCAAAAAGAAGCTCGCCGATTTCCTCGAAAAGGAAGACCTCAAGAACTATATGATCAGGATCCACTCCGTAAAGAGTTCATCCAAGACCATCGGTGCTCTCGCACTCGGAGAAAAAGCCGCACGTCTCGAACAGGCGGCCAGGGAGGACGATATCGATTTCATCAGGGCAAAGCATGAAGAATTCATCGCCGACTATGATGCGGTCGGAAAGCTCCTCAGAAAAGCATTAAACGGATAAGGAAAAGAAAGAAATGAAAGTAATCAACAGAAACGCACTCAAATACATTGCGATCGTCGCAATGCTGATCGACCACATCGCCTGGGCATTCGTTCCCACGGGAAGCGTACTCGGACAGGTAATGCACTTCTTCGGAAGACTGACCGGACCCACCATGGCCTATATGCTCTATGAAGGCTATATCCACACAAAGAACGTAAAAAAATACGCGATCCGTCTCGGAGTATTTGCACTCCTCTCCTGGATCCCGTATTCATTGTTCGAAACCGGAGCATGGTACTATCCGCAGTTCGGAGTCATATTCACGCTGTTCCTTTCACTGCTTGTACTGTGCATGTGGGACAAGACAAACCTTCCCAAGGCGGTAAAGGTCATACTCGTCGTGATCGCATGCATTCTGTCCGTCCTCGGAGACTGGCCGATCTTCGATATACTTTGGCCTCTTTTCCTGTTCATCTACAGGGATAATTACAAAAAACAGTGGCTCTCTTTCTATATCATTATCATAGTCGAAGTTGTGGTAATAGGGCTTCCCAGCTTCATTATCGGCAAGCCGCTTACCGCAATATGTCATCTTGGCGCATTCATGGTGCCGCCGATCCTCATGTATCTCTACAACGGAGAACCGGGCAGCAAGAATGCATTCCACAAATGGTTCTTCTATGTCTTCTATCCTCTGCACCTGTTAATTATCTGGGCACTGAAGACATATGTATTCTGACCGGTATCAGACTTCGTAATCGAAACAGCTTCTGTTCTTAACGAAAGGTCTTACCTTTCCCTCTGCTACGGCAACATGCGCAGGATGCACTGTATAACCATTCAGTGCATCCTCGTTTTCAAATAAGGAGTCGAGCATGAGGTCGCTGTTGGAGCTTGCAAGGCCGATCGTGTTGACCTTGATCTCGACGATGCCGGGAACCACTCCCTTAAGGCCCTCGAGGCCTTCTTTTATTTCTGCGATGATCTTAGCTTTCTCATCACCAACAAATTCTTCCTTTAAAGTCCAGACAATTACATGACGTACCATATATACCTCCTATAAACTATTACACGGGTCCTGCCATGGACATGCAAGTACATCCTTGTACTTGCAACCATGTCTTTCTGACATCCTGTCAGCGGAGAAAAAAGTCTCCTTACCACGGCGCCACCCGTGGACCAAGTTATTAGGTATTATACAGCATCCTCTTTCAATGCTTCAATGATTGTGTCGTCTTTGATCTTGTTGATGCTCAGGGCCATGCTAAGAGCAATTACAAGAAATACTACTATAGTCACGAGGATGATCATGAGCCAGTCGGGATTAAAGGTGAAGAGCTTCTCGTTGAAGGAGCTGTACATCAGGTAACAGAGGGCAAGTGATACAGGGAGGCCGTAAAGGAGGGCTTTGATGCCGTAAAGGAAAGTTTCGAGCCTGAGCATCTTTTTGAATCCTCCGCTTGTAAGGCCGACCGATCTGTACATCGCGAATTCCTTTCTCCTGAGGATGATACCGGTGGAGATGGTATTTATGATGTTGGCGATGGCGATCAGCGTAAGCAGTGCGGTAAAGCCGTACATTGCGGTATTGAGCATGAGTGTGACGGTGTTCATAGCCTCAAACGCATTGACCATATCATAGACACTGTAATGTGAATAATCGCCTTCCGCAAACATCTCGTAGAGCTCATCGACAAGTTCTTCGTGATACTGAGTCTCAACACCGAACTCACATGACAGATAATCGGGGCCTATCGTCTCATAAGCTCTGGGATAATATTCCGATGCAGGAACATAAGCTGTGGCATTTCCCTTGGGAGAAAGCTCGAAGAGATAATTTCCACTGTCATATTTCACCAGATCTGCGATCTCAACGACGGGAGGATACCCTTCTGTTCTATCGTAGCGCAGGTACTGTCCGATAATGCCTTCATTAAAAAGCTCGCTGGGATGCTTTTCACGGAACAGGTCGTTTAATACCACCGCACGCAGGGTGCCGTCATGATACTTTGAAACATCGAGTCCGTTGTCTGTAAGCAGCTTATCAAAATCTGCATCGTCAACAATGATAAGAGTAAAGTCATCAAGTGACAGATCCTTGAATTTACCGTTACGGAAAGCAGGATCGGCGATAGCGGTATCAGCAACTATGGTACCTCTTTCGGGATTCGGATTAAATGCGTAATTGAGAATATCCGCATAATAGACCTTATCGATCTTTTCCGTATTTTCAAGCATGCCGCGGACTTCGTCTCTTTCGTCATACGCACACGTTACCATGAGCTCGCAGGGAAGGCTGAAATCGTAGCGATTGACCCTGTTTATCGAGTCACTGAAGTAACTGATGGTAAGGAAAAGAATGACCGATGCGGAGATCGTGAAGGTTATTACCTTGCCCTTGATACCGTTTCGCTTAATGTTCTTGTAAGCAAGCTCGCCTTCATAACCGAAGATCTTGCGGATCAGAGGATTTACACGAAGCTTCTTTGCTTTGACTTTGATAACATTGCTTTCCCTGAGTGCATCTATGGGCATTACCCTTGCTGCCTTGATCGCCGGGGTGAACGAAGAGATCAGGATCGTGACCGTTGCAAGGAGGATTATCAGAAGAACCACCTCAGGCTTTATAACTATCGGGACACCGCCCGAAAGTCCTTCCACCCCCATGATCATTCCGTTGTTTATCATCCTGCTTCCGAGAACATACAGTGTAACCTTGGTGCCGATATATCCGAGGATAAGTCCGAGAGGAATACCGATGATTCCCAGGATAAGTCCTTCAAAATAGATTGATGCTCTCTTCTGTCTTGCGGTGGCTCCGACGCTTGCGAGCATTCCCAGATAGCGCATTCTTTCCGTAAGTGACATTCCGATCGAGTTATAGATGAGAATAACGCTCGTTGCAACGACTATCGCAAGTCCCATTGCCATAAGAATGAAGAATCTTCGGTATACTCCGCCGCTTCCTTCAAAAGCAAAATAGCTTATGAGAAGTTCCGAATCAAAATAATAATCATCTATTCCGTATTCGGATACGATTCCCTTAAGAACCTTAAGGGAGTTAGGGCCGGGATGCTTAAGTGTGATATATACATCGGTATCTTCCACAGCGGGAAAATATCCCGGATCCATTCCGCGGAGGATATCATATCCGTTTGTGGGGAAATTTCCGTGAAGGATCGCCGTCACCGTAACAGTTTCCGTAGAAGAGTATTCAAACTGTTCTATTGACTGATACGCTCCCGCCATATAGGTGAGTGAATCTTCGTCCGTGAAATATCTGTAGCCCTGTTCATAGGTAAGTGTGTCGCCGGGCTTTATATCCAGATGATTGTCTTCAAGGAACGCGGCCTCTACGGCTGCCTCATCGGAAGATGTGGGGAATGTTCCCTCATAATCGCATACAACTCTCTGGGAAAAATAATCGATGCCTACATGTGCGACATTTCCTATCCTGAATCTGTCTTCAAGTCCGTTATCAAGCCTTACGCCGCTTATGGTAGCGTCGGTATTGATCACACCGACCATGGAAATATTATCATCATTTACAAGAGCATTTACCTGTTCCGGAGTAAGATCGCAGAATGTTGCAACGATATCTCCGCTTCTGTACTTTTCGATCGTTCCGAAGTAGCTGAAGAAAGAAAAGATACCGAGCAGTATCGCACTGATAAGTGAAGTCGAAACCGCAATGCCCAGTATGGTGACGACGGATCTCTTCTTGTTTCCGAGAAGATGCCTTACGGTAAGCTTATTTACGATATTCATTCAGCCATCACCCCCGATCCTTTGGAATCCCTGGTGATACGGCCGTCTTCAATCGTGATGACCCTGTCAGCGGAAAGCGCGATCCTCTCATCATGTGTGATGATGATGACGGTCTGATTGTTTTCTTTGTTGAACTTACGTAAAAGAGAGATTATCTCCTTGCTGTTTTCGGAATCGAGGTTTCCTGTGGGCTCATCCGCAAGCAGAAGTGCGGGATGGTTCATGAGAGCACGTCCGATGGATACTCTCTGCTGCTGGCCTCCGGAAAGCTGGTTCGGAAGATGTGCAAGTCTGTCTTTCATTCCGAGCTTATCGACGATATCATCCAAAAGCTTTTTGTCGGGCTTTTTTCCGTCGAGCAGAATGGGAAGCGTCATATTCTCTTCTACGTTAAGAATGGGAATGAGATTATAGAACTGATAGATAAGTCCGATGTTTCTTCTGCGGAAGATAGCAAGCTTGGTCTCATCAAGCTGTCCGATATCGGTTCCCGCGATGTTGACGATGCCCGAAGTGGGAACATCGACTCCGCCGAGGATATGCATGAGAGTCGACTTACCCGATCCGGAAGGACCGACTATGGCAACAAACTCTCCCTGCTCCACATCGAAGGAAACATCTTTAAGAGCATCGACTCTTGTTTCTCCGCTGCCGTATACTTTACAAAGATTTTTGATCTCAAGAATATTCATTTATGATTATCTCCTTTCTCTTGGAGTTACCGCAGATCATTCGCTAACTCATTTTCAATCTGAGAAAAGGATAACCTTTCTGTCTTACTGTCAAGTGACTATTTTATTACAATTTTGTCACATTAGACGATCGTCTTATAGAATCTGACCCTGAACGCAGTTCCCTCGCCCTCTTTGCTGTTTACGAGGATGTCACCGTGCTGGCCTTCCATGATGGATTTTGCGAGTGCAAGGCCTATTCCGACACTGTCCTTGCCAGCATTCTTTCCCTTATAGAATCTTTCGAATATGTGAGGTATATCTTCCTCTGCGATTCCGCAGCCGGTATCCTTTATGACTATCTGTGTGAAGAGATTTGTTTCTTCGCAGGTAATATCCAGTCTTCCGCCCTCTTCCATATGTTCGATGCAGTTCTTGACGATGTTCTGTACAGCCTCGACAGTCCAGTTCCTGTCACACTTTATGACAAAGTCACCGGTTGAAATGCCGCATTCGATATTCTTTATATCCATCTGTACTTCGAAGGGTTTTATGATCTCGGAAATCAGGGGCTTTGCGAGCACTTCTTCAGGCTTCATCACGATCGTGCCCGCATCTATCTTCGAAAGCTTAAGAAGAGTCTGCACAAGCCAGTTCATGCGGTCAAGCTGCCCTGACTGGGTCTTTAAAAACTCCGCACGTTTTTCGGGATCCTCTTCGGATCCGAGAAGATCGTTCATCACCATCATGGATGTAAGAGGTGTTTTGAGCTGGTGCGAGATATCAGCAATCGCATCCGAAAGAGCCTTCTTATCACCCGCAAGAAGTTCCTTCTGGTAATAAAGAGTGGTGGTCACCTTATAGATGTTGTTCCTCAGGATCGAGAGTTCTCCCTCCTGCTGGTCATTGATATCAGGAGTTTCTCCGCCGGCAAGGACCTTGACTAGATACGAATCAAGCTCCGCTATATCCTCATACCTCTTCTTCGTAAAAAAATAATACATTGCAATGATCGCAGCTCCCGGAAGGAAGGTTATGACAAATGCGATCCATCCGAGTAAAATACTCGCACATACAGACGCAGCAACCGTAAGGCAGGCTGCTGCGATCATCATGCGTTTGAATTCCCTGTTCTTAAGCATTAAATAAGTCTCCGCTATTCGACGATATATCCGAGTCCTCTCACCGTCTTTATGATCTTCGGATCTGCGGGATCTTCTTCTATCTTGTCCCTCAGTCTCTTAATGTAAACGGTAAGCGTGTTGTCATTGACAAAATCCCCGCTCACATCCCACATATCCTCAAGAAGCTTTGTTCTCGACATGACCACTCCGCGGTTTGAGCAAAAGGCAAGAAGCAGGCGGTATTCGAGAGCCGTAAGTTCTACCTGCTCTTCATTTCCGTTTTCTTTTACGCAGGTAACCCTGGCACCTGCGGTGTGGATCCTGATATTGCGGATCTCGATCACGCCTTCGGCATCGCGGGTATCTGCAACCGATGATCTTGAACTGCGCCTTAAGACGGTCTTGATCCTCGCCATAAGCTCGTTAACCCTGAAGGGCTTGCAGATATAATCATCCGCACCCATCTCAAGTCCCATTACGACACTGACCTCCGCATCGCTTGCCGTAAGAAATATCACGGGGAGGTCACCCTTATCTTTTACCGCTTTGCAGACATCATATCCGTTTCCGTCGGGAAGATTTATATCGAGAATGTACAGATCGAAGTCATCCTTCTTAACCCTTGAAAGCGCATCCTTTACGGTCTTCGAAAGAACGGTCTCATAGCCTTCCTTTTCAAGGGAATACTTAAGTCCCATTCCTATCGCATCATCGTCTTCAAGAAGAAATATTTTCATCGTTACTCCCGTGAAACAGCGTAAGCCGTCCCACCTGTTTTAGTTAATTATCCTGAGTGCTTCCGCCATCTCGCGCGTTGTAAATGCACAGAGCCTGACATCCACATCCGCATCCGGAAAGTCTGCGTTAAATCTGTCGTAAGCCCTGAGGCACTGTCTTGCGGATTCCGCTGCAGGTTCATCGAGATCACCCGAGAATATGCCTGCGCTTATCAGCGGAAATGCAATGCTGTGGTAACCGTTATCCTTAAGCACCACAAGCGAATTATAGTATGCATCACAAAGCGCATCAAAAGCATCCGGAGTTGCCCTGAAATCGGGTCCCACCGCATGGATTATGGCTTTGCAGTTAGTCATGTTAAAGGAAGGAGTGATGACGGCATCACCGTCATTTAAAGGAGTGCTGTGCTTTCTGCACGCATTTATCAGCTCAAGCGGTCCCGCCGCCTGAAAGATCACGCCGCAGATTCCTCCGCCCGCGCGAAGATATTTATTGGCCGCATTTACGACTGCGTCAACTTCGAGATCGGCACATGATGCATTTACAAGTTCTATCCTGCTCATAAAGCCTCCTTTTGCTGAAAGCGAAACAGTTCACTTCTGCGACCAGTGAATGAACTTCCAGAACAATCTCCAGACCATTCTCCATAGGATATAAGCGGCTACTCCGATGATCGGAGCGATCCACAGAGGCTTACCTATCAGCCACATTACCGGAAGTGCAATGACCGTTACGATAGCGATCCTGTACAGTGCGGTTACGATCCACAGGATACCCACCAATGCTCCGCCGAGTCTTTCTTCTCTTTTTTCCTGCTCGGTATCCTTTTTCGGATACGAAAGCCTGCTTCTGTTTTCCATAAAGTTATCTCTGCGGAAGCCGTCCCGGACATGCAAGTAAATCCCTGTACTTGCAACCATGTCTTTGGGACATCCTGTCCCCCTGTTTACAGTTTGAATGCGGTGCCGGTAAACAGTGCGACCTTTGTTCCGAGTTCGTCATAAATGTCAACACTCGCCACGGTAGTGCTCCTGCCCGTTTTGATGCAGGAGGACCTGGCATAGAGCTTCTTTCCTTTTGCACCGGACAGATAATTGATACTGACCTGTGCGGCAACGGAAGGCTTATGGATGTTGTTGACCAGAACGGCAAAGGCAAGATCGGCAAGGGTAAATATGGCGCCGCCCATTATTCCGCCGTTTGCATTCTTATGATCGTCCGTAAGCTCCACGCTGCAGATGACTTCGTCATCCGAAAACGACTCGACCTGCATGCCCGCGTTGGTCGCAAATTTATCGTTCTTAAAATACTCTCTTACTTCTTCCAAAGACGAGAAGGTCATTACTCTACCCTTTCAAAAACAAAAGCTAAGGCATCATCGCCTTCGCCCGTAACATAAGTGAAGATATCTCCTTTAAAAGTCACACTCTGAAATACGAAATCATTTACCATAAAGTCGTATTTCCCGTCACCTTTATCCACAACATTAAGGTCAAAGGAAATATCATTTCCGAGAAGTGTACAGTTATAAGTCGCTGTTTCACCTTCGATATGATAGGTTTCAACAATTCCCTTTTCCTCAAGCTGTTCGCGCGTAAGAACAACTCCGCCGGTATCCGTTTCGCTTCTTATGATCCAGTCGCCGTCAAGGCTTTTCCTTCCGCATCCCGCGAGCACTGCCATCATGATCGTCATCAGCATGATGACAGAAATTAATCTTATCTTTTTCAACACAAATACTCCTGCAGTCATCCCTTAAATTCAGATCTTTCCTTCTTTGAGCAGTCTTAAGAATATATCGGCGATCTTCGGATCGAAGATCTTGCTCCAGGTGCTTCCTCTGGGGATTGCCTTGACAGTTAATTCAAAACGTTTTATTCCAAAGTATATTGAAGCCACTCATACTTAAGCCTGCTGCCCTCACAGATCTCCGGAGGGAGAAGGGCTCTTGCGACAAGCTTTATTTCATCGGATTCGATATCCGTCCTTTTAAGATTTGCATAATCGCCGTCGATGCCGACGACCTCATAATAAAATGTTTCCATCAGCTTTCACCGCTCCATTTAGCCTTGGTATCCTTCCATTCACGATACTTGCGAAGATCCATTTCCGCACCGCTCTTTAGTACGTGGATGATCATCGTCGCATCATCGGTGTAGCCCGTAATAGGGATCACATCGGGGATAAGGTCGAAGGGCGAAATGATATAGATGAGCACACACAAAAACGTTGTGACGGTTCCGGGCTGGATTCCCGTGTACTCCTTTTTGATATAGGAATCGGTAAGATCGAGCATGGTGACAAGCTTATCGTATACTTCACTGAGCACGGGATTGCCCGTAGTCTTAAGAAGGAAAGCTTCAAATCTGGTCTTGAATCTTTCCCACTTGGCAGGATCGTTCATAAGCTCCTGTGCCTGATCCGCTTTCGAATCAAGCGCCTTTCTCAGTTCATCCTTGGTGAATTCTTTCATATCCGTTGCCCCTTATAATTGTTTCCCCCTCAATTATCAGGTACAGATCGAACTACCTATTTATACGTCCGTCCTGCGGACAAGCTTACCATATATTGTAACACCACAGACCGTTACTATTCCATAATCCGTTCATTTCATGATATTATCTATCTTAAAGAAACGGAGGATACGCATATGAACATCTTATCGGACATATCTCTGCTCATTCAGACAGCTGTAAATATCTTCGTATTGATACTCGGCATACTGGTCATCAAAAGCATTGAAAAGAAAACCTGCGACCTTGGAATATCCTTCATTGCCACTTCGCTGGCGGCAATGCTGCCTATCCTTGTTTCTTTTCTGAAGATCACGTATTCTTCGCCACTGTACTATCCGGTCAATATAGCACTCGCGATCATGACGTTCGTTCTGACACTGGCCAATTATTTCTTCATTTGCAGATATATAGATAAAAGCTATGGCCTTAGGAAGATATATCTTCCCGTGATGATCATTCTTATTGCTTCGAAAGCTGTAAATATCTGCATGAACCTTATATCAGCTAAAATCTTTGATTCACCCGAAGATTACTCGTCCGGAAGATATTATACCGGGATGATGATATCCGATACCGTCTCAGTATTGTTCAACTTAGCTATCCTGATCATCATAATTGCTGCATTCTATCGCAATTCAAAGTCCGAGAATGTGATCCCCGCTGCATGGGCCGTTATGCTGATCCTGCCGGTCCGCATCTTGATAAGCTACGCCCATACTATGTTTGCCCTTCACGCTTTGAAGCTTTCTCTCAAAATGAATGAAGATGAGATTGGCAATATATATTTAAAATTTGCCGAAAACTATCCGACGGTTGCCGATCTCATAAGCATCATACTGTCACTTGCGGCAATGGCGCTTCCTGTCTACGTATTCGTCATGACGGAAAAAGCCGCCAAAAAAGCCGAATGATCATTCGTTCCTTACAAATTCTTCGATCTTCGTAAGCACGGTCTCAAGTGTCTTGAGATCGCTCTTAAGGCTTCCACGCTCAAGTGAATGATTGTATCCGCCCGTGATGACGCTGAGATCTACACCGAGCCTTTCGGCCATTCTGCGCACCTTTCCCAGATCCGACCACAGATCGGAATCGCCGATAAATGCAATGACATTATCGGAGCCGAATGCGAAAGACTTCTCTACCGGAGTAAGCCATATCTGCCTTGCACCGAGTCCGTTATCCGCGACATACTTTGCCGAAGCTATCGTGCCGAGGCTCTTTCCCACGAAGATAACATCCGTATAAGGAGCAAAATCAATGCCCGACAGCTGTTCGCGGGTCTGTTCACAGGCAAGCTGGACCGCGAGCTTTTTCAGCTCGTCGTCCTCAAGTATATCCGCAGGCATATCGTGAAATTCGACATATACTGTCTCAAATCCGTTATTCTTAAGTATCCTGCCTGAATAATAAAGAAGCGGCCTGTCCTTGCCATATCCGATACCGGGTATGATCACAGCAAGTTTTTTCGGATTCTTAGTTCTGGGCATATGGCTCCTTTCATCAAAAGTTCACAGTATTACTATTATATACCATTCAGGCTATTTTAACTAATCCTCTCCGACAAGATGCACCTTTCTGAAATCATGGCCCACCGCCGGCAGGAACTTTCCGATCACATCCGCCGTCTTCATCTTAAGGCTCGATGTGTTTACGCAGGGGTGGCACCCCAGAAACTCTCCCTCAAGCACATCCTCATCGATAAGCAGCTGCACGTTCCCGCCCTTATCATTCATCAGTCCCATGACGCTCACAGAACCGGGCTCTATATCCAGATATTTGAGCATATCTTCCGCATCCGCAAAAGAAAGCCTTGCCGATCCTATCTGTGCGGACAGCTCCTTAGTCTTGAACTTCTTGTCACCCGGCATCATCAGAAGATAAAACGCGGTCTTTTGTCTGTTGCATAAAAAAAGATTCTTGCATATGATCACGCCCAGAACCGCATCTATCTCAAAGCAGGCCTCCATATTGTCGGCGCGCTCGTGGTCCGTTCTGAAATATTCTATTCCGAGCTCATCGAGAAGATCATAGGTCCTGATCTCCCTTTCGAGCCTTCCTTCCGTATTATCGGGTCTGCCTTTAAACAGTTCCATCTTCAACTCCATTGAACGAGGGGACGGTTCCTCCGTTCACCCCACAATCTCCCTGATCCTGTCCCAGCTTACGCAGCGCTCGTATCCTTCACTGAGCTCGCACTCCCTGTTCCACGGCCTGTCATAGACCAGTACCTTCAGATCCGGGAGATGTTCAAAGAACCTGAATGCCGCCGGAGAATCCTCCACCGCGTAATCGAACTTCATTTTGTAATAATCTTCGAGTTCAAGATTATATTCATTTACCTTATAAAAAGAGTCCCTTCCGTACTTATTAAGGAAATACACCTGCGCTCTTTCAAGTCCGTGCTCATCCAGCCACTTGCGGGAAGCTTCATAAGCGCTGTACGGACGACCCGTGATCACGCTGACTTCGAACCCTCGGTCGATCCACTCGTTCAGAACCTTCGAAGCTCCGGGTGTCTCTTCATACGAAAGCAGAACCTCGGGAAGGTGTCCCTCAGCCATAAGCCTTTCGTATTCTTCATCCGTCAGGTCAAAAGACTGCTGAAGGTTGAAGAAACGTACCTTCTCATATGGAACCTTCTTCCCGAAAAGCCTGTCGGCGATATGAGTAAACTCCTTCGCGGTCTCGCACAGACAGTCATCAAAATCCACGTAGATCTTCATATAATTTGATCAGTCCTTATCTTGCTGCATTAAGGTGCATGAAGGAACGGTTCCTCCGTTCAACCGTCTTTTAATCCGTCATCGGGTCTTGCGCTGAATGCACCGACCTCGATCGAAGAATCCGTATTGATGATGATCTGTGCATATGGCTCAACAGCCTGCTCATATTCCGGCCACCCGTGATCCGCAAATATCAGTCCCGAAGCAGTCGACAAATATACTTTGCCGTCTTCGAAATAAATCCCTATCTGGTCAGTCCATACGATGTCTTCAAGATCATCCTCTCCGTCAAGTCCTTCGACATAAACAAGAGGTCCGTCTTCATTAATGATCGATACCGTCAGGATTCTTGATTCGGAATCATAGGAATAACTGATCCTGTCGGCGATGATCTTAGCAAAATAATTACCGTCGTACTTGGTCAGCCTGTATTCGTCACCGACCTTTTCAACAATACAAAGACCGCGTACGGAAAAACCGGTACCCGTTCCTTCACATTCGGAGATGACATACTCATCTTCGCCGTCGCCGTCTATATCGCACTTCATGATCCTCGGTCCGTAAGCACCCATTGCAATGTCCACGGGAATCTCAACATCCCCGTCAATGATCACAGAGGTGTCGGTATTGTAATCCTGAACGATGGAAATCTTCCCATCATCCGAATAATAAGTATAGACCTCTCCGTCGCTTGATTCCTGCTCTTCTTCGGGAGCCACATCCGTTACGGCTTCCTCTTCCGGCATTTCGGTTTCGATGTCATTTACATCCTCTTCCATCTGAGGGGGCGGTCCGTAGACACTCGCAGCAGGATCGCCGCATCCCGCAATGCTCATCAGTGCACCTGCAGCAACAGCCGATGCAAATAACATTTTTTCATTACATTTTTTCATAATACATCTCCGAATAAATTAATCTTATTTTCTCGTAATCGGTCTTACACCGAAATCTCCGACTGTGATTGAATAATCCGTGTCAACATTGAGTTCTGCATATGCTTCAATGCCCTGATCATATTCAGGGTAGGAATGCCCCGAAAAAACCAGTCCCGAACAAGTCGACAGGAACAATTTACCATCTTCATAATAAACACCTATAGTTTTACCCCAGACGATATCTTTAAGATCATCTTCTCCTTCAAGTTCCTCGCTATAAACAAGTGGACCATTCTCATTAATGATCGATACGGTCAGAACCCTATTGTCCGGATTAAAGGAATAACTGAACCTGTCATTTATATCCTTCACAAAAAGACCATTTGTCATTTTTATGCGTCTATAATGATTTTCCTTATTATCAATAATATATAGACTGGAAAGGTGAAATTCATTACCTGTTCCGTTACATACAGAGATGACATACTCATCCTCACCGTCTCCGTCTATATCACCCTTTATGATACTCGGGATAAACATTCCTCCCATTTCGGTATCCACACGGATTTCTTCATCCCCGTCAATAATGATTGAAGTATGTGTATTGTAATCTTGAACAAGGGATACCGTACCATCCTCTGAATAATATGTATGAACAAGATTCGGATCATATTCATGCTCTTCTGCATGTGTCTCATCCTTCTCATCCGTTTCTTCAACATAATAACCCGGTCCACTAACACCGGGAGGCCCATACGCCCCCTGTGCAGGTTCCCAATTTGAGCATCCCGTAATGCTGACAAGCGCACCCGTCGCAATTGCTGAGGCAAATATCATTTTTTCATTGCACTTTTTCATAATACATCCTCAGAGTCACAGTTCATCAAACACTTTCGGATCACGCTTTTGCTGAAGCCTCAGATAGTACCCTGCGATCATTGAGCTCAGCATGGTGGTCAGTATCAGCACGGTGAAAAACTCAAGGCTGATTATCTCATATGAATACGCAACGGTAGCCAGCACGATCCCCGGGCCTCCGCGTGCATTCATCGTTATCGCAAAATTCATCCTGGTGCTCATCTTAAGTCCCGAGAACAACAGAAGCACCCAGGTTCCGATAAATTCCAGCCCGAACGCTATCGCGAAAAAGAGAACGAATCTCATGAAAGAAAAATCGTGTATTACGTTCAGCTGAATTCCGACCAATGCAAAATAGATCGGAATAAAAAACGAAAACGCAATGTTTTCAAGGAAATGCATTCTGGTCTTAACCGTTTCCTCGGTTCCGAATATCGCCTTGATAAGATATCCCACAACGAATGCGGAATACATGATGTTGATACCCAGCATGTACAGAACGCCGCATGTAAACATCAGTGCAGCAAAACTCAGAGAATAAAATGTGTTAGGCTTCCACTGACTCTTAACCTGTTTTATGTACCTTGAAATACATGCTATCGCAACAAATATTCCGATCGTAACAAGCACGATCAAGATCATCTCGGAAAGTCTGATCTCACCGGACTGAACGATGCGTGTTGCCACATTCAGAAGAATCCACAGACACAGATCCTGAAATGTAGAAACCGTCAGTACCGTATTCGAAAACGCCTTGTTCATGACGCCCATGTCGAAGAATATCTTCGATATTACGGGGATTGATGTGATCGCGACTCCTATCGCGAAAACAAGGTTGTACGACATTTCATTTCCTGCGGTTCCGATAAAGTAACTCTTAAACATCCCGAAAAACGGAATGCTTCCGAGCATAGGTAAAAACGTCGCACCGACAAACACAAGACCTATCGTCTTCGCATTCGACTTATCAACCTTGATATCCGTGTTGTAGCCGGATAAAAACATCAAAAAGATAAGTCCCAGCTGATAGAAGATGTTCAGCACCTTGCCCTCTTCCGCATACGCGAAGAAGATCCTTTCCGACAGAGCAGGAAAAAGAAGGAACATACAGCTTCCGCCGAGTATCATTCCTCCCAGTATCTCACCGACAACCCTTGGCCCCTTGATAAGCTCCATAAGGCTTCCAAACACAAATGCCATTATCAGCAGAAGTGCCAGGGCTATCAGTGTAATGATTATTTCATTTTCGGATAAGGTAGCAAGTTTCATTACTTCTTTAAAAGATTTGCGAACTCGAGTGCTTTGCCCATATCGCCTTCAACCTTAAGCTTTCCGGTTGTGAATGCAAGAACGGGATCGAGTTTTCCGTCGATCAGTTTGTTGAAGTTGGTCATGTTGATGGTTATCGCGCAGTTCCTGTCGTGATAGTCATATGGCTCGACATTTATGCGGTGATCCTTGACCTCAACATAAAATACTCCGGGATCCTTACCGGTAATGTTGATCTGCACTGCCAGGAAATCCCTGTTCGATGCATCAACAGCCTGCGCCATGTTTCTTACCTTGGTTACGAGTTCATTAAAGGTCATTTTCTTTCCTCCTCATATTGTGCCGGCAGATAACAAAGACTGTATCTTGTCACACCGTTATCCGCCGTAACTGTATTATACAACTCACACCCGAAATTTACGTACATTAAATAAACCTTATACCGTGTTCCTTCATCTTGATCAGTTCCTTCTCAGGAATCGTGATCTTATCCGTGAACGACTGTGACACTCTGAAATAATGCATTCTTGTGCAAATGACATCACTTCCCGATCTTTCAAAAGAGTAATTGATCACATCGGGATTGAACACTCTGTCGGGCATATTCATCATTACAAGATCCCTTGACATCTTGGGAAGATCCGAATGGAAATCCTTGTACTCCGTAATGTGGCTCAGGACTCCGTCTTCATACTCATAATACTCGGCATTAACGACAACATCTCCCAAAAAGACAGGATCACCCTTAAACCTCTCGACGCTCACAAGCCTTCCTTCATCATCGTATTCGCTCTGTTCAAACATCACCCAGTTGTATCTGTATTTTCCGTCAGAGCCCGCCTCTGCCATGCAATCTATCCAAAGGTTGTCCGATACACAGAATGTTATATTCTTCCTGTCTGACGAGCTCGACCAGGTGGAGCCGGCGCCTCCCATATCGTACTCACTTCTCAGGAGTTTTCCTTCCCCGTCATAGATCAACTTGAGGTAATTCCGGCTGTCCGCATTTTTCGGAATAGCCTTGCGATCCTTATTGAAAAGCAGCTTTCCCTTGCAGATATGCGGCGTGAAGGCTCTGCTGAATGAATTCTCCAAAAATTCATTATCCTTGATGAACCTCGTCTCCACATCCCTGCTCAGATCCGGCACGAAAGGATTCACATATTTCTTCTTAAGCCTTTCGTACTTTTCCATTATCTCTTTTTCATCAAATTCTCTCATACGCGCCTTACACATTCAGCCACTGTACAAACGCAGTTTTGCCCCTGCATACGCCAGGCATTCACCGTTATTCTCCGTTATTCCACCGAACCGATCTCGGTATATATCATCCCGTGCTTTCCTCTATCGGAGCGCATAAGTGAAATGCTTTCCACCTTCATCCTGCCCTTCGGAACATCGTAAACAGGTATTTCTCCCTCGTACTTATATTCAGCCCTGCGTATCAGCGTTATATGCGGCGAAAAGCGCTTCTTATCAAATGGAATCCCCGCATCCGCAAGACAGTGCCTGAGCCTCTTCACATAAGCATTCAGTGCAGGATTATCCGAAAGCCCCACCCAGAACAGATCACTGAAATGTCCGACTCCGTCCAGTTTTATATCAAACGATCTGAAGTCCGACTCCTCCATCGCTTCGAGCACAGCATCCGGATCGTTAAAATCTCCGATAAAAGAAAGAGTAAGATGCAGGTTCTCCTCAGGCGTAAAGTTTCCCTTTACTCCCTGTTCCCGCAGCTCGCTCTGAAACCCCGTCAAGGCATCAATTATCTCATCGTTAAATTGTATCGCTATGAATAATCTCATGATCTATTTTGCAAGTCTTGCACCGCACTCCGAACAGAACTTCAATTCACCTTCACGCTTGCCACCGCAGTTCGGACAGAATCTTATATCCGTCTTCATATCCGAAAAGTCCATCGACGCGGATTTTGGAGGTTGACTGTTCATAAGCATCATCCCCAAATCTTGGGACATCATACCCAAAGCGGGTGAACCGCCGGGATTTCTTAAGTTCTCGTAATACCAGGCAGGCCCGTCGGTCTGGAGCTGTCTGCTGACGGACTCCCTAAAGCTCATGAAAATCTTCTCTATAAACCCTTCGTCCGTGATCCTGTCATACTCGCCCTTTGTTTCAACCGGTCCGTACACCGCAGGAGGAACATCAAGGTACTCTTCTCTTGATTCCCAGATAAGACGGTACTTTACACCGTCATACCAGTGAGAATAAGTAGATTTGACCATCTCTCCGTTCTGATCCCGGAAATGATAACCGTATCCGTCTTCATCTTCTTTCAGATCATACAGTTTCTCAGGTAAAGCCATATTTCCTCCCTCTGTAAT
>JAEEGH010004819.1_pt1 | contig 34328 bp, 29 predicted proteins | sample 9134181 | NCBI WGS metagenome assembly JAEEGH01 (sample SAMN16246544, study PRJNA631951) | gut metagenome | biome: gut microbiome; feature: rumen; material: DP-attached | host: Bos | place: Iran: Karaj | collected 2018-10
GCGTAATCCCCGCCTCGATCTTCAGGCCGCAGGCGTCTTGAATTCTGCAGCCCGTGTACTTCGAGGCTATAACGACGAGCTGGCAGAGCGCGCCCAACGTCAGGCAGACCGTCTGCGCGCTGAAGCAGAAGAATTGTTGAAAGCCAGCAAACCTCGTCGCGACGCGCAGGCAGAGGCCGATTTCGCCTGGTTGACGGGTAACAACATCACCCTGAAGTTACAGATCGCACTCGACAGCATCCCTATGAAGGACGAGGCCTACAAGCAGAGCCTCCGTCCACTTGTCAAGGAGTTTGCCGACTATGTTAAAGGTTTCGACAAGGATAATCCTTATGGTGTGCCCATCGGACTCGGCAACTGGGCTGGTGTGAATATGATTCTCAACTTCGGTATCGCCGTGAACTACGCCCACCTCTACTATCCTGACATCGTAAGCAAGGATGAGATTTATCGCGTGTCCAACTGGCTCTACGGCTGTCATCCTTATCACAACTACTCGTTTGTGGCTGTCGTAGGAGCTGCCCGTCCGAAGCAGGTGTTCTACGGTAACAACCGTGCCGACTTCTCTGCCATCCCCGGTAACGTGGCACCTGGTCTGCTCTTCCGTAAGCCAGACCACTTTGAAAACTTCGACGACTGGCCCTTCCTCTGGGGACAGAACGAAGGCACCATCGCTGGTAACACACAGTACATCATTTTCGGTTCTGCCTTTAAGAACCTCCAATAAAAAGAAATCCCCGCCGAGTGGCGGGGATTTTTATGATCATTATGATCAGATCACGTGGAGACCGAGGAATACCATCAGACCATTCATCAGGATCCAGAAGATGGCGAATGGCATCGTCTTACGCATGATGTCACCATCCTGTCCTTCCATATCGCAAGCGGCGGTTGCAATGGCTATCGACTGCGGTGATAGCAGTTTACCGCCCTCAGATCCGGCACAGTTGGCTGCAGCGAGCCAGTTGGTCTCACTACCACTAACACCGAAGAACGTACCCTGATTCACCAGTCCGAGGTCGCTGGCGGCAGTAGCCTGCAGCTTACCGAAGAGGATGTTGGCATTCGTAGCCGAACCTGTCACGAAGGTACCGATCGAACCGATCAGCGGTGCGAAGAACGGGAAGGCAGAACCTGTGAGCAACACAAGGCCCTTTGCGATATCGTTGGTCATACCCGTGTTGTTCATCAGCATCGCCATTGCCACGAGACAGCAGATCGTCACAACCGTCTTCTGCAGGTTCAGGGTGGTCTTCGCCAACAGCTTCATCAGACTACCGAAGCTCATGCCCTGGATCAGTCCGCCGATCACGGCACCGAGGAAGATCATCAGACCCGCATTCGACAGCCAGCCGAACTTAAAGGTATTACCGATCACGGGCAGGTCGAACTTCGTCACCAAGGTAGAATTCAGGAACTCGTTGATGGGAGGCACGATCTTACTGCTGATGAGGATGAAGAAGATGATCAGACCATAGACACTCCATGCCTTAAGGGTCTTCACTGTACCGAATTGCTTCTTTTCAACCTTCACCTCGTCAGCAGGATTCTCGTCCTTGATAAACAGTTTGTTGTAGATCAGCATCGCGATGATGGCAGCCACAGAACCCAGGATAGCAGGTGTCTCAGGACCAATGAAGTGAGCGCAGCAGAACTGCACGGTGATGGAGCATGCACCCACGAAGAGGGCGATAGAGAGATTCTTCACAATCTTCGTACGATCCGTCATCATCAGGATGAGGAACGGGGTGATGAAGAACATCAGAGAGAGCTGCAGGATGATGAAGGTTGCCACCTCACAAAGCTCCTCGGGCGTAGCTACGCCACTGGCAGCCACCTGATTGGCGAGTGTGGTAGCAGGCAGTCCTACGGCACCGAAGCCCACAGCCACCGTATTGGCCACCAGACAGATCACAGCCGAGAACATCGGTTTGAAGCCCAGTCCGATCAAGATGGCAGCAGGAATCGCCACAGCCGTTCCGAAGCCGGCCATACCTTCGAGCACACCACCGAGGCCCCAGGTGAGCAACAGCACGAGCAGTCCCTTGTCGCTCGTCATCTGGATAAACTGCGTCTTGATCGTCTCGATCTCCTTCGTCTCACAAAGGATGTTGTAACTGAAGATGGCGCAGATGATGATCAGGATGATCGGGAAGCACGCCTTCAGGAAACCTTCGACCACCGACCAGAGGGTGATGCCAAAGATTGACTCTCCGGCAAACTTCTCAGGCAGGATACCCATAGCAGGTACTGCAAACAAGGCCAGCAGGATTGTAACGATAAGAGTGACCACTGCACTCTTGTAACCAGACACTTTGAAACCCATCATCAATACGATGAGCAACAGAATTGGGATTACGGAAATTAGAGCTGTCATATAGGTTTTTTAGTTATTTGATGAATATTATTGGCGACAAATATACAAACTTTTTTGGAATAATACAAACAATTTCGATTTTTTTTTGTATATTTGCCCCCAAAAGTAATACACGTAAAAAGAAAAAGCCCTATGATGAATCAATTCCTTCAAGACCTCAGACAGTTCCTGCCGTCTGACCGTATTTATACCGATGAGCTCCGTACCTTAGGTTGGGGAACGGACGCCAGTTTCTATCGCCAGATCCCGCAAGTCGTCATCCGCAGCGATGGCGAAACGGAGATCTCCCAAATCGTCAAGGCTTGTCAGAAATACAAGCTGCCTTTCACCTTCCGTGCAGCAGGCACCTCGCTCTCTGGTCAGAGTTGTACCGAGAGCGTGCTCATCGTCGCAGGTAAGCACTGGGAGAAATTTGAGATTGGCAAAAACCAGGAAACGATCAGGCTTCAGCCTGGTATCGTGGGTGCGAAGGTGAATGAGATCCTACGCCCCTACGGACGCGTGTTCCCACCCGACCCTGCTTCCATCGGTTCTGCGATGGTGGGCGGTATCGTGATCAACAATGCCTCGGGTATGAATTGCGGCGTGCATGCCAACAGCGATCGTATGATGGTATCTGCCCGTATCATCCTGACTGACGGAACGGTGCTCGACACTGGTTCGGAAGAGAGCAAGGAGGCCTTCCGCAAGAGTCATCCCGAGTTCCTGAAGAAGATTGAGGCCCTGCGCGACAAGGTACGCGCCGACGAAGCCCTCGCCTCGCGCATACGTACCAAATATAGTATTAAGAACGTGACGGGTCTGAACCTCCGTCCACTCATCGCCTATGACGATCCCTTCGACATCATCGCCCACTCGATGGTGGGTAGTGAGGGTACCCTCGCCTTCCTCTCAGAGGTGACGATGAAAACCCTCATCGACTACAAGTTCAAGGCCTCGGCAATGGTCTATTTCCTCACCATGAAGGAGAGCTGCGAAGCTGTGGTGGCGATGAAGAAGATGAAGGCAGGCGAGGACGACCTGACCTACAGCGCAGAGAACCTCGTGGTGAAGTCGGCAGAGATGCTCGACTACATGTCACTGGCTTCTGTCGATGATCCCGTCTATCTGCAGTATAAGAAAGATGTCGATGCCGGCAAGATTCCTGGTGTAGAGCCTGGCGATTACAAGGGACTCACCGCAATTCTCACCGAGACCAAGGGCATCACCCACGAGCAGCTCCTCGAGAAGATCGAGAAGATCCAGGAATGCCTGAAGCAGTTCAAGCTCTATATCCCTGCCGAATTCACCGAAGACCCGAAAGTCTATGGTAAATACTGGGCCATCCGCTCAGGTATCTTCCCCAGCGTGGGTGGTACGCGTCCTATCGGCACCTCCTGCCTCATCGAGGATGTGGCGTTCCCCATCGAGTCGCTGCCTGAGGCTACTGTGAAACTGCAGAAGCTCATCGCCGATCACGGCTACTCCGATGCCTGTATCTATGGTCATGCCTTCGAGGGCAACTACCACTTCATCCTCAACCAGAGCTTTGCCGACGAGCACGAGGTGGCCCGTTACGCAGAGATGATGCGCGACGTGGCACAACTCGTGGTAGAGGGCTACGACGGATCGCTGAAGGCTGAGCACGGCACAGGCCGTAACATGGCACCCTTCGTGAAGTACGAGTGGGGCGACAAGGCTTACGAGGCCATGAAGGAGCTGAAGGCCATCTTCGATCCCGAGGGTCTGCTCAACCAGGGGGTGATCTTCAACGACGATCCCGACTGCTTCATCAAGTGCCTGAAGCCGCTGCCCGTCCTCGACTACGATTTCGACAGCGTGCCCGATGGCGGCCACTATCTCATGGAACCAGAGCACTCCACAGCCAAGGAGACGATCGAACAGGTGAAGCGCGCCAACAAATGTATCGAGTGCGGATTCTGCGAGGTCAACTGTATGTCGTGCGGCCTCACCCTCTCTTCCCGTATGCGTATCGCCGTCCAGCGCGAGATTCTTTATCTGGAGAAGACAGGTCAGAATCCGGAGCGTGCCGCTACCCTGCGAAAGCAATACAAATACTATGGTGATCAGACCTGTGCTGCCGATGGACTCTGCTCGACCTCCTGTCCGATGAAGATCAATACAGGTGAGTTGACCCACCTCATTCGCCAGCTCGACATGAACAAGAACCCCATGGGTCGCAAGATCGGCGAATTTGCCGCCAACCATATGGCAGGCATCAAGAGCGGTCTGCGCGTCGTGCTCGACGTGGCCCATCTCGCCCACGTCACCCTCGGTCCTACGCTGATGACCAATGTCTGCCGCACGATGAATAAGATGGGACTGCCCCTCTGGACCACCGCCATGCCGAAGAAGAAGCGCCAGCCCAAGAAGAGCGACCTCACCCAGTTCATCATCGAGAAGAGTGTTCCTCACCACGAGGAAGAGCACTCCGACCTGAAGGTGGTCTATTTCCCCAGCTGTATCAACCAGACAATGGGTCTTTCCAAAGAAGCGCCTTTCAAGCACGCCCTTGTCGATGAGGTCATCCAGCTGATGGCAAAGGCAGGCTACGAAGTTATCTTCCCGGAAGGTATGGAGAAGATGTGCTGCGGCCAGATCTGGGAGTCGAAGGGTATGCTCGACATCGCCGACCGAAAGAGTGCCGAACTCGAAGCCGCCCTCTGGAAAGCTTCAGAGCAAGGTAAGTATCCCGTGCTCTGTGGCCAGAGTCCCTGTCTGCACCGCATGAAGAAAGTGATGAAGAAGATGAAGCTCTACGAGCCTGCCGAATTCATCATGACCTACCTGAAGGATCGTCTCGACTTCCATCCCACTGACAAGCCCATTGCTATCCATATCACCTGTTCTACCCGTCACATGGGTGTGGATAAGGATATGATTGCCCTCGCCAAACTCTGCTCGAACAACGTGCTGATTCCAGAGGGCGTGGGCTGCTGCGGCTTTGCCGGCGACCGTGGCTTCACCTTCCCTGAACTGAACCGCTATGGTCTGCGCAAGCTGAAGCCCCAGATCGAGGCCCATAAGATTGAGGTAGGTTACTCCAACAGCCGCACCTGCGAGATCGGTCTGGAAGCCAATACAGGCATCCCCTATCTGAACATTGTACACTTAGTAAATATCAGTACTACACCCAAGAAATGAACTATCATTTAGATCCCCATGGAGAAATGATTCTCCAGCAATTCCGCGACCGGCTCCCCATTCTCCAGAGATTGGACGAGCTGGTCTATCAACATCTCAGTCGTGTCCTGCAGGAACAGGGCATCTACGTCAACGCCATGGAGCACCGTGTGAAGAAAGAAGACTCACTGGCAGGTAAGCTCGAGCGCAAAGGTTACAAGTATAAAGACATCGACAATCTGACTGATCTTGTGGGTGTGCGCATCATCACCTTCTACACCGACGATGTGGATAAGGTGGCAGCCATTGCCAAGCGCACCCTCGATGTCGATTGGAAAGAGTCGGTGGATAAGCGAAAGCTCCACGATCTCGACAGCTTCGGCTACAACTCGCTCCACTACATCTGCCGCCTGCCCAAGAGCGTGGTAGATGACCCCTCGATGCCCGAACTCAACACCATCCGCTTCGAGCTGCAGATGCGCACCGCCCTGCAACACGTATGGTCCACCATCGAGCACGACACAGGCTATAAGGGCGACGTGAAGATCCCTCGTGAATACGTGCGCCAGTTCAGTCGGCTGGCAGGCACACTCGAGCTCATCGACGATGAGTTCAGCCGTCTGCGCGCCACCCTCACCGACTACCGCCGCCGTGTGAAGTCACTGGTGGAATCAGGCAAGCTCGATGATGTGGAGCTCGACAGCGAGACGTTCCGCAACTACTTGAACCTGCGCCCCTTCGACCGCCTGAACAAACGCATTGCCGCCGTCAACCAGGCCGAGATCTACCCCACCTCGTTGCAGCCCTTCATCCGCGTGTTCGAGAAATTCGGATTCACCACCTTGGGCGACATCGACCGCTTCATCGCCGCCAACAGCGACGATGCCTATCAGATGGCGCTCTCGCAGATCGCCCTCACCGACCTCGACATCCTGTCGGAGAACGTGGGTATTCTCAACCTCTGTATCGTCCAGGCGGTAAAGACGGATGGTCTCCGTGCCCTCTACCGGATGTACAAGGCCCTCTACGGCGCCTCACGCGAAACAGAACAAATGGCCGAGTTCACCTACGAACAGGCCAGCCGTCTATCTTTCGCAAAAAAAGAAACAGAGAGTCAGTGAATCAGTTCACATACGTTTGATTCAACTGAGGGTAGTCATCTGGATCATAGTCATCCAGATCATCCCAATCATCCGTATCGCGACTCCAGAGCGCTGTCAGTTTCTTGGCAACCTCACCAGTAAGAAGCTCTCCAGACTGGCCTTTTTCCCAATCAAACTCAGGGATGGCCGTCTGGAGTTCTTTCAGTGAGATATGTGGCTCACCACCAGGCTCCACAACGTTCATGCAGACCACATCCACACACATCGCATGATCGAAATCCCCCGACAGACTTTCCACAGGATAAGGGTCAGAGATAATCTGGCCGTTCATCACGATGCCGGCGCGGTCGTCGCCCGTACGGATCATATAGAAGAGATCACCCCTTCTGGCCTCTTCCCAGTCAGAGATGAGCCAGTCCATGTGGAACGAGCCATTCTCCATATCCCTCATAAACACTTCGAGATCGTCATCCGTGAAAGAATCGTCATCGGCCTCCCATCGCATCAGGAACGTCTTAAAATCCTTCAGCACGGGCACCACCTCAAAACTCACCACCCACACGCACCTGTTGGCTTTGGAATCCACCTCGATGGCTTCCACCTTTTCACCGACAATCTTTGTAAAGATGTTATCTTTCTCACCGTTCACGCCGATAAAGAGCAAGGCCTCCTTCATCTCATAGGGGAATACACCATGATTATAATAGAAGCACGAATAATCCTTGCGTGGCTTCCTACCGACATTCATCACCAGCCGGCCATCAACGTTCTCCAAGAGCCTGTACTGGTTCTCCTCGTTGATCTCCACGCAGATCTCCGTCATCGTTCCGTTACGGAGTTCCTCAACGGCCTTGTCGTTAAGCTGTGCGCATATCGCTATATCACCAAATAAATCCTCATCCATAATCTCAATTCCCTTACTCATTTTGTTTAAATTTGTCTTCATAAGCATTCAATTTTAAAAATTAACAATCAGAAATCGGCTGCAAAAGTACAACTATTTTTCGATTGAGCCAAACTTTTGGGCTAAAAAATAAAAAAGCCCCGCACTGGGGGCTGTGGAGAAGGTGGAGGACGTGAAGACCGGCCTCATCGAGAGCCGCCGCATCATCTTCACCCCCGATGTGGATCTGAAGGACGAGCTGAAGAATACCGCTATCCAGATCACCTGTTACGACCGCGACGGCAAGGAGGTGAAGCGTGTGACCTCAACCGACCCTGGCACCATCGAGGATCCCGAGAACGACAACCAGAACGGTGGCAACACCGAGAACGGCAACACTGGTGGTAACACCTCTGGCGACAACAACGGTGGCAATACTGGTGGTACCACTGGTGGCAACACCAGCGGCGGTGGCGACGGAGGCGATGATCTCGACAAGAATTAGCATTCTAATTTTCAGCGATTATGACGAAAAAGGAAACTACTAAGTTTATCGTGCAGATCATCGTATCGATTGCATCAGCAATCCTGACTTCACTGGGCGCCACCTCTTGCATGAGGTATTAGACAAAAATCCCCGACCATTCATTTGTTGTGTGGTCGGGGATAATCAGTTTACCAGATCTGGATGCGTTCGTCGGGCGCGAGATACATTTGGCCTTCCGTGATGCCGAACACGCGATACCATGCGTCGGTAAGACACACATTGCCGTTGATGCGCAGCTTGGGCGCCGCATGAACGTCTTTCTCGTATATCTTCATCCTCTCAGGAGTGGCATTTTGCCTCCAAGCATCGGCAAAGGCACGGTAGAACTCACGAGCCAGGTATTGGCGCTCACTTCTTGTGGTGGCGCTCACCTTATTCATATAAGTCTCGTAGGCTATCTCCAGTCCGCCCAGGTCGGCAATGTTCTCGCTAAGTGTATTTTCTCCATCGCAGTAAACACCAGGCATGTATTCCAACTTGTCGAAGTGGTCGATCATCTGATCCTGTTTCTCTTTGAATACCGCCTTATCCTGCGGATCCCACCACTCCGCTTGCTTGCCAATGGCATCATACAGCGAACCTATGGCATCGAAGCCGTGAGTCATCTCATGGCCGATGGTAGTGGCTCCCAGTACAGCATAGTTATAGAAAGCCTGCTGATTCTTATCGTAGATGGGCGGTATCAAGTTGCTAGCCAATATGTTGATCGAGTTGTTCTTTTCGTTATAAAAAGCATTAGCCGTATAGGCAGGTACTTGCATCCACTCGCAATAGTGAAAGGCGTCTTCTGAAGTCAGGCCCATCAGCTTTTTCGTGATGTCGGAGTATTGGGTGAACAGGTTGCATACCATCTCATAGAACGATTTGCCCGTTGGCACTGTTGCCTCCCATTCAGCATGAAAGTTCTCGGGCCATCCACATAGGAATATCATCGCATCCAGCTTCTCGATGGCTTTGGTCTTGGTGGCATCGCCCATCCAACTGTTGTTCTGTATGCGACCGCGGAACACGCCTCGCAGTTCTTCATACATGTCGGTCACTTCTTTCTTGGCAGCTTTGTCGATCGTCTCCACATACGTATGACTCATACTGGTTTGTAAACCGCTGTATTCCTTTTCGCAGAGACCTGCTATTTTGCCGATGAGTTTTTGCTGATCCTCTTGATTCGTCGGTCTCAGCGGATCGTAGGGTAAGTAAGCCACGTCGCGGTTCAGGATACCATATTTCGCCAGCCGCTTCTGATCGTCGAGGCTATAAGCTGCCCACGCATCGAGAAACTTATCGCAAGACGTATCGGCGGCAATCGTAGAGAGGTCGATGTCGAGTGCTGCAGCCATGGCATCGATCAGACTCTTGCCTTCGCCTCGTGCCTTGAAGTGGGTGAACAGTTGCTTGCCTTCAAATGGGTTATAATGTCCAAGGACATGCTCTCCTGACTGTTTTCTCGATCTGTCTTTCATGATATCCTGCCATTTTGCACCCATATCCAAAATAGCCTTGGCCTCTGCACTGCTGATGCCCAGCTTGATGATCGACTCTTCTTTAAGTTCAAATTTGTCTGTCGTTCCGAGTTCTGGATATACCTGGCGCTGAGAAGTATTAGGCAAGATGTAGAAGGGACAGGCATAGCCCTGCTTGGCCAGCTGAGCCAACAGCTTCGTCAGATCATCCTTGGTCTTCATGGCGTCCACCTCTGCCAGTTTTTTCATCAGCGCGGTGGAGTCATCCTTCAAAGTCTCCTGCGAATACGCTTGATACAGCGCGGTGGCAATCTCATTTTTCTGACCACTTACGATTTCTTTCAATGCCTCATCGGTTTTGACATCCTGCTCATCTATCATGCCGACAGATTTAGCCCCATCTTTTGTTGGAACGGGATTATTGGCAATCCATGTACCCAACACATACTGGTAGAAGTCATCGCCCACATACGTGCCGAGATCCATCATACTGCTAAATTCCGACTCTTCATTAATATTCACAGACGGATTGTCAAACACATCAAGACATGATGTGAGCATCAGACTGCATGACAGGATGGCTGTCAATGCCACAATTTGAATTTTCTTCATCGTTTTGTTAGTTTTAGAATTTATAATTTGCCGACAAATATACAACATAAAACTGACATCAACAAGAAAATAGGCTGAAAGTTTGGCACTTTCGGCTATTTTGTCTAATTTTGCGCCCAAATATTTAAGACAGAATCATTATGGGAATTATTGGATCAATTATTATTGGATGTCTGGCAGGTTTCTGTGCAGGCAAGTTGATGAAAGGCGGCGGTATGGGATTCATTATGAATCTCGTGCTGGGATTGTTTGGTGGTGTCCTCGGTGGTTGGCTGTTTGATCAGCTGGGCATCACGTGGGGCGGCACCTTAGGACAGTTAGGTACTGCCATCGTCGGTGCCGTCGCCATTCTCTGGATTGCCTCGCTGATTAAAAAATAATTCTATTTAGTTTTCTGATTTCGGGAGGGTCATAACGAAGCGGGCGCCAGCGGTGTAGGCGGTGTCGAGGGTGATGTCGCCACCGAGGCGGCGCACCAAGGAGCGGGCGACGGTTAGGCCGACACCCGTGCCTTCGTAGTATTCGTTGAGCTGTACGAATTCCTCGAAGATATGCTCGGCTTCTTCGGCTGGTACGCCGATGCCGCTGTCTTCTACAGCAAACTCGACCTGCGTGTCGTTCAGGGTCACCTTGAGGGCGGCGCGTTCTTTCTGACCCTGACGATCGGACTGGAAGCCTTCGGGTTGCTTGGTGAAGGTCATCGCATTGTCGAGCAGGAGGGTCAGGGCGCGGACGGCAGCCTGTTCGTTGGTGGTGAGGATGGTGGACTCAGCACTGGGATCCACCTGCAGATCGAAGTCGAGATGGGCAGCCTGCCTGATGCCGGAGTTTTCCACTGCCTGGTCGGCGATACCGACGACTGTCACCATGTCGGTACATTCAATCACCGCACGGCTATCGACATCCGAAAGCTCCAGCATCTTGTTGACGAGGCCCGTGATACGATCGGTGTTCTCCGTGATCCGGTGGTTGATGTCCTGCTGGGTAGCGGCATCGAGTTCCATGCCTGGCGTGGTGAGAATCTGCGTGAAGCCGCTGAGGATGTTCAATGGGGTGCGGATCTCATGGCTGATCTGGCGGATGAAGTTGGTCTTCATCTTCGAGCTTTCCTCGGCGCGTGCCGTGGCGATGAGCAGCTGCTCATTTTTCTTCTCCAGCCTGACGGCAGCCCGATGACGGAAGAAGATGAAGAGCAGGAGGGCCACGACGATGATGAGGGCAATGATGAGCATGAGGGTGAGCTCAAACCGTTTATGCTCCTGCTCCTGCCGCTCCTGCTGGGCGGTGAGTTCGTTGAGCTCGAACCGCTTGTTGAGTTCATTCAGCTGATGGCGGTTGTCGGACATGGTAGTCGAGTCGGACAAGTCCTTCCACAGCTTCATGTATTTCAGGGCTTCCTCATAGCGGCCAAGTCCTTCGTTCGCCTCATAGAGATTCTGATAGGCATCCTGGAACGCGCTGTTGGAGAGCTGATTCTTATTGCAGGTGTCCAACTGCTGCTGGGCATATTCCAGAGCCTTGGCATAGTTCTTCTTCGCATTCTCCAGTGAGGCATGCAGCCCGATATGGGAGGCTCTCGTCATGGATGAGAGTTGTTCGACCCGACCATAATAGGCTATGGAGTCAAGGGCTGCAGAAGCCTTCTTGTAATCCCCCTTCTTCTGATAATAGCTCAGGTAGGCCTCAAAATAGATACGGTGGATGTGGGCAAACCCGTCGGCATCGCGAGAGGTGGTATCTACGACATAATGATTACGGATGTCTTTCCATTGCCGGAACATCTCTTCCAGTTCCTGATAATCATCTAATATCAGTGCCTCTGTGGCATACATGCTGAAGATATCGGTGAGCATCGATGGTGCTCTCTGACCCACAGGGAATTCTTTCACTGCCTGTTTGAAGAGCTTGGCTGCTTCTTCATGATTGTCCTGGCTGCCATAGGCTGCAGCCATCAGGAAATGGGCAATACAGCGTCCGTAATTGTCGTCGCGCGCATTGGCCTCCTCCATCATCTTGTTGGTCTCTTCCATCCCCTTCTTATAGTTGCCTTCCCAGATGTAGTCTTCGGCCACCAATTCCCATGACTCGAAATAGCGTCCGATATCATTATGCGCCAGACAGTATTCAAGTACGGCGGGATAATGCTTTAACAGGGAGTCGTGTTCCTCATCATTATAGAATCGCTCCAGGATGAGATAACGTTCGAAGGTGGAGTCGTTCCAATCGATCGAGTCCTGTCCTGCCTTCGCAGCCGACTTCCCCGAGCCTTTTCCGCCACAGGAGAAGACCAGCAGTGCCACGCAGCATGCAATCAGGGCACTCACCAAAGGATGGGGTCGGTTCATTCTATCTCACTTTCTTTTCTTTTTTCCAGTTCATCCATGTAGCCAGCAGTGATAATACCTGATGGCAAAGCTATGATGGCAATGCCGACCATAGAGGAGATAATACTGATAACACGTCCGGTATGCGAGATCGGATAGATGTCGCCATAGCCTACGGTTGTCAGTGTACATGCTGCCCAATAGAATGCGTCGAAGAATCCCTCAAACAGATATTCTCCCGTTTCAGGGTTGATTTCCTCCTCTGCATTGAACATAATCAGGGCCGTGATGAATATATAGAAGATAGCCAAGGACAGTACCGTCATGAGGACCTTACTCTGTTTACGGATGACAGCCATGATGATCTCTAACGGTTCGAAGTATCTGATTACCTTGAATACCCTCAGAATCTTCAGCATGCGGGATACACGGAACACCCTGAAGGTGGGGCCTAACAGGTTGAAGATAGGCAGGATAGACAGCAGGTCTATGATCGCCATCGGAGTGAAAGGGTATATCACAAAGGCTGCAATCTTTCCCCGCTTGAATTCATAATCAGCAGTACACCATCGAAGAATATAGTCTATGATGAAGCAGATACTTGAGACAAGATCAAAATACCAAAACAGCTTGTAATGGGCTCTAAACATGAGCGGAAAGATGCCTAAGACAATGGCTATCAGCATCACGATATCATACATACGCGATGCATAGGTGTCCTTGTTTCTCGGCTCAATCAGCTTGTATATCCTTTCTCTTAAGTCCATAGATATATAGTTTTAGGATTTGTTCTTGTAATATTTCCGATCGATCTTGCCGTTGTAGGTGCGCTGGATCTTTTCAACCTGTTCGTAGAACTGGGGCACCTTGTAGATTTCGAGGCGATCCTTGAGGGCAAGGGCGATCTGACGTTTGTTGAGAGGATGACCCTCTGTCAGGACCACCAGCAGCTTCAGCGCCTGCCCCATGACGGGATGGGCAACGGAGATGCAGATACAGTCCTTGATTTCAGGCAGTGAGAGGGCGGCATCCTCTACTTCGGTGGGAGCCACCTTATAGCCACCCACGTTGATGACATCGCCCTGACGACCTTCGAGGTGCAACATACCCTCTTCGTCGAGGTGGCCGATATCAGAAGTGAAGATGGTATCATCGCGCAGGATGGTGGCAGTGAGTTCAGGATCATTGACATAGCCCGACATCAGCGTGTCGCCCTGACAGGCAATCAATCCCTCATCAGTAATCACAATGCGTGAATGGGGCATGGGGCGACCCAGACAGCCTTGCAGACAGCGTCCGTCGTTGAAGTTGTAGGTGGCGATGATGCCCGTCTCGGTAGAGGCATAGGTGTTGTAGAGGCGCGTATGGGGCAGGAGCTCACAGAGGCGCTGCATGTCGGCATGTGCCAACGGTGCAGCCCCCGACTCGATGAAGTCGAGCTTATCGGCATAGGATGCGAGGCGGTCGGCTCCGAACTGCAGCAGCATACGGATGGTGGCAGGTACGAAGAAGGTGGCGATCTTCGGTGCAGGATAGTCGAGGGCACGGAAGAAGGCATTCAGATCGCGCATGCCGTCGAGGATGTAGAGGGTGGCACCGAGGAGTACCACAGGGAAGAGCTTCGAAAGGGAACCAAGGTGGTTGAGCGGACCGCTGATGATGAACAGCAGGTCGCGACTGAAACCCTGACCAGCAATCAGGTTCTCGGCATCGGCGATGATGGTGCGATGGCTGATGATGACACCCTTGGAACGGCCCGTGGTGCCTGTGGTGTAGTGGATGTCAGCACTGTCGGCGGGCAACGTGCTGCCCCCCAGACTGGCTGAGATCTCCTGAAACAGGGATTCGGGCGTGTCGCGCTCCAAAGGCGCTGCCACCGAACCCGCCAGATGGATGGCGAAATAGGTAACAAGGAAATCGATGGTCTGCGAACTGCGGAAGACCACAACCTCACCATGAGGCAGCGTGGCAGCACGCGCCTGCACCCGTTGGTATAACGTGGCGTAACTGACCTTCTCGTCACCACAAATGACGGCTACGCGATCAGGCGTTTCTTCAGCATGTTGCCGTAAATAATCCTCAAGTTTCATTATTATTTGCGGCAAAGATAGGAAGTTTTTGGAAGATTTGCAAACATTCTGCGGATTTTTGCGTATTTTTGCACCATAATTTATATAAGACAGAAGATATGGGTTACGAATATATGTCACAGGAGGGCTACGACAAGCTCGTAGAGGAACTCCGCCATATGGAACAAGTGGAACTGCCTCAGGTGAGGGATGCCATCGCCGAGGCGCGTGCTCAGGGCGACCTGAGTGAGAATTTCGAGTACCACGCCGCCAAGCGTGAACAGGGCCGACTGTTGGGGCGCATCCGATTCAAACAGCGCGTGCTGGAGAATGCCCGTGTGATCGACACGACAGCAAGGAAGAGTTCTGGTGGTGTGCAGTTGCTCAGCAAGGTGGAGATGACGAACCTTGCCAACAACAGCCGCATGACCTACACCATCGCCAGTCCGCACGAGGCCAACCTGCGCGAAGGGAAGATTTCCATTAAGTCGCCTATCGCCCAGGCGCTGCTCAACAAAAAAGCGGGTGACACGGTGGAAGTACGTGTACCCGCTGGACTATTGAAGCTCCGTATCGAATCCGTGAGCTGATCCGTGGGTCTTGAGGGGCAGTGTCAGTACAAAACGGGCACCCCCTGTATAAGCGGTATCAAGCAACACATCGCCTTTCATGTGGCGCGCTAACGAGCGGGCAATGGAAAGGCCGATACCCGTGCCATCGTAATACTCATCGAGCTGCACGAACTCCTCGAAGATATGCTCGGCTTCCTCTGGCGGCACTCCGATACCCGTATCTTCTACGATAAACAGCACCTTTTTCTTTTGCACATTGACCTGCAGGGTGACGCGTGCCTGATGCCCCGTGTCGAGATGGACCTTTGAATCGACGGGACGCGTGAACTTGATGGCGTTGTCGAGCAGGAGCGTCAGGGCCTTGACAGCCGACTTGCAGTTGGTGATAAAAGACTCGGTCTCCGTATGGGGCATCAGCATCAGCACGAACTTCAGATGCGCGGCCTCACGGATACCACTCTTCTCGATCGCCTGATCGGCAATCTCCGCAGGTACCACGGTATCCTGGCACTCGATAATCGAGAAGTTGTTGACCTCACTCAGGTCGAGCATCTTATCCACGAGTTTCGTGATGCGTTCGCTGTTTTCTACGATCTTATGATTGATAGACTGCAGATCCTCACCGCTGAGCTCGATATCAGGGGCTGTCAGCACCTGGGTGAAACCAGAGAGCACATTGAGCGGTGTGCGCACCTCGTGGGAAATCTGCTTGATGAACTTCGATTTCATCCTGGCCGACTCCTCTGCCTTCTCCTTGGCTATCAGGAGTTCACGGTTGGTGGCATCGAGCTTATGATAGGCTTGGCGACGGGAGATGGTGTAGATGCCGAAGAAGAGCACAATGAGTACAAGACCGACACCGATACCCACCTCACGCTGATGGGAGAGCTCTGCCCGCTGCTCGGCGATCTGACGTTCCTTTCCCTCGGTATCGAAGACAGTGGAGAGGATGGCGGCATCACCCAGCTTCTGACGGATCAGTGCCGAGTCGTAAGCCTCAGCGATCTGGATGGCCACATTCAGTGCACTGTCCTTTCGGCCTGCCAGGAGGTTGGCACGGTATTTGGGCAGCATGTAACGTCCGATATTCTCAAGGTTGGTCTCCGTACCGCTCTCCTGCATGAACTGGTCGAGGCGTGAATAGTTGTCTGCCGCCTCGCTGTAACGGTGGGTCTTCATGAGGAACTCACTGCCATTGATGACGTTACCCAAGCTCTTGGCGGTATTGGTGGAGAGGTAATCCTGATAGGCACGTTCGGCAAAGGCATCCCTACCCTGCGCCTCAGCCAGGAGCGCCTTACAGTAGCTGATCTCCGCCTTCATCTCATCCACATAGACGGAGTCGCGATGCGGATGTTTCTGGGCAGCCTCGAACATCGAATCCTGCAGCGTCATCCAAGGCACAGCCTCGGCATAATAGCCTGCATGGATATACGCCATCGCGATGGCGGTGATGGTCTGCTGACACTCTCGATAGTCGAGCGGATCCTGATAAGTTGCCAGACGTTCACGGATGCTCCGCAGGGCCCGCTGGTAACTGGCGGCAGCCTTCTCCGTCTGTCCGAGGTTCAGTTGGCAGTCGCCGATGGTACGGGCAATATTGGGGCGGTCTATGAAGGAGGCCTGACCTGCCTCACGCAGTTTCCGATCCACAGCATACGCTTCGCGGAGGGCGGCATCATAGCGTTTCATGTCGCAAAGCAGGCGCACGTAATTATCATAGGAATAGATATAACACTCGAGATCGCCAGAATCGGTGATGGCCTTCACGTCGATGTCGGCCAAAAGATTATAGAGCTCGAAGGAGCTGCGGAACTCGCCTTGCATGTTATATGCCACCGTACGATAGAAGATGCTTTTAGGCAAGGTGAGTTCGCCTCGCTTCTCAACACTGTCGATGACAGCTAAAAGGCGGGGGATATCGCGGGTATCGCCGACAACCTGGATCAGCGAGTCGGCAGGTGTCATATCATCAGTCTCACCCACAGACTGTTTCATGCCGGATTTACAGCCTGTCAGGACCGTCAATCCCAGTGCGACGACAATTAGTAGTTTACGGATCGGCATTATGGTTTAAATATTGCAGTCATCAGAAATTCTTTCTGACGCCCTGCCACTCTGGGAACTTCAGCTTCAGATACTCATCGTCGAGGAAGAGTGCTGACTGACCCACCTGACCTTTCAGCTGCCAGTCGAGCCATTTCACCACCGCCTTGGCATAGTTGCCACCAAACTTCTCGTAATAGGTGCCGCTATGTCCGTCCTTCGAGTTGAGCATCACCACGGGGATATCATCAGCGATGCGCTCATAATCTTTCTGGGCATTGGCGTAGGCGATATCAGCAGGACCACCGATCATATAGAACATCGGGGTGTGCAGGTTTTTCAGGCACTCCTTCGTGGCACCCATCATCTCCATATCGCCAATACCTGTGTTCAGCATCACACAGGTCTTGATACGGGGATCATAGGCAATAGCCAACACTTGAGCACCACCGCACGACTGACCCATGGCTGCCACCTTGTCGAGATTCAGACAATGATAGTATTCTGAGCCCTGGGTGGCATTCTGCTCCGTCAGCCAGTCGAGCACCTCTAACAGCATCTTCGGATAGGTGGGGAACTGGGGGGCTGCAGGCTGTGGCTTCTTGGCTTTCTTAGCAGCCTTGGCAGCCTGCTCTCTCTGCTTGGCTTCCTCTGCCTCACGTGCCTTTTTCTCCTCGGGCGTCAGCGGCAGGATCTTCTCACCATTAGCCATGATGACCTCACCCTTGGTTTCAGGATAAGCAGCCTTCAGCACACCACGCCACTGCGCCATCACGTCAGCCTCGTCGTACGGACCGATGGCAGCTGCCACATAGCCATAGGATGCCACCTCGCTCAACAGCAGGCGCATCTCCACATTATTATTAAAACAGGCGCCATTGGCATAGACAATCACAGGCAGGGCACCCTGCTTCGCCACAAGCTCCTTCAAGTTCTGCGGACGATACACCGTGAAACCAGTGCAGGAGGCATCACCTACCACCTCAGACTTGAACGGTCCGGTACCACCTTCTTCTACTACTTGTCTCTGAACGGTCTGGGCATTTGTCATCCCCACACTCATGGCGACCATCATCGCTGTCAATACGATTCTTCTCATATTATTTATGGAGATTAAATTTTTACGCTGCAAAGATAGCAAAAAAAACTAAAGTATCCTAATCTTTGGGCGCAAATTTGCATGATAATAATATTTTTTATACCTTTGCCATGCAATATCAACTATCATGATATGAAACCATATTTTGTAAGCATTCTGTTGGCGCTGAGCATGATTGGCCTGACAGCCCATGCTGCCGACGATGACGAGATCATCGAATTTCAGGGCGACCGCTATGTGATTCATGTCGATAAGATGAATCCCGACAGCGAGATGACCCTACTGGATGTGTTGAACACCTGCCCAGAATTCCTGTCCATCAACGGCAAGAAGATAGATCAAAATTATAAGTTTCGTGCCGACAACATCGGCCTCGTCATGGATCCCGAATCTTTCTTAGCCAACGTGAAGGCTTGTGAGATAGACCGTATTCAGATCTGCAGCAACACCTCTGTGGCAAAGGCTGTGCGTGGCACAAAAGGAGTGATAGACATCTATTACCGCACAGACGTGAAGACCGACGGTAAGGTGGCACTCTCAGGCAGTACCTACGGTAATGGTATGCTCTACACCGATGTGGCCAACAGAAGCGAAAAACTTACCGTGCAGGCCTATGCCCTGGCTCGCTGCTCTTACGGCAAGGCCTACCCCATCGATATGAGCTACATGACGGATCGTGGGCTGGCCGAAAACCTGCATCTCAGCTTAGACTGGAAAATGAGCCCGAGCGACAGACTCATCATCAAGGCGTACCAGGAGTTTGACAACACCAAACAGAAGATCTTCGACCCAAACATGATTGCAGCCCTGCCTTACTACAACCGTTATATAGGGCTCGTGCTGTCTTACTCCCACACCTTCAAGAACGATGCCATTCTCTTTGCCGAGATAGGCAGCGACTACACCAGAGCCTCCAGCATCGCCTACAAGATGGGCGACAGCTATCCTTACGGTTTTGTCGAACTCAACACCCCCATCTTCACCCCCGACCTCTGGCTGATGATCGGTGGAGAGATGGACTACGATAACACCTGCTATTTCAACGAGAGCCGCCAACAGACTTTGGTGAGTGATCTCTATGCACAGCTTGACTATACGCATGGGCCCTGGGTGTTGACAATCGGCGACCGCTTCCGCTTCCTGAACTACTGGAACCGCCAGTACGACTCACCAGATCATAGTATCTGGACGCATGATCGCACCAACAACTGCTATCTGGCCAGTGTGGGTTACAAGGCAGGGCAGCACCATTTCATTCAGGCACAGTTCGCCCGCCGTTTCTTCATTCCTGAGTTGAGCGATTTCCTGGTTGATGAGACAGCACCTGTTACTGCCCTGAAATTCGATGCAGGCAGCTTCAGCACAAACATCGTGCATCAGGGCGTGTTGCGCTATTCTTACCAGCAGCAGAATTTCTTCTTTCATACCAGTGTGGAAACTAACTGGTATAGTCATCTTCCTGGTCCCAACAAACTGCAATTTGGCTTCAGGAACTCCGTCTATTGGAAGACGGGTCCCTGGGAACTGACGCTGGGTGCCAACTACTATCACCGGCATATCAATTCTGATGCTGTAACGCCTTCCGAAAACGAGAACTTCGTCACCCTCAAGCTGGCCCCTGTACTTAATCTTTCCAACGGGTTCCGCCTGTCATCGACGCTACTCTACAGCAGCCGCCGTCCGATGGAAGACCAGCATGCCCATCTCTTCGCCACCGTCAAGGCCAACAAGCAGTTAGGTAAGAAGTGTAACGTCTTTGCCGAATTCCACGATCTGGCAGGCTACGTCACAGGTAACGCCCTGGAACTCGTCGATCTTTATCAAAACCGTGCTTTGAGCGTGGGAGCAACCATCTATCCGTTCCGCAAATAAACTCTCATCCTGGGTACGATGGTGCAGTTGATGAACCGTACGGGCGGCTCGGCGGCTTTCGGCGCATGGGCCTCCAACCGCATTAAGAGTCGTGCAGGGGCGCAACTGTCAACCATGTTGCTGGGCTGTCTGATTTTCATTGACGATTACTTTAACTGTCTGACGGTAGGTTCCGTCATGCGACCTGTCACCGACAAGCACAAGATCAGCCGTGCCAAACTGGCCTATCTGATCGACTCTACGGCAGCACCCAGTTGTCTTATGCGCTTACAGCAGCCTCTGTGTCGTTCTTCACTTTCCTCGTGGCAGGCTTCACAAAGAGTGCGTTGCTATCCCTCATATTCGGCATGGTCGCCCTGTTCCTGCTACTGCTGTTCATCCGACACAGGAGAGGTAAATAAAATGGTGAGCAAAAAGTTACTTTTCGCCCCATGAAAAGTTACTTTTTATCTCTCGGAAAGTAATGAATCGCCAGGTGAAAAGTTACTTTTTATCAGCGTATCAAAAAACATAAAACTAAAGGGCTATTGAACAGAAAAAGAGGGTGCATCAAATAGGCATATCCTCTTATTATAATTATGTTTTTATTATCTTACTTTCCGTGTTTAATTGTGGAATTCTGCGTGATTATTCAGCAATAATTTGTAGAATTCAGTTTTATTTCGTATTTTTGCAACGTTGATAAATGTATGATATGAACGAGCAGACCCCAAACGAATTTACCAATGAGCAATATGCTACATTTGACCAATATCTGGAAGAGCAGATAAAGCGGCTTAAAGTTAGCATCGATAGAGAAGTGCCAGAATCTGGTCCTTTCAAAGATGTCTTTGACCTTTTCACGAATCCAGATGAGGGCTCTCGCGATGCTGTATCGTCTTACGGTATCAGAATTTATAAGATGAGAGATGACATTGTGGCTGATCCTGCAATGCGTTTTATGGAAGCTATTGTCTATTTTCCTGGTTCATATTATAAGGCTTCTGTAGTTGTTGGTTCTGGTACGAATCAAGAGCTTCGAACCCTCATAAACGAACCAGCATTTATTGACACTTTAAACAATGCCTATGCTCAGTTGCTTGAAATAGCAGAAGAGAATACTTAATCGCAAAAGAAGAGACACTTTACTAAAAAAGCTTTAAACATTTGGAACTTATTAGATTTTTCCCTATCTTTGCGACATCATTTACAAGTAGTTCAAACCCTTTAAAGATTAAACGAATATGAAAACTAAAATGGTAAAATGTTGTATAGTTGCTGCCTTAATGATATTTGGCAGCACAGAAGTAAAAGCGCAATATCCTGCAGGTAGTTATGTTAACCAGGTACAGTTTAAACCTTATTCCAATCAAATTCATTATCAAACGTACGAAGAGGCCAAAAAACAAGCGCAACAGAATGGGTATGGTGGGTACAAGGTGGATGATAACAACTATGTAAATCAAACTGCTCCAACACAAGATTATTTAAAAACCTCGTCGGTGAATGGGCAAAGTGCAGAGGGAATGATTGACAATTCAGGTTATTCTTCTTCATCATCTAAAACTACTTCAAGAAGTACCAATAAAAGCCGTATGAGGCGTGATATCAATGCCGAATCAAGGGCTAAAAGCTCTGCTCAAAGCAACCCGACGGGGGCAAGTCTCTCTAGAGCAAGGACGTATGAACGTAACAACAATATCAAATACGGACGCGGAAGATAAGAAAAAGAGCTTAGCAAATTGCTAAGCTCTTTTTGCGGAGAGAGAGGGATTCGAACCCCCGGTGCCTCTCAGCACGGTAGTTTTCAAGACTACTGTAATCGACCACTCTACCATCTCTCCAGTGCTCTGATGTCTCGAAAGCGGGTGCAAAGGTAGGCACATTTTTCGAAACCAACAAATTTTTAGGCAACTTTTTTGTTTTTATTTGGTTTTTTGCCCGAATTGCACTACCTTTGAGCAACGCTCGAAGGTACTCACGCTCGGATTTTCTCAAATAAATTTGGAAAATCTCTCACTTATTCGTACCTTTGCACCGTGATTTATCCGAATAACTTCGAACATAAACTCGGTTTTGATGAAATCCGACGGTTGCTGAAGGAGCGTTGCCTCAGTACGTTGGGTAAGGAAAAGGTAGATGAGATTGCCTTTTCCACAGACGCCGTGCAAGTGAACGAATGGCTGACGCAGGTGCGCGAGTTCCGTAGGCTGCAGGAGGAGAAAGACGATTTCCCGATGCAGTATTTCTTCGATGTGAGAGAGGCCGTGAGCCGCATCCGACTGGAGGGAACACATCTGGAAGAGGATGAGGTGTGGGATCTGCGGCGCTCGTTGGAGACGATTGCGAACATCGTGAGATATCTGAATAGGGTATCTGACGATGAAGATGCGGAGAGAGAGGGATTCGCGCTCGACCCGAAGGGGCGCTTGCCTGAGCAAGAACCCGAATATCCCTACCCCGCCCTGCACAGACTGACGGAGGGTGTGATGACCTTCCCAGCCATGATCCGCCGCATCGACTCCATCCTGGATAAGTTCGGAAAAATCAAGGATTCCGCCTCGATGACCCTCGCCAGCATCCGTCATGAGTTGGAGAAGACGCAGGGTTCGATCTCGCGTACTTTATATACCATCCTCCACGCCGCCCAGAAGGACGGACTGGTGGAGAAGGATGCTGCCCCCACGATGCGTGACGGGCGACTGGTGTTGCCAGTGGCACCTCAGGTGAAGCGCCGCATCAACGGCATCGTGCACGATGAGAGCGCCACGGGAAAGACGGTGTTTATCGAACCTGCCGAAGTGGTGGAGGCCAACAATAAGGTGCGCCAGTTGGAGGCTGAGGAGCGCCGCGAAGTGATTCGTATCCTGACGGTGTTTACCGATGAGGTGCGTCCCCATGTGGCTGAGATTCTCGAGTCGTATCAGTTTTTGGCACAGATCGACCTGATTTTCGCCAAGTCGCAGTTGGCACAACTCACCAAGGCTTTCGAGCCCGTGGTGGAGAACAAACCTCATCTGGACTGGATCCGAGCCGTGCATCCCTTGCTGCAGCTCTCGCTGGAGAAGCAAGGAAAGCAGGTGGTGCCATTGGATATCATCCTCACCCAACCCAAAAGACTTTTAATAATCTCTGGTCCGAATGCGGGCGGAAAGTCGGTGTGTCTAAAGACGGTAGGACTGTTGCAGTATATGCTGCAGTGCGGACTGCCCATCCCCATCGGCGACAGAAGTACCACAGGACTCTTCCACCATATCCTGATAGACATCGGCGACGAGCAAAGCATTGAGAACGACCTCTCGACCTACTCCAGCCATCTGATGAACATGAAACAGATGATGAAGCAGGCTGACGCGCATACCTTATTATTAATAGACGAGTTCGGCAGCGGAACGGAACCCACCATCGGCGGTGCCATCGCGGAAGCCATGCTGAAGCAATTCTGGCAGAAGCAGGCCTTCGGTGTGATCACCACCCACTACCAGAACCTGAAGCACTTCGCCGAGGATCACCCTGGCGTGGTGAACGGTGCGATGCTCTACGACAGACATCAGATGCAGGCACTGTTCCAGTTGGCCATCGGACAACCTGGCAGCTCTTTTGCTATCGAGATCGCCCGCAAGACGGGTATCCCTGAGGAGGTGATCAAAGATGCCTCGGACATCGTGGGCTCCGACTATATCCAGAGCGACAAGTATCTGCAGGACATCGTGAGAGACAAGCGCTACTGGGAAGGTAAGCGCCAGACCATCCACCAGCATGAGAAGTCGCTCGAAGGTCACATACAACGCTATGAGAATAATCTGGAGGAGATTGACCGTGAGCGTAAGGAGATTCTGAAGCGCGCCCAGCAACAGGCTGACGAACTTTTGGCAGAGGCAAACCGTAAGATCGAAAACGCCATCCGCGAGATCAAAGAAGCCCAGGCAGAGAAGGAGCGTACGCGCCAGATTCGTGAAGAGTTGCAAGAGTTCCGTGAGCAGGTACAGAATGACGAAACACGTGGACTGATGAGCGAGGAGGACTTTGCCAAGAAACTGCGCCAGATGGAAGAGCGTAAGGCTCGCAAAGCCCAGCGTAAGGAGAAGAAGGGTGAAGCGGAACGTATAGCCAGCGAGAAACTGGCAGCAAGGGCAAAAGCCAATCTGAACGACACCAACCGTCCTTTGGAAAAGGGTGATAACGTACGCATCAAGGGAACCAACAGTATCGGAGAGATTGAAAGCATTCAAGGCAAACAGGCAACGGTCATCTTTGGCGGTCTGCGAAGCAAGGTTAAACTGGAGCAGCTTGAACGTACGGAGAAGGCTAAGGAAGCACCTGCAAATCCTGCCGATAAGCATGCACACTTAGCCATTCAGACTTCGCACATGACACGTGCCACGATGGAGGATCACAAGCAGAACTTCCATCAGGACCTCGACGTGAGAGGTATGCGAGGCGACGAGGCCGTGAATGCGGTGATGCATTTCCTAGATGATTCCATCCTGATAGGAATGAGTCGTGTGCGCATTTTACATGGTACTGGTGGAGGTATCTTGCGCCAGTTGATACGTCAATATCTGGCCACCGTACCTAATGTTTTGCACTTCCGCGACGAGCATGTACAGTTCGGTGGTGCAGGCATTACTGTAGTTGATTTAGACTGATTTTCGAGGCACTTCCGAGGCACTTTTGGGGCATTTTTATTGTTTTTACACTTCTTGACATAAATCATGTGTGCGAACACAATTTTCATAAAAAACCTAAAAAAACTTGCATAACTCGTTGATAGTCCGTAACTTTGCAGCGGATTTGAGAAAATCTATGCGATTTTACGTCGCTCTTTGATGAGAAAATCTAAAGGATAACGCGGTTTCTTGCGATGAGATATCCGCCTAAAGTATAGAGATATGATTCAAATAGTAAGGAAAGCAAGTTTGGTCATTTTGACCCTTGCCATGTGTTGCACCACAGCTTTAGCAGGTGGTAATGCGACAAAGAGTAAGAAAGCAGAAGCTTTTAACTGGAATCCGATCATGGATGCTATCATCCAGGTGGAAAGCGAAGGGAATCCGAACGCCGTGAGTGGGAACTCCGTAGGCGTGATGCAGATTACTCCGATACTCGTAAAGGAATGCAATGACATCCTGAAGAAGCAGAAGAGTAAGAAGCGCTTTGAAATGAACGACCGCTATAGTGTAGCCAAGTCGAAAGAGATGTTCCTTCTGATTCAATCGTATCATAACCCGACAAATAGCATTGAAAAAGCTATTCGCTCCTGGAACGGAGGTATGAAGTACAGTGTTCGAGCAACCAATAGGTACTTTAAGAAGGTTATGAGTAAAATGAAGTAGATTAATCTATTTCTTGAACTATACAAATCCGGCTGTCAAGGTAAAAACTTGATGACCGGATTTTTTTATGGAGGCAGGATTGAATTCTGGCGTAGCAACAAAAAAAGCAGCCTTCCGGCTGCTGTAGTTGCGGAGGCAGGATTTTGGTTTTTGGGGTCATTTTTCGGGCAAAGCAATGCCTGTAAGGCCTTTCTGGAAAGGAGTTTTCGCCGTTTCATGAAAAACTTGTCATTTAGTGTCCGAGTTTTGTCCGAGTTTGCGAAGCATATTAATCACGGACTCCATTTGCTCATTAACCTTTTTTAAGTCCGCAATACGCTCATCTTTCTCTTTTACAAGCATTCTTAATGCTTTATTCTCAGACTGGAGAGATTTTGCGTCTTGATTGATGACAGCTGAATTAACGATGTTCTGATCTCCAACTATATACGGAGAATCCCCGATTTTGTCCGAGCCGCTAAACAGTTCGTCCAGGGAAATGTCCAGCGTATTACACACCTTCATAGCCGTCTCGATGGTGGTATTGGGCCTCCTCTTGAATTCGTTGATTGTCCTGTGGGTATCGCCGCCCCACATGATTATACAAAACTCACGCTCCTTAAAACCTCGGGCCTTGATGATGGTCTTCAGTTTTTCTACGTCAATATAAACCCTTTCGTATCTCATTGTTACATCAAATGTTAAATCCGCTTAAAGTTATGCAGGTTTCTCTAACTTTATTTGGATGATTACTATTTTTATATTACCTTTGCGACAAAATTAAAACTTTAATTCCAAAAAACCAAATTTATGATAGCAGAAAATCAGAAGGTTGACGTGCAGGTTTACTATCAGAACCTTTCCAAGAAAGAGAAGGGAAGATTCCTTCGCTACCTTACCCTCAAGTATGATTACCCCGCCAGCACCATGAGCGCTAAACTCAGGAAGAACCCCATCAGTCCACTGCGCAGGGATGAGGAGTTGAACATCATTCAGACTATAAACGAGGGCCTATGGGACCAATAGAGTTCAGGGTAGCCCCTGATGGCGAGGTTTACTTCAAGGAGGGAAAGGGCCCTGAGAAGCGGTTGACTCGCTTCGAAAAGACCGTATGTGTTCATATTCTTGGACTCATCCACGAGAAGTTCCCTGGCGCATGGTCCAGGCTGAAGCTCCTGTACAAGCCGAAGTCAAACAGCAGCGCCCATCAGGATCAGGCCGCTTTTGCGATGGTTGACAGATTCATCAGATGCAACTTCGGCGAACACGACCTTCTGACTCCGGATATCGAGCATGACATCATGAACTTCGAGGAAGTCCGTTGCCCTCTTCGGGGTAAGTACTGCCCGGATGAAGGCGTCGTCTGTAAACCACAAAGTCTAATCAAGCTTTCTCCTGCTGAGAGAGAGGTGGCAAAGCTCTATCTCTGGGGGCATACCTTCGATGAGATTGCCCGCCAGCTGGGGAAGTCCCCTCAGACAGTCAAGGTGCAGCTCTGGCGTATCAAGAAGAAGGTTGGTGCCAGGAACTGCCGCGAGATCATCAAGGTGATGCGAATACACAATATATAGTGTTCCGATTCAACCGCCTCGCCAATCCGTAATTCTGGATCTTGTCAATAATCAATCTTTCAGGCGGGGCGGTGTTTATGATTTAAGTTCTATTCTAATAATGTATCAGATCCGTTTGCAGCGGCAAACTTGTAAACGAAGGTAATTAATACGTAACCCTGCCGTCTGTGAAGCCCGCAGGTTTTCAGAACCCAAATTATAAATATAATGAGAACAAAAGAGATTGAGCAGGCCGTTAAGGATCTTGGCGGAGAATTGCTGCAGATAGATTATGATCACAATTGCTTCTATGGCATATTCGGAGATCTGAACTACGTGAAATGGGATGAGATGGGCAGAGCCTATGTCTTCTCCATCATGGAAGGACAGGAGGATTGTGTCAGCGAATATAACCTGGCATATCTTCCATATGAGCGTGATCCTAAATTCGACGTAAATTTTTAGCTTATGAAAGTATATATCAGTGGAAAGATCGGTGAGGAGGTCATCAGTGACGCCACCCGCCAGAAGTTCGCCAGGGCAGAAGAGATGCTGAAGGCGAAGGGGTATGAGGTGTTCAATCCCTGCGATGAGAAGTGGCAGCGAACCTTACGGCGTTCCTACGAGAAGGATCGCCGGCATGAGGAGGCGTGGATCGACGGCACATTCCCCGACTTCTACACCTACGCCCTGTTGCGCGACCAAATGGTGATATCGACAAAGGATGCCGTCTATTTCCTTGAAGACTGGGATCGCTCACCAGGTGCTATATCCGAGTATTATTTTGCCAAGGCTATCAATAAGGATAGGCTCTGGCAGAGTTATGCGGATGCCCAATTTTTCCGTAAGAGCTACGAAACTCCTGAAAGCGTATGGCTGCCGATAGAATAGTGGTGCGACATGGCATCTGGCATCCTAAGGATGTGAGGCCGGTGTACCGCAGGGATGGTGACAACAGGATCATCCGTTGCGCCGTCATGATCGACGGCATCAAGAATGTGACCTATGATGAGGTACTGCCCGACGGTTCGATTAGTTCCTGTCATAACAGCTACCATAGCGATAAATGGATCAGGAAACATGCCATCCCATGGGAAAATGTCATCACCGACTACTGCGAATGGGTATCGGACATAATACCGATTTGAACGATGAAATATATAGTGACTGTCATCAACAGACTGACTGGTCAGCGGGAGCGGATTTCCAATCCCCTGTCTGCCAGCACGGCCATCCGTAAGAAGAGGGAGCTGCTGGGCTCTCCGGCGCGTGGCCGTCCGTACAAATACATCGTGATCAAGCCCTTCCCCTTCGAGGAGGAGTGGCTGCAGTTCCCGGATGGGGGGTAGAATTGCCCCTGCCTCCATAGTATTTTAGCAAAGGAGGGTTTTCGCCTAAATTTGCCAGCGATAAAAGAATAGAAGAAACATGATAGATCAAAAGTATGTCGATATGATCATCGACCAGGTGGACACCGCCGATGTCATATCCGAGTATGTCACCCTCAAGCAGAAAGGCCACCGTATGTGGGGCTGCTGCCCGTTCCATAAAGAGGATACACCGTCGTTCTGTGTCGATAGGGCAAACAACCTCTGGTACTGCCACGGCTGCCATGAAGGCGGCAATGTCATCAACTTCATCATGAAGTATGAGAACATGCCGTATCCCATGGCCGTCAAGAAACTGCTGAAGGACAAGCTGCACATCAACCTGGACGATGCGGATCTGCAGTCAACGCCTGAGGATGAGAAACGCCACAGGAAACTGGAGGCCCAGCGCATCATCAACGACAAACTGTGCTCCTTCTTCTTCCAGGAACTCTACAAGGACAACCCCGACGCCAAGGCTGCCAGGGGATATCTCGAGACCCGTAACTGGGGCGATGAGTTCTGCAAGGAGCAGCGCATCGGATTCGCGCCGAACAACAGCAAGTCCGTCCTGGAGTTCGCGGACAAGACAGGCCTGAGCCTGGAGCTGATGCAGGAGATGGGCATCCTGAAGGTGAGCGAGAAGTACGGCAGCCTCTATTGCGTCTATCGTAACCGCATCATGATCCCCATCCGCGACCGCTACTCAAACATCGAGGGATTCACGGCCCGTACCATGGACGAGGAGAAGGATGACCGCAAATACCTGAACTCCTCCGACAGCGACATCTATAACAAGAGTAGATCCATATTCGGCATCGACTCCGCCATGCGCGAGGCCCGTCGCCAGGAGAAGATGTACCTGGTGGAGGGCGGGCCCGACGTCCTGAAGCTGCACGCCGTCGGTATTCCAAACACCATTGCCTCCCTGGGCGGCGCATGGACCAGCGAGCAGTTCCAGAAGCTGAAGGACTTCCGTATGCAGAACGTCACGCTCTGCTTCATCCCTGACAGCGATGTCCCAAAACCTGGCAAGAGGCTCGGTGCAGGCTTTGAGAATGTGCTGAAGAACGGTTCACTGGCCATGCAGTACGGCTTTACCGTGACCGTGAAGGAGATCCCGAATGACCTGGAGGCTGAACACCCCCGGAAAATCGACCCTGATGAATACATCGACAAGCCGGAACGCCTGGCCATGCTGCAGGAGAAGGAATTCATCCTGTGGTACATGGAGAAGAAATTCGACCGTGAGGCCACGACGGAGAAGAAGCATGAGGTCGTCGAGCAGGTAGCCGACCTGCTTCTCCAGGTGAAGTCCGAGGACATCCAGGAGTCCTATATCACGCTGTTGGCCAGGATCGACGGTACCAAGGGACAGTGGCACCAGGCCCTGAACTCCGCCAAGCTCAGGAAACAGGAGCGGATGTCGGAGAAGAACAAGAAGGGTGGCATCGACATGCTGAGGACATTCGGCTTCAGGGAACACCATAACAGCTACTACGGATTGGACAAGGAAGGCAATGACGTCCGCTGGTCTAACTTCACGCTGAAGCCGCTCTTCCATATCAAGGACGACCTGAGGCCCGTGCGTCTGTTCGAGGTCAACAATGACGAACAGGATGACAAACCGGAGATCATCGAGCTGGACATGGACACCTTCACTTCATCGAAGTCGCTCAGGAAGAAATTGCTCGGCATAGGCAACTATATCTGGATGGCCGGCGATGAGCAGCTGATCAGCATGCAGCGCTATCTGGCCAAGGTGACAGAGACCGCCGTGGAGATCAAACAGCTGGGTTGGCAGCGCGACGGGTTCTATGCCTTCAGCAACGGCACCCTCGACGATGACGGCTGGCACGATATCGACTCGCTGGGAATCGTACGCATGGAATCGGGCATCTTCTACCTTCCAGCCTTCTCCGACCTCTATAAGAACTCCAAGGAATTTTTTATCAATGAACGCAAATTCCGGTTCACCAGTTACAGTAATATTTCCCTTCATGACTACTTCTCGAAGATCTGCGACGTCTTCGGTAATAACGCGAAGATCGCCCTGGCTTTCTATGCCGCTTCACTCTTCGCCGACGTTATACGTGGCTATGGGATCAAGATTCCCATCCTGAACATCTTCGGCCAGCCCAGTACCGGTAAGACAGAGTTCGCACAGGTGCTGATGTCCTTCTTCCTGACGGATGCGAACTCACCGAACATCGAGTCGTCGGTACCGTCTCTGGCCGACCACGTGGCTTCGGTGTCGAACGCCCTGGTGCATATCGACGAGTATAAGAACTCCATCGATGAGAAGAAGTCCCAGTTCCTGAAGGATATATGGAACGGCATCGGACGTATGCGCATGAACATGGACAAGGATAAGAAGCGTGAGCAGGCCCGTGTGGACTCCGCCCTGATACTGACCGGACAGGAGATGCCGACGGTCGATTTCGCCCTGTTCACCCGTCTGATCTACCTCTCCTGCGACAAGAAGGACTTCTCTGAGGAGGACAAGAAGAGATACGACGACCTGATGAAGTTCAAGATGATGGGGGCCACGCATATCTCTGTCGAGATCCTGAAGCACAGGCAGAAGGTGGTGAGCTCCATCGGTACAGCCTGGAAGAAGGCTGAGTCTGACCTGAAGTACAACCTCCGTAATGAGCAGCTGGCCGTTGACCGCCTGCGGACCAACTGGGCTGTCGTGCTCACTGCCTACCTCGTCCTCGACGGGGCCATCGACTGGCCTTATTCCTACGATGAGCTGCTGAAGCTCTGCACCGAGGGCTGTAAGAGACAGAACGGCCTCTGCGTGACCGTCGATGAGGTGGCCGGATTCTGGCAGCTGATCAATACGGCCATCCAGCAGAACCTCCTGGTCAAGGATCAGGACTTCAAGCTGAAGTACGTCCGTCAGCTGAGGGTGACGAAGGCCCGTGAGCCGGTCGAGTTCGTCGGCATCAAGCCGGTGCTGATGATCCGACGCGATATGTTCCTCGCCAGGTATATGGAACTCGGCAACAAGATGAAGGCCAAGGTGCTGCCCGTCGAGTCCATCCAGAAATACCTGGAGAACACCCACGAGCACCTGGGCACCTGCTCGATGCCCGAGCGCTTCAAGAAGTTCACGGCCTCCGGCTATCCTGAACAGGAGATCGTCTCCGATCCCAAGGACGGCAAGATCCTCTCGAGGAAGACCGTCTGGTACCAGGACCGCCCCATCTGCTTCGACTATGACCTTCTGTCGGTGAAATACAATATCATGCTGGTCAGCGAGACCGGCGACGCTCCGGAAGCGGAGCCTCCTGTTGCTCAGGAGTCCAACCTCCCCTTCCCCCGTGGTGAGGAGGATTGATCTTTTGTTTGCTTTCTATTCTTCAGGTGGCCGTGAGGTCACCTTTTTTTTGTTTTGTGTTCCTTCTTTTTATCGCGCGTAGTTTTTGCGTGTAGCATTGTGTGCATTTTGTAGCATCGCATCTAATGTGCTGAATGTCAGATTCTTGCATTCTGTAGCATCGGAGCCGATTTTGTAGCATCGTTGTAGCATTTTGTAGCATTTCTAGATTAAAGATATAGAATTTGTAGCATTGTAGCATCATCTTGAGCAATTGCTACAATATACTATACTTGATTATCAGGCAGTTACGCCCGTATTACCGATGCTACACGTTGTTACACCCAATATCTCATGTGCGCGCGAGAAATTTTTCCGCTTAAAAACGGAAAATTCGAAAATAATGCCTATCTTTGCACCCAAAACCTGATGAAGATGAGCAAATTCGTTATTTATCTGAAACTACAGCCTTTCATTGCCCAGTGGCTCCACCACCATTATGGGGACCCTGTCCAGTTCCAGCCGAAGTCGGTTGAGAACACCACCATCCTCCAGTTCACCCAGAAGCTGCCGGAAGGGACTTTGCCTGATACGGCTGCAGAGGGGCTTACCGCCATCTGCATTCCTGACAATGAGAAAAAGGATCCTGCCACCTACAACTACCTTGGACCGAAGGGGAAGGGGGCCGTGGCCGACTGCATCGAACGGACATTCAAGCTGATGATGTGGAGCGAGCTCAATGACATGTCGGATGTCGGCTGCTCGGTACTGGGTGCCATCGATGCCTGGTGCGAGACTCACGGGATCGACATCGAGTATGACAGGACCATCCTGATGCGGTACAACAGAATCCGCAACTCCTATGTGAAAAAGGGGATCGACCTTCGCCGGAGGATGAGAAACCACGACCGCTCGTTTAACAAAAAATAACGCGATAATTCTTTCCCATGACAGACCCCTTATTTTTACTGGGCGTTAAAACCCGTGAATCCCGTTAACAGGCGTGCACACCCGTTAAACCCCGTTACTACCCGTTAAACCCCGATAACACCCGATTAAAGATGAAAAAGATTCAGATCATCACCGCCGTCGACCGGACGCCGGTCACCAGCCTTCAGGGAATGTTACGCATCTCGAAGACAGATGTCAGACTTCCCGGAGGCATCAGCTGGCAGCCGATTGCCATCAAGCCGCACGCGCAGCTTTCCATTAGTGACAATGTGGAAAATGGGAATACCGTATGGACAGCCAAGCTCGTTTTCAAGACCTGCGAGGAGTCCGGCGACCGTGGGCGCTGGGCTTACCGCTGCAGGCTCCTGGACGGTCGCTACCGGCTGATAGGCTCCGATGAAAGGCCCTATCCTGTTGCATCGGTTCTGGAGAATATGCCCGAGAAAGTGACCGATAATCAGCTCAATGAGGTCACCGTAAACTGGCAGTCGGCCCGTTTTATCCCGAATATCATAGAATAACAGGTATTTTTTTATTGATATTCCATTGTCTATCTTTGCCGTTGAATTTGCAAAATCATACAATGGAATATCAATTTATCATTTCCGGAGAAATCGGTGTTGCCTTCGACTGGTGGACTGGCCAGCGCGGTACCACCGCTAACCAGGTCAAGAACTTCCTCGATAACCACAAGGACGAGGAGGTTCATATCGCCGTCTGCTCTCCAGGCGGCTATGTCGATGCAGGCCTGCAGATCTATCAGTTCATCAAGGATCATGGCCGTGTGCACTGCCATATCCTCGGCATGACCGCCAGCGCCGCCACCGTCCTCACCATGGGGGCCAAGGAGGTGGACATGGTTGACGGCTCACTGATGATGATCCACAACGCTTCCACGAAAGCGGTGGTCTGGCAGTTGGCAAACAAGGAACAGCTCGACCAGATTATCGCCCAGTTCCAGAAGGATCGCAAGGATCTCGACACCATCGACCGCGTCATCGCCTCGCTCTATGCCAAGAGAAACGGCAAGAGCATCGAGGACTGTCAGGCTATGATGACGGCTGCCGCATGGCTGTCGCCCCAGGATGCACTTGACTTCGGTCTCATCGACCACATCGTGGAGGATGAGGACGTCAAAAAGAAGTCGAACCGCTTACGCACGACTTTTACTAATTCCATATTCAAGGATTTCGGTCTTCCTTCCCTGCCTGCGGACACGACGGAGGGTCTCTCTGCCGTCGTGGATCAGGAAGGTAATCCAGCTGAAGGTTTCATGCAGAAGGCGACTGCGTGGATGCAGAAGCGATTTCCTAAACTTTTCGCCGAAGAGAGTACAAACCTAATGACAAAGAAAGTATTAACTTGCCTGTGCGCCTTGTTGGGTGTACAGGATTTCGAGGTGACGGACGGTAAGATCTCCCTCACCGAGGAGGAAGCGGGCAAGGTTGAGGGACAGTTGGATCAGCTGGGGAAGGATCTGCAGGCAGCCAAGGATGCTGAAAAGGCAGCCAAGGATGCTCAGGCCGAACTCCAGTCGAAGCTCGACAAGGCTCTGCAGGACGTGAGAGACCGCGACCAGCAGATTGCTAACCTCAAAGGATCTGCAGGGGCAGAGGATCAAGGCTCTGCCGAAGAGAGTGGTAAGGGCGTGCAGGACATCAATTCTGCCGCTGAGTTGTTTAACAGCGTAAACGTAGATTAATCTATGGGTCCTATTTTGAATGTTGGTCAGCCTGTGGTAGATCCGCAGGTTA
>JAEEGH010004821.1_pt1 | contig 34323 bp, 27 predicted proteins | sample 9134181 | NCBI WGS metagenome assembly JAEEGH01 (sample SAMN16246544, study PRJNA631951) | gut metagenome | biome: gut microbiome; feature: rumen; material: DP-attached | host: Bos | place: Iran: Karaj | collected 2018-10
TGCCAGTTGAACCATCCGGCACATAAAACTGCACCGAAAAACCATACCTCATCATGGCTTTTTTCATCGTTATCTTTCACCGGGAAAGAACGCGACGAGGAAACGGGATATGGCTACTTTGGTGCAAGGTATATGGACCACGAGCTGATGACCATGTGGTTAAGTGTTGACCCAATGGCAGACATGTACCCAAATATATCGCCGTATAGCTATTGCATGTGGAATCCGGTGCGTGTTGTTGACCCTAATGGAATGGACACAACCATTGTCTTTGATTTGGATGCCGGAGGGTCATATCGCCATGAAAATACTGAGCGAACGGGTTTGTCCATCGTTCAGATAGAACACGGGGAGGAAACGACGTTGTATTCTGGTCAAACATCCTATGATAGGATAGACCATCATGATTTGAGAACCATTATTTCATTTAATGATGCGAGTCAAGCCCGCGAAATCTATGATAAGTTGAAAGAAAATGGTGTTCAATTCGAATGGAACATAATGTATCTCAAAGACGGGTCTGCAGATTTGGTAACATCTGGATTGATTGATGAAATTAGAATGAAGCCAGATGATTATTCTTCAAAGAACGTGGAAAGTTGGAGGCACTACCATCCAGTTGCTCCCGGCATTCTTTGTTGGATGCCGTCCAAAACGGATCAGTTATTTGCACAAAGTCTTGCCCTATGCCCCTCATTTTTAGATTTTGGTGGCCAGGGATATGATTTTGCTCCAATTATTAAGAAGTACGAAAGAATATTTGATGCTATAGAGAGTGGTCTATACAGAGAAATTCTAAAGAGAGAGTATCCGAATATTCTCCCAGTTTGTTATTGAATAAAAATACATAAAATGAAAAAGATACAAATATTAATATTAATGTTTTCCACTTCCATGTGGGTTCATTCTCAAAATATGATACCTGAGAGTGGCGCTTTTTATAATATAAGGGACACTTCTATATCTATTCAGGGTTATTATGAGACTGTTCCATTACTTGATTTCGTTAATCAAGTAATCCAAGACTCCGTCGAGTCGTTCGTTGCGAAGGCAATACCTAAATTCGCTGACTCTGCAGGATACTCCTTTACCCTTGCTTTGCAATGTGAGAAGCAGGACAGTAGCCATATTCATGTTTACCTCCGTACCCACATTAACTTATCATTGGGTCATTATTACTACATGAGAGCATACCGTGCTTCATACACATGTGAAAAGGATATAGAATATACATTTGGATGTATTCGGGCAGGTGAATATTATGTATTTGTTCAGGTGCCAAACTATCTTTCCGAGTCGGAGATAAGTAGCCTCTTCCGAAAAAAAACCAAAACTCAGAAAATATGTATTCATAATATTCCGAAAGAGTTGAGTCCATTGTTTGATGACCCCAGAGTCATTCGTCTGTCGCATACTCATTTTACAGTAAAACTACAAAACGAGCGTAATTATGTTTCGCCGAGGTGTGATTATTGACCATGGGCTAAGGGTTTGGCACTGAGGTGAACCCCAAAAGTTGGACTCTGTTTTATTTTCAAATGAGATAATAATACAACGAGAAAAGACAAGTAGGTCAGGAAACCGGTTCCTGTCACGACAGAAAAGAATACAAAATTGAGCCGAAAAGCACATAAAACCGACCTATCAAAACACACGATTTCCATGCGTTTTTCCTTGTCGCATTTCACCGGGAAAGAGAAGGACGAGGAAACGGGGTATGGTTATTTCGGTGCCAGGTACATGGACCACGAACTGACGACCATGTGGCTCTCTGTTGACCCGATGGCGGGTAAGTACCCGAATATCTCTCCCTATAACTATTGCATGTGGAATCCCGTGAGATTGATTGACCCAGACGGTATGGATATTTGGATAATAAATGGTGCCGATAGTTTTCAATACACGGTGGGAATGTCTCCTGATGGATATGAGGAGTTCTCAAAACAAGCCATTACATCACTCAACGAAATATACCAGACTGATGAAGGAAAGTTGATGCTTGATTTCTTAGTTGACGCTGATATTGTTGTAGAAATATCCTATGCCTATGTAACTGAAAATTATCTCAGTCAACTCAACGGTAGCCCTGATGCTTTTTTTAATGTAGAAACCAACATGCCAGGCACTGGACTTGGTCTTTTCTGTGATATTAAATGGAATTCGGCAGAAAGTGGCGGACAAATGTGTGTTAATGGTATGGACAAGAATATCACTTTAGACCTTGCCGATGAAATCGCCCATGCCTATGATGCAGGAAATGGCTGGGCATACAGGTATGAAGAAATAAATGGTGTAATAGTAGATGAGGGCCTAGTAAATGGTTATGACAAGCGTGAATTTCAAGCTGCATACAGAGTGAATGTTATCAGAAGTCAAATGGGAAATACGAATTACCGAACCACATATTATTCAAATCCAACTATTGCCAACAAAGAAACCTTTTTCAAACCCAGCTGGTACACGCTCAAAACCACGGACAATGAGTCACGAATTACTTTTAATATACCATGATTAGAATTTGGATTATTACTGCACTATTGTCAATGTCGCAGGTAAGTTTACCCGAACCTGAATATGTAACAATAAGAACTCAACGGTTCTCGTATCTACCTTATGAGTTTTCCCTTCAGATACCAGGTGATTACAGGGAAATCGAATGGTATCTCATGTCCGGACAGCCAATGGAAATACACGTGACATTCCCCAATGGAGGTTATGTATACCTTTCTCAACAAAAATACATTCCTAATACAGGAAGGATAAAGTCTTTGGGGGACGATGTCTATCATCAGCGATTTAGCTTTCTGTTAGACAGGCCCGATGCCATATATAACCCCAATGGGGAAGAGTTGGTTCTGCTAAAAAATGAGGGCAAAGATTCGGAAGGACTATATTGGAGAGATGTTCACTATATTTTCCCCGATTCAATATGTTATATTCAACGAAGAGTGGGAATTGTTCGGGTAAATAAGGATCGTCGATTTCGCCTTTCTTTGGGGTATTCCAATGTCTCGAATGAAGACAAGGAGGTTTTCGATAAGATTATAGAATCAATGATGATATCTCCTGTTGAAAAAACAAAAGATACATCTTATGATAGTACATGGATTTATGTCGACGCCGAAAATCCAAGAATTAGAAGAATTTGTGTGATGCCATCTGTAGAGGAAATCCAGAAACAATAATTGAACATGGAGCAATAACAGTGGAAGGGAGTAATCAATGACAAAAAAATAATTGACTATATCAGTACATAAAACCGGCCTGCCAAACCGCACTCAAACCATGCGGTTTTACCCCTTCGTTTTCACCGGGCAAAGAGAGGAACGACATTCGCCTCTGTCCATAAAGTGGAGGGGGGTACGGCTGCGGCTACTTGCCTTATAACAGGAAAGTTGAAGGAGGGTTATTCTATCTCGGCAGAAACCGCGGGGAGCTCAAAAAGGAGGGTGGGGGTGTCTAAGCCGTCAGTCGTTGGGGATGTTTTCGGTGTGCTTTTCATGGGCTTACATCTTTACGAATTCCACGCGGCGGTTTTTGGCGCGACCCTCCTCGGAGGTGTTGGGGGCGATGGGGGAGTGGGAGCCCTTGCCCACAGCGGAGAGGCGGCTTTTGTCGATGCCCTGATTCACGAGGGCGTCGACGATGGCTTGGGCGCGTTTCTGGCTCAGGGGGTCGTTGACGGCGTCGGAGCCGGTGTTGTCGCAATGGCCCTGCACCTCGAAGCTGAGGTCGGCATGCTCGCGCATGAGCTTGGCCACGCGGTTGATCTCCACGAGGGATTCGGGCTTGAGGTCGGCCTTGCCGGTTTCGAAGGTGATGGCATAGGTGACGATCCTGCCTTCGGAGGCGAGGCGGTCGTAGAGGGGCACGGCGCCCTGGGCGATGCGCACGTTGCTCAACCCGGTGTGGCGGTAGAAGGAACTGCTGGCGAAGAAGAGGTAGCCGGGGGCCTTCATTATGGGCACGTTGATGAGGCGGACGCCGTTCACGTAGCCCTTGAAAGCCCGCTTGTTGAACGAGAAGGCGAAGTGGTTCCATTGGCCGGCGACGAGGGGGTTGTCCTTCTCGAGGTAGTCGCCGTTGCCGGGGTTGAGGCCCAGAACCTTCTCGCCACTCGTCTGGTTGTTACCGTCGGGTTTGAGCAGGGTCCACGAGAGGTTGCAGGAGCCGTCCTCGCGGTACCAGAAATGCACGGAGCTCGCGGCGTTGTAGTAGCTCTCGTCGCCGCGGTCGCCGAAAGAGATGCTCATGTCGAGCGTTGTCTCATCTTCGACCTCGCCCGGCTTGGCCACGTAGAGGTCGAACTCGACGGTGAACACTTCGGGCAGCCAATCCCATTTCTGCTTCATCAGGGGGATGACCTGACCCAGTCCGTTGTCGGTGAACGCCAGCACGTTGCGTCCATCCTGCTGTGCTGTCTCGGCGTAGCCGTCGAGGAGGTCCCAACGCAGGGGGAACTCGCCGAGTTTCTCGTGCTCGAAGTTGTCGTCGAAGATGATCTCGTCGCCGGGGACGAAATCGGTCTTTGCATAGTTGCTTTCCTGCGCCTTTGCGGTGGTTGCGATGAGCAAAAGTAGCGCCGTTACAAATAAAATCTTCTTCATTGTTGAATGTCTTTTTGGTCAGTATTTTTAACATTTTCCCGCTTCCTGTTCCGATGAGTAGGAAAGGTATTAGCGAGGGTCAAGGGTTGACAGGGATGTCGGGGCAGGAGTTGAGTAACCACTGCTCGGCTTCATATAGGATGCCGCGGCCTTCGTTGTAGCCGTCGGAGAGGTATTTTTTGAGGGTGAGGAAAGGAGAGTCGGAGGAGTAGCGGCGAGTGGCACCATCGTCGATGAAGAACGAGTTGGATGAGCGGTCGAACGTGACGAGGGTGGCCATGGGGCGTTCGTAGGCGCAGGATCGCCGCTTTTTCAAGGAGGCGGGCAGTGAGATGTGGAGAGAGGAGAGGTGGTAACTGCCATTGTCGAGCGTTGTGAGGGTGAAGAAGTTGGAGAATGGTTGGGAAAGGATTTGCTGGTGGATCCAGTGGAGTTGTTTTTTGTACTGCTGGAGGTCGTTTTCGGGGTTGTTTTGTTCGCTTTGAAAGCTGATGAGACGGAGAAGCCGTGTGGTGCGGGGAGTTCTTAGGGGGTAGCGTGAGGTGTAGATAGATGCTGTCTTTTTCTGCAGAGCAGTGCCGTAATAGTAGGCCTCGTTGACCTGGTCGAGGTGGGGTCCGTTGGGGAAATGGTTGATGTAGGGGTAGACTGCGAAATGGAGTGTCTCCTCGATGTCATGGAGTGAGGAGTGGTTGTAGATTTGGTTGGCGGCGAAGGAGAGTCTTTGCTCCTCGGAATCCATATATTGGTCGAAGCGCTGGAGGTAGGTGCCGTTTGGGTAGAGGTTGAGGTAGATGTCGCGATCGTAGGCGCGACAGGCTTTCTCGAGGGTGAGTATTTCGTCGGCTTCGGCAGTGTGTTTCCCTTTTGGAAAGAGGTTTTTGTATGTTTGGGCATGTGAAAGATCGCGATGGACGATGGCGAAGGAGAGGTCGTCGATTTCATTCCATCGGTGGGCATATATTGGGTCGTAGATGTGGAGGTAGTAGGCCGCCCAAGCAAGGTCGGTTTTGGCGAGGGTGAAGATGGCGTTTTCGATGTCGAGGGAGTGGGGAGTGTCATATTTGCCGAAAACGGTGAAATAATGGGCAAGGAGAAGGGTGTCGGGTATACCCGAGGCCGCGAGGCGTGTCTGGTGGAGGGTAAAGATGGAATCCTCACAACGAGAGAGCATGGTACGGAATTCTTTTTCGGAGAAGGGAAGGGAACGGAGGTTCTTGGAGGTTTTCTTGATGCCGCTCCAGGTATCGTTGAGGTGGGGAAGGTTGTGGAGACTGAAGACTCCACGCAAGAGGCCACTTTCCCAAAGATAGAGTTTGTCGTAGTGCTTTACCCACAGACATTCAATACCTTCGGCCATGTTGGTGTCAAAGCCTTTGTCGGAGAGCCGCACACCCTGGGTCTCGAAAATGAAGTTTGTTCGCGAATGCCAGGAGAAGTCGGCGAGGTTGGGTGCTAAAGGCCGGAGTGTGGAATAGAGAAAGTTATCGAGGAGGTCGTTGAGGTTGTGACGGCGGAAGGTGTCTTCTTGCTCTTTGGCCACGAAGGCGAAAGAAACGGTTCCATCGGCGTATCGTCGGCACCAAGGAATGGTGACGGAGCATTGTTGGCGAAGCCAACGGTCGAACTTATCGGCATTATAGGGTTCTTTCTCGACGAGACAGAGGATGACGGTGTCGTCGAGGTTGCCTACTGGCACGGCGACAGGGGATAAGAGAGCGCGGCGCATGGCGGCACGGAGTTTCTTGTTGAGCATGGTGATGGCGCCGACGTCAGAGCCTGTGACGATATCGAACCGAAAGCCGCGGGGAGCTCTTGGACGGCCAAAATCATACCATCGGGGCTGGTCGTCATTGTCGACAAGGCGGAGGTTGGGATTGCTTTGAATCCATGCGGCAATCCAACGTCGCTCGATGGGACTTTTGGCATAAAAATGCCCACCTTTGATGCGTTGGCGTTCTACGGCGTCTTTCACCACTTCCTCGAGATGCATACGAATGGGACCGGGCTGAGCAAATCCTTGTATCGCCATGGATAGGAGGAGGGTGGTTGTTATGAGCAGCCGTTTCATTCGTGTTTGTTTTCTGTCTGTGACAATTGAAAGTGCAAAAATACAACTTTTTTCTTATTAAAAAAAATATTATTTGCCATATTGTGTTTTTTGTGTATTTTTGCATTTTGTAACAGACAATAAAAACTAAGAAATATGAAAGTAAGAGAACTTGTAGAGAAGTTGAACCTCAAAGTGTTAAGTGGTGAGAGCGGCCTGGACCGCGACATTGACGGATGCTATGTCAGCGACCTGCTGAGCGACGTGATGGGCAATGCCGAGATGGGCAATGTCTGGGTGACGCTGCAGACCCACAAGAATGTAATGGCCATCGCCTCGCTGAAAGAGTTGGCCTGCGTCATCCTCGTCAAAGGCCTCACAGCCAGCGAGGACACCGTGGAGCAGAGCAACGAGGAGGGCATCCCGTTCCTCTCCACCGAGATGCAAACCTACGAGACGGTGGGTAAAATCTATCAGTTGCTGAACCGTTAATAATGTCACTGATAAATTAAAGGAATGAAATCCAAATTATTTTTTCTGTTTTTCCTGATTGTATTAACAATACCATCGAACGCCCAAGTTAAAATATATCCCGATGGACATATCGATATTTTTGCACAAATTAATTCATGGGAAAAAGGCATTCAAACAATTGTTAACAATCCATATGCATGTGCATATAATTTGAATCTTAACGGGACAGATGTGTCTTTTTTTAGTGCGCAGGGCTATTTGTGGACTCAAACAGGAGGCTATTTCGGGTCTGATAAATATTTAAAACAAAACATTACCCCAATAAGAGAACCATTAAAATTTCTTAAGTCCATACAAGGGTATCGGTTTGAATTCAAAACGGAACCAGATCGTATACGTTATGGTTTAATTGGTCAAGATGTTTTTGAGTATCATCCATAGTTGGTACGCATTATGAAAGATTCTACATATGCTGTTGCTTATATGGATTTAATTGCTGTATTGATAGAATGTGTAAAAGAACAACAGCTTCAAATTGAACAGTTGCGTACAAAAGTGGAAGGACTGTTAAACGATAGAAAATAAATATTTATGAGTAAAACAGAAGTAATAATCATCGCCGTCGTTGCGCTATCTGCTCTCTTTTCCTGCTCGGAAAAGGAGGGTATTGATTATCGTGATGCCTGGACAGGTGAATATGTTGGCACATTGCATAGTATTTCATGGCGTTTGGCTGGTGATACCACCTACACACAAGATACAACCATTAATTGTCATGTGGCTGTGGTTAAGAGTTCACATAAGAATGATATCATGTATGTGATTCCGATGCGTTATGGCAGCGTTTTTTCTTTTAGATGTAACAAAAATGGTATTATAAGTCCTTACGAAGAAGCATTTGGACAAAATCTATCAGGTTCCTTTTTTTATGATAGTTTGCGTATCAAAAGAAGCCATTCCTCGCAAGGGGCTACGGGAGAAGGAGACTATCGTCTAAAAAAATATGAATATCAATCATGGGAGTATTAGTTTTTAAGCACTTGCGTGTGTTTTCTATCTTTTTTTTGTTCGGTATTCCCATTATTGGGTTGGCACAAACACCATTAAATGACCACAGTTGGGATAATGTTTTTGATGATAATTTCGAAACACTAAACACTACAAGATGGTATCACAATAATCACGTACATGGGACTGGTAGTGATGAGGATGCTTATGCTTATATGAATGATAATGCATATGTCTCTTCTATGGTATTATTTCCACAAAGAAAAAGGCTTATCTTTAAAATGGAAAAAGTGCCAGAAGGTTTTCCTCATCCTGGGAGTGGCCCATGTGTATACCCTGGCGGAAAACATTATTACAAATCTGGAATAATACAGAGTTGCCAAGTATTTAAATATGGATATTTTGAAGTCACAACAAAAATGCCCATGGGTTATCAATTTTTCCCTGCATTTTGGTTATATGTTCGAAATATTCAAAACGGATACCATGAGATAGACATTTTTGAAGTTTTCCAGGGGCTTGAAAATGCAATTACTACCAATCTTCATTGGAATTTTGAATCACCTGTTAATTACCATGAATTACATGACACAATAAAATATACTTATGTAGACAATATTCATTCATATCATAAATATGCAGTAGAATGGACAAAGAGTAGGATTATTTGGTTTGTTGATGATAAAATAATTCGAGTGGAGAAAAATAATATTGAAGGTATAGGCATGCATAGTCCAATGGAGTTAATTGTAAATCTTGCGCGCAGCACTCGAGATTCAGACGAACACGGTACAATCTATCCTGGATATATGTATATAAAAAATGTTAAGGTTGCAGAAATGCGATGTGATATTTACAACGATGTTGTAGATATCTCTGATTTTAACGTATATGATTTTGCCCTAAAACGTTCAATTAAATTAAGTGGTGCCACAACCATTCCGCAAGGTTCTAATCTATCATTTCGAGCAACTAATTTTATCGAATTATCCAATGGACTTGAAATTCCTCAAGGGACCGAAGTCTATTTTGAGGTTGGGGAATATCAATAATTATGGATATGCCGTTGACGGGGTTCAAATCTGATTTGCATATCCACACGGTGCTTTCGCCGTGCGGCGACCTCGAGATGTCTCCGACGGCCATCGTGGACCGCGCTTTGGAGCGCGGGCTGGATATGATTGCCATCAGCGACCATAACACTACGCGGCAGGTAAAGGTGACACAGAAGGTGGGTAAGGAGAAGGGGTTGTTTGTGCTGGGCGGCGTGGAGGTGACCTCGCAGGAGGAGGCGCATTGCCTCTGCTTCTTCGAGACCGACGAGCAGCTCGACCAGATGCAGGCCTTCCTCGACGAGCATTTGCCAAAGATTCCCAATGATGAGGATCGTTTTGGATACCAATTGATTGTCGACGAAAACGAAGAGATTGTGGGTGAGGAGGAGTATCATCTGCTCAATGCCATTGATGTGGACATCGATGGCATCTATGAGGAGGTGCACCGCATAGGGGGACTTTTCATTCCCGCCCATGTTAACAAAGGCACTACTTCGCTCATGAGCCAGTTGGGTTTCATTCCGCCCGATCTTAAGGCTGACGGATTGGAAATCAATAAGTTTACCACTCGTGACGAATTTGTCAAGAAGTTCGCCTACCTCAAGAAGTTCGGCTTTATCACCGACAGTGATGCCCATTTTATTAACAACGTAGGCGATGTGTACAACGTCATCTATATGGAGCATCGTTCGTTCGAAGAATTCGCCAAGGCGCTGCGCGGAGAGGACGGCCGGTATATCGACACGATGGCTTTCCGTGAAAAATAAAAATACATCTTTATGAAGAGACTATTTATATTGTTTTTGGTTGCCCTGATGGGTAGTGTTTCCGTGGCGCAGAAAGGCAATCCGTCTCGACCGAGCCTCCACACGGTGAATTTTCAGGCCGGCCATGGCGAGATCTTCAATGTCTTTATCGATGGCAATTTGGTGAACCGCCTTCCCCAGGGGCGAGTGATGGTATGCGATGTGAGCGACCGTACCCATGAGGTGGTGGTCGTCCTGAAACGCCCCGTTGCCAAGGCCGCAGTGATGCAGCTGTTGCCCAACGAGCCCTCGATAATGGTCAATGTGACCTACGATGAATACTCTGAGACGTTGAACCTCTATACACCTTCGCAGAACCGTCCATCATCCAACCCTGTTGCAGACTATGCTGCGAAGACAGCATCCGTTTCCACACCTGTTTCGTCTCGACAGGAAGTACCTGTGCCGGTGGTGATAAAGCCTGTGGTGTCCGAGGCCGATGTGGCGGCGATGGTATTAAGAATGAAAAACCAGACCTTCGATAGCGACCGTTTGGCATTGGGTAAGGTTATTGTGGCCTCATCGAACCTCACGGCGGCACAAATTACCCGCCTTGCCGAAACCATTGACTATTCCTCCTCTCAAGTGGAATTTCTCAAGTATGCCTATGCTTATTGTATTGACAAGGCAAACTATTACACCACGGTAGACATTCTGACTTTCAGCAACGACAAAAAAAGTGTGCTGGACTATATAGCCACACAGAAATAAAAAAAGCGCGGCGCCCATATGGGCGCCGCGCTTCGTATTTTAGAAGAACAACACTTTCGAGGGAAGGGCTCCTGCCTCGACTTTGAAGCGGCGTGTGCCGGTGGGCGAGAAGCAATAGACATCACCATTTGTAGTGTAGTCGGAGGAGGTGAGGTAGATGTCTCCGTTGGAGGGGTTGATATTGATGCCGTAGGCGTTGGCGTCGAGGCTGACGGTGAAGGGGAATGCCTCGGTGGTGCCGTCGGCGTTGATGACTTTCCACACATTGGTCTCGTGCCATGAAGCGTCGTACTCGACAGAGTATCCGTAGGCTTTGCCGTTGTAGACATCCAGTTTCTGCAACGCCTCGCCGGTGAGGGTGATGTCGAGTGTGGTGGCATCGATGATTGCCGAGCCGGAGCCGATGTCGCCATAGTTGCCTATCCAGCAGACGATAACCTTGTTGTCGTTTATCTTCTTCACAGCGGAGAGGTTCATGCCGACGGTGACGGTGTTGGGGTTGGCAAATGTTGTCAGGTCAATCACATAGAGTTTGTCGTCGTAGTCGCTGCCTTTGTAGCTGCTGGCCACGAAGGCCTTTCCTTGGGCGATGGCGATACCCTCGGGGTAGAACTGGCCAAGGGTGCAGGTGGCCTCGATGGCGAGGCTGGCGGTATCGACACGCACCACACTGCAGGGATTGTAGCAGGTGATGTAGATTTTGCCGCCGTCGGCAGCCATGCTGCGGGGTTTGCGGTCGCCCATGTTGACACGCTGCGAGGCACCCGTGGCGGGGTTGAGAACCTCGAGGCTGTTCGACTCGGTGACGGTGATGTAGACTTTGGAACCATAGGCAATCATGTCTTGTGCCTGGTCGCCGAGGCCGCGGTGGTTGACAGTCTCGAACCATTGGTTGTCAATGGTGCCGGTGGAGGTGTTGAGTCTCGACACCGAGGCATTGTTGGCGCTCATGTTGCCTTCGTTGAGCACCAAGGCAAAAGTCTCGGAGCTATCGTTGTCAGTCGGGGTGACTTTGTCTTTCTCGCAAGCCGCAAACAAAAGGATGGCCATGCTGGCGAGGATGATTCTGTTGAGATGTTTCATGCTATTTTATTAATGTATTAGAATTCGTAGATGATGCTGATTTTCCAATTGCGCCCCATCATGGGGTAGGCGCGGATAACTTCGTACTGGGTATCAAAAAGGTTGAGCACATGCAGGCTGACGTTGAGGGTGCCGAGCCGGAGGTCGAACTTGCGGTCGGCCGAGAGACCCACGTCGCAGTAGGCAGGCAAGCAGTTCTGGTCGATGTTCTGCGCCATGCTGTATCGCTCGCCCACCACCATGAGGGTGGCCCCGAGGTTCACCCATCGGCTCTCCCATCGGGCCGAAGCGCCGCCCGAATGGCGTGGCGTATAGACAATCTGGTGCCCGTAGGTCTTGCTGCCTTCCTTCGAGTGGTCCACGGCATGCTGATAGGAGTAATTCAAATGAAAATTGAATGTAGAAAATTGAAAATTGGCTGTTGCATCTACTCCGAGGATGTCTACGATGCCCAGGTTCTCCATGCTCCAGTAGTACATGTTTGTGGTGGGTTTGGCCACAATCTTGTCGTTCACGTGGTTGGTGTAGAGATCAAGGGTGGCCTGCATGGAGGCTGTTTCCCATTGGTGGGCGTGGGTGATGCCGATGTTCACCTGCTGGGCAAGTTCGGGCCGCAGGTTGCGTGGGAAAAGTTGGAAGAAATAAAGTTCGCCGAAGTTGGGCGCGCGGTAGGTCATCTTGTAGAAGAGGCGAAAAGAGGTGGCACCGTCCAGTGTGTATATCAGTGAAAAGAACGGCGAGAGTCGGCGGTAGGTGGGCATGGTGTCGAGGTCGGAGACCCGATCGACGACTTGGTTGAATAGCAGATGGGCGTTGGCCTCGAGCTTTGTACGGCGGATGTCGAAATGCGAATTGAGAGCAACTGCTGCCATTAGCGTGTAACGGGTCACGTCGTTGCGCTTTTCGAGGTTGCTGCCCAGATGGCTCAGGTCGCCGTCGGCAGCCAGGTTGAGGTCGAGCCACGGGGCGAGGCTCCGCTGATAGCTGGCGCTGAGGTAGGCTTCCTTCTGCCGATAGTCGTTGTAGATGTCTGTGCCGGCGGTGGTGTCGGTATAGTCGTCGTAGCTGTAGCGCAACTTGCCGAGCACCTGCATCTTCCACCGCTCGCGTATCACCCGCCATTGTGTCTGGACAAAAGCCAGTTCCTCGGTGGAACTCTGTCCCGAGAGGGTCTGTGAGTAGAATGCTACCGGGCCTGGTAGCTCGTGCGCACCACGCATGTAGTGGACCTTGGTTACGAGGGTGTTGTCGGGAGCAATGGTATAGAACAGGTTGCCGTCGACGGTGGCCATCCACACCGCCGAGTGCTTCCTCCGCTCCACAGAAGAGCTGTCATTGTGCGAGGCGGTGTAATAGAGAGTGAACGGATAGTCTCCCTTGCTGTAAAGATAATTGGCGTAGAAACTGCTTTTCAGGCGTTTGCTCCATTTCTGTTCCCACATCAGGGTGGGAGAGAAGAGCCCGAAGGACCCCACTTCTGTGCCCGCCTTGATTTTCGTGTGTTCTCCGGGCCAGAATTGAGGCTCGGCGGTCTCCATGTTGAGGGTGTTGCCTGCGGCATAGGCTCGCGCCGAGAGTAGGGCTCCCTGTTCCTGCCCCTGACTGAAGCTTACAAAAGCGCTGTTGCCTACCAGATAGCGGCCGAGGTCGACCTGCCCGTTCTGGGAGTCGTCGACGGGGATGCCGTCGATGGTTACCGCCGAGAACTGGCTGCCCAGCCCTCGGGCCGAGACGGTCTTTACACCGCCTACCCCTCCATAGTCCTTCAACGTCACCCCGGCCATCTGTTTCAACGCATCGCTGAGTTGCACAGCTCCTATATGTTCAAGTTTCTCTGCGTCAACTACCTGCGTAGGTGCTGCCGTGCGTATCTCGGTGGGAGCGCGCTGGGCGCTGACGGTGACCTCCTCAAGCGTGGTACGCTTTACGGTATCGGTCGTTTGTGCGTTGGCCGACAGGGTGATGCACAAAAAAAAGACCCCCAAGGAAAGGGCGTTTTTGAGCAGGAGACTGCCTTTTCCGGCGCACCGGAGGCAGAAAACAATAAACGATACTATGTTTTCAACAACAATGCTCATTATCAATACGTCCTATCCTCGAGGGCTGTTAATGATTGATTGCGGCTTTGGCAGGTCTTCTGACTTGTTCCTCACAGCTTTTGGCCTTCCCACAGCGCCTGCTGGCACCGCAGTGACCGTTTTGTTAAAAGCTGTGTAACCATCTGGAACTCACAGCAGCGGGACTGTCCGGGACTCTCACCCGATTCCCTCTTGGCCCCCTTGCGGGGGAACCAAAACCGATTGCAAAAGTACAACTTTTTTCCGACATCAAAAAAAATAATTTTGTCATGTCGGCCTCTTTCCGTATCTTTGCAAACGTTTTGTGTGAGGTTGTTTCCTTCAAGCATACAAAATATCAGCACTTTGAAACAATAACTCTTTGTCGGGGTCAGTCCTGTAATGGGACTGCCAAGAGGGAATCACGTGCAAATCGTGAGCTGTCGCGCAACTGTAAACACGCTGCTGACGGGCGGAAAAAAGCCATTGGGGAGGTTGTCCCTGAGAAGGTTTCTGCCTCGAGGCGACAAGCCAGGAGACCTGCCCCGAACAGTTTTCGGCAATGCTTTCGCGTCTAAAAGGTGTTTGTCGGTGCTCGCGTCCATTGCAGCCCCATACTTCTTTCCATAAAAAGATGTTGTCAGCTTTTGCCTTAAAAAAAGACTGGTAACATTATAATTCAATAATATAAACAATGAACTGGAAAGAAGATTATAAACGGAAAGTATCAACTCCAACAGAGGCAATCAAGGATATCCGCGACGGACAGTGTGTTGTGATGGGTCATGCCGCTGCCGCTCCTCGGCTTATCCCGCAGACACTTGCCGACCACTGCGAAGACTACAACGATGTGCTCATCTATCACATGACTACCTTGGGAGACAATCCTTGCTACAAACCCCAATGTTTTGGTCATTTCCGCCATGTGAGCAACTTCCTCTCCGCCAATTCCCGCGAGGTGGTGGAACGCCGCGAAGGCGATTTCTTTCCCGCTTATTTCAAAGATGTTCCCTCGATGATTGGAGGCGACATCCCTTGCGACGTGGCGGTCTTCCAGACCACGCCACCTAACGACGAAGGCTACTGCTCCCTTGGCGTGAGCTGTGATTATGCAAAAGCTGCCATTCATGCTGCCAAGACGGTCATCATAGAAACCAACGAAATGATGCCCTACACCTATGGCGACACCATGGTACACGTCTCCCAGGTCGACCACATCATCCCTTGTGCCTATCATCTTCAGGAATTACAGCTCCCCGAACCCGGCGATGTGGAATTGTCCATCGGACGCAACTGCGCCTCCCTGGTGGCCGACGGCTCTACACTCCAATTGGGTATCGGAGCTATCCCCGACGCTGTTCTACTGTCGCTTACCGAGAAAAACGACCTCGGCATCCATAGCGAAATGTTTTCCAATGGCGTTATGGACCTCATGCGTCGCGGTGTCATCAACGGTCGCCGCAAAACACTCCACCGCAACAAGGCTGTTGTCACCTTCATCATGGGATCGCGCGAACTTTACGACTTTGTCGACCAAAACCCCGATGTCGAGTTCTACCCCGTAGACTATGTCAACAGCCCGCTTGTCATTGCAAAAAACGATCGCATGATCTCCATCAACTCCTGCCTCGAGGTCGACCTTCAGGGGCAGGTGGCAAGCGAAACCATCGGCATGCGACAGTATAGCGGCATCGGCGGCCAGGTCGACTTCATCCGCGGAGCCTCGCTGGCTCGCGAGGGGAAAGCTATCATCGCCATGCCCAGCACCGCCGCCGGGGGAACCATCTCGCGCATCAAACCCTTCCTCACCGAAGGTGCTGCCGTGAGCACCTCGCGAAACGATGTCGACTATATTGTTACCGAATACGGTATCGCCAGACTCAAGGGACGCACCCTGCAACACCGTGCCGAGGATCTCATCCGTATTGCCCACCCCGACTTCCGACAGCCCCTGGCCGAGGAGTATGAGCGCCGCTTCCATTGCCCCTATCAGGAACAGTCATGACTCCCGAACAAGTCGCCGCAAAGTTTCCTTTGGAAACAGTTCGGTGCCGGTAAGTATTATTGCCTTGACAAAGCCCTACCAACTCCCTACCAACTCCTACCACGGTAGGAGTTGGTAGGGAGTTGGTAGGGGGTTAATAGGGTGATTATGCGTAGGTTGTGGATATGATGTGCGTGATGGCTAAAAAACGGGTTTTGCCATGAGATCGTTCTCATATGCGTCGGTGATGACGACGTCGATGAAATCGCCGGGTTTCGGTAATTGGGAATCGGAAGTTGAGAATTGGGATTGGGTTGCCGCAGGAATGGGTATGAGGACTTCGTCGTCGACTTCGGGGCTGTCGTATTCGGTGCGTCCTACAATGAATTCATCGTTTATTTGGTCGACGAGCACGCGATAGGTTTTTCCTATGCGTGCTTGGTTTTTCTCCAGGGAGACCTGCTCCTGTATTGCCATCAACTCGCTGACGCGCAGTTCTTTCTCTTCTTGTGGTACATCGTCGGGCAGACGGTAGGCGGCGGTGCCTTCCTCGGGTGAGTAGGCGAAACAGCCCATCCGGTCGAAACGGGCTTGGCGGACAAATTCTTTCAACTCTTCAAACTCTTCTCGCGTTTCGCCAGGGTAACCGACAATGAGGGTGGTGCGGATTGCCACGTCGGGCAGCTGGCGGCGGAAGGTGTCGATGAGACGGAGGGTTCCTTCGCGGTCGATTCCACGCTGCATTGAATTGAGGATGCGCGTGTTGATGTGTTGGAGGGGGATGTCGATGTAGTTGCAGATGTTTTTGTGGCGATGCATCACCTCGATGGCGTCGATGGGGAAAGAGGTGGGGTAGGTGTAGTGGAGACGAATCCAAGGGGCGCCGCTCTCGGTGGCGAGCCGTTCAAGCAACTCGCCGAGGGCGCGGCGATGGTAGATGTCGAGGCCGTAATAGGTGGTGTCCTGCGAGATGACGATGAGTTCCTTTACTCCTTTTTTTACCAGCATCTTGGCTTCGGCAACCAGTTCGTCGATGGGTATCGATTTGTGGGCGCCGCGGATGAGGGGGATGGCGCAGTAGGAGCAGCTGCGGTTGCAGCCCTCGGCGATTTTGAGGTAGGCATAGTGGCTTGGGGTGGAAAGAGGGCGGGCAGATAGGGAATTGGGAATTGGGAATTGAGAATGGGCTTCCGTACCCGAATGATTTTCAACTTTCAATTCCAAATTTTCAATTATCTTGTCCCATTCGTGGACACCGAACCAGGCGTCGACTTCCGGGATTTCCTTCCGAAGCTCTTCTTTATAGCGTTCGACGAGGCATCCGCATACGATGATTTTTTGTGCGGACGAGGTGTGGCGCTTCCCTACAACCTCGAGGATGGTGTTGATGCTCTCTTCCTTGGCGTCGCCAATGAAGCCGCAGGTGTTGATGATGACGGCATCGAACCGGGTGGCCGAACGACGGGATGGCTGTGTGGTTTGTTGGCCATCGAAAAAGACTTTATGGCCGGCGGCCATGAGAGTGCCGGCGAGATGTTCGCTGTCGACAGTGTTTTTGCTACAGCCGAGGGTGATGATGTTTATTCTCAATGCGTTAGTGCGTTAATGTGTTGGTGCGTTAGTCGAACAGGGAGTCGACGAAGTCGTCGGGATTGAAAAGCTGGAGGTCGGTCATTTTCTCGCCGAGGCCGATATAACGCACGGGGATGTGGAACTGGTCGGAGATGCCGATGATGACGCCGCCTTTGGCTGTGCCGTCGAGTTTGGTGAGAGCCAAAGCGTTGACGTCGGTGGCCTGGGTAAACTGGCGTGCCTGCTCAATGGCGTTCTGTCCGGTGGAGGCATCGAGGACGAGGAGCACTTCATGTGGCGCGTCGGGAACAAGTTTCTGCATCACTTTCCGTATCTTGGAAAGCTCGTTCATGAGCCCTATTTTATTGTGCAGACGCCCGGCGGTGTCAATAATGACTACGTCGATGTCCTTGGCGAGGGCCGACTGGAGGGTGTCGTAGGCCACGGAGGCGGGGTCGGCATTCATGCCCTGCTGCACGATAGGGACTTCGACGCGGTCGGCCCAGAGTTGCAATTGCTCGACAGCGGCGGCGCGGAAGGTATCGGCGGCACCGAGCATCACTTTTTTGCCGGCGGCTTTATAGCGGTAGGCCAGCTTGGCGATGGTGGTGGTTTTGCCAACGCCATTGACACCGACAACGAGGATGACATAGGGTCGCTTGGGCAGTGGGGCGTCGAAATCGGAGGGGAAGAGATTCTCGGTGTCGTTGGCAGGTTTGCGCAGCAGTTGCGAGATCTCGGCCCGGAGGATGGAGTTGAGTTCGGTGGTGGAGATGTAGCGGTCGCGTCGGATGCGATCCTGAAGGTGGTCGATGATTTTCAGAGTGGTGTCGACGCCCACGTCGGAGGTGATGAGGGTTTCCTCGAGGTTGTCGAGCACTTCGTCGTCGACGGTGGTTTTGCCGAGGATGGACTTGGTGAGTTTCTGGAAGAAACTGGACTTGGTCTTCTGCAATCCTTGGTCAAGGGTTTGCTTTTCTTCCTCTTTGGTTTTGCGTAAGAAATCGAAAAGTCCCATATTTATTTCGTTTTAAGTTCTTTTTCCATGACGGGGCGAATTTCCTTGTCGAAGATTTTTGCATAACGGTCGTAGGGGTAGCGCTCGTAGTCGCCGCTGGCGAAATACCAGAGGATGACGATGAATTCTTTTGCAGGGATGTAGCCTGGAATGGATTGGAAGGGAGTGCCGTCGGCGCGGTAGAGTGCCGCTGTGGGATATCCTTGGATGCCGCGGGCAAACTCGTGGGCACGACCGCGACCGCCAGCACCCTTATAAGTCTGACCGAACCAGACGATTTTTTTCGTGCTCTCGGCATTGAACTTCACAGGATAGAAGTATTTGTTGAGAATCTTAGCCACCGTGGGATCGGAGAAAGTGTCGCGGTCCATCTTTTTGCAGTAGCCGCACCAGTCGGTGTAGAAATCGACGAAATAGAATTTGGATCCAATTTTGGCATTGGCAGCCTCGTCGAGGGTGTGCCATTGGGTTTGAGCCTGTGCAGAATTGAAAAATGATAATTGAAAACTGAAAAATAGGCATGCGCAGGCCAATCGCATCAGCCATTTCCTTTTGTTTAATATTAATTTACCAGTCATATTCCCAATCTTTTTCGTTATCTTGTTCTTCTTCTATATATATTTCCTCGCGTTCTTCGCGGTCGCGGAGTCGGAAGAGACGTCCAAGCCAGTCGTCTTTTTTCGAACGAGTCTGCGTTTTTTTGTTTTTGTCTTCCTCAATGATGCGGGCAATCTGGTCGACATATTGCTCGACATAATTGCGGTTGGCGTAGGGGTCTTGGTGGAGAACCGCCCCTGTGTAATAGTGACGGAGGATGGAGTCGTAGGGGATGCCGAGTTCGACCATACGTATGGTGCCTTCTTGTGAAAGACCCACGCCGTGGCCGTAGCCGTGGCCATGGAGGATGACATTGCCGGCAGCGCTGTCTACTTCAACGGAGAAAAAGGTGGATCGTAGCTGCCAGTCGACACGGATGCGCGTTAGCGGGATGCCGAGTAGACGCACACAACGGTGTTCTTGAGTGAAGTGAAGCAGGGTGTCGAGATTGGCTGAATCATGGATGTCAATCTTGTGCGTTTTGGCGAAGTAGGAGAGCCATCGGTCTTGGCTGATGGTCTTGACCCAGTCGCTTTGTCTCATGCCCAGGGAGAAGGTGTCGGCGACGGAACGCAGATAGGGGAGGGCGGCGCGCCACACATCCTCTGAGTTGGCGGTCTCGCCGCCGGAATTGGAGTGAAATGGCGTTTCGATGAGGGCGCCGAATTCATCGACAAGCGTCTCTCCGCTACTTTGGATGGCTCCCATCATGATGTCAGGACGAATGCAGCGGTTAAGGTAGGCTTGGCAGTGGACTTGGTCGCAGAAGTTGTATCCATCGGCTTGGTGCTTGCCCATATTGCGGAGAGCCCAAGTGCGCGAGATGATGGCTTGGATGCGGAAGATGTCGGATTTCTTGCCGTAGATTTCGCTCTGCACCACGCCTGCCAAATAAGTCTCGAATTCCACGTTGTTTACTATCAGGAGGCTGCCGCTTTTGAGAAGAGAGATGTCGAGGTCGCCTTCGTAGGTGCGTTGCTTGCCTGATTCGGGATTGAGACAGAGGATGCAGGCGGTGTCGGTGGCTTCAAGACGGACGTTGGCGAAGGTGCCGTAGTCGGTCTCGTTGACGCTGACATGCAGCATTTTGCCTTCGGGACGGATGAGGACTGAACGTCCTTCGCCTATTTGATCCTCGAGAAGTTGGTCGTTGTCGGCATAGAGGTTGTAGTTACCCAAGTCGAAGGAAATGTTGAGAGTCTTGATGGTTACGTTGGAGTAGAGACGGACTTTAACCTTGTCGGCATGGGCTGCCAAGGTCAGCAACAAGAGCAGTGTTATGGACAGGAGTCGTTTCATCTGGCAGTTTCAATGATGGCTTTTGCGGTGCGGAGTGAGGCCCCGGCGCTACCCAGTTTCTGTTCGACGCGGCGATAGCCTTCAATCATGCGTTCTCGGTTGGCAGTGTCGGAGGTGATGAGAAGGAATTCTTCCTCGAGGCGTTGGTCGTTGAAATCCTGCTGAAGGAGCTCGGTGACGACATTGCTGTCGTCGATGAGGTCGACAAGAGCGATATGGTTGATGCGCCGTCCCACCAATGCTTTGGCAATGGCGATGGAAATCGGGTTACCCCGGTAGCACACCACTTGGGGCACATGGAAAAGACCGCTCTCGAGTGTTGCAGTGCCTGAGCATACCACGGCGGCGTAGGCCTGTGAGAGGAGACGATAGGTCTGATCAAAGACCACGCTGATTCCCGTATCGGTGGGGATATGTTGTTCGTACAGGTCTTTGCCCAGAAGGCTCATGCCTCCCACCACAAAGTGGTATTCAGGATGGCGTCGAGCCAGATTCACCATGCAGGGAAGACTCTTGAGGAGTTCTTGCCGGCGGCTGCCCGGCAATAGGGCGATGATGGGACGGTTGTCGAAACCAAACGGCTCGTCTTGTGGACGGTTTTGGATGATTTCAATCAAAGGATGACCCACAAAGGTGGCTTGCGGCAGATTGTTCTCGGCATAGAACTGTTGCTCGAAGGGCAGGATGTAGCAGAGACGGTCGAGGTAGCTACGCATGCCTTTCAGGCGGCCTTTCTTCCATGCCCATAGTTGTGGTGAGATATAGTGAATGGCTTTGATGCCATGCTCATGAGCCCATTTCTCTATTTTGAGGTTGAAGCCAGGATAGTCGATTCCGATGACGACGTCAGGATGCCAAGAGAGGATGTCCTTTTTGCAGAAATTGATGTTGCCCAGCACGGTGCGCAAATGAAGCACCACTTCGATGAATCCCATGATGGCCAGGTCGCGGATATGCTTCACGGGCTGGCCTCCTTCCTTCATCATGGCGTCGCCGCCCCAGAAACGGAACTCGGCTTGAGGGTCCTCATCGCGCAGGGCTTTGATGAGGTTGGCACCATAAAGGTCGCCCGAGGCTTCGCCGGCTATGATGTAGTATTTCATGGGTTAGAAATTTAGGCTATGGGTTTTGAACAATATAAACATGAAGGCTATGAATAGAACAAAGATTAGCACTATCATCGTCTTGACGACGATGGAGAATTGCTTTTTGACATAATAGCGCATGATGAGTATCGGTGGGACGAAACAACCGGCATATAGTGAAAGGTGGGCACAGGCAGAGTCGCCGACAATGATAAGGATGGCGGTAATCAGCAGCGCTGTGACAATCATTGAACCGAGCCCTGCCACTATCCCGACGATCGGTAAGTTTTGTGTGAAAAAACGTTTGAACATGAGCTAACAGTATAATGGTTTAAGTTTCTCGATAGTGGGATGGTGGGTGAAGTCGCAATGAATAGGGACGATAGACACGTATCCATGGGTAAGGGCCCATTCGTCGCTGTCTTCGGAAGGATCGTTGCAGACAAACTTGCCCGTCAACCACCAGTAGGGGCGTCCTTGTGGGTCGATGCGTTTCTCAAAGCTGTCGTTCCACATGGCATTTGCCTCCTGACAGACGCGAATGCCTTTTATTTCACCCATCGGCAGGCGTGGAATGTTCACGTTGAGTGTGATGCCGGCTGGAAGCCGGTGTTCAAGAGTTGTGCGAATAATTTGTCGAACAAAAGGCAAACCGGGTTCAAAGTCGGCGTGGGGACTATGGTTGAGGAGAGAGAAACCGATTGAGGGGATGCAGAGGGCAACGGCCTCGATGGCGGCCCCCATGGTGCCGCTGTAGAGCACATTGATGGAACTGTTGCTACCATGGTTGATGCCCGAAAGGACCAAATCGGGTTTGCGTGGACAGAAATGTTCAACAGCCAGTTTGACGCAATCTACAGGTGTGCCATCGCAGCTGCACACGGTCAATCCTTCGTCGCGGCTGATTTCCTGTGCACGGATGGGACGAGTCGACACGATGCTGTGGCTTAGCCCTGAAGCGTTGTTTTGTGGAGCCATGACGAGGACGTCGCCAAACTCGCATGCCACAGCGGAGAGCGCCTGTAGTCCTTTGGCGTTCACTCCATCATCGTTGGTTATCAGTATCAGCGGCTTCATTGGGCAAGGGCTGCTTTCTCGGCTCCGCGGAAATAGCTTGCGGGTTGCAGGATGTTGTCGAAAACGAAGTACTGGATGAGTACGGTGTCGCCAGGATTGTCGGTCGAGCTGTTTCCATGGCTGACAATGGCGTAGAGGCGATTCAGGTCGAAGGCGTCGTAGAGTTCGGGGTCGGGCATGGCACCGATATCGTCGGGATTGTTGTATTTGATATAGGTCTTCACCTCGCTGAGGTTGCCGTTGATGTCGGTGATGCGGAGAATGGTGCGAGGGGTACCGCTCACACAACTGTCGGCAAGCGAGTTGGGCACGATTGCGGCAAACTCGTCGAAGTTGAGCCAGGTGAACGAAGAGAGCATCTGCGCCACTCGGGCAGTGTCGAATCCTTCGACGCGCTGATGGTTTTGAAGCATCTCCATGGCGAAGCCTTCGCCGTCGCGCATGATGGCAAACGACTCGTCTTCCTGGGAGGGAATTTCAATCTCGATGCGTTCTATTTCGCGCACATTGAGATCTACGATGGTATGGCTGCGCCATTTCAATGGGTCGGTGACGAATCGTGGTGTGAGAAAACCGCGGAAACCAGGGATATGGATGATATAGGGCGCGTCGTCGCCTTTGCGGTACATGAAACTGGCCATCATGTCCTGGGTCTCGCGTCCCACATAGTAGGTGGTCGTCAGGCGTTCGCGGGTGAAGAGTTTCAGTCGGCCGCCAAACCAGTTGATGAATGGGTCGTTTTGGTAGATTTCCACCTTGACACCATGAGCAGCGATATCTTTGATGGCGTTGGGGGCGGCGTTCTTGTTCACCTGCTGTCGGATACGCATGTCGTGAATGGTCTCGAGGAGGAGGTCGACCATGGGTTGGCTGGCGGGGTATTGGTTGTCGACAACCCATGAAGAGTCGGACACGCGTGTTAGCGTTACTTCATTGTTCTCCTTGTCGGCAAGGAAGATTTTGGTGATGGAGGCAATGTCTTCAATGTGGTAGTCCTGTTTGAATGTGGGGCGTGAGAGCAAATAGGCAATCAGCGCGGCAGCCACCACCACCGCTACGGTGATGATAATCAGTATGCGATTTTTTTTCTTCATTTTTCTAAATCTTTAAACTTTAACCGTTGAACGTTATCTTCCGCAGTATTTCTTCTTTCTGACAACGATGATGATGCCTGCGGCAACACCTAATATCAGCAACGGCACAATGATATTGATGGCTTGGTAGAAAGAACGGCGCTCGCGGGTTTTGTTTTCGTCGAGTTTGCGCAGGGTGATGCTGCGGCTACGCGAATCCATCAGTCCTTCGTCGCCCACCAGATAGTTTACAACATTCAGCAGCAATTCCTTGTTGGCATAGAGCGTGCGGGTGTAGCTGTCGTACCCCACGGGGTAGGCCAAGTCTTTGTCTGCATCGTATCGGTTCTTGATGATGTCGCCGTCCGAGATGACAATCATTTTGGTGGGTTTGCTCACTTCGCGGTAACCTATGGCGTCCGACTCGGTTAGTTCGGGCGTTAGGCGGTTGCGCCAAGTCGACTTGAACTCGCCCTCCAGCAACACTGCCACAGGCAGGTGGCTCTTGTTGTATAACCGCTGGTCGGGTTCCATCCTGGCGTCGTTGAGGTCAATCATGGCCGGTGCGTTTTTCACGCGGGTGTATTCCGACGTGGCGAGCAGCACGGTTTTCTTGATGTCGTTGTCGATGAGGTCGATGCTGCTGACGAAGTCTGTTTTGATGAGGTCGAGATTGCGCACGACGGGATGCTCCGACAGTGGCACAATTTCGGGGAAATAGAACCACGGGCTGAAGCGGTATTGAGGCTTGTCGCCAACAATGCCTACAGGTAATGGAATGGGTCGGCAGCGTATGTCCATCAGCACATTGGGATTGACACGCACTCCATAGTTGAACAGCATCTCGTCCAATCCAATGGGATAGCGTGTGGCCAACATTTGTCCGTGGGTGGCCAGGCTGTCGATTTCGGCGTTAAGCGGGTCGATGAGCCAGAGTACCTTGCCACCATACATGATGTACTGATCCAGGATGAAAAGGTCTTTCTCGCTAAAGGCTTCTGTGGGTTTGGCCACAATGAGAAGGTCGAATTTATTAACAAGGCGGTAGGTCGAGTCTTTCGAGTTCTGATGGTGCGCCGTGAGCGACTGAATCTGGCCGTCGATGGTCACGTATTCAAGACTGTAGAATTCCTGCAGCGCACGTTGGATGTCATATAGAACGCCGCCGTTCAGCTCTCCGTGTCCCTGTAGGAATCCGATGCTCTGTTTCATGCCGTGCGACAAAGCACGTACTGGGCTTGTCAAGGCGTATTCCAGATTCTGGATAGAATTGTTCAGCAGGTCGGCTTGCCCCACATATTGCTGGTTCTGCAGTAACTGCACGGTGGTCTCGCGTCCTTTGTAGAATACGTCGGCCGCTGTGAGTAGAAGCAGCGAGGTCACTCCGTTGTCGCCTTTCATCTGCACCTGCGCCGGCTGGATGCCTTTCTCGCCGAGCTTTTGGAAGAAGACTCGGCGTTCCTCGTCGGTACCAAAGTTGTTGGGGTTGACAAATTCGTAGCTCACGTTGCGGTTGTAGGCACGCAACTGGTTGAGCATCTCCTTGGTCTCGTTCTGCAGCCGTTTGAAGTCGGCCGGCATGTCGCCGTCAAGGTAGACGCGGTAGAGCAGTGGCTCGTCTATGGTCTTGAGCAGCTCTTTGGTCGAGTCGGAGAGGGTGTAGCGCTTCTCCGACGTCAGGTCGAGGCGGGCATAAAGGAAGTGATCGATAACGTTGACCGACAATACTATCAGCACCGTTACCCCCATCTCGAGCCAATGGCTGCGCTTCAGGTTCTTGCGGTTCTTCCATCCGTTCCACATACGGCTTTGCAGCACCAGACGGGTACCCATCAGGAACAGAGCCATCACGCTGGCGAAGTAGAGCACGTCGCGTGTGTCGACCACACCGCGGCTGATGCTCTCGTAGTGGTCCATCATGCCCAGGCTTTTCACAAAGAGATCGCCACTGCCGAAAAGTTCCATGTTGTACAGGCTCTCAAAGCCCAGATATCCCACGGCGCAGAGCACGGCGGCGGCAATGAACGATACAATCTGGTTGCTTGTCAGCGAGCTGCACAGCAGGCCGATGGCTACGAAGGCACCTCCCAGCAGCAGCAGGCCGATGTAGGAACCCACCACGCTGCCCGTGTCGATGTTGCCCACGGGGTAGCCCAGCGAATAGACGCTGAAGTAGCACACCAGCGTCGGCAGCAGCGAGATGAATACCAGCGTCCACGCTGCCAGAAACTTGGCCCACACTATCGTCCAGTCGCTCAGTGGACGTGTCATCAGCATCTCGATGGTGCCGCCACGCCGTTCCTCGGCGAAAGTGCGCATCGTGATGGCTGGAATCAGGAAAAGGTAGAGGAATGGGCCGATAAGAAACAATCCGTCCATGCCTGCATAGCCGTAGTCGAGAATGTTGAAGTCGCTCTTCAGCACCCACAGTGTCAGTCCGGTCAGTATCAAGAATACCGCTATTGTCAGGTATCCAATTAGTGACGAGAAGAAACTCGCAAGTTCTTTTCTATATAGTGTCCACATTGGTCTTTAAAAGTTATCCTTTACTCCACAAATTTCATTGCTTTGCTCTTGTGGCTGCGGCCGCGGTACATGCCGTCGGTCAGTTCGCGCACCGTCTCCACCACCACCTGCGTCACACCGGTCAGCATGCGGCGGTCGATGTTCTCCCAGATGTCGGAGGTTACATGGTTGTGTTGCAACCCGTTGAGGGTGGTGAATACCAGCGACGGGATGCCTATCACGTCGAATCCACGGGCGTCGCCGCGAGGATTGGTTTTCTCGGGATTGTGCCAGAGAAGACTGTGGTTGGCGCTGTCGCGCACTCGGGCAATGTCCCACAGCGAGGGGTAGCGGTTGTCGCCGAAAAGTGCTATGCTGTCGCCATGGCCTATGTTCTGCACATTGATAAAAGCTTCGATCTTGCGCAGTTTCGGGAAATTCGAAAGGAAAACCCTCGAGCCGAGGAACTGCTGCTCGCTGCCACTGAAGAGAACAAAGAGGATGCTGCGGCGTGGACGGTACTGGGGTTGTGAGAGCAGGCGGGCGGTCTCCAGCACGGCGGCTACGCCCGAAGCGTTGATGTCGGCTCCCGGGAACAGGCAGGTCTCTCCCTGCATGCCCACATGGTCCAAACTCGCGCCAACCACGATGAGTTCGTCGTCGTATTTCTTGTCGTAGCCTTTCAGCAAGCCAAGCACATTGGCCGTGACAGCGCGCTGGCGATAGATGGCATTGACGTCCACCTCGGCCTTTTTCAGCAAAGCGAAGGAATGGGAGGTATGGCTGCTGTTGATGGCGCTGACGGCCGAATCAAGGCTCATGGCTTCATTCTGGAACAATTCGCGGCCACAGTCGAGTGTGAGCTGGAGGATTGGGAATGTGGCCAGGTGGGGCAGCTCTCCGCAGTACACACGGCCTTGCACCTCGTAGGGTAGGCAACTCCCGCTCATGTTGATGGCCAGCACTCCAAGGGCGCCATGCTTCTCGGCGGTGCGCGCCTTGTCACGCAGTGTGGTGTAGTGGCTGGCAATGTTGGACGGCAACCACGCCCCTTCGGGCAAACCCGTGAGCAGCACCACAATCTTGCCCTGGACGTCGACTCCCTTGTAGTCGTTGAGCTCTTCTTCTGCAATACCATATCCGCAGAAGACCATTTGCGCGTCCACATAGCCGCGACCTGTCATTCCGGCGCAGCAGAACTCGTTGCCCAACGTGAAGATTCTTTTGTCCTTCGAACCGGGGATGTAGATGTTGAACTTGCAGTTTTCCACCTCGTTGCACTCGATGTTGAACCTCTGTTCGGTTATTTTGGCACCATAGCCACGCAGCACGCGCTCGACATATTTCACGGCCTCGTCGTAGCCCACCGTGCCGGCAAGGCGACCCTCGTAGGTGTCGGCCGAGAGTTCAATGATGTGTTTCATGATGGAATCTTCCTCCACCACGGGCATCGCCATGGGGTCGCGTTTCTGGGCCGAGGCCTCGGGGATGACGGCGGTGAGGATGACGGCGAGTGTGCAAAGGCGGGCCATTTGGCTCCACAATCCCTTTTTTCTCATAGTTATTATATTATTATTGTTAATTATAATATTGATTCCAAATATATTATGCATTCGCGACATGACGCGAATCAAATACAAAGATACGCAAAAAAAATGAATGGGGAAAGGTAAAAATCAAAAAAGCACTAACTAAGTGATAACCAGTTATCAAAACCTTACCAACTCCCTACCAACTCCTACCACGGTAGGAGTTGGTAGGGAGTTGGTAAGGAGTTGGCAGGTTGATGACCCTTAGGGGTTAATTCTTCATCTGCTGAAGCAGCTTGTCGAGGTTGGGGGTGAGAATGATTTCGGTGCGGCGGTTGGCGGCTTTTCCCTCGGAGGTGCTGTTGTCGGCTTTTGGGGCAAACTCGCCGTGGCCACAGGCCTCGATGCGGGCAGGGTTGATGCCGGGACCATGCTGCAGGAGCAGTTTGACGATGGCGGTGGCTCGCATCACGGAGAGGTCCCAGTTGTCCTTCACGGCAGTGTTGCCGCGGTAGGGGTCGTTGTCTGTATGTCCCTCAACCATAATGTTCAACGTCGAGTCTTGCTCGAGGACGCGTGCCAGTTCCTTGATGGCATTGGCTCCCTCCTTCGATACGGTCCAGCTGGCCGACGGGAAGAGGAGTTTGTTCTCCATTGAGACATAGACTTTGCCATCTTTGGTCTCCACCTTCAATCCTTTGTCGGCGAAGCCGGTGAGGGCTTTGGTGACCGAGGTGCGCACGTTCTCAAGTTCGCGTTCCTTGGCTTCGAGTTGTGCGCGTGTGGCGGCTTCCTGCTGCTCGAGTTCGGCCTGCTTGGCTATCATTTCGCTGCGTTGCAGGCGGAAGGTCTCTTGTTGACGGGTGAACTGCTCCTCCTTCTGGCGCAACTCTTCTTCCTTTTCGTTCAGCTCTTTGGTACGGGCAGTGAGAAGGTTTTGGGCGCGTTTGAGGTCGCGGTTTTTGCCGGCAATGTCCTGCGAGTAGTTCTCGAGGGTGGTGTCGTAGTGCTGGCGCATGCGCTCGATGCGGAGGGTGAGGCTGTCGACGGTGATTTCGCAGCGGTTCTTCAAGGCCGAGAGTTCGCTGTAGTCACTCGTCAAAGCATTGTTCTGGCGTGTAAGGGCGGCGTTCTCCTCTTTGATTTCGTCCAACTCCTGGCGTGTAAGTTTGTACTGTTTGGCGGTCTGGTCGTATTTCGTTTGCAGGGTTTCGTGCTCGCTGAGCGAGACACACGAGGTCATGGCGAGCATGGCAAGGGTGCCGAAGAAAAGGGTTCTTTTTATCATAATAATTGTTATTTTTTTTGTCTAAAATAACGCAATTCAATTATTTTTCGTATCTTTGCACCTCAATTTTTTGAAAAAAAGATGAGTTTTTACAGCAAAATCTACCGTTGGCGTCTGCGTCATCTGAGTGAGCACGGTTTTGTACTGCTGCTTGCGGTGGTGGTGGGTGTGCTGTCGGGATTGGCGGCCGTAGTGCTGAAGACCTTGGTCCACTATGCCGGCCTGACGGTGACACGCATGGGTGCATTGACCCCCCTCGGCGGCAATGTGATGATGCTGTTTTTTCCTCTGGTGGGCATTCTGCTTACGGTACTGTTTGTGAAGTATATAGTACGTGGAAATATTGGACACGGTCTGCCTTCTGTGTTGCTGGCCATCAGCCGCAAAGGTTCGCGCCTGCCAAGCAAGAATATGTATACCTCACTGATTGCCTCGACGCTCACGGTGGCCTTTGGCGGCAGTGTGGGACTTGAGGCCCCGATAGCCTCCACCGGATCTGCCATCGGCTCCAATATCGGACGTTGGTTTCGGCTGAGTTCCAAGAGTGTACGCATTCTCTTGGGCTGTGGTGCCGCAGGTGCCATTGCCGGCATTTTCAAGGCTCCTTTCGCCGGTATCATGTTTGTCCTCGAGGTGTTTATGTTCGACCTCAGCGCAACAACGGCCCTGCCGCTGCTCATCGCGGCCCTGGTGTCGGCAACGGTGGCCTACTTCTTCATGGGCGCCGACGTGCAGTTCCATTTTGAGGTTACTCAGCAGTTTGGCCTCTCTCAACTGCCGTTCTATGTGATTCTTGGCGTTTTCTGTGCATTGGTATCGGTCTATTTCCTTCGGACCACCGACAAGGTGGAAGGACTCTTCGCCAAGTTCACCAATCCGTGGCTTCGTGTGGGTGTGGGCGGATTGTTGCTCGGTGTGCTTATCTTCCTCTTCCCGCCGCTCTACGGTGAAGGATATGGTATGCTCACCCAATTGCTTCACGGCGACTCCAGTAGTCTGTTTGTCAATACCATATATGGTTCATTTGGAAGTGAGTCCTGGGCCGTCCTTTTGGTGCTTTTTTTACTGATTCTCCTCAAGGCTGTGGCTACAGCGTCCACCATCGGTAGTGGCGGTGTGGGCGGCACCTTCGGCCCCTCGCTCATCGTGGGTGGTCTCTCCGGTTATTTTGTGGCTATGGCTTGCAATCAGATGGGCCTGCCTCAGCAGGATACGGCTAATTTCGCCCTTGTCGGCATGGCGGCTGTCATGACAGGTGTGATGCACGCTCCATTCATGGCCACTTTCCTCATTGCCGACATCACTGGCGGCTACCAGCTGTTGGTCCCCTTGATGGTGGCTTCGGCTGTTACTTACTTGTGTGTCAGTCCATTCGAACGTCATTCTATCTATGCTCGCAAGCTTGCCAAGAAAGGCGACCTGCTGACACATGACAAGGATGCTTCGGCTTGGCATTTGATGGACATGCAGAGTCTCATCGAGACCAACTTTGTCATTGTCCGCAGTGGAGGAAGTCTGCGTGACCTGGTGGAAGTTATCCAAACCTCGAGGCGCAATCTTTTCCCGGTGCTCACCGACGATGACAAGTTTGCCGGCATCGTGGCACTCGACGATGTCCGCAAAATTATTTTCCGTCCGGATTTATATGATAGTGTGATTGTTGACGATTTGATGCACCCCATGAGTGAGGGTGATATTGTCCGTTCGTCCGACTCTTTGACCGACGTGGTCGAAAAATTCCGCATCGGCGACCGCTATAACCTTGTGGTCATCGACGACGACAACCGCTATCTTGGCTTCATCTCCCGCGCCAACACCTTCTCCGCTTACCGCCGCTTTATTTCAGCTACAAGCGACGAGTAAACATTCTTAAGTACTTGAATTTTTTCGTGAAATTTTGCCGCGTTGGCTACTGCGGTAATCTGTCATTCTCCGATTGGGAGCCAGCCCTTGAATGGCTGTAGACGTCGAGGGACACAATGACTGCCGTGAAGCCCCAGAAAGGTACCGAGAGTTTGTCGGTATCGAGGAAGTTGTTGAACACTCCGTGGATATAATAGGTTAGCAATGAGAGTGTAAAGGCTAACGCCATGCGTGCAGTATGGGGGTCTTTTGCTGTGCGGTAGATACGCACGCCGGTGGCGAAAGTGGTGAGGAAGAGCAGTGCCACCAGTGCCACTCCCGGCACGCCCTGCTCGGTCATAGGTCCGATGTATTCACTGTGGGCATTGCCCAAATCGCCGGCATTGGTGCTGATGGTTGAGAGTTGGTAGGAACGCTGATAGCTGGCATAAAGGAACTGGTAAGTGCCTGGTCCACAACCCAGCACGGGGCTCTCTTTCCACATGCGGAAGGCTGAGGCCCAGCGGTTCAGGCGCTCGAGGTTCGACGCGTCGGTCGAGATGTTGGAGATGCTTTTCACATGGTCGGCCAGCGTATAGCTCGAATCCTGATTGTTTTTGCCGAGTTTGTACAGCACGTCGCTCTGATAGACGAAAAAGGCTCCCACACCAAGTCCGAACAGGAGCACCATCCATTTGACTTTCATTCCCATTCGAATGAGAACATAGACGCCGATGGCACCCACCACGCTGATCCATGCTGCACGGCAGTAGCTGAAAAACAGTCCGGTGCACAGTCCGGCGAAGAGCACCAGCGACAGCACTCGCCGCCATCCTTTCATGCTGTGCGAGAAGATGAAATAGAATGCCGCCGGCAGCAGCAGCGCTATGACGCAGCCGTAGGCCGTATGGTCGTTGTAGAAGGGACGCATCACCCGGTGGAGGGTCTGCAGGTCGCTGAAGTTGCCAAGGGTTTTCGATGTGGCGATAAGGATGACGACACCGAGACCAATGGCATAGGCCCAGAAGAATTGGTGTATGCGCTTCTGTTGCTGGAAGAAATGGGCTGCGGCGAAGAAAAACGGCGTGACAAACCATACTCTTGCCAAAGTGTATTTGATTGACACCCATGGCATCTCGGAGGTCACCGAGGTAAATAGCATCCACGCCAGCGAGGCCAGCAGCAGCAGTGTTACGGGGTGGCGCACCAGCCGTGGGTCATAGCTCCGTGTGACCAGCAGGCGGAAGAAGAAGATGCCCGAGAAGAGTATCATCATTGGCTCCACAGGCATCGAGAGCTCCATGCCCGGTAGCAGCGCGATGTTGATGGCGAAGGGGGTGAGGAAGGTCATCAGGAGGAAGCCTGTCTCGAGGCGTGTCACAAAGAGCCATATCACCAGCAGCCCCAGCGGAACAAGCCCTATGGTGGCGTCGCCCTTGTACCACAACACATAACCCTCGGCGACGACAAACGCCAAGGTCAGCACTGCGGCCACCAGCAATCCCCAATGTTTCTTGATCCAAACCACTTATTCGTCGTCTTTCTTGGCGGGGCAGAAAATCAGCAGCGTGAAGATGCACACCACCACGGCGCCGAGGCTGCCTCCGAGGATGATGAGCAGGCGCTTGGGATAGGCTTTCTTGTCGGCCACGATGGCGGGGTCGACACTGTATTTGTAGCTCACTTCCAGGTTCTTGTCCACGCGGGTCTGTGTGGCGCGGGTCTGCAGGTCGGCCAGCTGCTCGCACTTGTCGGCGATGAGCTTGGTGCGCCAGGCTGTGGCGGGCAGATTCGAGAGAGAGTCAATTTCTTTCTCCATCGAGGCACATACGCCGTCCATCACCTCGGCGGCCGAAAGGGCGCGGTCGTGATGGATCTCGTGGCACAGTGTGTCGTACATCGAGGCGATATAGTTGGCAATGTCGGCAGCCCACTGCGGATCCTGGTCCAAAACGCCTATTTCCACTCCGAGGAACTCGGTGCGTTTCACCGTGATGTTGCTCTTGTACTGTTCCTCGAGTTTGAACAGGCGGTGCGGATGGTCGGCGGGAATGCCATAGTGCTCCAGCAGGTTGAAGTGTTCGCAGACAGCCTGTTGCATACGTTTCGAGCTGAGAATCTGGATGGCGTATTCGCAGTCGCGCTCGATGCCGTAGTCCATGAAGTCGAGACTGTAGTGGTAGTCCATGATGGCCTTCGAAAGGCGGTTCGAGTTGGTGGGGAAGATGACCGCCGACGACTTGTAGAGCGGTTTGATGAGCCATGCCGCTATGCCCGAGGCTATGGCTCCCACCACGAATGCCGCCACCAGCACCTTCCACCAGCGACGGAAAAAGCGGCGCGACATATCCATGTTATAGTTGTTTCCCAATCCTTTGCTTTCTTCTTGCATAAGTATGTATATTAAAGAATAATTTCTATGTATAACGCTCGCATATATATATTATTGTATATACAATAAAAAAATGTAGCTTCGGAACCGCGGGCGTTTCGCCCGCATCCAGGTTGTCTGATAATCGGCATCCTTCTTCCCTCCCCCAAACGCCCTCCCTCTATGCAGGAGAATATCGTTTGGAGGGAAGGTCGATTTTTTTTTGCTACAAAATTGGTGCCAAAGTCGGATAAACGACCTACGAAGACCCTACCAACACCCTACCAACTCCTACCACGGTAGGAGTTGGTAGGGTGTTGGTAGGGAGATAGTAAGTATTTGGTGCGTTGTTTATGCTATTCATTATCAATTGATTGTGGTGTTGATTGAGAAAAAAATGAAAAATTTTTGAAAAAAAATTTGGTCAGTATTAAAAATTGTACTACATTTGCAGTGTATTAGTTAACTAATACACCAGTATTAAAAGTGAATTATCAATTGAAAAACAAATAGATAGACCTCTATGACCTACAAGGAACATTTGAAGAAAAAAGATTGGGTGTTCGCTCTGACGATCTTCGGGTTGCTCTCGGTGGCCTTCTTTCTGTCGTCGTTCTTCATCGAAGGGCACACGGTGAAGTTTGCCATCGTGAACGGATTGGTCCATGGTGTGGTCATCGCGGGTTTGTGGTGGCTCATGGAAGCTTTGGCTGCCGCCCATAAAGAAAATAAGTAATAATATAATAATACAGACAACGATGAAAAAATTGGTTTTTGCTATGCTTGCCCTGATGGCCGTGATGACGGCTGCGGAGGCACAGACGGTAAAGGTAAAGGGCACCGTGAAGGATGCCAAGACCGGCGAGGCGCTGCCCTTGGTGAACGTGGGCCTGATGAGGAGCACGGACACCGTCTTCGTGCGCGGTGCCGCGAGCGATTTCGACGGCGAGTTCGAGATCAAGGACGTGAAGCCCGGCCAGTACCTGATGCAGGCCTCCTGTGTCGGCTACGAGAGCTACATGGAGACGGTGGACATCAAGAACAATGTCAACAACATCGAAATCAAGCTCAAGGCCGGCACGCTGCTCGAGGAGGTGGAGATTGTGGCCGAGAAGCCCCTCTATGTGATGGACGGTGAGAAGAACATGTACAACACCAGCGAGGACCCGAGCATCCAGACCGGCACGGCCAGCGACGCCCTGCAGAACGCCCCGGGTGTGGAGGTCGATGCC
>JAEEGH010004823.1_pt1 | contig 34313 bp, 29 predicted proteins | sample 9134181 | NCBI WGS metagenome assembly JAEEGH01 (sample SAMN16246544, study PRJNA631951) | gut metagenome | biome: gut microbiome; feature: rumen; material: DP-attached | host: Bos | place: Iran: Karaj | collected 2018-10
CAAGCTCTTTGATTGTGACCTCCACACCTGTGCCGATATTTACATGCTGCTCCCCGTCGTAATTCTCAAGAAGGAATACGCAGGCATCAGCCATATCATCAACATATAAGAATTCTCTCAAGGGAGAACCTGTTCCCCAAAGTTCTACGGTGGGAGCATTGTTAATCTTCGCATCATGGAACTTTCTGATCATGGCAGGCATTACATGGGAGCCTGAAAGATCGTAGTTGTCATGGGGCCCGTAAAGGTTTGTGGGCATGCAGCTTATAAAGTCATCGCCGTACTGTCTCTTAAAGTACTTGCACATCTGCATTCCGGAAATCTTTGCGATGGCATAAGCCTCGTTGGTCTGCTCAAGGGGACCCGTAAGAAGAGCATCCTCGGTTATGGGCTGAGGAGCCATTCTGGGATATATGCATGTGCTTCCAAGGAAAAGAAGCTTCTTAACCTTGTAATCGTGAGCACACTTGATTACGTTACACTGAATCTGCATGTTCTCATAGGCGAACTCTGCAGGGGTTGTGTTGTTGGCGTTGATTCCGCCTACCTTTGCTGCGGCAAGGACAACCACGTCAGGCTTCTCGGCCTCGAAGAAGTCCCTCACTGCCTGCTGGTTAGTCAGATCCAATTCCTTATGGGTTCTTCCGATTACGTTGGAGTAGCCCTTTCTCTCCAGGGAGCGCACAATGGCACTTCCCACAAGTCCTCTGTGGCCTGCCACATATATTTTGTCATCTTTAGAAATCTTCGACATAGTTATTACCTTCGATTAATCGTTATTCTTCTTGTATTCCTCACAGGACATTCCTGCAATGGCTCTCATGTCCGCATCCATCATCATGGCTACAAGGCCCTTGAAGTCTGTGTCTCTCTTCCATCCAAGCTCTGTCTCAGCCTTTGTGGGATCACCCCAAAGGAACTCAACCTCAGCGGGACGATAGAACTCGGGGTTAACATCCACAAGGAGCTTTCCTGTGCGGGCATCATATCCCTTCTCGTTTACGCCTTCGCCTTCCCAGCGAATTTCGATTCCCAGCTCGCCAAAAGCGGCCTCAACGAATTCACGAACGGTGTGAGTCTCGTTTGTAGCGAGAACATAATCACCGGGAGTATCCTTCTGAAGCATGAGCCACATACCCTTTACATAATCTCCGGCAAAGCCCCAGTCTCTCTTGGCATTCATGTTTCCGAGGGAAAGCTTCTCCTGCTTGCCTGAAAGGATATTTGCAATAGCAAGTGTTATCTTACGTGTTACAAAGTTCTCTCCTCTTCTGGGAGATTCATGGTTAAAGAGAATACCGTTGCATGTGAAAAGATTGTAGGATTCTCTGTAGTTGACGGTAATCCAGTATGAGTAAAGCTTGGCTACACCGTAAGGGCTCTTGGGGTAGAAAGGTGTCTTCTCGGACTGGGGAGCAGTCTCAGGAATTCCGCCGAAGAGTTCTGAGGTGGATGCCTGGTAAAATCTGCAGTTTCCTCCGTTAACCCTGATGGCCTCAAGAAGCTTAAGTGTGCTGATTCCCGTTGCATCTGCAGTATATTCCGGAACCTCAAAGGAAATACCTACATGGGACTGTGCAGCAAGGTTATAAACCTCAGTGGGCTTAATCTCTGCAATCAGTCTCATAAGGCAGCTTGAGTCTGTTGTGTCCGCATAATGCAGGAAGAATTTGACATTGTTGTAGTTGGAAGCAATAATGTGATCTATTCTTGCAGTATTGGATATACTGTGACGTCTTATCAGTCCGTGTACCTCATATCCCTTCGAAAGCAGAAATTCTGCGAGATATGAACCGTCCTGACCTGTAATTCCTGTAATTAAAGCTACGTTATTCATAAATACCTCCGATTGTGGGAATGGAGTTTCCCCATACTACATAAGTATACTTGTTTTTCCTAAACATTTCCACTATAATAACTAAGGTTAAAGAAACGGTGCATCATTTTAGAAAGTGTGATTTTACATGAAAGTATGGCAAGCATTGCTGGATAACAGAATCCTTTTGGCTGCCGTTATAGGCTGGACAGTAGCCCAGGTTGCCAAGACGATTATTCACATCATTACCAGCAAATCCTTCACGCCGGAGCGCCTGGTGGGAGGCGGTGGAATGCCCAGTTCCCATTCAGCTACAGTCTGCGCTCTCTCTGCCGCAACTTTCATCAAATGCGGGTTCGCCAGCACAGAGTTTGCCCTGTCCTTTATCTTCAGCTTCATCGTAATGTACGATGCCATGGGTGTAAGACGAGAGACGGGAAACCAGGCGAAGGTAATTAATGAGTTAAGAGACCTTTTCCTCGAGATGAAAAGTTTCGCAGACATCCCCCCGGAGGAAAGACTTAAAGAGTTGATTGGGCACACACCTCTTCAGGTTCTTGTGGGAGCGGTACTCGGCGTCGGAATCGGAATCGCAGTTATGTACGCGATCTAATTTCAAGCATTACAAAAGGGACATCATAAGATGTCCCTTTTTGTTTCTCATTTATTCGAACTTGGGCTCTGTGCCCTCCTGGATAACGGCTATGTAAGTCTTACCAGTATTGATTTCTATCTCGTTGCCCTTTAAGTCATAGAACTTGGTGGGGCCGTAGTCACTGGTCTTCTCCCAGCGGACGGGAATGTATTTTCCCTCGGTTACATAGTAGCCAAATCTTGTAACATCGTGCATCTGGAATGCAAGATACTTGTCGTCTCTCTTCTCCCAGTAGCAGGTCTGAATGAGGACATTCTTGAAGGTGAGCTGCTCACCTGTTGCCGCATCAATCTGCTTCTCTCCGTGAAGGAACTTGTAGTAAAGTCCGTCGGACTCGTTGTACTCAAGATAAGACTTGGAAGCGGGGTAACAATCCGAAAGGTCCACAGACTTAGCGCTCTTGGCATTATCTGCATCTGACAGATCGTTTACACCTTTGGCAAATACGAAGTGCTCAGGCTCATACTTGTCAACACGATGAGTCTTGGGATAGTTAAGGTCCTTCATGGCACTTAAAATCGACTCGCCGCTTACATATGCATTGTGAGGTGAAGCCTTGTCCTTGGAACGGAAGAAGGCTCCCGAACCGGGTGCTGTTGTCTCGGCAGTTCCGTCTGAGTAGGTACCGGAAATGTTCTGGATATCACCCTGTTTGATTCGGTCTCTCATGTAGAAAACGCCGCCGAAATGAACAACAATGGCATCCCACTCTGTGGAGATGTAAAGATAATAGTCACGACAGCTTCTGACGTTACCTATTCTCTCCAATTCGTTCCAGTCGTTGATTATTGCCATCTGTCTGGAGACGCCGCCCTCCTCCATGCACTCATAGAGAATCTCGGCATTTCCGATTCCATACTGGGGCTGAGCCGCAGCATCTGTAGGCATCATAACAGCTAATGGTCTTGCATCTGCAAGTTCTTCGCTGATCCACTCGTTGGTAAGTTTACTTCTGACCATTCCCTCTGCAGGAGGAACATCCACATATTCCTCTTCGGGTTCGGTCTTCTCTTCTGTAGCTGTATCGCCTGAATTGTTCTCATCATCAACATTGGTGATTACAGGCGTTTCATATGTTTCATTGCCGCATCCGGCAAACAGTCCCATCACAAGGACCACTGCCAATAGCAGAGGCAATATACGCTTCATTGGTACCATTCCTCGCTTTCAATACAAAACAAACTTTGCTCACGCCAATACAGTATATCACATTTTATACCGTTTTAGTAGTTTTCTTTCATATACACGGCGATTGCGTCTCTCCAGTCTGCAAAAGTGTATCCGCCTGTGTTCCTGAACATCATGTTGTCGAGGACTGAGTAAGCCGGTCTTGCAGCTGCGGCACCATATTCAGCGGTTGAAATTTTATTCACTCTGGTCTTAACTCCTGCCAGGCGGAAGAACTCTTCGGTGAAGTCTGCCCAGTTGGTCTGTCCTTCACAGGTGGCATGGAATAAACCGTAGTTATCTGTAAGAAGAAGAGAATCAATGGCTTTGGCAAGCTCTGCTGCACTGGTGGGGGAGCCGAACTGATCGTTTACGACTCTTACCTCATCGTTCTTCTCAGCCACATTCATAAGAGTTCTTACGAAGTTCTTGCCATCTCCGTAAAGCCAGGCTGTTCTTAGGATGAACCATCTGTCGGCAAAGCTCTTTGTGTATTCCTCTCCGGCAAGTTTGGTTCGACCATAAGCGCTGACGGGTCCTGTGGGAGCCATTTCATTAAGGGGCTCCGGTGAGGTTCCGGGGAAAACATAGTCTGTGGAAATCTGAATCATCTTGGCCTTGTTTTCGGTTGCTGCGATACTTAAGTTTCTGGGGCCGATGGCATTGATTCGAAATGCCAGTTCCTCCTGGGTCTCGCAGGCATCCACTGCAGTGTGTGCAGCGCAGTTTACGATTGCGTAAGGCTTAACCTCTGAGGTGAACTTGAGAACATTTTCGATTTTGGTAATGTCAAGTTCGGCAACGTCGGTATTGACAAGCTCCAGATCGCTTCGATCTGCCCATAGTTTATTTAATGCTTTGCCCAGCTGTCCGTTACAGCCTGTAATCAAAATCTTCTTCATTAAAAGGTCTCCTTATTTATCTCCCAAGTGTAAGCGGTTGATTGCTGAGAATATAGCTCTTACGGAAGCTCTTGTAATGTTGGAGCTTACGCCTACGCCGTATGTAACCGCTCCGTTCTCCACATCCAAAAGGTGGATGTAAGCGGCAGCCTGAGAGTTTGAACCACTCTGAAGAGCATGCTCTTCGTAGTCAAGAATCTTGATATCCACATCAAGGGCTTCCTTAAGTCCTCTCTTAACAGCATCTACAGGACCGTTGCCCACTGCAGTGAACTCCTTCTCCACATCGTGGTCTGTGTAAATAACAGTAACCTGTGTATCGAAGCTTGTCTCTTTCTCTCCGCCAAGATCCACAACGTTGAGTTTTCTGAAGTGGATAGGCTCCTTCTTATCAAGATACTCTTCTCTGAAAGCATCCATGATCTGATCGGGAGAAACCTCGCCCTGCTTCTCGGAAATCTTCTGGATAACATTTGCGAATTCCTTGTGCATTCCCTTGGGAAGCTTGAAGCCGAAGTAAGTGTCCATAACAAAGGCTACGCCGCCCTTTCCGGACTGGGAATTGATACGTACGATGGGCTCGTACTCTCTTCCGATATCGGCGGGATCGATGGGAAGGTAAGGAACCTGCCAGATATCTCCGCCTCTCTCCTTCATGGCCTTGACACCCTTGTTGATAGCATCCTGGTGTGAACCGGAGAAGGCTGTAAATACAAGCTTTCCTGCGTAAGGATGTCTGGGATGGATGGGTATCTTAACGCATCTTTCGTATATCTCGATGATCTCATTGATATGTTCAATCTCAAGTTCAGGGTTGATTCCCTGGGAGAACATGTTGTAAGCGATGTTCAAAACATCAACGTTACCTGTACGCTCTCCGTTTCCGAAAAGTGTTCCCTCAACACGGTCAGCTCCTGCAAGCAATGCAAGCTCAGCGCTGGCAACTCCTGTTCCTCTGTCATTGTGAGGATGAACGCTTAAGATGATGGATTCGCGGTTCTCAAAGTGGTTGCTCATCCATTCAATCTCATCTGCATATACATTGGGAGTGTTGGTCTCAACTGTGGAAGGAAGGTTGATGATCATGGGATTCTCCTTGGTGGGACCCCATTCCTTCTGCACTGCGGTACAAATCTCCAAAGCAAAATCAAGCTCGGTTCCGGTAAAGCTCTCAGGGGAATACTCCAAGATAATCTTTCCGGGGAACTTTGCGGCTCTCTCCTTGACCATCTTTGTGCCTTTGATGGCAATGTCGATAATCTCAGGTTTGTCCATATTAAATACAACATCTCTCTGAAGAGTGGATGTGGAATTGTAAATGTGAACTATTGCCTGCTTGCAGCCTTCAATTGCCTCGAATGTTCTCTCCACCTGCTCCTCTCTGCACTGGGTGAGAACCTGTACACATACATCATCGGGAATCAGCTTTCTGTCCACAAGCTGTCTTAAGAAATCATACTCAATCTGGCTTGCTGCAGGGAAACCAATCTCGATCTCCTTGAATCCAAGCTTAATTAAGAACTGGAAAAACTCTATTTTCTCCTCTACAACCATAGGGTCGATTAGGGCCTGATTACCGTCTCTCAAATCGACGCTGCACCAGATGGGTGCTTTCTCAATCTCTTTGTTAGGCCACTGTCTCTGCGGGTAATCAACCACAGGGTTCTTACGATACCTCTTGTAATTCAACATGATACTGTCCCTCTCTTCATAAAATGTAAAAAGACCTGTCCCATTAATCGAGACAGGTCCAACAATCGTTATATTATTCGCCGAGACCGCTCTCGATTGCTTCAATAAGGGTCTTTAAGGCTTCCTCTTCATCCTCACCGTCGCAACAGAATTCAACTTCGTCTCCGCATTTAACACAAGCTCCAAGTACGCTCAAAACGCTTTTGGCATTAGCCGTATTGTCTCTGAAAGTAAATGTAATTAAAGACTTGAACTGCATAGCTTCCTTGCATAGGATGCCGGCGGGTCTTAGGTGTAGGCCTGTAGGGTTCTTAATAACTACTTTCTGAGTTACCATTGTAATTCCTCCGCGTATAGTAAAGCGTCCTGTTCGGCACGCATATTAAATATAGCATCAATTATTATAAATAACAAGTACTAATTACTCGGTTTTCTTAAGAGTAATTGTGGCTTTCGGCTGCTCTGAGTCAGATGAAAGAGTAACTCCTTCGGGGAGGTCAAGTGACACCGGAACTTCATAGGTTCCTTCGCTCCATTCGCTCATTTCAAGGCTCTTTAAAGCCGCATCGGGATCAATCATTCCGGTCAGTGTGGCAGCGTTTATTGCGCTTACATTTTCATCCAGTCCGGAAAGCTTAATCTGATCTGCATTCTCAATCTTATCTATGACTACGTTATAGCCCTTTATCTCCTTGGATAAGGTAACGTTGTCTCTGTATAGAAGAACGTTCTTTACGGTGGCAGGCTCAATGTGAACTATCACAGAAACCTTACCGTTAAAGTCTTCTTCAGCCAGGGAAACTCCGGCGGGCAGGTAATCCTCCACGTCGATGGAAATATTCATATCTCCACGCTGTCCCGTAACGTTAATCTCCTCGGCAGGAATATCAATTCTTGAAAGATTCTTAAGTACAGAAGCACTTCCTGCAACCGTAATAAGAGAAGGATTGCTCTCTATGGTTTCGCCAAGTGCATATCCGTCCGCAGGGGTTCCGGATGTGTTAAAGCTCAAGGGAACTCTCTTTGTTGTAAGCACTTCCACGCTTACTCGTACGGATGTAACCTTCTGTGTTATTGAGTCGGATACAATCTCATTTCCTTCGGAATCCAAAAGCATAACATCCGCATAGGTTGCGATGTTTGCAGTGGCATCCGTTACATCAACTTCGGCAACGGCCTTGCTGATTCTGTTAACCACGGACTCGGCACCGGTAATGATAATCTGGTTCTGGTCCGGAGTCATGTTTCCGAGAATATATCCTTCAGCCACATCGCCCACAGCACTGACCTTAAGTACAAGCCTTATGGTTTTCTCCTTCTCGATTGAGAGTTTGACTGTGTTGATGCTGCCTTTTATCTTGGTTATCTTGTCAGGAAATCTGCTTACGTTGAAGTCTACAGGAATGGTGTTGGCGGCTGTCAGATTGTTAAAATCTGCTGTCGCTACAACATCCGATGAAGACAGCTGTTCAACCACGGACCTGGGTCCGTATACCGTAATGGTTCTCACCACTCCGGTTCCCTCCTGAACCTCATATACCAATCCCTGATCTGTCAGTACGGAGGGGTTTGAGAAAGTAACCGGGATGTTGCTGAAGCTCTGGCTGCTTACCGGGTCCTCAATGTTGATAACCACAAGCCACAGACCTATTGCCACAAGGAGAGAAAGGATTTTCAGACCGATATTATTTGTCAGCTTCTTTTTCACGTCTGCTCCTTCCCGGCCATACGAAGCGTTTCTTCTCCGTATCCTCTATATTTTTGTGACAGAATGTACGCAATCTGTCGGTTAAGGCCTCTGCGTTAAGGCTTCTCTCAAGGTTGCCCTCCAAAGCCACGCTGACCTTACCTGTCTCCTCTGAGACAATAATTGTAAAGGAATCCGTTACCTCCGAAACACCTACGCCTGCTCTGTGTCTTGTTCCCAGATCCTTACTAAGTTCCTTGTTATCGGAAAGGGGCAGATAGCAGGTTGCGGATGTAACACGGTTTCCGCTTACTACAACAGCACCGTCGTGAAGAGGTGTGTTGTGCTCGAAAATATTGATAAGGAGCTGACTTGATACAACCGCATCAAGGTCAATTCCTGTGCTTTCAAACTCACTTAAGTTCTGTTCGCCTTCGATGACAATCAAAGCGCCCGTCTTGGCTCTTGCCATTTCCATGCAAGCCTTGACGATCTCAGTGATGGTCTTATCGGAGGTAACTCCTCCGTCTCTTCTTACTGAATCAAAAAGGAAAACCGAACTCAAAAGACTCTTACGTCCAAGTTCTTCCAGAGCTTTACGCAGCTCAGGCTGCAATACAACGATTAAAGCTGTGATGGCAAAGCCGAGAACATTGCTGACAATCCACAGGATGGTCTGCATGTTGAAGACAACCGCAAGCAACATAAAGGCAAGAATAACCGCAAGGCCCTTCATAAGAATCCAAGCCCTGGTATTCTTGATCCAAATCATTATGTGGTACACCAAGTAGGAGATAATCAATATCTCTACTATATCCGTAATCTCAAAGGAAAGAGGTAAACGGATGCTACCGATAAATTCTGTTACCTGACCGGCTAATTGTTCCATGTTCTATACTCACATCCTGTGTGTATTTATCGAGGATCGGAATCTGTGTAATCCTCTACCTCGTTCTCCCCGAAGTAGTCGTAATTCTCCTCTTCGGGATAGTAATCCTGTGCTCTCTGTCTTGATGAGCCTCCTCTGCCTGAACTGTGTCTTGTGTTGATTCTCTTAACAGTTCTTGCGGGAGTTGAAACGGTAATCTTGGGAACGGCCTTCACATAGTAGTAGTACTCATCGTCCTCAAACTGAACCTTCTCAGTTCTTGAATAGTCAAGGTTAAACGCGAAGAACTCCACTACCTTGGCAAGCAAAACGGAAACGATGGTTCCCAGAATAACTCCGATGATGGAGATATCAATGTCGGCTGCCAGATCTCCCACCAGAAGTACAACCGCATTTACGATACCGCCTGCAATTGCTGCAATGGTCCAGGCCTTCACGATTGCGAGACGTCTGATGATGTAAACAACGATAACCGTAACAGAGAAGGCAACAATGGTAACCACCATCTCCTTGTTGTTAAGAAGGTTATCGATAACAAGTCTGATTCTTGCCATTATTTCGGCTGCTTCCATTGAGCCTATGCTTGTGGAGCTTTCCTTCACAACGTGAACAATGAAATAGACCACTGTTCCGCAGGCTACTGATGCAATAGATGCGGGTGTAAGCAAAAGTCCTACAGCGATGGGGATGATGTAAGGTATCTTAAGCACAAAGCAGATGGGCAATAAGACAACCACCAAAGCATCCTTGGGGCTGAATGAAAAATACAAAAGAAGCAGGATTAAGAAAACGCATCCCACCACAATGGCAGCTTCCATGGCCAGTGCATACATATGTCCCAGGATGTAGAGAGCTCCAAACACAATCATAAATCCTGTGGGCAGGAAGGAGCACATAAGTGCAACAATGAGAACCAGCGCGAAGTTATTTAGTCTCGACATGAAACCAAGGCTTCCGTTGATCATCATCAGCATGACAAGGGCCATGATGGTCTTAAGTGCGGGTGTTACATACACCTCGTACTTGCTGTAAAAGCGTTTAATGTATTCTTTCAATTCCAATAATGTCGTCATTTCTGAGATTGTACCCTTTCGTTAATCGTAAATCTTTATCTTCCCTCTGAATACATCGACGATAGTTTCTTTAGATTGCCATAGTAAGTCTTCAGATTCTTGCGTGCATTACGATAACGAAATGCATAAACAATGTAGGTTATCAACCCATAAACGACCACTAATACTATGTAGCCTGTGAGCATTTTCTTGCCCAGGGCTAAAAGATCAATCTTATAGACATTTTCGAGTAAAAAATCGAAGTTATAAAGGACATACAAAACCAAGCCGATGACAAAAGAAATCGTTGAAAAAATCAGTGATTTCAAAAGCTGCTTGGACAAATAATCCGCGCGAAAATAATCGCCGATTTTGATGTTTTTCTTTCCTTCTCCGGCTTCGTATGATGCCATTCTCGTCATTAAGATGACGCGTTCTTCATTTACCATGTAACCAGTAAAACCTTTCCTCTATTACAGGAATCTCATCTTGTTCTTACCGTCTTCAACCTTAATCTTAGGCTGTTCGGCGGGCCTCTCAACTCTGCTGGCAGCTCTCATGTCATTCATCATGGTCTTCTTGCACTTGTCGCAAAGTCTTCCGCTGCTTATAGATGCTCCACAGTTCTCGCACTCGAGTGAAATAACGGAACCTTCTCCAAGCTGTAAGCGCTCTTCTCTAAGCCACTGATAAATCTGGCTTGTCTCTACGTCGCATTCCCTCGCAACCTCAGGAACACCCACGCCGGGATTCTCCCTGATATAAGTCTTGACGGTCTGGAACTTAGCTTCCTGAGCTTCAGCACATGCAGGACACATAATGGGACCCATCACATAGTTGAAAATTTTTCCGCACTTCCTACAGTTTCTAACATCCATAGAGCCACCTCCAATAGTTTATACGATACGGGCTTATCACCCGTTACCGGCGGTAATAGTAACAAAATAGACACTTCTAACACCGTACTCCTTCAATAGGCGAGCCACGGTGTCAATTGTAGATCCTGTCGTGTAGATATCATCGACTAATATAATTTTCTTTAATTTTACATCATCTACCGTCAATTTAAAAGAGTTTTTCAAACAATTTTGGCGTTCTGCGGGATTCAAATCCTTTAATCTCGGGGTGTCCGCAACCCTTTTAACTAGGTTCGTCTTCACAGGTATGTGAGCGTGCCTACCTATTGATTTTGCTAGGATTTCGGCCTGATTGTACCCTCTGGTTTTCTTCCTGTTTTTGTGTATGGGAATGGGGATAATTGCGTCCGCATCCCAAAGTCTTAATTCTTTCTTAAGAGCCTTTGCCGTCATCATTCCGAGGCACTCACCGTACTCCGGTTTGTGGGAATATTTGAACTTATACATGGCTCCCGAAAGGGCAGAATACTCAAAGGCCACCCTGCCTTCGTCAAAGTAGCGCTCTTTTCCCTCGCAGTCTGTGCAGTATTCCTTCTCGCCGTCCTTAATGGGTCGTCCGCATTTAAGGCAGTAGTTCCTCGTTATGGGAACCATCTTTTTTTCACATTCGGGATGAATAAGCTTTCCGGGTCTTAAAGGCTCGTTACAGATAGGGCATCTTCTTGGGAAAATCAGATCAATCGCCAGATCCGCAACCATTCCGAGGGTCTCACCAATGAGTTCTATCAAGGTTTCCGTCATGGCATTACCTCCCTTATTCTGTCCTTAAGGGCTGTGTAGCGCTTATTCTCGGTTTCGTTATCAATCATGTTTCTGACAGTTTCGCTGCTTCCAAGGATGGTAACGCAGTTCTTGGCTCTAGTGATGGCTGTATATAAAAGGTTTCTGTTGAAAAGCATTCTGGGACCCGTCAAAAGGGGCAGAATTACAGCGGGATACTCGCTTCCCTGGGACTTATGAATGGTTATGGCATAGGACAGATCCAGTTCGTCCAGGCCGGAGAAGGGATAGGTTACGATTTTACCCTCATCAAATTCCACCTCAAGGCTTGAGGCATACTCATTTATCTCTTTGATGGTTCCGATATCGCCGTTAAACACGCCCATGCCGCTGTCGATGGGGATGTTGTATTTGCTTCTGACTTCCCACTCGATTTTGTAGTTATTCTTTATCTGCATGACCTTGTCACCTTCTCTGAAGAGACGGTCACCGGTTCTGTGTTCCTTCTTGCTCTCGTCAGCAGGATTCAGATACTCCTGGAGAATTCCGTTTAAGGTCTCAACTCCAAGGGCTCCCTTTCGCATGGGGGTAAGAACCTGGATGTCAAAGGGTGTGGCTCCCACATATCCCGGAAGCTTATCCCTGATTAGCTGAATCATATGTTTATAAATGACATTTGTGTCATTTCTTTCCAGGAAGAAAAAGTCCTTGCTCTTGTTGTCCAAGGCTATGGCTTCGCCCCTGTTTATCTTGTGGGCGTTTACAACGATGTCGCTGACCTCGGCCTGTCTGAAAATCTTTTGAAGAATGACCACAGGGAATCTTTCACTCTCTATAAGGTCCCTTAGAATCTGTCCGGGTCCCACGCTGGGAAGCTGATTCACATCCCCCACCATAATCAATCTGGTTCCGGGGGTTATGGCTCTTAGAAGCGCCCTGAAAAGGGGCAGATCCACCATGGACATTTCATCAATTATTATTACGTCGGCCTCCAGAGGATTGTCTTCATTTCTCTCAAATCTTGCAAGATTCCTGTCTCCCTCCTCGGGGGCGCCGTTTAATTCCAGCATTCTGTGGATGGTCTTGGCCTCAAAGCCCGTGGCTTCTGTCATTCTCTTGGCCGCTCTTCCGGTGGGTGCTGCCAGGAAAATATCAAGGCCCTCCTCCATGAAGAGTTTAATTATCGTATTTATGGTTGTGGTTTTGCCGGTTCCGGGACCTCCGGAAAGGATGAATACACCGTTACGTACGCTCTCAAAAACAGCTTCCTCCTGGAGTTCATCAAACTCAAGATTCTCTGATTCCGCCAGCTGCCTTATTTTGGCTCTGACTTTTTCCTCATCCCTCTTAAGCATGGCCTCGCCGGATGAAACGTAGCTGTTGATGTCGCTTAGCATTCTGGCGCAGCTCAGTTCCGCATAATAGTTATTTGCCGAAAAAATCTGATCTTTGTTCTTGACCACAACCTTCTTGTCCATAACCAGGTTGTCAATGACTGGGGTGATGGCTTCTTCGGTCAAATCCAAAAGTTCAGCGCACTGCGAAACCACCATGTCCCTTGGAAGATACACGTGTCCCTCGGTGGTGGCGGTGAAAAGAATATACATGATACCGCTTCTGATTCGAAACTCCGAGTCTGTGTTTATTCCGATTCTCGAAGCTATTTCATCTGCGGTTTTGAATCCGATTCCGTTTATGTCTTCGGCCAGTCTGTAGGGGTTCTCCCTGAGAATCATATACAGACTCATTCCATAGGTATCGTAGATTTTGTATGCCATGGCAGGACTTATGCCATAGCCCGAAAGAAAGAGAATGGCGTCTCTTTGCTCTTTTCTGTTCTCAATCTGATTGCCGATATCCCTTGCTTTGGCAGGGCTGATTCCCTTGATTTCAGAAAGTCGCTCCGGTTCCTCCTCAAGGATTCTTAAGGTATCGTCACCGAATTTCCTTAGGATTCGCGAAGCAAGTGCGGCACCTACGCCCTTGACAGCTCCGCTTCTTAAATACCTTTCCATGCTTTCCCTGTCCGTGGGAAGGATTGTCTCATAGGAGGATACCTTGAACTGTTCGCCGTAGGTCGGATGGGAAATATACTCGCCGTTTAATGAAAGGTTTTCTCCCTCTGCCAGATCCGGGAAAGTTCCCACGCAAACAACTTCATCGCCGGAACTGATGAAGTTCATAACTGTATAGCCGTTGTCGCTGTTGTGAAAAATAATGTGATCTACGTAACCCTTAATTGTTTCCATACACTGCATTTAAATCAAAAAAGGGACTGCCTTAAGGCAGTCCCTGTGTTCTTTTCATCTGGTCGTACATCTGTTGTGCAAGGCCGATGCTGTTGGTCTCCGTCGTCTGTTTGGCAAGCTTCTTGTAAAGCTCGTCCTTGTAGAAATCTACCACTGTGCTTGTTGAGGAGGAGGAGTTGTCTGCCTTTACTACTGTCTTCTCCATCCCTTTAAAAACCTGCTCAATGAAATACGCCTCAAACTCTTTGCAGGCAGCCATAAGTTCTTCGTCAGACTGTGCTGCGCTGTTTGTAAGCTTGCCCTTAAGTTCATTGGTCTTCGCTGTGTTATACTGCGAAGTCAATATGTTTGAATAAGCGGAAATTCCTGAATAATCCATACCTTAACCTCCCAAATTATCTACGAAGGTTGTTAGCCTGCTGCATCATCTCATCGGATGCCTGAATGGCCTTTGAGTTCATCTCATAAGCACGCTGTGTGATAATCATGCTTACCATCTCATCTGCAACCTGTACGTTTGACTGCTCCAGGTAGCCCTGTAAAAGCTTACTTCTCTGAAGGGCTCCGTTAGTTGCCTCATTGAGAGCAGGACCGCTGGCATCGGTTACACCGTAGATTGTGCTGTCTTCCTTGTTGAGACCTGCGGGGTTGTTGAACTGATAAAGACCGATTGCAAATCCCATGGACTGAGGAACATTGTTCTCATCGGGATAGCAAACTGTACCGTCAGCGGTAACCGTTATTCTTGAAGTAACGTACTGATCCCTGGGAAGTGTTATCAAAGCTCCCGTGGTGCTGAGTACCGGAAGTCCTTCCGTGGTGGTAAGGATGAGGGTATTGTTGTTTCCCAATGTCCATGTAAAATCACCGTTTCTGGTGTAATAAGTCTGGGCATCGTTTCCTCTTACCGCAAAGAAGCCTTCACCTTCAATACAGAAAGCGGTATCACTCTCTGTAGCATTGGCTGCACCCTGTTTGAAAATTGAAATCATGGAAGCATTCCTGACACCCAGGCCCACCTGTGCCCCAACAGGTTTGGTATCGCCATTGGCTGATGTGGTTCTGGTCTGAATATTCTGATATAAAAGGGATTTGAATTCATTGACCGTGGTCTTGAAACCTACGGTGTTGACATTGGCAAGGTTATTGGCAATGGTATCCAGATTAACCTGCTGTGCGTTCATGCCGGAAGCGGCACTCCACAAACTTCTTACCATACAGTTATCCTCCTGTTTTCTTAATCCTTAGGGATTAGAGCCTTCCGGTCTGGTTGGCAGCCTGTTCAAGAGTTTCGTCGTAAGCCTGCATAATCTTCTGATTACTCTCATAGGCTCTGGTAATGGAAATCATATTAACCATTTCCGTTACCACCGACACATTGGCGGTCTCCAGATAACCGGAATAAACTTCGGCATCAGCAGCCTTGGTTGTGTAGCCTTCAACGGGAACAAAATATGTCTCGCCGTAGTGCTCCAGATAATCATAATCTTCGAAATCTGTGAGTCTTAACTGAGCTACAGTCACACCATTTTGCATGATGCTTCCGTCCTTGCCCACCGTTGCGTCCGCGAGGGTATCAAGTCTGATACGTCCATTGGTACCCAGCACGTAGTCCCCGTCCTTGGTAACAAGATATCCGTCCTTGGTAAGTGTAAAATCACCGGCGCGAGTATACATTGTGGTTGTTTCTCCCGCCTTATTGGTGAATTCAATCGTAAAGAATCCGTTCCCTCCCAGTGCGAGGTCATAGGTATTATTAGTCGCCTGGAAAGGACCCTGATCATAATATGTATAGGTCTCGCCAATCTTAACACCGGGGGTATTGTACCCGATTCTCTTGGCGAGGTTTCCTACGTCTGTTGTATCCTTAAGTCGGTATGCCAGAATTTCGTCAAAGGACTGGCTGGTAGAGCCTTCTTTCTTGAAACCTACCGTGGTGGAATTGGCCAGGTTGTTGGTCATAATATCCATACGGTGCTGTTCATGGCGCAAGCCTGTATATGCTGTGTACAGTCCTTTTAACATTAAGCTGCCTCCTTAAGGAATCTTAGTCTTCTCTGTAACCTGCCTGGAACTCTACATATTTACCGGTACCGATGGCAACTGCGGTCATGGGATCTTCTGCTGTCATGGTGTTGATACCGGTTCTGTCGTAGATAAGGTCCTCAAGTCCGTTAAGTAAGCTTCCGCCACCTGTAAGTACGATTCCTCTGTCGGCAATATCGGCTGCAAGTTCAGGGGGAGTCTTCTCCAGCACGCTGTGGATTACTTCGATAATCTGCTGGGTGGGCTCTCTCAAAGCCTCTTCTGTCTCTTCTGAGGAAACGCGGACTGTCTTGGGAAGACCTGTAACAAGGTTACGTCCTCTGACATCCATATAATCTACTTCGGCACGTCTGAATGCTGTACCGATCTTAATCTTAATGTCCTCTGCGGTTCTCTCACCAATGAGGAGATTATGCTTCTTACGCATGTAACGAACGATAGCTTCATCGAAGTCATCGCCGGCAACCTTAACGGATGCACTTACAACGGCGCCGCCAAGGGAAATAACTGCAATATCGGATGTACCGCCACCGATATCAACAATCATGTTGCCGCAGGGCTTAGAGATGTCGATACCTGCACCGATAGCTGCTGCAATGGGCTCCTCGATAATGGAAACCTCTCTTGCACCTGCCTGATAGGTAGCATCCTCAACTGCCTTCTTCTCAACTTCTGTGACACCTGAAGGAACGCACACTGCGATTCTGGGCTTACGGAAGGTTCTCTTACCGAGTGCTTTCTGGATGAAGTACTTCATCATCTTCTCGGTTACAGTGTAGTCAGAGATAACACCCTGACGTAAAGGTCTTACTGCGACTATGTTTCCGGGAGTACGTCCAAGCATTAAGCGGGCGTCTTCACCGATTGCTTTAATCTTATCTGTGTCTCTGTCAAAAGCAACAACCGAGGGCTCTTTCAAAACAACGCCCTTACCTCTGATGTAAACGAGGATGCTGGCTGTACCTAAATCGATTCCTATATCTGCGTATTGCATATGATCAATACCCCTTTCTGTGGTAAAAGATTCGTTTGGAAAAAACTCCATAAAAAACTAAACGTGCGTAAACACACACAGTAATTATATCGCATCTTTTGCCATTTTCATAGGGGCAAGATATTAATTTTCTATAAAACTATATCGGCAGAACCCTCAATAAACTTAAGGGTTCTGCCGACTAAAATTTCTTCTATAACATCCTGGCAAGGAACTGTCCCGTGTAGGAATCCTTCACCTTGGCAACTGCCTCCGGGGTACCCTTGGCAATAACGGTTCCACCCTTATCGCCGCCTTCAGGTCCCATATCGATGATGTAGTCTGCGGTCTTAATAACGTCAAGGTTATGTTCGATGACAACAACCGTGTTTCCTGCATCCGTAAGTCTCTGAAGAATGTCCACCAGCTTGTGAACATCCGCAAAGTGAAGTCCCGTTGTGGGCTCATCCAGAACATATATGGTCTTGCCGGTACTCTTCTTGCTGAGTTCCGTTGCAAGCTTGATTCTCTGGGCCTCACCGCCTGATAAAGTGGTGGATGGCTGACCAAGCTTAATATAGCAAAGTCCCACATCGTAGAGGGTCTGGATTTTTCTCTTTATGGTGGGCACATTCTCGAAGAAAGGAAGAGCTTCCTCCACTGTCATGTCCAGTACATCGAAGATGCTTTTACCTTTATATTTTACTTCCAGAGTTTCTCTATTGTATCTCTTTCCGTCACAGACTTCGCAGGGAACGTACACATCGGGAAGGAAGTGCATCTCAATCTTTATGATACCGTCACCGGAACATGCCTCGCATCGTCCGCCCTTAACGTTGAAGCTGAATCTTCCCTTGCTGTAACCCTTGGCCTTGGCATCGGTAGTGGATGCGAAAAGGTCTCTTATCATGTCAAAGACACCTGTGTAGGTTGCAGGGTTGGAACGGGGTGTACGTCCGATAGGTGACTGGTCGATGTTGATTATCTTATCAAGTTGCTCTACACCGGTGATTTCCTTGTGTTTGCCTGGTATGGTTCTTGCTCTGTTTAAAGTCTTGGAAAGGCTCTTCTGGAGGATCTCGTTAATAAGAGAGCTCTTGCCGGAACCTGAAACTCCGGTAACGCAGGTAAATACTCCAAGGGGAATGTCCACGTTTATATTCTTAAGGTTGTTCTGTTCGGCTCCTTTGATTGTTATCTTCCCAGTAGGCTTTCTTCTGATCTTGGGAACAGGTATTGAAAGCTTGCCTGAGAGATACTGACCTGTTATGGATTCGGGAGTGTTGATGATATCATCCACAGTTCCGATGGCAACAACTTCTCCACCTTCGCTTCCTGCTCCGGGACCGATATCCACAATACAGTCCGCTTCTCGCATGGTTTCCTCATCATGCTCAACCACAATAAGTGTGTTGCCCAGGTCTCTCAGTCTCTTAAGAGCCTGGAGAAGTTTTCCGTTATCTCTCTGGTGAAGTCCGATACTGGGCTCATCAAGGATATAGCATACGCCCACAAGTCCTGAACCGATCTGGGTTGCAAGTCTGATTCTCTGAGCCTCACCACCCGATAATGATGCGGTGGATCTTGCCAGGGTGAGATAATCAAGACCAACGTTTATAAGGAATCCGACTCTTGCCTTAATCTCCTTAAGGAGAAGTCTTCCGATGGCTTCCTGGGTCTTTGTAAGTTTCATGTTATTTAAGAATTCATAGAGAGCCTCAATGGAAAATGAGGTTATCTCATAGATGTTCTTCTTACATACGGTAACGGCCAAAGACTCTTTCTTAAGTCTCATGCCCTTACATTCGGTACAGGGAGTAATCTGCATGAATTCCTCATACTCTGCCTTCATGGTGTCGGAGGCAGTCTCTCTGTATCTTCTTTCAGTATTCTTAATAAGGCCTTCAAAGGCGATGGGATATACGCCCTTTCCCCTCTGGCCTTCATAGTAAACATCCACTTCCTTGTGGGTGCCGTGAACGATTACATCCTTCACCTTCTGAGGCAAATCCTTATAGGGAGCGTCAAGGGAGAAATTAAATTCTTTTGCCAAAGCAACAAGAAGGGCATTGGTGAAGCTTCCCTTCTGCTTGGATGACTGCCAGCCCATTACCTGGATGGCGCCCTCATTTATGGAAAGATTCTCATCGGGAATCATAAGCTCAGGGTCAAACTCCATCTTGTATCCCAGACCTGCGCAGACAGGGCAGGCTCCGAAGGGATTGTTGAAGGAGAAGCTTCTGGGCTCTATTTCGCTGATGCTGATTCCGCAGTCGGGGCAGGCGAAATTCTCGGAGAATCTCAAGGTCTCGCCACCTATTACTTCCACGTCAAGAAGTCCTTCCGCTATGGAAAGGATTGTCTCTATGGAATCTGTCATTCTCTTCTCAATGCCGGGTTTAACCACCAGTCGATCGACGATTATGGAAATGGTGTGCTTAATGTTCTTATCTAACTTAATCTCTTCGGAGAGCTCATACATGTTTCCGTCTACGATTACTCTTACGTATCCGGCCTTGGACGCTCTCTCAAAAACCTTGGCGTGCTCACCCTTCTTGCCCTGTACAACGGGAGCAAGAAGCTGAATCTTACTGCCCTCGGGAAGAGTCATAATCTGGTCCACCATCTGGTCTACCGTCTGTCTCTTAATCTCCTTACCGCAGTTGGGGCAGTGAGGTATACCGATTCTGGCGTAGAGAAGTCGGAAATAGTCATAAATCTCCGTCACGGTTCCCACAGTAGATCTGGGGTTCTTGTTGGTGGATTTCTGGTCTATGGAGATGGCGGGAGAAAGTCCCTCGATTCTTTCCACGTCGGGCTTCTCCATCTGTCCCAGGAACTGTCTTGCGTAGGATGAGAGAGACTCCATGTAACGTCTCTGTCCCTCCGCATAGATTGTATCGAAGGCAAGAGAGCTCTTACCGGAACCTGATAATCCGGTAAAAACCACCAGCTCATCTCTTGGAATTTCCAGGTTAATATTCTTTAAATTGTGTTCTGCAGCGCCGGTTATGGAAATGATATTCCGGCGGGGCTGCATCTTAATAGGCTGTTCCATTATTCTGCACTTTCTATTTGTAATTTCTGTCAAGCTGTATCTTCTTGAGTTCCATCATCTTGTCACGGAGTTCTGCCGCAGCCTCAAAGTTAAGGTCTGCTGCCGCTCTCTTCATCTTCTTCTCAACTTCATCAACAAGCTTCTTAAGCTGCGCCTCCGACATGGATTCGGGATCCTTCTCGAAGCGCACCTCCTCCTTGGCAATCTCCTTGGAAATACTTATGAGGTCTCTGACCGCCTTCTTGATGGTGGTGGGAGTTATGCCGTTCTCCTCATTGTATTTCATCTGAATCTCACGACGCCTGTTAGTCTCGTCGATGGCAATCTTCATGGAGTCTGTTATGTTGTCCGCATACATTACAACGTGACCCTCGCTGTTTCTTGCCGCACGTCCGATGGTCTGAATCAGGGAGGTTGCCGAACGAAGGAAGCCCTCCTTATCGGCATCAAGTATTGCCACAAGGGCAATTTCAGGTATATCAAGTCCCTCTCTTAAGAGGTTGATTCCCACAAGTACATCGAAGACGTCCAGACGCATGTCTCTTATTATCTGAGCACGTTCCAAAGTATCAATATCCGAGTGAAGATACTTAACCCTGATACCCACCTCATGGAGGTAATCCGTTAAGTCTTCGGCCATGTGCTTGGTTAAGGTTGTAATAAGAACCTTGTTGCCTGCCTTGGTGGTCTTTCTGATCTCACCGATAAGGTCATCAATCTGTCCTTCGATGGGACGAACATCTATCTCGGGATCAAGAAGACCCGTAGGTCTTATGATCTGCTCGGTCCTAAGAAGCTCATGCTGCTCCTCGTAGGTATTGGGAGTAGCGGAAACAAATAACATCTGATCAATCCTTGACTCAAACTCCTCAAAGCTAAGAGGTCTGTTATCAAGGGCTGAAGGCAACCTGAATCCATAGTCCACCAGTGTGTTCTTTCTTGATCTGTCTCCCGCAAACATTCCGCCTATCTGGGGAATGGTGATATGGGACTCGTCAACGATAATAAGGTAATCATCCTTAAAGTAATCCATAAGAGTATGTGGCGGAGCACCCGGGGCTGAGCCTACCAGGTGTCTGGAATAGTTCTCAATACCTGAGCAGAAGCCGGTTTCTCTAAGCATCTCTATGTCAAAGTTGGTACGCTCCGATATTCTCTGGGCCTCAAGGAGCTTGTCCTCGCCCTTAAAGAATCTTACCCTGTCCTTAAGTTCCTCTTCGATGGCTTCGCAGGCTTTATTCATCTTGTCTGCTGCCACAACATAGTGGCTGGCAGGGAAAATTGCCACGTGGGAAAGCTCTGCGTGAACCTGTCCCGTAAGAGGGTCCACCTCTGTGATTCTGTCTATTTCATCTCCGAAGAATTCCACTCTGATGGCGTAGTCTCCGCCGATGGCAGGATAAATTTCAAGAACGTCTCCCCTTACTCTGAAGGTACTTCTGGCTACATCATTATCATTCCTGGTGTACTGAATTGCAATCAACTCTCGGATGACATCATCTCTGTCCTTCATCGTTCCGGGTCTTAAAGAAATGATTAATTCCTCGTAATCCTCGGGGCTTCCAAGGCCATAGATACAGGACACGGAAGCAACGACAATTACATCTCTTCTCTCTGTAAGGGATGCGGTGGCTGAAAGTCTCAGCTTATCAATCTCCTCGTTGATAGATGAGTCCTTGGCAATATATGTGTCAGTCTGGGGAACATAGGCCTCAGGCTGGTAGTAATCATAGTAAGATACGAAATACTCAACAGCGTTCTCAGGGAAGAACTCTTTCATCTCAGAATACAATTGGCCAGCGAGGGTTTTGTTGTGGCTGATGATCAGAGTCGGCTTGTTCAGGGCTGCTATCACGTTGGCCATGGTGAAGGTCTTGCCGGAACCCGTAACACCAAGTAAAGTCTGGAATTGATTGCCTTCCTTGAATCCATCAACGAGTTCTTTTATGGCCTGCGGCTGATCGCCTGTAGGTTGATATTCAGAGTGTAATTTAAAGTCCATTTCTTACAAAATACCCTCAAAATCCATAATAAAAAGTGTTCTATAAGGCAAAAAATTGTCCGCGAAGGATACACTATTTAACAAAAAATGGTCAAACGGACAATTGCCTCACCCAAATCTGCATTTTAAAACTAAAAAACCTGGATAGGACCAGATGAAATATATGTACCATTTGATACTATTATTTCCCTTATAAACCCTGAAAACAGAAAATGGCACACTATGAGTAGTATACCATTTTTCGGGCTTTTTTTCAATGTATATCGAACATTTGTTTGTATTTTATTTGAAATACTTGTCTATGTCAATCTTCACGCCGGTGCAATCTTCTTTTTTATCATCATCAGGAAGAGATCGAGGAAATCTAGGAATCCATAAAGGCAATCATGGACGAAATACAATCTCCAATAATGACCATCCCGGGTATCAGCTACCGTATGGGAGCGATGATTCTTGCTGAAGTTGGCAACTTCGAACGTTTTGATAACGCAGATAAGATTCTGGCCTATGCAGGCTTATCTCCGTCAACATATCAATCCGGCCAGCTCGATTCCTCACACTCACATGCGGCGAAAAAGCTGATCCGAACCATTCCTCCAAAATAGAATCAAGTGTGATAATAACTATTTACTGCTTTGATCCTGGTTGATTCTCTTAAATGTATGGTATGCTCCACAGGAATAAATGAGCGGTCTTCTGTTCCGGAGAGGAGCCTGAACATGGCTTCTCCTGCATCAATTCCCATTTTTCTGGCATCAATATGAACAGCAGTGATTGCAGGAAGGTGATGGGCAAGGTCATTGCTATCATAACAAGAAGCCAGTGCTATATCCTTTGGGACAGACAATCCGGCTCTTGTCAGCACTTCATGAGTCCAAAGGGAAGTCACATCATCACAACAGATAATACCATCGGCTTTGCGCTGGATGGCGTTTTCAACTGCAATTCTGCAGGATTCAAAATCAACAACATCTCTGAAAATAAGATTGGTGTTTGGCTCGATGGAATAATCTGATATGCCCATAAGGACACCTTCCAATCTCTTGGCATTGACGTTGTAATTCATGCTTCCGCCAATATATGCAATATTCCTGCATCCGCTGTTAACCAGTGATGAAGAAAGTTCACGGCATGCTAGTGCAGTGTTTGTATCAACCATTAACGCATCTTTTACACCAGATCCCACAACTACTACGGGAATATGGTTCTTTTTGAGATAGGAAAAGCTCTTTTCATGGGCTATAGCTCTGGTAAATATGACACCATCTAGCATTCTTTTCTCTACAGCTGGCATTAACGGCCCATATTCATTGGTATTACAAAGTATCAGTAATGTTTCATAACCATGATCTGCCAGTGCGCTGGCTGCACCAAGAAGGCATAAATGAAAAAACTCTGATTCGTAGAGTAGATCTCTTGACAGAACTATAGCAATGTTCCCGCTTCTTGAAGATGAGGTTTTTTTTGCCTGTTGCCTATTCTGAGAAGGAGAGCGGTAATCCACTTCTTCAGCGTATGCAAGGACCTTTTGACGCGTTTTACTTGAGATGCGTCCGGTTCCTGAAAGAGCTCTGGATACGGTGGTTGGTGACATATTTAGTTCTTTTGCTATCTCATTTAATCTGATTTTCTTTCCCATAATAAAAAATTATATGTGTAAAATTAACAATTCTCAATAGAATTTGCGCAAAAATCAAAATTTTGCGCTTATATAGCGCAATTTTGCGCAAACAAAAATAAATTTTGTCTAAATTATCTTAATAATTATTTTATATTTGAGAGTAATGCGAATAGCTGTATTTGTATGCTTTTCCTAAACTATTATTAAAACGATATGTCTTTTTGTGTAAAACGTACAGGGAGAAGGTATGGGAAAAGAAAACAAAAAAACAAAAACACCTTTTATGAAGATCATAAAAAGGCATTGGCTTTTGCTTTTGATGCTCCTGCCAAGCCTTTTATATGTGATAATTTTCAGCTATGTTCCAATGACGGGAATTATTCTAGCATTCAAAAGATATCAATATAATGGGGGAATCTATTTTTCACCTTGGAATGGTCTTAATAATTTCAAAGCTCTCTTGATTTCCGGAAAGCTTGGAATGGTTACAAGAAATACGCTTTTATATAATATAGCATTTATCTTTTTGGGCGTTGTCTTTGAAATGGGAAGCGCAATTCTTCTCAATGAATTGTTTTCAAAGGTCTTTAAAAAAGTAACTCAGTCACTGATGTTTTTACCCTATTTCATCAGCTGGGTTGTAGCCGGAGCCATAATGTATAACATTTTCAACTATGAAAAAGGCGTATTTAACCATGTGGTTACCATGCTTGGCGGAACAGCCTTTGACTTGTACAATACGCCGGCTGCCTGGCCAGTAGTTATCATCTTTTTAAGAATATGGAAACAGACCGGATATGGTTCAGTTGTATATCTTGCTGCTATAACAGGTCTTGATCAGGAGATGTTCGAAGCGGCTTCCATTGACGGTGCAAGTGCATGGCAGAAGATCAGGTACCTGACAATTCCTTCGCTGATGCCTACAATGATGATTCTGGTTCTTCTTGGAATCGGAAATATCTTCAGAGGTGATTTCGGATTGTTCTATCAGACGGTTCGTTCAAGTGCATTATTACAGCCCACCACAGATGTAATTGATACTTACGTTTTCAGACTCCTTATTGACAACGGAGACATTGGAGTCTCAGCTGCAGCAAGTTTGTATCAGTCGGTTCTGTGCTTTGTAACAATCATGATATCTAATGCTTTGGTTAAAAGAGCTAACCCTGATTATGCACTTTATTGATGGAGGAGAAAATGGCTAAAGAAGTAGTTATGAATAGAAAACGCCCAATGAGTAAAGATGAAATCGCAGTCAATGTTGTTGGCGTTGTGCTCATTGGATTATTTGCATTGATTTGTGTTGTACCATTTTATCTGATCATCATTGCATCTTTTACCTCGGAAAGCTCGTTGATAAAGAATGGATATCCGCTTTTGCCTTCGATTACAAACTTTAGTCTCGAGAGTTATCAGCTTAGCTTGAAAAACCCGGTGGCTATTCTTAAGGCCTATGGAACAACCATTGGAGTTACAGTGGTTGGAACGTTTTTGGCGGTTCTGCTTGCTACAATGACGGGTTATGTACTTTCCAGGAAGGATTTCCCTTGGAGAAATAAGTTTGCATTCTTTTATTTCTTCACAACTTTGTTTAATGGTGGTTTGGTTCCCTGGTATCTTCTCTGTGTAAGATATCTGAATTTTAAGAATCATTTTACTGGCCTGATACTTCCGCTAATGTTTTCGGTATGGAACATGATCATAGCAAAGTCCTTTATGTCGGGAGTCCCAATGGAGATTACTGAATCCGCAAAGATTGATGGGGCTAATGATCTTGTTATATTTACAAAACTGATCATCCCGTTATCTAAGCCGCTTATTGCAACACTGTCGCTGTTTTCGGCACTGGCTTACTGGAATGACTGGTATAACTGTATGCTTTACATAACTGATGAGAATATGTTTACTCTCCAGTATTATCTCCAGAGGATTCTTGGAAGCGCAGAGGCTATGAGGATAGTAGCAGAAAAATCAGGAATTGCCCTTCCGTCTATACCGATTGAAAGCATGAAGATGGCTATGACAGTTATTGCTACAGGACCAATCGTGTTACTTTACCCCTTTGTTCAAAGGTACTTCGTAAAGGGGTTAACAATAGGAGCAGTAAAAGGATAAAGGAGGAAATCATGAAAAAGAAAGTATTATCAGTCTTAATGGCGCTTACTATGGCGGTCGGTATAATGGCAGGCTGCGGTAGTGAGGCTACACCAACAACTACTGAGAGCACAGGCAAAGATGCTCAGACAACTGAAGCTGCCGGACAGGCTGCAGGAACAGAAACTGCTGCAGCTACAAGCGATGCACTTGCAGGACTTCCTGATGCGATTGGAGAGGACGTAATTGCTGCAACACCGGAGATGTATTCATCAATAGATCTTAGCAGTCCTTACACAGTTCAGATGTATCTTATTGGTGATACACCAAATGACTGGGACGAGGTCCTGGGTCTTATCAACGATTACCTAAAGCCTTTTAACACAGACATCAATGTGACATTCCTTAGCTGGAGTGACTATGCAACGATGTATTCTCTGGTTCTTCAGGGCGGTGATGCAGATCTTATCTTTACAGCGCCATGGTGTTACATGTACACAGAAGCAGCAAAAGGATCATTCTTCACTCTTGATTCTGACTTTATTGCAAACAACATGCCTCTTACAAATAAGTATCAGGCTGCTGAGAGCTGGGATGAGACAACTCTTTCAGGTAAGACTATAGCTGTTCCTTCCAATACAGCACAGCCTATGGGCAAGATTGTTGCCATCAGACAGGATATCGCTGATAAGTATGACATAAAAGAGCTTTCAAGCTGGGAAGACTACAAGAACTTCTCATTGACCATTGCAGAAAAAGAAACTCCTGAAAGTGGTATATATGCACTTGCAGCAGCCGGTGATAACAATGAACTTTGGGATGTTTACCGAGAGCAATATGATACATTTCTTGCTCTTGATTCTGACTGGTTCGATATGATCTATGAGTATAAGGAAGGACAACTTCCCACAAGAGATGATATCAAGCTCGCTTATGAGTATGAACCATTTAGAGAGTATGCAAAAGATATGAAGGCAATGGCCGATGCAGGCTGCTGGAGCAGATCAGCTCTTACAAATACAGTAACAGACGATGATGCTTTTGGAGCTCTTCAAGGTGCATCAATTGCCTGGAACGCATCAGTATTTACCTACATGAGACAGGCTGAGCAGACAGACGGCGTTACATGCGCAGCTTATGATATTACAAATCCACACCTTGTTGGATGCGAAGCATATTCAAACAATGATATGGCTATTACTGCAAGCTCTCAAAAGCCTGAAAGAGCAGCTATGGTGCTTGATATCATGAAGATGGACACATACGTTAATCATCTTATTCTTCTCGGAGAAGAGGGCAAGCACTATTCAATCAATGATAATAACGAGTATACAAGAATTGATGGTGCAGTTGAGAACTATCCTCCAATGACAGTTTCCGCATCCTGGGCGATCAAGAACGGTGAGCTTTCAGAGGCAGGCGGAGATGAAAGAGAAAAGGCTATTTCAGATAGCTGGGAAGAGAGAGTTATAAGCAATCCTACAATTACCTTTGTATTTGATGATACAAATGTAGTTAATGAGAAGGCTGCAATAAACACAGTACTTAGCTCATATGTACCAATGCTTGAGCTGGGCCTTGTTGATGATGTGGATGCTACACTTGATAAGATGATAGAAGAGTGCTATGCAGCAGGTCTTCAGACTGTTCTTGATGAATTCTATAATCAGTATGATGCTTGGCTTGCTACCAGATAATGGTACTAATTATAAATGATAGGGGAGCAGGAAACTGTTCCCCTTATTTTTTTAGAGTGATGAGGAAGTAAAGATGCTTTTAAAAGACACTATAAAAATCAATGAAGATTGGAAGTTTAATCTGGGTGATTGCAAAGACTATTTATACACCGGTGCAGATTTCGATGACAAGGACTGGGAAAAAGTTAATCTCCCCCATGACTGGGATACTTTTTTTGCCCCGGACAAACGAAACAAAACCGGTGCCGGCGGAGGCTATGCAAAAGCCGGAATTGGTTGGTACAGAAAAAAAATCAGTGTTACAAGGAGAGATTTAAAAAAGAGGCACGAGCTTGTTTTTGAAGGCGTGTACATGGAGAGCGAGATATTTGTCAATGGAATACCGGTCGGTAAAAGAGCTTACGGCTATTCTACATTCGTTGTGGATATTACAGATGCTCTGGCAGAAGGAGAAAATGTTGTTGCTGTAAAAGTAAATAACAACAAGCAGCCTAACAGCCGATGGTACACAGGCTCAGGAATATACAGAGATGTCCTCTATAGAAAAAAAGATGTTGTGAGTCTTGACTACTTTGGTGTTAAGGCTGATACAAGCGGAGTATATAGGGACAATCAAAGTGCAACAATTGATGTGCGGGCGCTTGTAAATAATTATGGCGAAGAAGATACCAATATCCTTGTAAAATGGATTCTTAAGGATAAAAGAGGTAAAGAGATATCCGTCGCAGGAGCAACGCTCTGTGTAAGCTCTTTTGACTCATCTGAAGCCTGCAGTAGGATTTATGTGGATAAGCCTTCTTTGTGGTCAGACCGGACACCTTATCTTTATAAACTAGTGACCCTGATGTATCGGGGAAATACAAAAATTGATGAAAGAGTTGAAAGCTTTGGAATCAGAACTGCAGAGTTTACACCGGATGACGGCTTTTTGCTTAATGGGGTAAGGGTTAAGATAAAAGGTGTTTGCCTGCATCATGACTCGGGCATGTTTGGAGCGGCATTTCATAAGGAAGTATGGAAATACAGGTTAAAGCTATTAAAAGAAATGGGCGTTAATGGGATCAGATGCTCACATAATCCCCCGGCACCTGCTTTGCTTGATCTTTGCGATGAGATGGGCTTTTTAGTCATGGATGAAATCTATGATGAATGGACACTTGGAAAGAATAAGAACGAGAATTATTTTTCTGATCAACCCTCTTATGGTTTTAGTCAGTTCTTTTACCGGGATGCGGAGCGGGAGCTTCGTACGATGCTAAGGCGCGATTATAATCATCCATCAGTAATTCTGTGGAGCATAGGTAACGAAATCCCTGAACAGGCTTATTCGGATGGTGCCAAGATTGTAAAGTTCCTATCAGATATTGTTCACGAAGAGGATAGCTTAAGGCTCGTTACAAGCGCTTGCGACAATATCGAATCTCTTCCTGAGATAGCAACAAGACGGGATTTCCTGGATGGACTGGAAGTAGTTGGCTACAACTATGTGGGAAGATGGCGTGAAAGAGCGGAAACCTTCTATGAAGAGGATAAACTGGCCAATCCGGACAGGATAATGATTGGCACAGAAAATCCGTCGGTTTGTAGCGACAGAGGTGATTACAGTACTGATAATAAATATAACATTAGTTATGTTACTGCTGCACTTACTCATGAAACTCTCTGGCGATTTACTGCCAGCAGGAATTATGTTGCCGGAGACTTTATCTGGACTGGAATTGACTATCTCGGAGAGGCTCACTGGCCAAGACGTGGAGCTAATTTTGGAGCAATAGATACCGCTAATTTCAGAAAGGATACTTTCTATTACTTTAAATCAATTTGGAATAAGGCTGAGGTTACACTTCATCTTTTACCACATTGGAATTTTGAGGGTGATGAAGGACAGTTCAAGCAGGTTCTGTGCTATACAAATTGTGAGAGGGTTAAGCTTTTCATTAATGACAAACTTGTCGGAGAAAAGGCCGGGGCAGCGTGCCCAAGATTTGGAGCTACTAAGAGTTGGGATGAAGAGGCAAGGCGTTTCCATCCTACAACAGGAGATCTTCATCTATCTTGGGATGTTCCCTATGAAAAGGGAACATTAAGAGCTGAAGGGTATATCGGAAATAAACTGGTTAAAACTGCGATTGTTCAAACCACTAAAGATGCTGACAGACTTTGTGCAGAAGTAAAACAGCTTGGAGATTTCTTTTTTGTCGAGGTATCTGCCTGCGATACAGACTATAAAGTAGTTCCGACTTTTAATGGCCTTATCTATGTAAAAACGGATATAAATGCCTATCTTATCGGTATGGATGCCGGAAATATGTCAGATCTTACCTCGTATAAATCAGACAAAAGAGCTATGCTGGGCGGTAAGATATTGGTTGTCGTAAAAAAGAAAGATATGAAGGATATGTCAACGATTAGAATTGAATCGGATGGACTTAAAGGTTTGCAATTAAAACTGTAATCATAAAGCATAAATAGCGAGGGGATTATTCATGAGTAAGCTACTAAACGGAAACGAAATCAGTCTTGGAACTTGTTATTATCCTGAACATTGGGATAAATCGCTCTGGAGAGAAGACCTTGAGCGAATGCAGAAGGTGGGAATCAAGACTATACGTATTGCGGAGTTTGCATGGAGCAAGGTAGAGCCCACAGAAGGCTCTTTTACCTATGAATTCTTTGATGAGTTTCTTGATATTGCAGACGAAATGAACATGCGGGTTATCATGGGAACACCTACAGCAACTCCTCCTGCATGGCTTACATCAAAATATCCCGATGCTCTAAATGCTCGTAAGGATGGCACACTCTTCAGGCATGGAATGCGAAGGCACTACAACTATAATTCTGAGAACTATAAAAGACTATCATCAATTATCGTAGAAAAATTTGCCAAGCACTATGGAAAAAGAAAATGCGTGATTGGCTGGCAGATTGATAATGAGATCAATTGCGAAATTGCTGAATTCTATTCAGAGAGCGATGACATGGCTTTCAATCAGTTCCTTCAGGACAAGTACAAGACTTTGGATGCGCTTAATGATGCCTGGGGAACTGTCTTCTGGAATCAGACCTATACCGAGTGGGAGCAGGTTCATATTCCAAGGACAACTGTTCAGGGAACTGTTAATCCTCACCAGACTCTTGATTACTATAGATTCATTTCTGACAGTGCTTGCAAATGGGTTAGGATGCAGGCGGATATAATCCGCAAATACAAAAAAGAAGAGGACTTTGTAACAACCAATGGTATCTTTGGGCATGTGGATTACCGGAGAATGCGTGATGAAAGCCTTGATTTCATAACCTATGACTCATATCCTAATTTCGCATATATTCTGGATGGTTATGATAAGGATGATTCTTCATTTCGGGACAGAAAATGGAGCAGAAATCTCACAGAAACCAGGGCTATTTCTCCTATCTTTGGAATAATGGAGCAGCAATCAGGAGCCAATGGCTGGAATACCGGAATGGCAGCGCCTACTCCAAGACCGGGTCAGATAACTCTTTGGACAATGCAGTCTATTGCCCATGGCGCCGATTTTATCAGCTATTTCAGATGGAGAACTGCAATCTTTGGAACTGAGATGTACTGGCATGGAATTCTCGATTATTCAGGAAGAGATAACAGACGGCTAAAAGAAATCTCTGATATATATGATAAGCTCGGGAAAATCTCAGAGGTAGCGGGGAGCACATACGTGGCCAAGGTTGCTGTCCTTAAGGATTATGACAATATCTTTGACTCAGAGCTGGACGTATGGCATGAGAATGTGGAGGAAAAGAGCCAAGACGCAATCTTTAAGGCAGCTCAAAGAAGCCATACTCCAATAGATTATGTCTATCTGACGGAGAGTATTACTGAAAAAGATCTTTTAAAATATGAGTTGCTTATATATCCGCATATGACAATGGTAAATGAAAGCTTCCTGCCGATTCTTGAAGAATATGTACAAGACGGTGGCAAGCTGGTTATTGGATGCAGAAGCGGATACAAGGACATGGAGGGGAAGTGCACCATGGATTATCTTCCGGGAAAGCTTAAAAGTCTAACCGGCAATGATATTCCTGAGTATACTGCAATCTCTCCGGATGCCGGTGATGTCTACATCAAATGGGGTAAAGATGAGTTTAAAGCAAGTTCTTTTGCAGATCAGCTCTTTGCATGCACGTCTACAGCCAAAGTGGTTGGCAGTTATGAAGATGATTACTATGAAGGATTTGGAGCTATTACCGAGAATAAACTTGGAAATGGTTATGTTTACTATTATGGCAGCGCATTTAGCGAAGAGGCTGCTTTTGTATTTCTGAAGAACCTTGGGGTAATTGATCCGTTTAACGAGTACTTTGATATTCCGGATGAAATGGAACTTGCGGTAAGAGAAAAAAACGGTGATAAATATGCTTTCGTCCTCAATTATCAGAGAAAGGTTCAGAACATGTGGCTTAAAAAAGAGCTTAAGGAACTATTGTCGGGAAGCATAGAAACAGAAGAAGTCATTATGCAAGGCTACGAGGTAAAGATATTTAAGCTGTAGAGGAAGGCATTGATGATGCAATCAAGGCAGTCAGGAAGAGGAGAAGATTCGGATGATAAGTTATCCCGGAAGATAATCTTCTTTTGGCTTCTATCATAAAAGCACTTTACTATAATAGTGGAAAATCTGGAAAGGACAGAATCAGTGTGATACCTGTCCTTTTCTTTAGTTTTAATAGTATTAAATTGATCGTTTGCTTAAATCATATCAATTAAGCGCCTCCAAAAGCTCTTTTCCCCTCCTCAAAACAGTACCCAAATGAACGACCCTCAGATTTGCGGCTATTCACGGATCCGGGGGTCATACTTTTGGGATAAAGTATATTTCATAAGGTGTTCACTCATCTCATGAAAAAATGTGGTACTGTGAATGAGAGAATGTTTAATTGGGGAGTAATAAGCATATGAGGCTTGGGCTTATACAGCAAAGGCAGAAGATAAACCGGAGTTTAAGTGGGAAGGTGACAGACTCTACTTTACTTATCCGGTTCAGTCAGATAATAGTATTGAGAACAGGACAGTTCCCATTGACTGCGGATATGATACCGGGCATATGGAATTTAACATGGAAAGAAAAGACATGGCTTCGGAGAATCAGAAAGACGTGCTTTCAGGCACTTGGCAGACAGCTTCCATAGGATATGAGATGGATGGGGAATTACAGCCGGAATACTATGAGACATGGAAAGAGGAAGAATTTGGTGACACCTACAGAGGAGGTTCATCTTTGAGCAGGTGCAATTAACTTACAGCAATAGAAATTGATATATATGAAACAGAGGAGATGCTACAAGGCATGAGTGGGGATTTTGAAGACTTTGATGAATTGGATGAATTGTTATCAGAAAAGAAATTGCGAAAGAAGAGAAAACATAGTACAGGTAGTGGCATCATCATCGCATGCTGCGTGATAGTTACCTGCGTTATCATATCCTGCGTATATTTGATCATTAGCAGGACTTTGGGTGGAGAACAGGAGACTGGTGAACAGGCTCTGGAGATTGAGGAAGTAGAGAACATTGTAGTCGAAGATGAGCCTACTGAAGATGAAGACATTACATCCGGTGAGAATCAGGATGTGCAAACGGAAGATATCAGTGCGGAAGGCAAGTCAGAAGAGTCTTTGCAGCAGGAACAGGAAACAGAGGCGTCTGATCCTCTGGCTGCAGATGTAAAAGAGAGTGGCGCTGAGATAGATGTCGCGCAGCTTGTCAGTGCAAGTAACGTGGGCGAGAACGCCTCTGTTACTTACGGAATAGATGTTTCCAGATTTCAGGGAACCATAGACTGGGCACAGGTAGCAGGCACAGGTATTGATTTCGCCATGATAAGGGTCGGTTACAGGGACGCTGTCACCGGCGATATCAAGGCAGATTCCAATGCTAAATACAATATGCAGGAAGCAGAAAAGAATGGCATCAAGATTGGAGCATATTTCTTTTCAACAGCTACAAGTGAGCAGGAAGCAACAGAAGAAGCGGAATGGGTGGCCAATTATATCGCCAAGTACCCGATAACCTATCCTGTGGGATTTAATTGTGAGGGCTTTGAAAACGCGTCTAGCAGACAGTACAGCCTCACCAAAGATGAGAGGTCTTCTATAGCACTGGCTTTTCTGGATAAGATATATAATGCAGGTTATACTCCAATATTTTACGCCTCAAGAGGTGAGCTTTCAGGAGATGCTCAGTGGAACACTTCTCAGATAGAGCAGAAATATAAGATATGGATGGCCTGGTATAATCAGGATACCTCTAAACTCGCTGCCGGTCCGTCTTATGAAGGCCAATGCGCCATGTGGCAGTACTCTAATATGGGAACAGTTGCCGGCATTGGCCAATCAGTGGATGTAGATGTGGCCTACTTTGGATACAGCGGCACAGAAACAGCCAAGGACACAACAGAAAGAGAAACAGTATCAGCCGATGTGGAAGCCTTGATGAACTTCAATGCTGTAGATGAAACAGTCACCGCCAAGAACAGCACAAATTTAAGGGATAAGCCCGGCCAGGGCTCCGACAGCACGGTTAAGGTAACACTGCAGAACGGTCAGACAGCCCAGAGGACCGGAATCAGTGACAGCGGATGGTCCCGAGTTATATATGAAGGCAATACATATTATGCTGTTTCCAGCTATCTTACCACGGATCTGAGCGCCCCTAAGCAAGAGATCACACAACAGCCGGAGGATACTTCAGGTTTCAAGACCAAGTTCATGGACTGTAATGAAACCGTTACCGCTAAAGAAGTTGTTAATCTCAGGAATAAACCCAGTGTGACAGATGAGGATTCTATAGTAATCGCAACGCTGTACGCCGGAGATACTGCGGTAATGACCGGGATCAATGCAGAGTTTGGATGGGCCAGAGTTGAATACAATGGTCAGACTCTTTACTGTGTGAGCAGCTACCTTAAGTCTGTGGAGTAAGATAAAAATGGACGTTGACGATGCCTTGAATTATAATGTTAGCCAGAACTAACATAAGATTCCGATGGGAGGTAACTTAATATGCGGATTGTAAATCTCATTGAGAATACCGAA
>JAEEGH010004826.1_pt1 | contig 34310 bp, 26 predicted proteins | sample 9134181 | NCBI WGS metagenome assembly JAEEGH01 (sample SAMN16246544, study PRJNA631951) | gut metagenome | biome: gut microbiome; feature: rumen; material: DP-attached | host: Bos | place: Iran: Karaj | collected 2018-10
GAGGGCAGCGGTGCTGCGCAGCAGCAGGACGGCGTCTGTCTGACGACTGTTGGACGGCTCCGGAGGAGACGGTCAAAAAGGAGGAGTCAGCCGTCCAGCAACCGAGGCGGAAAGCCCCGCCGCCGGCCCGACGTCAGCGCGCAGACCCGGGAGGCACGGTCATCCCCCGTCAGGAAAGGGGTGTTTGGGGGGTCGGGCGGACGATTGTCAAGAAAAATGCTTATATTAGCATTCCGAATCTAATACCAAGACCACGATGCCTACGATCAAGGGACATATTTCTCAGATTATCGGCCCGGTGGTGGACGTGCACTTCGACCTCAAGAGCCTCCAGGCCGAAAAATCCCTCCCCGCCATCCACGAAGCCCTCAAAGTTCTCCGCCCCAACGGCCGCGAACTCATCATCGAAGTCCAGCAGCACCTCGGTGAAGACACCGTCCGCTGCGTCGCCATGGATTCCACCGACGGCCTCAGGCGCGGTCTGGAGGCCGTCTGCCTCGGTACTCCGATCGCGATGCCCGTCGGAGAACAGATCCGCGGCCGCGTGATGAACGTCACGGGCGAAACCATCGACGGCCTGGGCGAGCTGAGCACGGAAGGCTCCCTCCCCATCCACCGCGAACCCCCGAAATTCGAAGACCTGACCACCTCCCAGGAAGTCCTCTACACCGGCATCAAGGTCATCGACCTGCTGGAGCCCTACCTCAAGGGCGGCAAAATCGGCCTCTTCGGCGGCGCGGGCGTAGGCAAGACCGTGCTGATCAAGGAGCTCATCAACAACATCGCCAAGAAGCACAATGGATTCTCCGTCTTCGCCGGCGTGGGCGAACGGACCCGCGAGGGCAACGACCTGCTGCGCGAAATGATCGAATCCGACGTCATCAAATACGGCGAGGATTTCTCCAAGGCCATGGAAGAAGGCCACTGGGACCTCTCCAAGGTAGACCGCGAAGCCCTGGTGAAATCGCAGGTCGCGATGGTATTCGGCCAGATGAACGAACCCCCGGGAGCCCGTAGCTCCGTGGCCCTGAGCGGCCTGACCCTGGCGGAATCGTTCCGCGACAGCGGCAGCGCCGAAGGCCCCAAGGACATCCTCTTCTTCATCGACAACATCTTCCGTTTCACCCAGGCCGGCTCGGAAGTCTCCGCCCTCCTCGGGCGAATGCCCTCCGCCGTGGGCTACCAGCCCACCCTCGCCACCGAAATGGGCCAGATGCAGGAACGCATCACCTCCACCAAGAACGGCTCCATCACCTCCGTACAGGCGGTCTATGTGCCTGCCGACGACCTGACGGACCCGGCCCCGGCCACGACCTTCTCGCACCTCGACGCCACCACGGTCCTCAGCCGCAAGATCGCCACCCTGGGCATCTACCCCGCCGTGGACCCGCTCGAATCCACCTCCCGCATCCTCGACCCCAACATCATCGGCCAGGAGCACTACGAGACCGCCCAGCGCGTCAAGCAGATCCTCCAGAAATACAACGAACTCCAGGACATCATCGCCATCCTCGGCATGGATGAACTCTCCGACGAGGACAAGGTCACGGTGAACCGCGCCCGCCGCGTACAGCGCTTCCTCTCCCAGCCCTTCGCCGTCGCAGCCGCCTTCACGGGCTGCCCGGGCGTGATGGTGGAGATCGAAGACACCATCCGCGGCTTCAAGACCATCCTCGACGGCGAGGTGGACTACCTCCCCGAGCAGGCCTTCCTGAATGTCGGCACCATCGAGGACGCCATCAAGAAGGGCGAAGCCCTGCTCGCCCAGGCCAAGCAGTAAAGATATGAAAGACAAGACATTGACCATACGCATCCTCACCCCCGAGGGCACCCTCCACGCCGGAACGGCGAGCGCCGTGTTCCTGCCGGGCGTGGTGAGCCCCTTCGAGGTGCTGCCGGGCCACGCGCCCATTATCTCCGCCCTGGAGCGCGGGGAGATCCGCGTGATCTCGGAAGCCGGGGAGCAGCGCTTCCCGGTGTGCGGCGGCGTGGTCAAGGTCAAGGACAACCAGATCACCGCGTGTGTGGAGACGGTATGAAACGCCTGATGCTCATATGCCTTTTCCTGCTCCCGGCGCTCTTTTCCGCCCGGGCGGAAGAAGCCGGTGCGCTGGATATGGGGACCTACCTCTTCGGCCATATCAGCGACGCCTATGAGTGGCATATCACGACCATCAAGGGCAAGGAGATCGCCATCCCGCTGCCGTGCATCGTCATCGAGAACGGCGTCCACGTCTTCACCCAGCACCACGCCGCCGAGCACGGCTATATCCTGAACGAGAACGGCAAACTGGTCAACGCCGCCACGGGGCAGCGTCCGCTGGACATCTCCATCACCAAGAATGTCCTCGGCCTGATCTTCGACAGCATCCTGCTGGTGGTGCTGATCCTGCTCTGTGCCCGCTGGTACAAGCGTCACGACGTCCTGAAGGAGAAGCCGACGGGCCTCGCGGCCCTGCTGGAGCCGCTCATCGTGATGATCGAGCAGGACGTCATCAAGGACGCCGTCGGGCCGGAATACAAGAAGTTCTCGCCCTACCTGCTGACGGCCTTCTTCTTCATCCTGATCAACAACCTGATGGGCATCTTCCCGATCTTCCCGGGCGGCGCCAACATCACGGGCAACATCGCCGTGACCGGCGTGCTGGCTCTCTTTACCTTCCTGATGGTGAACCTTTTCGGCAACAAACACTACTGGAAGGACATCCTCTGGCCGGACGTGCCTCTGTTCCTCAAGGTCATCCCCATCATGCCGCTCATCGAGATCCTGGGCATGTTCACCAAGCCCTTCTCGCTGATGATCCGACTCTTCGCCAATATGCTCGCCGGGCATATCATGCTCTTGAGCGTGATCGCGCTGGTTTTCCTCTCCGCGGCGATGGGTCCCGTGCTGAACGGATCCCTGACGGTCATCGCCGCCTTCTTCGGCGTCTTCCTGGACTGCCTGGAGTTCCTGGTGGCTTTCCTGCAGGCCTATGTATTCACGATGCTCTCGGCCGTGTTCATCGGCCTGGCGCACCAGCATCCCGAGACTGAAACCAATTAATATTTATACAGTTATGATAGGAACCATTCTTCAAGCAGCTGCGCTCGGCAAATTGGCCGGCGCACTCGGAGCCGGTATCGTGGCCATCGCGGCCGCCTTCGGTATCGGTAAACTCGCCCAGTCCACGATGGAGGCCTCTGCCCGCCAGCCGGAGATCTCCGGCGGCCTGCGGACCACCGCCATCATCATCGGCGCCCTCATCGAAGGCGTCTGCCTCTTCGGCGTGCTCGTCTGTCTGCTGGCAGTGACCCAGTCGTAGGCTATGTCGCTGATTACACCGGATTTCGGCCTCCTCTTCTGGATGGTCGTGATCTTCGGGATCGTGTTCTTCCTGCTGGCGAAGTTCGGGTTCCCGGTGATTACGAACGCCGTGCAGAAGCGCTCCGACCATATCGCCGAATCGCTCCAGGCCGCCCAGCAGGCCGAGGAGCGTCTGGCGGAGATGGCCGAAGAGCATGCCCGGATGATCGAGGAGACCCGACTGGAGCAGAGCCGCATCCTCAAGGAGGCGTCCGAGGCGCGCGAGGCCATCATCGCGAAAGCCAAGGAAGAGGCCTCCGCCGAGGCGGCCAAACTGCTCGAGCACGCCAAGGTGGAGATTGCCGCGGAGCGCGAGAGCGCCATCCGCGACATCCGCCGCCAGGTGGCGATGATTTCGGTGGAAGTGGCGGAAAAGATCGTACGCAAGGACCTCGAAGGGGAGGACGGACAATTGTCGATGATCGACCGCATGGTCGAAGAAGCCTCCCGGGCCCAGGTCCCCAACTGAGTGTAGGATGAATACCGGAATCATATCCTCCAGGTATGCCACCGCCCTGCTCCGCTATGTGCAGGAGACGGGCGGCGGGGAGCGTGTGTGCGCCCAGGTGAGGCGCCTGCTCGACCACCCGGAGCAGGATCCCGGCAAGCTCGAGCCCGAGCTGGAGCGCTTCATCCGCCTCTTGGTCAAGAACGGCCGCCTCGAGGACGTGCGCATCATCTTCCGTTCCTTCCTTACCCAGTACTACCGCTCCCTGGGCGTCCTGGTGGCCCGGCTGACCACCGTCGTCGCCTCCGAAGCGCTGGAGCAGAAGCTCCAGGCCATGCTGAGCAAACAGTTCGGCAGCGAGGTCCTGATCGAGAGCAGGGTGGATCCCGCCCTAATCGGCGGCTTCACCCTCGAGGTGGGCGATTACCTGCTCGATGCGAGCGTCCGCCGCCAGATCGAGACCATTCGCCGGCAATTTGTCATCAAAAACAACAGAATCGTATAATGGCGCAAGATACAATCAAAGCGAGCGAGATCTCCGATATCCTGCTGGACCAGCTCCGCGGGATCGACAACTCGCTCCAGTATGAAGAAGTCGGACATGTGCTGACCGTCAGCGACGGCGTGGCACGCATCTACGGCCTCGCAGGGGCCGAAGCCGGCGAACTCATCGAGTTCGGCAGCGGCGTGAAGGGCGTCGTGATGAACCTCGAAGAGGACAACGTGGGAGCGGTCCTCCTCGGCCCCACCGACCAGGTGGGCGAGGGGATGAACGTCCGCCGCCTCGGCCGCATCGCCGGCATCCCGGTGGGCGAGGGCCTCGTCGGGCGCGTGGTCGATCCAATCGGCACCCCGCTGGACGGCCTGGGCCCGGTTCAGGGCGAGACCGTGCGTATGCCCCTGGAGCGCAAGGCGCCGGGAGTCATCTTCCGCGAACCCGTGACCGAACCGCTCCAGACAGGCCTCAAGGCCATCGACGCGATGATTCCGATCGGCCGCGGCCAGCGCGAGCTGATCATCGGCGACCGCCAGACCGGCAAGACCGCCGTCGCGATCGACACCATCATCAACCAGCGCTCCGAATTCCTCGCCGGGAAACCCGTGTATTGTATCTACGTGGCCGTCGGCCAGAAAGGCTCCACCGTGGCCTCCATCGTCCAGACCCTCCGCGCCAAGGGTGCGATGGACTACACGATCGTGGTCGCCGCCACGGCCGCCGACCCTGCCGCCCTGCAGTATTACGCGCCTTTCGCCGGCGCCGCCATCGGCGAATATTTCCGGGACACGGGGCGCCACGCCCTCGTGGTCTATGACGACCTCTCCAAGCAGGCCGTCGCCTACCGCGAAGTGTCCCTGATCCTGCGCCGCCCCTCCGGGCGCGAGGCCTATCCTGGCGATGTCTTCTACCTGCACTCCCGCCTGCTGGAGCGTGCGGCCAAGATCATCCGGCAGCAGGAGGTCGCGGAGCAGATGAACGACCTGCCCGAGTGCCTCAAGGGCAAGGTCAAGGCAGGCGGTTCGCTGACGGCCCTGCCCATCATCGAGACGCAGGCCGGCGACGTGTCGGCCTACATCCCCACCAACGTGATTTCCATCACCGACGGCCAGATCTACCTCGAGTCCTCGCTGTTCAACGCCGGCTTCCGCCCGGCCATCAACGTGGGTATCTCCGTGTCCCGCGTGGGCGGTTCGGCGCAGGTCAAGTCGATGAAGAAGGTCGCGGGCACGCTCAAGATCGACCAAGCCCAGTACAACGAGTTGGAGGCCTTCTCCAAGTTCTCTTCCGACATGGACAAGGTCACGGCGATGACCCTCGACAAGGGCCGCAAGAACAATCAGCTGCTGATCCAGCCCCAGTACAGCCCGATGCCGGTCGGCGAACAGGTCGCCATCCTGTATTGCGGCACGCACGCGCTGATGGCCGATATCCGCATCGATCAGGTGATCGCGTTCCAGGGCCTGTTCCTGGACCGGATGCGCGCCTCGCATCAAGACATTCTGGACGAACTCGCCCGCGGCAATATGCCGGACGGCGCGCCCGCCATCATCGAGCAGGAGGCCGCCGACCTGTGCCGCTTGTTGAACCAGAAAACGCAATAGCATTCCGCCGTGGCATCCCTTCGCGAAGTCAAAGATCGGATCAGTTCGGTCCGCAGTACGCTGAAAATCACTTCGGCGATGAAGCTCGTGGCTTCCGCGAAGCTGCGCAAGGCGCAGAAGGCGATCGAGGGGATGAGGCCGTATGAGCGCACGCTCGCCGAGATCCTTGCCGCCGTGGGGCCTGTACGGCCCGGTGTGCCCGCGGCTCGGCGTCCATCCTCGCTTCCCGCTGACGCGGCAACCGGATCCGTGGGAACGGATCCTGCTGCGGCTGAGCTTTCGCCGTCGGGCAACACCGCGGCCGTTGCTACAGGCCCTACGGCGGTGGTGGCGATCGCGTCGAACAGTTCGCTTTGCGGGGCGTTCAACGCCAACATCGTCCGCAAGGCCCTGGAGGTGATCCGCGCCTGCGAGGGCGAGGTGGAGGTCTATCCCGTGGGCCGCAAGATGACGGAAGCCCTGCGCCGCGCCGGCTACACGGCTCCTGCTGACTACAACGACCTCATCGGCCATCCCGCCTACGAGAAATCCGTGGCCCTGGCGCGCGAGCTCGCCGAGCGCCATCTGGCCGGCAAACTCTCCCGCGTCGTGCTTGTCTACAATCGTTTCGCCTCCGCTTCCACGCAGGTGCCCACGGTCGAGCAATATCTGCCGTTCACGGGGATTCCCGGGCAGGACGGGAAGGAGGAGATCCTTCGACAGGCTCAGGATGACAAATACATCCTCGAGCCGGATGCGCAGACGCTCCTCGCACAATTGCTCCCGCAAGTGACGATGCTGAAGTTCCATGCCGCCCTGCTGGACTCCGCGGCGGCGGAACACGCGGCCCGCACCCTGGCGATGCAGACGGCCACCGACAACGCCGAGGACCTGCTCGGCGAACTGACCCTCGAATACAACAAAGGCCGTCAGCAGAAGATCACATCGGAAATCCTCGATCTGCTCGGCGGAGCGGCCGAGTAGGCTCAGAACGCATACGAGAGCCCCGCGGACAGGGATTTGCCCAACTCCGGCGAAGCGAACAGGACACCGAAGTCCAATTCCACCCCCTCAAACAGCAATCCGATTCCGGCGGAGCCGAAAGCGGGCAGTCCCTTGTCGGCCGGGCCGTAATGATAAGCCGCCCGCAGGATGAGCCAGCTGCGCGGCTCTCCCGGCTGCTCCAGGGGCCGGGCTTCTATACCGAGACCGGCCATCACCCCGCTCCGCGCCAGATAATCCAGCTCGGCGCAGACATCCACCCATAAAGAACGATAGGCGACACCGCCCTTGACAAGCGAGGGCAGGGGCCAGGCCTGTTCGCCATAGCGGATGGATGCGCCCAGGTTCGTGGCGCTCACCCCGGCAGCAAGGGCACCGGAGGCATATTGGATGGCGAGGTCGGCGCAGAAGGCCGTGCCCGAGGTCTGCGCATCCAGTCTGGAAGATACTACGCGCGCCGTGGCGGAGAAAGCCAGACCCGGTACCGCCATCCAGGCACCGCCCAGGGCGAACGCGAGGTCGCGGGGGACAGTGGCCCCCAGGGGCTCACCTGCGGGTCCGCTCAGATTGGCCGCCTGCGCGATACTGCCCTTGGCCGACAGGCCGAAGGCCAGCGCTTCGCTGCGGTACCAGCCACCCAGGTTGAAGCGGTTGTCCGCACCCAATTCCGGCGCCCAGCGTCCGTATGCGGCGCCCATTGCGAAATGGCTCTCGGAAAGGGCGACGGCAGCGAAGTTGCCGTCCACCGCCCAGGCGTCCGCACCCAGGGCCAGGTCCGCTCCGCCAAGACCCATTGTGCGGGGATTGGCGGGATTGTAGAGGAGCGGGAGAGTCTGGGCCCGGCCGGAGAACGGCAGGGCGGCCAGGATGAGGAGCAGGAAGACGGTCTTTCTCATGGTCAATACTTTACGATGTTGAAGACCTGGATGATGTTGCCGTATTCGACCCGGAGGGAATAAGTCCCGGCGTCGAGCCCGCTCACATCCAGCCGGAGCGGCTCGAATGGACCGGCCTGGCCGCTCTGACTGAGCATCCGGGCTCCGCTGCGGCTATAGAGCGAAGCCGTGACGGGGGAAGGGGAGTCGGGCCGGACGTAGAGAATGTCCCGGACGGGATTGGGGAAGACGTCCATGCTCAGATAGGTGTTTCGGGCCAGCAGTTGGAAGGTGGCGGAACAAGACTCCCCGCGGGCATCCAGGGCCATGAGGGTGACTGTCGTCTGTCCATAGCCGGCCGGAATGAGGGAGAGGTTGGACTCCGAGATATTCGTGGAGACGATGCTCTCGTCCGCCACGCTGACGGTATAACGGAGCTGCTCTCCGTCCGGATCCTGGAAATAGTTGTCCAGATACAGGTAGGTCGGCGAGGACGAAGCGGCGTTGATGATCTCGTCGTCGGGGTCATTGATCTTCACGGGAGCGTGGTTTTCCAGGATGGTAAAGGAAACGTCTTTCCGGGCGACATCCCCGGCCCGGATGGTGGCCGTGTAGCGGCCGGGTTCGGCCTGGAGGGCGTCCAGGAACAATTGCGCCCGGACGGTGTTGCACGCGGAAATGACGCCGGGACAGTCGCTCTCGATGCTGACGGGCAGTTTGGCGCGGTCATTTCCGCTGATGCGCCAGGTGATGCTCGCCTGCTCGTGGGAGCGGAAGCGATAGTCTCCGGTATAGTCCGTCTGTATGGTGATTTCAGGATCGTCCGGTCCTACGGGTGTCGGCACATAGTGGAAAGATCCAGCAGCATCCAGCTTACCGCCGCCGCTGGCCCGCCCCTGCTGGTCGATGACACCGGTCCGGGCACCCGAAAGCAGCCGGTCCAGCAGGTCGTCGTTGGTGAAGCCGGGCCCGCCGAAGTGGGAGATGAGCAGCGCCGCCACGCCGGCCACGTTCGGGGTGGCCATCGAAGTCCCGGACATATAGGAATAGGGCCCGTCGGGACGGCTGTTGTCCGGCACGGTGCTCAGAATCCATTCTTCGCGTACGTTCGCGTCGGAACCGCCCGGCGCGAGGATGTCCACCCACGCGCCGTAGTTGGAATAGCGCGCCATCTTGCCGTCCGGTCCGAAGGCGCCCACGGCCACCACGCGCTCATATTCACTGGGGGCATCGTGCTTCCATCCGGTATTGCCGGAGGCGAACAGGACCAGGCCTCCCTTCATCAGGCCGGTCTGGCGGCCGTGGCCGTCGGTGCCGGCGTTGTCGATGAAATAGTCGATGGCGGACTTGGTGACCGAAGGATTCTCGATGAATTGCCTGGCGCCCCGTTCGGCGTCCTGCTCGGAATCGAAGATATAGCCCCAGCTGTTGTTGGCGATCAGGGCACCGTGGTCGGCCGCCCAGACAAGGGCCTGGGCATCATCGCCGCTCTTGGCGTCGGGATCGTCCTCCTCGCCTTCGAAAATGACGCAGGACATGATGCGGACTCCGCCCCGGCCGTCGGCTCCGCCGGCGACGCTGCTGATGCCGGTGCCGTTGTTGTTGACGGCGCCGATGATGCCTGCGACGTGGGTGCCGTGGCTGTCGGCGGGAATGTAGAACGGGTCGCTGTCATCGATGAAATTCCGGCTGCCGCCGGAAGCTTCGGCCGGCAGGACGACCCCGCCCAGATCTTCGTGGGAGAGGTCCGCACCGCCGTCCACCACTGCCACGATTACTTCGCGGCTGCCGGCGGTGAACTGCTTCCAGACGCTCTCTACATTGATATCGATCCCGGCCTGGAAATAACCGTCCCGGGATCCCGGATTGGCCAGATACCACTGCCGGGAGGCGAGGCGGTCGTTGAAATAACTCCGGCGGACCTTCTTGCGCGGGATTTCGACGGCTTCGATACCGTCCATCGCGCCCAGTCCCGCCTGGGCCTTGGTCACGCTCACGCCGGGGTCATAGGTTACGCGGAACCAGCGGTGCAGGCCGGCGGCGCGGTGGCGCTCCTCGAACTCCCCGGCGTCGGGGAAGACGCGTTCGGCGCGCAGGATCCCCAGTTCGGGCGAGGCGTCCCCGAGGCTTGCGGAGAGGAATTCCCCGGCCTTTTGTTCCGAGACCAATACCACGGCCTCTCCGCTCACGAACTGGTCTTCGTCCGGCAGGGCGGGGGATTCCGGCCCGGGCAGCGGCTCGTGGACGGAGCAGCTCCCGAGAATCAGCAACAGAGCGGCGAGAATACGTTTCATCAGGACAAAGATACGGAAAAATCTGAAAAGAGGCCGGTCCCGCGCTGGGCGGCCTCGGCAGGCCTCCCGGCAGCTTCAAGAAGCGGGAGGAGGTGCTGCAGAACCTGCCCCGCATCCGCGAGCGGCTCTCCTCCGGGGAGCATCTGAACGACATTGCAAAGGAGTTTGGGATACACCGGAATACCCTTCTAAACTACTTGAAATCAGTGTTTTAATGGGGCACACGCAGAAATTCAAAAAAATTTCATATTAAAGTTTGATATTTATTCGGCAAAAAATCTTCCAAATCGAAAGGCAATTTCTTGAAAAACTCGCTGAATTATCCGAAAAACGCCATTGAGCCGCACTCCAGGCAATTTTATTATCTGCTTACAAATTTGGATTTGTGAAAAATTGTTGCGAAATTGCACGCCGAATTTATGCCTTACCAGAAAAAGGCCCCTTTTTTTGTTGCCCTGGTACGGCTGTTTTCAGAAACGACATTACAGGTTAGTTTAGTTTATTGTTTAATTAAATCTATGCTTATGAAAAAAGCGAAACTGTTCTTCAGCGCTTTGTTCATTCTGGTCGCGGCGTCTCTGTCCGCACAGAATATCACTGTCGCCGGTAAGATTACCGATTCCGCAACAGGAGAGGGTGCAGCCTTTGCTTCCGTACAGGTGAGAGGTACCACCCTCGGTACCATCGCCGACCTGGACGGCAACTACTCCCTCAGTGCTCCTGCCGACGGGACGCTCGTGTTCAGCTCCGTGGGTTACGTGACCCAGGTCGTGGCCATTAACGGCCGGCGCACCATCAACGTGGCCATCGAACCGGATGCCGAGTCCCTCGAGCAGGTCGTCGTGACCGCCCAGGGCCTCACCCGCAAGGAGAAGGCCATCGGCTACTCCACGGTCAAGATCGAAGGCGAAGACCTGACGATGGCCCGTCAGACCGACCTCGGCCAGTCCCTGGCCGGCAAGGTCTCCGGCGCCCGCTTCTTCTCCTCCTCCGGTGCGACCTTCAGTTCCGGATCCATCGTGCTCCGCGGTACCACCAGCTACAATGACCGGTCCGGTTCCGAGCCGATCTATGTCGTGGACGGTACCATCACCAACAAGAATGCCGTCAACATGGACGACATCGAGAGCATCAACGTCCTCAAGGGCCCTGCCGCCACCGCGCTGTACGGCTCCCAGGGCGGCAACGGTGCCGTGATCATCACCACCCGCCGCGCCGTGGCCGGCGAGTCCCGCATCGACTTCAGCCACACCATCACGATGGAGCGGTTCTACAACCACTTCCACCTCCAGACCCTCTACGGTGGCGGTAACTACGGTATCACCGGCGCCAGGCTCGGTATGCTGCCTGAATTCGCCAACGAGGATACGATGGATCCCACCTTTGCTCTCATGTACGACAACAGTGGTAAATACCATCCTGAAAGGCGCAATGCCGACGGGTCCTACCAGATGGACTACGCCGTGGATGAGAACTGGGGCCCGCGCTACAATCCCAACGTGCTTGTGGCCTCCGCGCTCTACTACGATCCCACCAGCTCCCACTATATGAAGGCTGATCCGTGGGTCCACGGCCTCGACCTGCAAGACCTCTTCCAGACAGGTTGGAACAACACCACCAACATCGCCTTCTCCAAGGGTACCCAGGACCTGCTCACCCGCGTGTCCTTCACCAACAGTTCCCGTACCGGCATCGTCCCGAACTCCAAGGCCGACCGCCGCTACCTCACGGTGAACACCAACTTCAAGCCTACCTCCTGGTTCCGCATCAACCTGGACTACAAGTTCACCTTCCGCAAGAACCAGAACGCTTCCGGCGAGGGTTACTCCTCCGACGGCAACCAGCTCGACGACTTCACGCAGTGGGCCCAGGGCAACGTCAACCTCAAGGACTACAAGGATTGGCAGCGTCCGGACGGCTCCTGGCGTACCTGGAACCCGAAGGATGCCGTGCACGGTGTCCACGAGGCTGCCTTCCACGACAACCCGTATGCCGTCTACGCCACGCGCAACAGTTTCAGCACCTATATCTGGAACGTGATCACGGGCGACATGGAGTTCTCCCTGCCGTACAACATCAAGCTCGGCGCCCGCGTGATGGGCAACATCCGCAACTACACCAGCGAGAGCAAGTACGCCGGCGGTTCGTGCAACTACAACTCCTCCTACAGCCAGAGCAAGGACAACACCCAGGACCTGACCTACCAGGGCCGCATCACCTGGGGTGACTACTTCTTCAATGACCGGCTGCACGTCGACGCCGCCGCCTTCATCGAGCAGAAGGACTACCACTACACCACCCTGTCCGGCAGCACCTCCAAGGGTCTGACCATCGACGGCCTGTACAACCTGAAGAACTCCAACGACTATGTGTCGGCCTCCAACAGCGAGACCAACTACAAGACCCGCAGCGTCTTCGGCAACGCCACCGCCTCCTGGGACGACACCTACTTCCTGGATCTGTCCCTGCGCAACGACTGGGATTCCCGCCTGCCGTCCGCGGCCAACAGCTACCTCTACGGCGGCGCCTCCGTCAGCGTGATGCTCAGCCAGCTGATCAAGGCCGACTGGCTCCGCTACTGGAAACTCCGCGCTTCCGCCGCCCAGGTGGGCTCCACCCTCGGCGCCTATGATACGTCCTATACCTACAGTACGGGCAAGTACAACACGACCATCACGATGTCCTACCCGACCACGCAGCTGAACCCGCAGATCAAGCCGACCATCTCCACCTCCTGGGAGGTCGGTACGGAGTTCCGCCTGTTCAATACCCGCCTGCACGGTGACATCAACTTCTACCGTCGCGACTCCAAGAACCAGATCATCAACGTCAACGTGGCCGCCCAGTCCGGCTTCAGCCGCCGTCAGATCAACGCCGGTCTGGTCCGCAACCAGGGTATCGAGATCGAACTCGGCGGCACGCCCGTCCAGACCCGCGACTTCTCCTGGGATATCAACTTCAACATCGCCAAGAACGTCAACACCCTCGTCAAGCTCTCCGACGACATGCACGAGTACAACGCCGGTACCAGCGGTTTCAATTACAAGTGGGGCCTGACCTACCGGGAAGGTGAGCCTATCGGTACCTTCTACTCCCAGTGCCGCTACATCCGCGACGACCAGGGCCGCCTGGTCCTCTTCCCGACCACCGGCAATGCGAAGAAACAATGGGGCGATTATCGTCCCTGGGCCTCCGGCACCGGCTATGAGAGCCAGGTCAAGAAGGACAAGGATGTCGGTAACTTCCAGCCTGACTTCACGGGCGGTTTCAACACCTCCCTCCGCTACAAGAGCTTCACGCTGTCCGCGGCATTCGATTTCTCCATCGGCGGCGACATCATCTCTTACACCAACCTCTGGGGCGAGGCCGTCGGTATGCTGGACATCACCGCAGCCGTCAACGACAAGGGCGTCAACGTGCGTGAGCCGGTCGCCAAGGGCGGCGGTGTCCGCATAGACGGTGTGGATCCGGACGGCAACCCCCTCACGACCTACAACAACGCCTGGTACTACTTCTACTACAAGCAGCAGTACGACCTTGACTCCTGGGTGTACAAGCGTACCTACCTGAAGATGCGTGAAGTCGCGCTCAACTACTCTGTTCCCCGGAATATCATGAACAAGGTCAAGGGCATCTCCGCCGCCAGCGTGTCGCTCATCGCGACCAACCCCTGGCTGATCTACTCCGGCGTTCCCAACATCGACCCGTCCGAGTCCGGTACCAACTGGCAGGAAGGCGGCCAGGCTGCCTCCACCCGTTCGTTCGGTCTGACGGTCAAACTGACGTTCTAATTTAAAAGGAGGAAACAATTATGAGAACCTATATCAAATCCATCCTTGTCATCGCCGTCCTCTCCCTCTCCCTGGCGGGATGCAAAAAGTTCGGTGACTTCGGCGACATCAACAAGAGTCCCAACAGCGCGAGCGACCCCAATACGGGCATGCTCTTCGCCAGCACCGCCACCGGAGTGCGCGGCCTGATCATGACCTCCAACTCCTACGATCCCTGGATGCAGCTCTGGACCGGCTATATCGCCGAGGCCATGAACAACCAGTTCGGCTCGCTGACCAGTACGGTGACCTTCGGTACCTCCACTTACTACCTCTCCTACATGAACCAGATGAACAAGATCATCGAGCTCAACAATGACGAGGCAACCAAGGACAAGACCTATGTCACCGTTTTCGGCTCGGCGAAAAACCAGATCGCCGTCGCGATGACCCTCAAGGCCTTCTATATGATGACGGTGACCGACATCGTCGGCCCGCTGCCCTACTCCGAGGCTTTCAAGGGCGAGAGCGATGACAACTGGGAGCCCAAGTTCGATACCGTCCAGGACATCTACACCGCCCTGGACAAGGAGCTCAACGATGCCTACGGCATGTTCGACACGGGCGGCAGCCTGAGCAGCACCTACGACATCCTCTTCAAGGGTGACGTGGCCAAGTGGAAGAAGTTCAACGCCGCCGTGCGTATGATGCTGGCCATCAAGCTCTCCGACGTGGACCCGGCCACGGGCAAGTCCCGCTTCGCCAAGGCCTACTCCGACGGTTCGATGACTGCGGCCGCAGACGGTCTCAACTACACCTTCTCCACCCAGTCCTCCGCCTGGTTCTACGGCATCGGCAACAAGGACCTTACTTCCGCCAACAAGCGTTTCGGCGCGAACAAGTTCTTCGTCGAGGCGCTCAAGGAATACAAGGACCCGCGCCTGTTCTCCTACTTCACCCTGGACGGCTACCTCGGCAAGCGCGAGGGAGGTAAGTACGACTTCGATGCCTACAAGGGAATCACCCTCGGTCATCCGAACAACAACGACGTTCTCGCCGATGCGGGCAAGGCCTGCTCCGTCGCCGACCGCTACTGCGAGGCCACGGGCACCTACGGTGTCATCACCGCCGCCCGCATCCTCCTGATCGAGGCCGAGGCCGCCCAGCGCGGCTGGATCAGCGCCGACGCCAAGACCCTCTATGAGGCCGGCATCAAGGCTTCCTTCGACTTCGAGGGCGTGGAAGGCGCCGATGCGTACATCGCCGCCCATCCGCTGCCGACCGACGGCACCGAGGCCATCAAGGAGATCGCGATGCAGCGCTGGTTCGCCGGCTTCCTGACCGACGGTGTCGAGGTCTGGTCCGACTGGCGTCGTCTCAATGTCCCGTCCCTGCCGCTCACGGACTACCAGAAACTCTCCATCGACGGCAAGGCCTACCCGTATCGCCTGGGTTATGGTTCCGAGATGGATTCCAACGCAGAACAGCGCGACGCGGCCGTCAAGGCTACCTTCGGTGGCAACGACACTCCTTGGCAGCGCCTGTGGTGGGATGTCGCCGACAACGACTAGTCTCCATATCCTATTAGCAGAAAGCGGGGTGGCTGCATCAGGCAGCCACCCCGCTTTGCTTTCCCGCCGGCATTACTTCGTGCGGTGCAGGGGAAGCTCTTCCGGCAGTATGATGAAACGGCCGAAGTCGGCCCGCAGGGGCTCCATCTGGATGCGGGGGCCGAAATGGTCGGGGGAGAGGGAACGCTGCTTCGGGGCCGTCGTGGGCTTGTAGCCGCAGAGTTTCAGGGTGGTGGCGAGCATAATCTCCCGAGGATCGCCCAGCTGATAAGGCTCATACGGCAGGTCCTCGACCTCGACATCCGGCTTGAGTCCGTCGGGCATGCAGCGGGTCACGCCGTCCCTGTCGGCGAAACGGGAATGCATCACATAGATGCCCCAGTTCTTGGCATAGGTCTTCGCCTCGGGGATGAAATCACTGCCATATTCCTTGGTCAGCTGCGTGGCGTAATAGTCATATCCATAGAAATCCTCGACGGCATCGAACATCAGGCCGGAACAAAACTTTCCGTGCGTCTGCTCGCCCACCAGTGTGACGCTCATATAGGGGAACAGATCGCAGAGCAGGGCTTCGGAGGCGGAGGCACTGCCGCTGCCGATGATCGCATAGAGTTTATCCAGACCGATGTTGGCGTCTTTCGTGCTGAATTTGACAGTCTCCTTGCCGGATTTGAAAGAGAAATCAGTCTCGAAATAAGTATTGGTGTCTATCCCTTCCGTCTTATAATAATTGGTCCATTCAGCATTGAAGACCTCTGTGGAGAGAACTTTCTTGGGATCGGCCTGCACCACGTCTTCCGGAGCCAGCATCGAGGCCAGGAACTGCTCTGCCAGGGAGAAACCGCCGCCGTTGTAGCGCAGGTCGAGGATCAGTTCCGAAACGCCCGCTTCCTTGAAGGCGGTGCAGGCCGCGATCAGGTCCTTGTAGGAGTCGAGGGTGAAACTGGTATAGACCAGGTAGCCGACCTTTTTGTCGCCGCAGTCGAAGACCTTGGACAGCAGGACGGGATTCTCGTACATCTCCTTGGCGTCGAGGTTGACGGAGTTGATCTTGCCGGTCTTCTCGTCGGCCACGCCGACGGTCAGCTTGTCTCCGGAATACAGATCGCCGTAAACCCGGGCGTAATTGTCCGGTGTCATGGTCGTCCCGTTCACCTGGACGATGGCGTCCCCCCGCTTCAGGCCGGCCGCTTCCGCCGGGCTGTCCGGGTAGGTGTAGGTCACCACGGCGCAGACGGTCGTATGCGACTGGTCATAGTACATCGGGACGCAGTCGAAGCCGTAGGTCTTGCCGTTGCCGGTCACGTCACCGTAGAAACTTTCGAAGTCGTCGATGACCTGGCTCCAGCGGTCGATATCTTCCCCCTGGGCATCCTTGTAACGTATGCTCGCCACCGTGGCGACGGGATCGTCCCCGGTCGTCCAGGCCTTGAGCCCGGCGGCAATCTCTTTGTTCCAAAGATAGTAGAGATCCATCATATTGAAGCAGAAGAAATTGACATAGTGGCGGGTCTTGAGGGTCTTGGAGTTGTCCTCCTGCTGCTGTTGCTGCTGTTGGGCCGTCGTATTATCGCCGGAATTGTCTGCGGGGGGTTGTTTCTCGCAGGCGCCCAGGCAGAACAGTGCGCAGGCAATCGTAAGTATGATCCATTTATTATTCATAAGCGACAAATATAGCGGATTACGCAGACTTATCCAATTTCATGCCGAAGGCCCTCAGACTTCCACCCAGTGGATCCGCACCCCGCTGCGCTCCATCCCGCGCCACCAGGTCATCTGGCGCTTGGCGAACTGGTGGATGGCGGTGGCGAGCGAGTTGCGCATCTGCTCATAGGAGAGGGCGCCCTGCAGGTAGAGGGTGACGTATTTGTATTCCAGCCCGTAGGCAAGGAGCCTTTCGGCGGGTACGCCGCGCGCGAGCAGCCCCCGGATCTCGTCGATCATCCCTTCCTGCAGGCGGGAGTCCAGCCGCGCATCGATGCGTGCGTTGCGGGTGTCACGGTCCACCAGGGTCCCGATGAAAAAGGGCTTCTGCGGGTACCCGTCGCGCCCGGGCGTCTCCTCGCGGGGGGCGCTGAGCGGGGTGCTGCCGGAGAAATCGTAGCCGCGCGTGACGGCATTGATATACAGACCGGTACCGCCGCAGAGTATGGGCACGGCACTGCGGCTGCGGATGTCGGCGTAGGCGCGGAGGAAGTCCTGCTGGTATTGCCAGACATTGTACTGCTCTCCGGGCTCTGCAATATCGATGAGGTGGTAGGGGACGGAGCCGTATTCGGCGAGGTCCTTGCCCGTGCCGATGTCCATCCCGCGATAGACCTGGCGGGAGTCGGCGGAGATGATTTCCGCCCCGGTGACGGCGGGACCGTCCGTCATCCGGGCGGGACAGCCCTCGAACAGGCCCAGGTCCGCGGCGGCGCAGATCTCTTCGGCCAGGGCGACGGCGTATCGGGTCTTGCCGGAGGCCGTGGGTCCGAGCACGACGATCAGGTCCACCTTGCCCGCGGCATAGTCCTGCGCAAGTTGCGCGAGGTCCAGTTGTTCGGCCTCGGGCAGTTCGGCCGGGATGGAGTGCTTGAGTCGGGGCATGGGGCGGGGAAGGGGTTAGTCGCGTTCCATTTCGCGGCGGATATCTTTTTCCTTGATGGTGGCGCGTTTGTCGAACTCCTTCTTTCCCTTGGCCAGGGCGATGTGCAGTTTGGCGAAGCCGTTCGCGGCGATGTAGGCGCGTACCGCGACGATGGTCAGGCCCTTGGTCTTGACGGCCTGGGCGAGGTGCTTGAGTTCGCGGGCGGTGAGCAGGAGTTTGCGGTCGCGCAGGGGTTCGTGGCTGCTCCAGGCGGAAGCCCAGAAATAGGTGGCGATGTTCATCCCGCGGACATAAAGCTCACCGCCGGAAAAATAGCAGTAGGCGTCCTGCAGGGAGGCCTTGCCGGCGCGGATGGATTTGATCTCCGTGCCCACGAGCACGATCCCGGCATCGTATTCTTCCAGGAATTCGTAGTCGAAGCCTGCCCGCTTGTTGGTGATGCGGACCTGCTGGGGTTTCTTCTCCTTGCTCATAATCCGAAGGCCTCCCGGATGCGGTCCACGCTGTCCAGCAGCTCCCAGCTGAAGAACTGCAGGCCGTCCCGGACGAAGGGTTTGCGCCCCATGTGGCCGTAGGCGGCGGCGGGTTCGTAGATCGGGTTCTTGAGTCCGAGTTTGCGGATGATGGCGGCGGGACGCAGGTCGAAAAGTTTGCGCACCTGCCGGGCGATGTCGGCGTCGCTCAGGCCTGTGTGGCCGGTGCCGTAGGTGTCCACGAAGACGCTCACGGGCTCGGCCAGGCCGATGGCGTAGGCCACCTGCACGAGACATTCGTCCGCGACGCCCGCCGCGACGAGATTCTTGGCGATGTAGCGCGCGGCGTAGGCGCCGCTGCGGTCCACTTTCGACGGGTCCTTGCCCGAGAATGCGCCGCCGCCGTGGGCGCCGCGGCCGCCGTAGGTATCCACGATGATTTTACGGCCGGTCAGGCCGGTGTCGCCGGCGGGGCCTCCGATTACGAACTTGCCCGTGGGGTTGACGTGCAGGATGGCGGTGCCGTCGAACAGCTTTGCGGTGCGTTCCGGCAGCGAGGCGACGAGGCGCGGGAGTACGATCCCGCGTACATCTTTCTCAATACGCGCGCGCATACGCTCGTCATCGTCATCGAAGGGGTCGTGCTGGGTGCTGAGGACGATGGTGTGGACGCGCACCGGGGTGCGACGCCCCGTGAACTCGATGGTGAACTGGGCCTTGGCGTCCGGGCGCAGGTAAGGCATCAACTCCGGCTCGTTGTGCCGGATGTCGGCGAGGGTCTGCAGCAGCCGGTGCGAAAGGGACAGGGCGAGGGGCATATACTCCTGCGTGTCGTTGCAGGCGTAACCGAACATCATGCCCTGGTCGCCGGCGCCCTGCTCGTCGGGGACTTCGCGTACGACGCCGCGGTGGATATCCGCGCTCTGCTCGTGGATGGTGGAGATGATCTTGCAGGAAGCGGCGTCGAAGCCGTATTCAGGTTTGGTGTAACCGATGCGCGCGATGACGCGGCGAACCGTGGCGGGGACGTCGACGCGGGCGCTGGAAGTCACCTCGCCGCCCACGACCACGAGTTCCGTGGTGCAGAAAGTTTCACACGCGACGCAGGCATCCGGGTCCTGCCGGAGGTATTCATCCAGGATGGCATCTGAGATCTGGTCGGCGACTTTGTCGGGGTGACCTTCGGAGACGGACTCCGATGTAAATAGATGATTCATTTCTTTTAGCATTTTTGACGAGGTTGCAAGCTGTACAAATCTGTCCTCGTTAGGTTGTAAAGTCCGGCAAAGATACGAATAATTGTTGATAAAAAAACGGAAAAGGGTTTGCCCTTTTCATTTAACTGAATTATCTTTGCGGCGCGTAGAAGAATACTCAATTTTACCATATTATTCAATGATTATGAAACAAACAATCAAGAGCCTGTTGCTGTCTTTTGCGGCAATGCTTTTTGTTGTGTCTGCCTCTGCGCAGGTGACAACATCCGCCCTGAACGGTAGGGTTACCGACAAGAGCGGTGAGCCGATTGCCGGCGCAGCAGTCATCGCAGTCCACACGCCCTCCGGCACGCAGTACTACGCTGTGGCCAATGGCGAGGGCCGTTTCTCGATCAACGGTATGCGTACCGGCGGTCCTTACTCCGTCGAAGTCAGCTGCCTGGGATTCAACAACGTGACCTACACGGACATCACCCTCCAGCTCGCCGAGGCATATTCGCTGAATGCTACGCTGAGCGATGACACCGAGATGCTGACCGAAGCCATCGTCATCTCCACGGCGTCCTCCAAGTTCGCCACCGAGAAGACCGGCGCCGCGACCAACATCACCAGCAGCCAGATTACCGCGCTTCCGACCGTGAGCCGCAGCATTACCGATGTGACCCGCCTCTCTCCGTACGGCGGCAACGGCATGACCTTCGCCGGTGCTGACGGCCGTACCGCCAACTTCACCGTGGACGGTGCCAACTTCAACAACAACTTCGGTCTGTCCGACGGCCTGCCCGGCGGCGGCAACCCGATCTCCATCGACGCCATCGAGGAGATGCAGGTCGTGATCTCCCCGTATGACGTCCGCCAGACCAACTTCATCGGCGGCGGTGTCAACGCGATCACCAAGTCCGGTACCAACACCTTCCGCGGCACGGCGTATGTGTATCACCGCAATGAGAACCTCCATGGCGACACCGTGGATGGTGAGCAGATCCTCGGCGCCCGCGCTATCGACCGCAACACCACCTACGGCTTCACCCTCGGCGGCCCGATCATCAAGAACAAGCTCTTCTTCTTCGTCAACGCCGAATATGCCCTGATCCCGACGATCGCCAACCGCTGGCAGGGATCGACCGACGGCAAGGCCAACGCGGATGCCTACATTTCCCGCACCACGCAGGCCGACCTCAAGCAGGTCTCCGACTACGTGAAGTCCAAGTATGGCTATGACACAGGCTCCTGGACGAACTTCCCGGCCGACGAGAACAACCTCAAGCTCCTGGCCCGCATCGACTGGAACATCACGGACAAGCACAAGCTCGCTTTCCGTTACAACTACACGCTCAACAACCGCTGGAGCTCCCCGAACGCAACTTCGATGGATGGCGGCACCCGTATGGCCGGTGGCCGTATGTCCCAGTACTCGATGTCCTTCGCGAATTCGATGTACTCCATGCAGAACATCGTGAGCACCTTCTCCGTCGATCTCAACAGCCGCCTGAGCGACAACCTGTCCAACCAGTTCCTCGCCACCTATTCCAAGCTGGATGACGTCCGCGGCACCAACTCCGCCGAGTTCCCGTTCATCGACATCCTCGACGGCAACCTGATGGAAGACGGCATCGGTACCAACAACTACATGGCCCTGGGTTATGAGCTCTTCACCTGGAACAACGCCGTGCACAACACCGTGGCCAACGTCAAGGATGACCTGACCTACTATGTGGGCGACCACAAGATCACCGGCGGTCTCAGCTTCGAGTATCAGATGGCCGACAACCAGTATATGCGCAACGGTTCCGGTTACTATCGCTATCAGTCCGTGAACGACTTCCTCCAGGGGGCTGCCCCGGAGGTCGTCTGCCTCACCTACGGCTATGACGGCGAGCAGAAGCCTGCCGCCCGCGTGCAGTTCTACAAGGCCGGCATCTATGGCCAGGATGAGTGGAACATCAGCGAGAAGTTCAAACTGACCTACGGCGTTCGCCTGGACGGTCTGTTCTTCAACAACGGCGACCTGATGACCAACGCCGCCATCTACAAGCTCACCTACAATCCCAAGCTCTACGGCTATGCCGAGCAGCACATCGACACGGGCAAGTGGCCGAACTCCAATGTGACCGTCTCCCCGCGCGTCGGCTTCAACTGGGATGTCCTGGGCGATAAGAGCCTCAAGGTCCGCGGCGGTACCGGCCTCTTCTCCGGCCGTCTCCCGCTCGTGTTCTTCACCAACATGCCGACCAACAGTGGTATGGTGCAGTATCAGGCACAGCTCAGCGGCAAGACCAAGGTCTTCGACGGTAAGACCGGCACGCCCGCCAAGGGCTTTGAGAACTACACCGGTGCTTATACGACCGACAGCAACGGCAACCGCTTCATTGATATGAGCCAGTTCGCCGGCGGCCTCGTGACCGACTCCGGCAAGGCGACGATCGACGCCCTCTACAAGAAGCTCACCGGTATGGGTTATCCGACCACCGTGAAGCCTGAGGACGGCACCGTGCCTTCCGCCGTCAACGCCGTGGATCGCAAGTTCAAGATGCCGCAGGTCTGGAAGACCTCCCTCGCCGTCGACTACTCCTTCCCGACTTCCTTCCCGCTGTCCCTCGAGGTTGAGGGTATCTTCAACAAGACGATCAACGCCGTGTCCATCTCCGACTGGAGCATTCCCAATGTCGGTGGTTTCGCCCGCTTCAACGGCGTGGACAACCGTCCGATCTATCCTGCCGGCTACCGTACCGGTACCAAGGCATTCGTCCTGGAGAATACCAACAAGGGTTACGGCTGGTCCGCCAGCGCCACCCTCAACGCCCGTCCGATCGAGGGCCTGAGCCTGATGGCCTCCTATACGCACACCGTCTCCAAGGAGATCACCGGTATGCCGGGCAGCGCCGCCGAGTCCGCCTTCACCTACGTCCCGACTGTCGAGGGTCCGAACTTCATCACCCTCCACAACTCCCAGTACGTGACCCCGGACCGCTTCGTGGCCTCCCTGACCCACAACGACAAGAGCGGCAACCACTACAGCATCATCTATGAGACCTGGCGTGGCGGCTACAACTACTCCTATATGACGGTCAACGATATGAACGGTGACGGCTACAACTACGACGCCATCTACATCCCGACCGACGAGGAGGTCTCCAGCCGCGCGTTCCGCTTCGTCTCCAATGACGATGCCACCCGCTTCATGAACTATGTCCACAACGACAAGTACCTGAGCAAGCACCAGGGCCAGTATGCCGAGGGCTACAGCGTCTACAACCCGTGGGTGCACCGCGTGGACCTCAGCTACAAGCACGACTTCACCGTGAAGATCGGCAGCAGCGTCAACACCCTGCAGCTCAACCTGGACATCAAGAACCTGCTGAACCTGTTCAATACCTCCTGGGGTGTGAGCAAGTATCTCAACCCGGAGATCGGCAGCGATGCCCGTATCCTCAAGTATGAAGGCGTCGACGCGGACGGTTATGCGACCTTCTCCACGCCGGCCGCCATCAACGGCAACACCCAGACCTGGACCTACAACCACTCGCTCGGCCAGTGCTGGTATGCTTCCATCGGTCTTAAATATTTGTTCAACTAATTCACGGACAGCCATATGAAAGCTAAATATATTTTCGCTTCCCTGGTAGCTGCGCTGGTCGTCCTGGCCGGTTGCGAGAAGGAGGAAACCGTCCACTATCTCGACGAGGTCTCGGTATCTTCTTCCTATGTTGCCATCCCTGTGGATGGCGGTTCCACCCCCATCGGCGTGCTTGCCACCGGCAGTTGGACCATCACCGGGATGCCCGACTGGTTGAGTGTTTCGCCGGCTTCCGGCTCTGCCGGATCCAGCAATGTGACCTTCTCCGCTTCGAAGGCTGTTGACGGCCGCACCGCCGAGGTCCTGCTGACCTGCAACGGCGCCACCCAGCACATCAACGTAATCCAGGGTCTGTCCACGGTCTCCAATGCCACCTGCGCCGAGATCAACGCCGGCCCGGACAGCAAGACCTATCGCGTCACCGGTGTCGTCACCAAAATTGTCAACACGCAGTATGGCAACTGGTACCTCGAAGACAGCACGGGCCAGGTCTACATCTACGGAACGCTCGACGCCAAGGGCCAGACCAAGAACTTCCTGAGCTGGGGCCTCGAGGTCGGTGACGAGATCACCGTCGAAGGTCCGAAGACCACCTACGGCTCTACGGTCGAACTCGTGGACGTGACCGTGCTCAAGATCAACAAGTCCCTCATGAAAGTCACCGAGGTGGATCCCGAGAACGCTGAAATGCCTATCGAGGGCGGCAACTTCACCGCCACCCTTGACAACAAGGGCAACGGCGTGTATGTCGAGATTCCGGCGGACGCCAAGGACTGGCTGTCCATCGCCGCGATTGCCGGCAACGTGGTGACCTTCAACGTCGCTCCCAACGCCGGTGGCGACCGCGCGACCACCATCACCTTCAAGACCACCGACGGCAAGAAGGACTACACCGCCCAGCAGGCCCTCAAGCAGAAGGGCTCCATCGTGGAGATCACCGCCGCTGACTTCAATAAAAAGGAGGATGGCAGCGCTCTGTTCCGCCTCAAGGGTGTGGTCACCGGTATCGTGATGGATAAGAAAGATCCGACCAAATACAACAAGTACGGCAACTTCTACCTCAACGATGATACGGGCAAGGCCTATGTCTATGGCCTGCTCCCCGAGGCCGGTGGTGCCACCGGCACGGATGTTCTGACCAACAAGGGGATCAAGGAGGGCGATGTCCTCACCGTTGTCGGCCCGAAGGGCTCCTACAATGGCAGTCCCCAGATGGTGAATGCCTACTATGTGGAGCACACGCCCGTGACGGCCATCTCCTGCGCGGACTTCAACGCCCTCGAGGATGGTGCTGCCCTGTACAAGATCACTGGTGTGATCACCGAGATCGTGATGGACAAGAGCGATGCGACCAAGTACAACAAGTACGGCAACTTCTATGTCAAGGATGAGACGGGTACGGCCTATGTTTACGGGCTTGTGCCTACCCTCAGCGGTGCTTCCGGACAGGATATTCTCACCAAGATGGGTGTGAAGGCCGGCGATACCATCACCGTGGTCGGTCCGAAGTCTTCCTACAACAATTCTCCTCAGATGAAGAATGCCTTCTATGTGAGCCACGTCTCCGCAGAAGCTGAATAATATTTATCTACGCTTTGAGGGAGCCGGCCCGCGAGGGACCGGCTCCCTCTTTGTTTTTGTTCCAAAAAACCCGTATATTTGAAGATATGAAAATCCTTCGATACCTACTGATCTTCGCAGTGCTGGGCGCCCTTGTGTCCGCCTGCGGCAAGAAGCTTCCCGAGAGCTTGAATATCCTGACCACCGTCGTCAATCTGCCCGCCGAGGGCGGCACCGAGGACGTGTCGATCATGACCAATACAAACTGGTCCGTCTCCTCCGACCAGGGCTGGCTGCACTTCTCTCCTTCCGGCGGCAGTGGGTCGGCCGACTACCAGACCCTCAAGATCACGGTGGACAAGAACGAAGGTGAAGAAACCCGCCAGGCCACGGTGACGGTCTCCGGGGGGAGCCTGAGCAAGCTGATCCAGGTCACCCAGGCCGCATCGCCGCGCTTCACCATCGCCGATTTCAAGGCCAAGAAAGCGGACAAGACCACCTGGTATAAGTTGACGGGAGAGATCATCTCGCTGCCGGAGAGCCATTATGGCAATTTCTACATGGCGGACGAGACGGGATTTGTCTATGTCTATGGTCTTTGTGAGAAGAAGGTCGATGCCAACGACCAGTCCTTTTCCAAACTGGGCTTGAAAGCGGGCGACGTGGTCACGATGATGACCCTGCGCAGCGAATACAACGGCATCATCGAGGCGGGTGGCACGACCCCGGCCTATTTCGTGTCCAAGGAGGCAGGTGAGTACAAAATGGGCAAGAAGGTGGCCTCTACCAAGGTCGGCTGGATGGAAATGCCTGCCACCTCGGCCACCGACGGCCAGGACTTGCTGATTCATCGTTTCCCGGACGGAAAGCGCAGCTACTCCGCCTATTGGAACTATCAGAAATTCGTCTCCACCTGGGTCGCTTATCCGCTCCACAGCGGGAACATCGGCACGGGCGGCCGTTCGATCGACGGCGCTTTCCCGATGGATCCGCTGCTCACGCAGAGCCAGCAGCCGTATCTTCCTTCGGGCTTCAAGACCGGCAATGTCACGGGCCGAAGCTTTGACCGCGGCCACCAGATTCCGTCGGCCGACCGGCAGGACTGGCGCGTGAATGTCGAGTCTTTCTTCAGCACCAACATGACCCCGCAGGATAACGGCCTGAACGGCCAGGCCTGGGCTTCGCTGGAGAACAAGGTCCGCGCCTGGGCCAAGAACAGCACCACCGACACGCTCTATGTCGTGACGGGCTGCACCACGAAAGCGGAACTCGAAGACCAGTATGCCCTGGATGGGGACAGCAAGAAGATCGCCATTCCGACGGGCTACTACAAGGCCCTGCTGCGCCTGTCCAAGGACAAGCAGTACATCGCTGTCGGCTTCTATTATGACAATGTGCCGAACACGGATACGAATGTCAAGAACCAGGCGATGAGCATCGATGCCCTGGAGACCAAGGTCGGCGTGGACTTTTTCATCAATCTTCCGGATGATGTGGAGAAGAGCGTCGAGGCCCAGGATCCAAAAGATAATAAACTCTGGTGGTGGAATAATTAAAACGCTGGAGATGAGATACCTGAACCTGCTGACGGCCGCGCTGCTGACGCTTTCCGCCTGCGCCCCGTTCAAACCTTTCACCTTTGTCCAGATGACCGACCCCCAGATCGGCTTCATGGACCGCTCCGCGGGTTACATCCGCTCCGACACCCTGATGCAGAAGGCCGTCCTGGCGGTGAACGCCCTGGAGCCGGCCCTGGTCTTCGTGACGGGCGACCTGGTCAACGATCCCTACGATGCGGTGCAGGATTCGATCTACCGCGTCCGGATCGCGGAGGTGGAGGCGCCCGTCTACACGCTTCCGGGCAACCACGACATCACCCCTTTCACCCAGGAGAATCTCGCCCATTATCTGGACTGGCGGGGCTACGACCGCTTCTCTTTCAAGAAATATGACTGCGCCTTCATCGGCTTTGATACCAACCGCATCCAGGACGGGGCGGAGGAGGCCGCCGCGGAGCAGCTGACCTGGTTGCGGGCCCAGCTCGCCGCCGCGAAAGGCGCCCGCTACACCTTCGTATTCCTGCACTGTCCCGTGATCCGCGAGAACCTGGACGAGCGGGATGACAATTTCAATTTCTCGCCCGAGAACCGGGAACTGTACCTCTCGCTCTTCAAAGAATACGGTGTCGATGCCGTCTTCGCAGGCCATACGCACCAGGACTATGCCGGCGAGTACGAAGGGATACGGCTCTATACGGCGGGCCCGGTGGGCAATGCCTTGGGCGGCGCCAAGAGCGGCTACCACGTGGTACGGGTCGGCTCCGACGGGTTCGAAGTGGAGTATGTCCCGACCCCGGGCGTGACGGCGGCGCCTCAACGTAATTTCAGACGATAAGATAATGAAAAGATTCCTGTTGGCCCTGAGCGTGCTGGCGCTGCTGTCCGCCTGCTCCATCCGCACGTATGACGATGCCTATGTCATCGGCTTCTACAATGTCGAGAACCTCTTCGACACCGAGCACGACCGGGGCAAGAGCGACCAGGCCTTCCTGCCGGATGGCGAAAACAACTGGACGCCGGACAAATACGAGAGGAAACTCTCCAACATCGCGTCGGTGATCCGCGCGATGGCCGAGGAGAACGGCCGCTGGCACAGCCTGCTCGGTCTCGCCGAGGTTGAGAACGACCGGGTCCTGGAGGACCTGGCCGCCCGCGAGGAGATCGCCGAGGCCGGCTACCGCTTCGTGCATTTCGAGAGTCCGGACGTGCGCGGCATCGACTGCGCCCTGTTCTACCGGCCCGATCAGTTCAAGGTCCTGGAGACCCGCACGCTCCCTTACGATTTCAATACCAAATCGGGCATTGTCTTCGAGAAGACCCCCGAGGAGCAGCGTGCGTTCAAGACCCGCGACGTGCTCTTCGTGCGCGGCGAACTGGATGGCGAGCCCTTCGCCGTCTATGTCTGCCACTGGCCGTCCCGCACGGGCGAGAAGGGGAGCGACCTGCGCTGCCGCGCCGCCGAGATCGTCCGGGATGATATCCTGGCGGTCGAGCAGGCCTGGCCGGGCATCAAGGTCGTGGTGATGGGCGATATGAACGACAATCCCGAGGATGAATGCATGGCCGTCTGGCTCCACGGCCGCGAGACCATCGAAGAGATGGAGGAGGGTGACCTCTTCTCCCCGTTCCTGCGTATGCACAAGGACGGCTTCGGCAGCGAGGAGTACCACGGCGAGTGGAACATCTTCGACTGCATCTTCGTCAATGGCGCGCTGGCCGCCCCGGAGGACGGGAGTCTGCGCATCCGCAAGAGCGACCTCACGCACTACGGCTACATTTTCAATCCGCCCTTCCTCGTCCAGCAGGAAGGCCGCTACGCCGGTACGCCGCTGCGCACCTTCTCCGGCGGGCAGTTCATCAACGGTTACTCCGACCACTATCCCACGTATATCCTGATCAGTAGATAAATGAAACGCAGTATTATCCTTTTCGCAGCTATCATCCTTGCCATGACCGCTTGCAACAAACGCGTGAATCCCTTCCTGACGGAATGGGACACCCCCTACGGCATTCCCCCGTTCGAACAGATTCTCCCGTCCGATTTCGTCCCGGCCGTGCAGGCCGGCATCGAGCAGCAGACCGCCGAGATCGACGCCATCACCGCCAACCCGGACACGCCGACCTTCGAGAATACCATCGTGCCCCTGGAACTCTCCGGGCGCATCCTCTCCAAGGTGGTGGGCGTGTTCTACAACATCACCGAGACCGACCGCACCGATGAACTGGCCGCCGTGGAGGAGGAAGTCATCCCGCTGATGAGCGAGCACGAGAACAACATGTCCTTCAACAAGGCGCTCTACAACCGCGTCGCCGCCGTCTACCACGGCGACCAGAGCGGCCTGACCCGCGAGCAGCAGATGGTGCTCAAAAAGCATTTCGAGGCCTTCGAGCGCGAGGGTATCGGTCTGCCGGAGGAGCAGCAGGCCCGCCTGCGGGAGATCAACGCCGACCTCGCCGCCAAGACGCAGAAGATCGGCAACAACATCCTCGCCGAGTCCAATGACTTCCTGGATAAGTTCGGCTTCAGCGTGGCCGCCTACCCCGACAAGATGACCACCACCGAGGACCGGGAACTCCGCCGCCAGTACAACGAGGCCTATACCTCCCGCGGCCACCGCGGAAATGAGTTCGACAACCGCCAGCTGCTGCTGGAGGTACTCGACCTGCGCGCCGAGAAGGCCCGTATCCTGGGTTATCCCAACGCGGCCTCCTACCTGCTGGCCGACAAGATGGCCCACGATCCCCAGACGGTGGATGAATTCCTCGCCGGCATCATGGAAGCGGCCGTAGCCCGCGCCAAGGCTGAGCGCGCCGATCTCCAGGCCATGATGGACCGTGACGTCAAGGCCGGCAAGCTCCCCGAGGGCTCCACCATCGAGCCTTGGGACTGGTGGTATTATGCCGAGAAGGTCCGCTCGGAGAAATACGACCTCGACGAGCAGCAGACCAAACCGTATTTCCAGGTCGACAGCGTGCGCAACGGCATCTTCACCAACGCGCACATTCTCTACGGGGTGAATTTCGAGGAGCTCAAGGACGTGCCCGTGTACAACCCGGAGGTCCGTACCTACAAGGTCACCACGGAGGACGGCTCGCTGCTGGGCATCTTCACCACCGACTACAAGCCCCGCTCCAGCAAGCGCGGCGGCGCCTGGATGAACAATGTCCGCGAGCAGTATTACGATGAGCAGGGCAACGAAATCCGTCCGATCATCGTCAACGTGTGCAACTTCTCCGACGACTACCTCAGCATCGACGAGGTGGAGACCGCTTTCCACGAGTTCGGCCACGCCCTGCACGGCCTGCTGACCCAGTGCCATTATCCTTCGGTCAGCGGCACGAGCGTCACGCGCGACTTCGTGGAGGTGTTCTCCCAGTTCAACGAGAACTGGGCCTTCCAGCCCTCGCTGCTCGCACGCTACGCCAAGAACGCCGCCGGAGAGCCCATCCCCGCCGAACTGGTGGAGAAGATCCTCAATGCCAAGAAGTTCAACCAGGGCTTCATGACCGCCGAACTCTGCGCCGCCTCGATGCTGGATATGCGCTGGCACGAACTGGAGAGTGTCAAGGGGGTGGATATCGACGCCTTCGAGCAGCAGGTCGCCGAAGAGATCGGCCTGATCCCCGAGATCACCTACCGCTATCGCACCACCTACTTCAACCACATCTTCTCCAGCGGCTATGCCGCCGGTTACTACGGTTACCTATGGGCCGAAGTGCTGGACAAGGATGCGTTCAGCATCTTCGCCGCCTCGCCGGATGGCCCGTACGATCTGGGACTTGCCAGGAAGTTCAAGCAGACTTTCCTGGAGAAGGGCGGCAGCGAAGAGCCGATGACCCTCTACAAGAGTTTCGCCGGCCGGGAGCCCGACTCCCAGGCCATGCTCCGCGCCCGCGGACTGATCGACTGATAGATAATAACAAATACAAGATATGAATAGAAAAGTACTTCTGATGATCCTCGACGGCTGGGGCGAGGGTAGACACGATTATTCCAACGCCATCTGGACACAGGGCACGCCGACGATCGACGGCCTGCGCGAAAAATATCCCTACGGCCACCTGAAGGCCTGCGGCGAGTGGGTCGGTCTGCCGGACGGGCAGATGGGCAACTCCGAGGTTGGACACATGAACCTCGGCGCCGGCCGCATCGTTTACCAGGACCTCGTCAAGATCAACATGGCCGTCCGCGACCATAAATTCCTGGAGAACAAGGAGATCAAGGCGGTCTATGACTATGTCAAGACCTCCGGCAAGAAGCTCCACCTGATGGGCCTGACCTCCCACGGCGGCGTGCACTCCTCCCTGGAGCACGTCTATGAGTTCCTGCGCGTCGCGAAGGAATACGGCCTGGACCAGGTCTATGTCCACGCCTTCATGGACGGCCGCGACACCGACCCGCGCAGCGGCAAGGGCTTCCTCGAGGAGCTGGAGCAGAAAATGGCTGAGAGCACCGGCAAGATCGCTTCCGTGTGCGGCCGCTTCTATGCGATGGACCGCGACAAGCGCTGGGGCCGTGTCAAGGAAGCCTACGACCTGCTGGTCGAGGGCAAGGGTGACGCCTTTACCTCTGCCATCGAGGGCATCCAGGCATCCTACGACGCTGATGTGACCGACGAGTTCGTCAAGCCGATCGTGGTCACCGACGCTGCCGGCGCCCCCCTCGCCAAGATCGAGGAAGGCGACGCCATCATCTTCTACAACTTCCGCAATGACCGCGCGCGTGAACTGACCACCGTCCTCACGCAGAAGGATATGCCGGAGGAGGGGATGCACACCATTCCCCTTTATTACTGCTGCCTCACGCCGTACGATGCCTCCTTCACCGGCGTCCACATCCTCTTCGATAAGGAGCTTGTGAACGATACGCTCGGCGAGACGGTCTCTAAGGCCGGCAAGCGCCAGCTGCGTATCGCCGAGACGGAGAAATACGCCCACGTGACCTTCTTCTTCAACGGCGGCCGCGAGCTGCAGTTCGAGAATGAAGACCGCATCCTGGTCAACTCCCCGAAGGTTCCGACCTACGATCTCCTGCCGCAGATGAGCGCCCCCGAGGTGGCCGAGAAGCTGATCGACAAGATCAATTCCGGGGTCGAGGACCTGATCATCCTGAATTTCGCCAACGGTGATATGGTGGGCCACACCGGCGTCTACAATTCCGTGACCCGCGCCGTCGCCTGCATCGACAAGCTGGTGGGCAAGGTGGTCGAGGCCGCTATTGCGCAAGACTACGTGGTCCTGCTGACCGCCGACCACGGCAACGCCGACTACGAGGTCAACCCGGACGGTTCACCCAACACGGCACACTCCCTCAACACGGTCCAGTTCGTCGTAATCAATGCCGGCCCGGCCGTGAAGGAAGTGAAGGATGGCGCCCTCTGCAATGTGGCGCCTACGATTCTGAAGCTGATGGGGATTCCTCAACCGGCTGCGATGACGGCTGAGCCGCTGATCTGACGATCAGCGCCTCCGGAGCTTAATTACTGGGGGAAGTTTCCCCCAGACCCTCTCGGTCGCTACGCTCCGGATCCCGCGCGGAGACCTTCTTATTTTTAGGCGTGATAGCATTCTTGAGGCCTCGGACCAGTCCGAGGCCTATTTCTGACCAGGAAAGGTAGGGGGAGACCGTCTTCAGGGCGGTGCCCACCAGCTTTCCGGGCTTGAGGCCTTCCCGGAAATCTCCGAGATCCTGCACATACTTCTCCTGGAGCTTCATACGCTCGGTATGGACGACGTGGATGGCGAATTCCAACTCTTCGGCCGTCCGGATCTTACTGTACTTGTTCATCGCTGTCGGAGTTGTAGAAGATGTTGATGAAGAGTTTGATGAAGAGATCCTTGAACAGGGTGTGGCGGAACAGCATCAGCACAAGGATGGCGATGGCGAACACGCCGGCGACAAGGAGCGTCCCCCAGGGAGCGCCGAGCAGGGAGTTGAGCCACTGCAGCAGCGCCAGGGCGAGCAGGCTCAGCACGATCAGGAAGACCGCGATGATCACCACGTAGGCGAGGACCTGGCCGAGGGCGGTGGAGAGCCCGCGGGTGGTCTTGAGCTTGAATTCCTCGAAGCGAACGTCGATGAAGCGGCAGGTTTCTTTTACCAGATCGTCGAAAGTTTTGTTGTCCTCTGCAGCCATACTCAGTCCTCCTTGTCGGAGGAAAGGGCGTCCTCCAATTTGTCCAGACCGTTCAGGACGGCGGCACGTCCGTTCTCAAAAGCCTCGGAGCCTTTCTCCTTGAGGTCTTCGATGACCTCCTCACCTTTCTGTGTGCTGGCGAGAGAAATGAGCACCGCACCGGTGGCGAGACCCGCCAGGAATGCGAAAAAATTGCCGTTAGCCATAACTTTATGATTGGTTTTCAATGAGTTCGTAATCCAGGAGGCGCTGCTCCAGATTGGCGTTCTTGACGCGGATCCGCACCGGATCCCCGAGGCGGAACTGCTTGTGGCGGCGCTTGCCGACCAGGCGGTAGCGCGCCTCGTCGAATTCGTAGAAATCGGAGGTGATGTCGCGCACGGACACCATTCCCTCGATCTTGGTCGGCTCGATCTCCACGTACATTCCCCATTCGGTGAGGCCGGACACATGGCCGTCGTATTCCTGCCCGATCTTGTCCTGCATGAATTCCACAAGTTTGTACTTGGTGGAAGTCCGCTCGGCGTCCGCGGCCACCAGTTCGCGCTCGGAGGCGTAGCGGCATTCCTGCTCGTACTTGTCCTTTTTGGCGCTTTCGCCCCCTTCGAGGTAGCGGGAGAGCAGGCGGTGGACCATCAGGTCGGGGTAGCGGCGGATCGGAGATGTGAAATGCGTGTAGAACTTGAAAGCCAGGCCGTAGTGGCCGATGTTGTCGGTGCTGTAGCAGGCCTTGGCCATCGCCCGCAGGGCGAGGTTCTCCAGGGCGGCGAATTCGGGCTTGCCCTTGGCGGACTCGAGGAGCTGGTTGAGGGTCTTGGCCGTGGCGTGGCCGCCCTGCTGCTCGGTCGGGATGCGGTAGCCGAATCCCTTGGCGAAGGTGTAGAGGTTCTCGAGCTTGATCTCGTTGGGCTCGCCGTGGACGCGGTAGACGAAGGTCTTGGCGTTCTTCTGCGGCACGCCGTTCATCTGGCCGCCCGTGGCCACGAATTCGGCCACCGTGCGGTTGGCCAGGAGCATGAACTCCTCGATCAGCCAGTTGGCTTCCTTGGATATCTTCTGATAGACGCGGATAGGCTTGCCCTTCTCGTCCACCTCGACCTTCATCTCGGGACGGTCGAAGTCGATCGCGCCGTTCTTTCGCTCGTTCTGCTTGAGGATCGTCGCCAGCTTGTGCAGCGTCTGGATGGCCTCGACGAGCTTCGGCTCGGCGTCCGTGGCTTTCTCTTCGATGATCTCCTGCGCCTGGTCGTAGTTGAGGCGGTAGTCGGAGTTGATGACGGCGCGGCCGATCCAGCGGGCGCGGATCTCGGCCTTGGGCGTCATCTCGAAGACCGCCGAGAAGACGAGCTTCTCCTCGTGCGGGCGCAGCGAGCAGAGCTTGTTGCAGAGCTTCTCCGGCAGCATCGGGACCGTGCGGTCCACCAGATAGACGGAGGTGCCGCGGTCGCGCGCTTCCTTGTCCACGAGCGAGCCGGGACGCACGTAATACGACACGTCGGCGATATGCACGCCGACCTCATAATTGCCGTTCGGCAGCGGCTTGAACGACAGCGCGTCGTCGAAGTCCTTGGCGTCGGCCGGGTCGATGGTGAACGTGAACGTGTCGCGGAAATCCTTGCGGCCCTTGCGGTCGGCGTCCGTGATCTCGTCGGAAATCTTGTCGGCGGCGTTCTCCACCTCAGGGGAGAAACGGTAGGGGAGATTGAACTCCGCCAGGATGGCGTGCATCTCGGTGTCGTTGTCTCCCGGCACGCCGAGCACGTCGGTCAGGTGCCCCCAGGGACCCGGCTCGCGCCGCTCCCAGTGGTCCAC
>JAEEGH010004828.1_pt1 | contig 34310 bp, 33 predicted proteins | sample 9134181 | NCBI WGS metagenome assembly JAEEGH01 (sample SAMN16246544, study PRJNA631951) | gut metagenome | biome: gut microbiome; feature: rumen; material: DP-attached | host: Bos | place: Iran: Karaj | collected 2018-10
CCACGGGCATCTCTCCCGTCACCCGTCAACCGTCATCCCTCACCGATGCATGGTACACGCTCGACGGCCGCAAGCTCACTGGCAAGCCCGCCCTGAAGGGCATCTATATCTTTAACGGGAAAAAAGTAGTCGTGGAGAAGTGAGAGAAGAATCTGACAAAATTACATTATTAACATAATTATACACTTCGTTTCATAGCTTAATGTAATAATGTAATTTGTAATTTTGTAACTTTCGCACATAATAAAGCAGGCTGACCATCACGGTCAGCCTGCTTTTATTTTTTTGATAATATTTTGAACTACTATCAACTACTTTTTCGTACCTTTGCGGACGATATGAAACCAATGCAATACCATTATATGAAGCCATTACTTATATTGTTGCTGACCGCCATGACTGCTGCATCGTTGCAAGCGCAGGTGGAGACAGCCCACGACTGGGAGAATCCTGCCGTTCTGGGCATCAACAAACTGCCGTATCACGCCACACTACAGTTGCCCTCGAAATGGAAGGCGTGTAAGGAGATTGTGAGTCTTGACGGCGAGTGGCTGTTCCGTTGGAGCCGTATTCCGGAGGAAAGAGCTGTTGACTTCTACCGCGAGGACTACGACGTGAGCAGTTGGGGGAAGATAAAGGTGCCAGGCAACTGGCAGACGCAGGGCTACGGCACACCTATCTATACCAATATCGACTACCCCTTCCAGCGCAACCGTCCCAGCGTCACCAGTGAGCCGCCTCGCGACTGGACGGCCTACGAGAACCGAAACCCCGTGGGGCAGTACGTCACCTTCTTCGATGTCAGCCGGGAGATGCTATCGAAGAATCTGATTCTCCACTTCGGCGGCGTACACTCAGCCATGTACCTCTGGGTGAACGGACAGAAGGTGGGCTACAGCCAGAACTCCATGTCTCCCGCAGAGTTTGACGTGACCAGTTATCTGCGTGAGGGCAGGAACAAACTCGCCGTTGAGGTCTATCGCTGGTCGGACGGCAGCTACCTGGAAGACCAGGACATGTGGCGCCTTTCCGGCATCTTCCGTGAGGTGCAACTATGGGTGCGTCCGCTGGTGCATATAGCCGACTATCATGTGACGGCCGTTCCTGTCAATGACTTCTTGAAAGCTGAGGTTAAGGCAACCGTCAGTATCTGTAATACGGGAAAGAAATCAGCTAAGAATCTTCAGGCAGCACTGCTACTTAATAGTCAGGAGGTGCAAGGCGGACTGAAGCTGTTGGCTGTTGGCGATACGACAACGATTGAACTGACTACCGCCATCGATAAACCGTTGCTCTGGTCAGCCGAGACTCCCAACCTCTATCCTTTCAGTGTGGAGCTTCGTGATGCTAACGGCACGGTCGTTGAACACTTCGACTACCACCTGGGTGTAAAGAAGGTGGAGGTCGTCGGCGAGGTGTTTAAGATTAACGGACGGAACGTGAAGCTGCGCGGCGTGAACCGTCACGACCATCACCCTGTTACAGGCCGCTGGGTGGACGATGCCACCTACGAGCAGGATATCCGCCTGATGAAACAGGCCAATATCAACTTCTTGCGTACCAGCCATTACCCCGACCGCGAATATCTGTATGAACTCTGCGACCGCTGGGGCATCTACGTGATGGACGAGGCTAACCAGGAGAGTCACGGCTATGGCTATGCCAACGAGGAAATGGGGCACGACGAGGCTTGGCGCGATGCGCATGTTGACCGGGCAGAGTCGCTGGTGAAGCGCGACTTCAATCATCCTTGTGTCATCCTCTGGAGTCTTGGCAACGAGGGTGGCGTAGGTCCCAATATCCAAGCCATGTATGACAAGGTGTGTGAGCTCGACTCCACCCGTCTGCCCTTCTACGACTGCCATCCCCGTTACTCCGCGCTGCACGACTTCGGCTACCCGGCACCTGACGAACTGCGCAGTGAGGCCATCAAAGAAACCGGGAAACCAATGATAGCCCGTGAGTATGCCCACGCCATGGGTAACTCCGTGGGTAACCTGCAGGAGTACTGGGATGTGATCTATGCCGATAGTAGTATTGTGGGTGCAGCCATCTGGGACTGGGTGGACCAAGGACTCTTGAAGAAAGACGGCGATACGGCTTTCTGGGCCTATGGAGGCGACTATGGCGACAAGCCCAACCTCGGTGCCTTCTGCATCAATGGACTGTTGGCTCCCGACCGCACACCTCATCCGCACTATTATGAGGTGCAGTATGTGTATCAGCCTCTGCAGTTCGTGCAGGAGGGCGACAGCATCCGCGTCATTAATAGAGACTACTTCACCAGTATCGACCACTATGAATACTATTGTGAGGTCTATCATAACGGAGAACTGGTCACAGGCGAACTGGCGAGAATGAATGGCGACAAATTCGGGATACCCTATCCATATTACCCCTATAACGAACCAGAACTGCTCCTGAACGTCTATGCCCGTCTGCGTCAGGCCACACCCTGGGCAGAAGAAGAATTTGTGGTTGCCCGCGAACAGTTCATCCTCAAACCGGAAGAGTTCTGGTTTGGCGTTAGCGAAGGGAATGCTAAGCCACAGAAATCGGCAGGGAACATGGTCTTTCCTACCCAGAACGGCTCCGTCACCATCGGCCCTTCCGGGGCGCTTACCTCATGGATCGTCGATGGCAAACAGCTGCTGCAGGCTCCTTTGGAACCCTACTTCTGGAAACCCGAGAACGACAATCAGCACGCCGCTCATTTCGCAGAACGTACAGCCGCCTGGCGCGATGCAGCAAGTGGCCGGACGACGAAATCCTTCCGTATCGATGGAAACCGGATTATTGCCGACCTGACGCTGCCAGTGGGGGCTGACCTGACGCTGACATATACAGTAAAGACCGACGGACGTATCATGGTGGATATGGACTACCGTCCTACAACCACCGATATTCCTCTGATTCCGAAGTTCGGCATGCGGATGCGTCTGCCTGCCGACATGACGCACGTCGCCTATTATGGTCGTGGACCATGGGAGAACTATCCCGACCGTAAGCGCTCAGCGTTTATCGGACGCTATGAAATGCCGCTGTCGGATTTTCAGACAGACTATGTGAGACCACAGGATAATGGCAACCGCTGTGACGTCCGTTGGTTCGAAATCGGTTCTGAGAAACAGACAATACACATTGACGGTAAGCAGCCACTCTGCATCCGTGCCTGGGACTATGGAGAAGAAAATCTGGAGGGAGCTCGTCACCCGCAAGACATTACCCGAGGACGTTTTGTCAATCTGAACATTGATCTGAACATCCATGGGGTAGGGGGTATTGATACTTGGGGGCGCCGAACACTACCACAATACACCATTCCTGGCGACCAGCCTCATCACCTCAGTTTTGTAATGTATGCAAGTTCCGCAAGCTCCCCTTAACTCCTCAACTTGCAAAAGTTGAATTACATTATTAACATAATTATACACTTCGTTTCATAGCTTAATGTAATAACTTAATGTAATAATGTAATTTGTAATTTTGTAACTTTCGCACATACAAAAGCAGGCTGACCATCACGGTCAGCCTGCTTTATTTTTGAAAATATCAAATATCAAATAACAAATTTCATTTTGCTATGAAACGAAGTGTATAATTATGTTAATAATGTAATCTATGCCAGCCGTGAGAGCATTTCCAGCAGCACCTGCCAGATGTCGTCGATGGTCGAGAGTTCCACGCGTTCGCTGGTGGAGTGGGGCTCCACAATGCGCGGGCCGATGCTGGCCATCTCGATGCCTGGGAACTTCTGGACAAAGAATCCTGCCTCCAGCACGAAGTGCATGGCCACCATACGGGGCCGACAACCCAGGACATCCTGGAACGTGTCGGAGGTCAGCTGCAGGAACTCCGACTGCTGGTTCTCCTGCCAGGCAGGTGCCGACATCACCAGTTCGGAGGTGGCTCCCTCGGACTTGAACACGTCGGCTATCTCCTTGCTCAGCTTCTCCATGTCGGCATCGATGAAGCTGCGCGTATGGGTAGAGACGAGGATGTGGTCACGCTCCGTCATGATGCGTCCCACGTTGTTGGAGGTCTCTACCGTGTCCTTCATCACCTCACTCATCTTCACCACGCCCTGCGGTATCTGTTCCAGGCACGACAGCAGCGCCTCGAAAGCAGCACCGCTGACGACGCTGTCCAGCGGTTCACACTTTGTGATGGTACAGCTGATGTCAGGGTCGCTGGCACCGTACTCCTCACGCAGCCATTCGTTCATGGTTGCCTCCTGGCTCTTCATGAACTCTGCTGCCTGTCCTGACGGCACACAAACCACCACCTCGCCCTTCGAGGCAATCGAGGCATTCGCCTCGCCGATGCTGATGCTTGCCACCTGGAAGTCGTACTCGTTATAGACCGTTGTGAGCAGCGCCCAGAAGGGAATGACAGCGCTGCAGCGGCCCTTGTTGATATCTACACCCGAGTGACCGCCCAGTCCGCCGCTGATGCTGATGCGATACCAGCGGTGCTTGCCCGTGGGGACACTTTCGCGCTTCATCGGTATGCGGTGCAGCTGCAGACAGGCGCCTGCCGCTCCTGTGGTGATGGTGTCGTAGTCCTCTGAATCCAGGTTGATGACCTTACGTCCTCGGATGAAGTCTGCTGCGAGGTTGGCAGCTCCCGTCATGCCGTCCTCCTCGTTGGTGGTGGTGATAACCTCCAGGGGGCCGTGTGTGATGCTGTCGTCCTCCAGCACGGCCAATGCCATCGACAGTCCGATGCCGTTGTCAGCGCCTAACGACGTGCCGCGTGCCTTCATCCATCCGTCCTCCACATAGGCGTCGATAGGGTCGGAGAGGGGAGCCTTCATGCCCACGCACACCATGTCCATGTGGTTGAGCAGTACGACGGGTTCTGCCCCTTCGTGTCCTGGTGTCGCTGGCTTGCGGATGACCACGCAGTTCTGCTGGTCGCGGTCGTAACTGAGGTTCAGCCTTTCGGCAAACTGACAAAGGTAGTCGGCCACGTGCTCCTCATGATGCGAGGGGCGTGGTATCTGGTTCAGCTCCTTGAAAATGCTGAACACACGCTGGGTATTTGGTCTTTTGTTCATGATTTTACAGGTTTTGTGTGCAAAGTTACGAAAAAGTTTAGAGTTTAGAGTTAAGAGTTTGGAGTTTTTTGTATCTTTGTCGCCAAAAAGAGAATAATATGGCTTACGGAAGCTGGATAGGAGGATTCATCGGTTACATGTTCGGCGGCTCGCTTGGGGCGCTGGCAGGCATCATTTTAGGCGGTCTGGTCGATTTGGTGACGGGAGGTTCTGGCAGAACAGCCCGTATCGGCAACGGCTGGGACGATGACGAGAACGCCAATGGGAATTTCAGTCAGCGGCCACCCGTCAACGAGCGTGGCTCGTTCCTCTTCTCGCTGCTGGTGCTGACGGCTTACATCATCAAGGCAGACGGACGGGTGATGCACTCGGAGATGGAGATGGTGCGCCAGATGCTGCGTCAGAACTTCGGCAACCAGGCCGTCCGCGAGGGTGAGCAGATACTGTTGCGCCTCTTTGACGAACAGAAACGGCAGGGTGCCAACGGCTTCAAGCAGACCGTGCGCCAATGCTGCGGCGAGATGGCGATGGGCATGAACTACGGCCAGCGCCTGCAACTGCTGAACTTCCTCGTCATGGTGGCGAAGGCTGACGGCAGCGTGCTCCAGTCGGAGATTCAGGCGCTGCGCGACGTGGCAGGTTGGATGCGTCTGCAACCTACGGAGGTCGATTCCATGCTCAACCTGGGTGGCGACACCCTCGAGGAGGCCTACAAGGTGCTGGGTGTCAGTCCTGATGCCTCTGATGCCGAAGTGAAGAAGGCTTACCGGCGCCTGGCACTGGAGCACCATCCTGACAAGGTGGCTGCCCTGGGCGAGGACATCCGCAAGGCTGCCGAAAAGAAATTCCAGGAAATCAATGCCGCCAAGGACAAGATTTGGAAAGCACGTGGACTCTAAAGTGAAGAGTGAAGAATAAAAGTGAAGAATGACCAAGAATATGACAACAGGAATTAGAAAAGACAGATGGATGGTGATAGCTTTATCACTGTTCCTTTATCATTTGTCGTTGGGCAGCGCAGTAGCGCAGATGACTCCCGACAAGCGTTATGCACCGGCATACGAGTATGAGACGTATCAGGACCTGCCGATGGTGAAGGCTGCCAAAGGGTGGGCTGCTCGCCCCATCAAGGTGAAGGGTGGGGGAAAGACCCCTGACATCGTGACGCTGACCAAAGCCTTCAACCAGGTGTGGAATGTGGGCGTGGTGAGTGGCGTGCTGAAACAGGCTGCCGACCCGAAGTTCACGCATGCCTCAGACCCTGAGTACGACTCCGAGACTATCGTTGACCGCAAGAACGGCTACCTCTGCGAGGACTCCGGCGGCACGGACAGCGACTATATGGAGGCCTGCGTGTGGCGGCGTGACAACGGCCACCGCCTGTTTGCCATCTGCATGGGCGGACCTACCGACCCCGAGATTGAGGTGGTGTGCTTCTACGACTACGACCCCGCCACGGAGACGATGACACCTGAGGCCAGCCCTGCCGACACGTTCAAGCCAACCGAGGAGTACTACAACTACAACCTGCCCCACAAAGGCAAGGACTTCATCATCAGCGAGTATCTACTGAACGAGGACGGAATCACGCTGGAGCATGTCTATACGTGGGACGGCCAGAAACTTGTCTATTCGCATGACAGAAGAGTTAAACATTGACCGCGTGCTGCTGCATGCCTGCTGTGCGCCCTGCTCGTCGGCCATCGTCGAGTGGATGCTCAACAACGGGGTACAACCCACTATTTTCTACTTTAACCCCAATATCTATCCTCGCGAAGAGTACGAGATACGCAAGGAGGAGAGCAAGCGCCATGCGGAGAGTCTGGGCATCAGCTGGATAGACGGCGACTACGACCATGAGGCGTGGCTCGGTGGCATCTGCGGATTGGAGCAGGAACCTGAGCGTGGACGGCGCTGTGAGCTGTGCTTCACGCTGCGACTGACGGCGGCTGCCCGTAAGGCCCGTGAACTGGGTATCGAGTGGTTTACCACCACGCTGGCCTCCAGCCGGTGGAAGAGCCTCGAGCAGATAAACCGCGCCGGTCTTGTGGCCGAGCAATCTGTTCCCGGCACCCGCTTCTGGGCACGCAACTGGCGCAAGGGCGGCCTGCAGGAACGCCGCAACCAGTTGCTCAAGGAGTATGGCTTCTACAACCAGCTGTACTGCGGCTGCGAATTCTCCATGCAAAACGGAAAAGCAGTAATCAGCCGATAGAAACCAATAACACAAGCGTATAAAAAGGATAATAGCAATGACCATATTTTTTCGTTGACAAAGGTACGAAAAAACAGGACAGAAATTTACTGGTGGAACAATGTGATGGTGCCTCCGTCGCTCTGGGCATGACGGCGCAGGAGTTCCTGAATGTAACGTGCGTTCTCCAGCACTCGTCCGGCATTGCCGTCGTAGCCGTTGATGAGTACGACGAGGTGAGTGGTTGACAGCTGTATCTTTGTGCGCTCGTGGTCGCTGGTAGGTGTGCCGACACCCCCCTCTGCATCACGATAGACGGGAAGGCCGGCAATATTGATCATGCCACGTCCAATGCCTTCGTAGGGCTCTCCTTCACGGCCTATGCCAAGTGTCAGCGTGTCGCCGGCAAACTTGGAGGCGTCGAAGCCGCCAATGCTGTAGCCGAAAGCGATGGATGCCAGATTGATAAGGTCCACGAGCGTGTCTATCTGGTAGAGTTCCTTGCCCTGCAGCATCCGTCGGATGAGTGCCTCGCTGGCCGGACGGTAGCGGGAGGGGTCCTTGCCGCAAGCCCGATAGACGTTGCGGGTGGCGGCAATGGAGGGCATCTGCTTGAGCGACTCGGTGGTGAGCTCCTGCCGGTAGCGCTCTTCCAGGGCGTGTATCTCGTCCCACAGGGGCTGACAGTAGGGGGTGTTGACAACTTCTGCTTCAACGGCAGCTCCTGCAAAGGAGGGGCATACGTGCTCGATTTCTGGGGATACTCTTACTTGTATCATAGTTATGTTGTTCAAAAAACTTTTGCAAAGATATAAATAATTTGTCATGTTGCAATGCTTTTTGTCGTGTTTTTTTGCTCGTTTTTCGTACCTCTGACCTTCGGTTGAAGGTACTCTCGTTGACTGCATCTTTCTCTCTCAAGACTCGGCCAAACATGCGAGCATGATGGCTCTTGCTGCTCCGTCGATTCGAGAAAACTCAAAATTCTTTTGGTTTTCTGCTCACTTATTCGTACCTTTGCAGCCTGAATTGTAAATCGAAAAAGTGTAAATCGTAAATTACAAAGATGTTTGAGAATTTATCAGAAAGACTTGAACGGTCGTTTAAGATACTGAAAGGTGAGGGAAAAATCACCGAAATCAATGTGGCGGAAACCATGAAGGACGTTCGCCGCGCATTGTTGGATGCCGACGTGAACTACAAGGTGGCCAAGCAGTTTACGGATACCGTCAAGCAGAAAGCCCTGGGCATGAACGTGCTGACGGCCGTAAAGCCGAGTCAGCTGATGGTGAAGATTGTACACGACGAACTGACAGAGCTGATGGGCGGCAAGGCCGTAGAGCTGAACTTGGAAAACCGCCCGTCCATCATCCTGATGTCTGGCCTGCAGGGTTCTGGTAAGACGACGTTCACAGGAAAACTGGCGAACATGCTGAAGACCAAGCAGCACAAGAAGCCGCTGCTGGTGGCTTGTGACGTCTATCGTCCGGCAGCCATCGAACAGCTGAAGGTGGTCGGCCAGAGTGTAGGCTGCGACGTCTATACAGAAGAAGGCAACAGGAACGTGGTGGAGATAGCCCAGAATGCTATCCGCAAAGCGAAGCAGGAGAGCTACACCGTAGTCATCATCGATACCGCCGGCCGTCTGGCTGTCGATGAAGAGATGATGAACGAGATTTCCACGCTGAAAGAGGCTGTACGGCCTGACGAGACGCTCTTCGTGGTTGACTCCATGACAGGTCAGGATGCCGTGAACACCGCCAAGGAGTTCAACGACCGCCTGGACTTCGACGGCGTGGTGCTGACAAAGCTCGACGGCGACACCCGCGGCGGTGCTGCCCTCTCCATCCGTACGGTGGTGACGAAACCCATCAAGTTTGTGGGAACGGGCGAGAAGATGGAAGCCATCGACGTGTTCCACCCGGAGCGTATGGCCGACCGTATTCTCGGCATGGGCGACATTGTGAGCCTCGTGGAGCGTGCCCAGCAGCAGTTCGACGAGGAAGAGGCAAAGCGCCTGGAGAAGAAAATACGCAAGAACAAGTTTGACTTCAACGACTTCATGGGTCAGATACAGCAGATCAAGAAGATGGGTAACATCAAGGACCTGGCAGGTATGATTCCTGGCATGGGCAAGGCCCTGAAGGACGTGGAGATAGACGATAACGCCTTCAAGGGCATTGAGGCCATCATCAACTCGATGACACCGAAGGAACGCGAGAATCCTGACATCATCAATCAGAGCCGCCGCCTGCGTATAGCCAAAGGCTCTGGCACGAAGATTGAGGAGGTGAACCGGCTGATGAAGCAGTTCGACCAGACACGTAAGATGATGCGTATGGTGGCAGGTGCCGACCGTTCGAAGATGGCACAGATGGCGGCAGCAATGAAAGGCAAGAAACCTTTCTAATGGATAATCAACAATTGATGACGGACAATATATGGAACTGATTGACGGAAAGGCAACGGCAACGGCCATCAAGGCAGAGATTGCCGAGGAAGTGAAAAACATCGTGGCTCAGGGAGGCAAGCAGCCCCATCTGGCAGCTGTGCTGGTGGGTCATGACGGCGGCTCTGAAACGTATGTGAAGAACAAGGTGCTGGCTTGCGAGGCTTGTGGCTTCAAGAGCACGCTCATACGCTATGAGGATGACATTACCGAAGAGGAACTGCTGGCATGTGTTGACAAGCTGAACAAAGACAACGATGTGGATGGCTTCATCGTTCAGCTGCCCCTGCCGAAGCACATTGACGAGCAGAAAATCATAGAGGCCATTGACTACAAGAAGGATGTTGACGGATTCCACCCCATCAACGTCGGCCGCATGGCTATCGGGCTCCCTTGCTTCATTTCCGCTACGCCGCTGGGTATCATCACGTTGCTGAAACGCTACCATATCGAGACCTCTGGCAAGAAGTGCGTCATCCTTGGACGCTCGAACATCGTTGGCAAGCCGATGGCACAGCTGATGATGCAGAAGCAGTACGGCGATGCTACGGTTACAGTTTGTCACAGCCGTTCCAAGACGTTGAAGGAAGAGTGCCGCGAGGCCGACATCATCATCGCCGCCATCGGACAGCCGGAGTTTGTGACGGCCGACATGGTGAAGGAGGGTGCCGTCATCGTTGACGTAGGTACTACCCGAGTTCCAGATGCCTCGCGCAAGAGCGGTTTTCGCCTCTGCGGAGACGTGAAGTTCGACGAGGTGGCTCCGAAATGCTCTTACATCACTCCCGTACCAGGTGGAGTAGGCCCCATGACCATCTGCTCGCTGATGAAGAATACGCTGGCAGCCGGAAAGAAGGAGTACTATAAATAGTTGAGAGTTGAGAGTTTAGAGTTTAGAGTTGAGCGTTGAGAGTTTAGAGTTGAGCGTTGAGAGTTTAGAGCTGAGTGTTGAACGTGAGTGTTGAGCGTTTAGAGCCTGCTACTGCGCAGGAGTGGTACGAGCAGGGTAACGCCTACAGGAAGCAAAGCCTGTGGCACGAGGCCATCAACTGCTATATCAAGGCCATAGAGCTCGACCCTGAGAGTCCGGCTGTTGAAGCTAAGCGGATGCTTGATGACATCATGGCCTTCTATTGTAAGGATATGTATAATCCCTAAATTTTTATCCGCATGAAAATGGTAAACAAGAAATTCTTAGTTGTCGTCCTTCTGATGCTGGGCATGCAAGTCAGCGTCAAGGCCCAGTGGCCCTGGGGAGGCGGAGGTGGCAGCAGTCACTATTTTTCCAAGCAGGAACTGCCTCGGCTGATGGAAATCCTGCCGGCTCCTCCAGAAGAAACGAGTGAGGAATATGCGCATGACGTCATGCGCTACCTGTGGGGCAAGAACCAACGCCTTGATGCCGATCGTGCTGCAACAGCCCGTCGTCAGGCAACTTGGACGCTTGAAACGATGTATAACGAGTTCAGCGAACCCTTTGGGATGACCATTTCGCAGTCGAATACCCCCGAGCTTATTAAACTGTTAAAGAAAGCCCTTGAAACGACCGACCAGATATGCGACGAGCCAAAATCGTCGTACAATCGCCGGCGACCTTTTGACCGGCTGAATGAGCCGCTGCTGACTGACGGGGCAGAGGAGAGCGCCTCTTCACTGAAGAAGAACGGCTCCTATCCTTCCGGACATACCAACCGCAGCTGGGTTTGTGCGCTGATTCTGGCAGAAATCAATCCTGACAATGCAGTGGCCATTTTCAAGTGTGGATTGGAGTATGGTGAGAGCCGCGTCATTGTGGGTGCCCACTGGCAGAGCGACGTGGATGCCGGTCGTATAGCCGGCAGCATAGCCTACTCACGTCTGCAGACAAGTACTGAGTTTCGTGAGCAGATAGAGAAGGCAAAGGAGGAGTTCAGGCAGAAGATGTCTGCCACCGGCAACAGCCCTGTGGCCATTGACCCACAGCCGTCCCAAAGTTCCGCATACACACTCGGCGGTACTGTGGCAACCAGCAATACGCACGGCATCGTAATACAGAACAACCAGAAGGTGATAAGATAGCATTTGTCAACTTTCTGCTTTTTAAATGAGGAAAAATGTAAATATATTTGCGTTTTTCCTTACTTATTATTACCTTTGCAGGCGATTTTCGAAAATTAATGTTTTAAACTATAAAATATGGCTAAAATGAAGGGTGCCATTGTGGTGGATACCGAAAGGTGCAAGGGATGCCAGTTGTGCATCATCGCCTGCCCCCAGAAGGTCATCGCACTGGCCAACAAAGTGAATCTGCACGGCTACCCCTATGTGGAGACCGTCAACGAGGAGGCCTGTGTAGGTTGTGCCTCGTGTGGCATTGTCTGCCCTGACGGGTGTATCACGGTGTATCGTAAAAAAATGGAGGATTAAGAAAGATGGCAGAAGAAAGAGAAGTTGTATTGATGAAAGGCAACGAGGCCATTGCCCACGCTGCCATTCGTTGCGGATGTGACGGATACTTCGGCTATCCTATTACCCCGCAGAGTGAAGTGATTGAGACGCTGGCAGAACTGAAACCCTGGGAAACCACTGGTATGCAGGTGGTGCAGGCAGAGAGTGAGTTGGCATCTATTTACATGGTCTATGGTGCTGCCGGAGCCGGCAAGCGTGCGATGACCTCATCGTCGTCACCTGGTATCGCCCTGATGCAGGAAGGCATCACCTACATGGCTGGTGCTGAGGTGCCAGGCGTGTTTGTGAACGTACAGCGCGGCGGTCCCGGCTTGGGTACCATACAGCCCTCACAGGGTGACTATTTCCAGGCTACGCGTGGCGGTGGTAACGGCGACTATAATGTCATTGTGCTGGCACCCAACTCCGTGCAGGAGATGGCCGACTTTGTTGACCTGGCCTTCGAACTGGCCTTCAAGTACCGCAATCCTGCCATGATTCTGAGCGATGGTGTCATCGGCCAGATGATGGAGAAGGTGGTGCTCCCGCCTTTCAAACCCCGTCGTACTGACGAGGAGGTCATCAAGCAGTGTCCGTGGGCTTCTACAGGTAAGCCAAAGAACCGCGAGCGTGTGGTTATCACGTCGTTGGAGCTGAAACCTGAGGCTATGGAAGCCCGTAACCTGGCTCTGCAGGAGAAATACCGCACGATTCAGGAAAACGAGGTGCGCTTCGAGCAGCAGCAGATGGACGATGCCGACTATGCTATCGTGGCGTTCGGTTCGGCCGCCCGCCTGTCGGAGAAAGCCATTGAGGTAGCCCGCGAAGAAGGTCTGAAGGTAGGACTGTTCCGTCCTGTCACACTGTGGCCGTTCCCCACAAAACAGATTGCTGAGCTGGCCAAGACGAAGAAGGGCATCCTGGTGGTCGAGATCAATGCCGGCCAGATGGTTCAGGACGTTCGCCTCGCCGTCAACGGACAGGTTCCCGTAGAGCAGTTCGGCCGCTTGGGTGGTATCGTGCCTGAGCCTGAGGAAATCGTTGAAGCGTTGCTAAAATTGAAGAATTGAAAGATTGAAAAATTGAAGTTGGGGACATGGAAGAAGATTTAGCTCGACGAAAGTCAACTTCAACTCTTCAATTCTTCAACTTTTAAAATCTAAGAATTATGGATAGAAATCAGATAGTTCAACCAGAGAATATCGTCTGCAAGAAGCCGACGCTCATGAACGACAATAACATGCACTACTGTCCAGGCTGCTCGCATGGTGTGGTGCATAAGCTCATTGCCGAAGTCATTGAGGAAATGGGAATGGAGGACAAGGCTGTCGGTGTGAGCCCTGTTGGCTGTGCCGTGTTTGCCTACAACTATATTGACATTGACTGGCAGGAAGCTGCCCACGGACGTGCTCCCGCACTGGCTACAGGCATCAAGCGCTGCTGGCCCGACCGCCTGGTGTTCACCTATCAGGGCGACGGCGACCTGGCATGTATCGGTACCTGCGAGACCATTCACGCCCTGAATCGTGGCGAGAACATCGTCATCATCTTCGTCAACAATGCCATCTACGGTATGACAGGCGGACAGATGGCCCCCACGACGCTGATAGGACAGAAAACCTCTACCTGTCCCTACGGCCGCGACCCGCAGCTGCATGGCTACCCCCTGAAGATGGCCGACATTGCTGCACAGCTGGAAGGAACCTGCTACGTCACACGACAGAGCGTGGAGAGCGTGGGATCCATCCTGAAGGCCAAGAAGGCGCTACGCAAGGCTTTCGAGGCATCGATGGCCGGCAAGGGCTCCAGCCTCGTGGAGTTCGTCTCTACCTGTAACAGCGGTTGGAAACTCACACCTGCAAAGGCTAATGAGTGGATGAAGGAGAACATGTTCCCCTTCTATCCCAAGGGAGACCTCAAGGACACGACGATTTAAGCCCCCTAAGTTAGGGGGTGGGGGTCTGAACAAGCGAAGACTCCCCCCAATAAAGTATTAACAATAAAACAGGGTCTGACGTTCGCTTGTTCAGACCCCTAACCCCCAAACTTAGGGGCTCAAGATATGAAGAAAGAAATCATTATTTCAGGTTTCGGAGGTCAGGGCGTGCTCTCGATGGGTAAGATACTGGCCTATTCAGGACTGATGGACAACAAAGAGGTGACTTGGATGCCTGCCTACGGTCCAGAGCAGCGCGGTGGTACAGCCAACGTGACGGTTATCGTGAGCGACGAGCGCATCTCTTCGCCCATCCTGAGCAAGTACGACATAGCCATTGTACTCAACCAGCCCTCGCTCGAGAAGTTCGAACCGAAAATCAAGCCTGGCGGCATCCTTATCTACGACGGCTTCGGCATCATCAACCCGCCTACGCGTAAGGACATCACCATCTACGAGATTGACGCTATGGACAAAGCTGCCGAGATGAAGAACAGCAAGGTGTTCAACATGATTGTGCTGGGCGGTTTGCTCAAGGTGGCTCCCGTCGTCAGCTCAAAAGGTGTTGAGAAGGCTCTTTTCAAGACGTTGCCCGAACGTCATCACGGTCTGATACCCCTGAATATGCAGGCTGTTGAAGAGGGCGGCAAGATTATTGAGGAAGTGAAGTGATTACTTGTCGCAGATGACTTCGTAGTCGGGAATCTCAGGCAGGAAGTCATATTCACCGCGATCGTAATCCATCCGACAGCAATAGTGCTGCAAGCCGTTGCTGACTATCAGATAATCCACGTGCAACAGAAAGTTGTACGTGGATATTTGGTTAAATACCTTCTGTGTCAGTGCCACAGAGGGAGCCTTGTACTCCAGAATCATGCGCGGTGACATATCCTTATTATATAAAATGGAGTCGCAGCGCAGGCGTTTCCCGCCCGTTTTCAGCTCTATCTCGTTGCCCAGCAAGGCCTGAGGATAGCCCTTGTGCTCCACCAGAAAATGGGTGAAGTGCTGGCGTACCCATTCCTCCGGCGTCAGCGCCACAAAACGGCGACGCAGGAAGTCGAAGATTTCCGGCTTCTCGCGCGTTCCGCGTAGTCGTACGTCGTATGCAGGCAGATTCAGCGTCGTCATACTGCAAAGGTACGAAAAAAAGAAAAAATCTTTCATCTTTCATCTTTATTTTTTAATCTTTTTACTACCTTTGCCCCCAATTATGGCAGTAACGTTCGACAGCGTCATGCGCGACCTTAAAGCGCGGAAGTTTGCCCCCGTCTATTATCTGATGGGGGATGAGTCGTATTATATCGACCAGATCAGCGACTGGATAGCAGAAAACGTGCTGCAGCCAGAGGAACGCGACTTCAACCAGACCATAGTCTTCGGTTCTGACGTGACGGCAGCACAGGTGGTCGATTTGGCCAAACGCTATCCCATGATGGCTGAAAAACAGGTGGTTATCGTCAAAGAAGCACAGAATATCAAGCAGACGGAAGCCCTTGAGACATATCTGCAGAAGCCTGCAACAACTACCGTACTGGTGTTCTGCCATAAAAACGGCTCCCTGGACAAGCGTAAGCGACTCTCAGGGCTCATTGACAAGGCTGGCGTACTCTTCGAAAGCAAGAAGCTGAAAGACGCTTATCTGCCCTCTTTTATCGAGTCCTATCTGAAAGAGAAAAATGTGTCTATTGACTCCAAATCCACACAGATTATTGCCGACAGCATCGGAGCTGACCTAAGCCGTCTGGCCAGCGAACTGGATAAAATCATCATCTCCCTGCCGGAAAACGACCGTCAGGTGACTCCGCAGGTGGTTGAGGACCAGATAGGGGTAAGCAAGGACTTCAATGGTTTCGAACTGCGTGATGCCGTTGCCAGCAGAAACATTTTCAAGGCAAACCAGATTATCGACTATTTCGACAAGAATCCGAAGGCAGGTAGCATCTATGCCTTCCTGCCGCTTTTGTTCAATTATTTCCAGAATCTGATGGTTGCCTTTTATTGTCCGAAACGAAACGATGCAAACGAAGTGGCAAAATTTCTGGAACTGAAAAATGCGTGGGCAGCTCAACAATATATGACCGGCATGAGGAACTATTCGGGCATGAAAACCATGCAGATTATTGGCAAGTTTCGTGAGATGGATGCAAAGAGCAAGGGACTGGACAATCCGAATACTCCACCAGGAGAACTGATGAAAGAGCTTCTTTTTTTCATCCTTCACTAATTTTTGACCCCTTTTTTCACCCCTTTTCTGTCGTTCCAGATGACGGAAAAAGGTGACAACTTTTGTTTTTTACTCTGTTTTTAGCCCCCAAAAATCTATTTCACTCATTTTTCTGAACAAGAAAAATCGGCGTTCCGTCCTTTGTACATCGGAGTTTTTGCCCCAAAAATAGCCCTGAAAAATCGCGTATTTTCAACTTCTTTGCCGCTCGTTCAGAATTCTTCAAGGAATCGCATTTTTCGTCATTTTCCATTGCAAAAATTCATGTTTCACGTTTTTTAGCATTCATTTTTCTTGAATTTCAAAATATAAAACTTTAAAGCACAGAATTTAGTTCATGGTTTAAAACTATAAATTCATGATTTAAAACATGTATATAATAGGGCTTAATATTTAAGTATAAATATAAATATTTACCTTTCAATTCTTCAACTTATATTTATACACTCGACTATACATACTCGTAATAACCCGAAAACCAATAAGTTACACATTTCAGTGATAAAATACTATAAGGATTGAAACTCTTTCAAAGTGTAAATAGTGCATATCACCTATTTATACACCATATTCCATATATGTACCTATTTTATAGTCAGTTTTTTAGTTCAAATCCTTCAAGAAAATTACGATAGCTATTTACATCCTTGAATTTACGTTTATAATTTTATACCAGTCATTTTACAGTTGAACAATTTACGTTTTACAATTATAAAATTATAAATATAAACTTTACAACTTAAAATTTTCTTTATAATTGTTGGTGGTTTCAATTTTTTGTTTTACCTTTGTAAAGTCAAACGAAAAACGGGCATTTTGCCCCTATTTTGCACTTAAAGCGTATGAAAGATAGAATCAGACAGGTCATGGAGAGCCTTCACATGACACAACAGGAGTTCGCTGAGAAGACTCAAATTGGTGCTGCAACACTCAGCAATATTTTTAATGATCGTACTCGCCCCTCTCTCAATGTAGTCGAGCTCATCAAAAAAAATATTCCCTCTATCAGTACCGACTGGTTACTGTTGGGCATCGGTAATATGTATGTCGAGGAAGCCCCCCTGCCGGAGTCCGCTCCCTCGGAGTCAGGCGTGCCCCAGTCTGGCGTGTTGCCTTTCGCTGAGTTTTCTGCTCCCACCCCACCACAGACTCCTGTTGCTCCCCATTTTCAGGCAAATTCAAAACTTGTTCGAAACGATACAAACGTCGCTTACACACCAACCTCAGAGAAACCTCAACGTAAGGTCACAGAGATTCGCGTGTACTACGATGATCAGACTTGGGAGAGCTTTTCGCCTTCCAAATCTAAGTCTTAATAATAATATGTAGCCTTTTTGTTATTCTGCAGGCGTATTTTTCAGCTTTTCCAGCGCCCGGCACAGCTGATCGGGGCATGAAGTACTCTTCGTGCCGCATCGTATGCCGTCAATTTTGCGTATGACGTCGTCAATATGCTGCCCTCGTACCAGTTGGCTGACCCCCTGTAGGTTGCCGTTGCAGCCCCCCAGAAAGAATACCTGCTGAATAATGTTGTTCTCGTCGGCCGTCACGTCTATCAGTTTAGAGCACGTGCCTTGAGTTTCGTATTGTATATGCTTGGTTTTCATTTGAAAAATCTGTTTATATGTTTATTTTCTGACGATGACGCTACCGCTGGCCTGGTGAGTGGCCAGAATCAGCACTTCGGCTATCTGTACGTGCTTGGGCGCATTGGCGGCATAGACGGCCACGTCTGCAATGTCGTCGCCAGTCAGCGGCACGATGCCCTGATACAGTTTGGCGGCGCGTTCCGTGTCTCCGCGGAAGCGGACGTTGCTGAAGTTCGTCTCCACGAGTCCAGGCTTCAGGTTAGTGACACGTACTTCCGTGTCGGCCACGTCAATGCGCAGACCGTCGCTCAGTGCCTTCACGGCCGCTTTTGTGGCGCAATAGACGTTTCCGCCGGCGTAGGCGGCATCTCCGGCCACCGAGCCGATGTTGATAACATGTCCGCAGTTTCTCTCCACCATGCGTGGCACGATGAGTCGCGTCATCAGTAGCAGTCCTTTGATGTTCGTGTCGATCATCGTTTCCCAGTCGTCCAGGTCGCCTTTGTATTCCTGCTCCAATCCCAGTGCAAGACCGGCATTGTTCACCAGCACGTCAATATCCTGCCAGTCAGCAGGCAGGTTGTTGACAGCCTTTACGGCCGCCTGGCGGTTTCTTACGTCGAAAGCCAGTGTCAGCACTTCCGTGCCGTCTTTTTTCAGTTCGTTGCTGATTTCCTCCAGTCGCTGCTGGTTACGTGCAGTCAGTATCAGGCGGTCGCCGTTAGCTGCGAATTTGCGTGCGCATCCGAGTCCTATTCCGCTCGTAGCACCAGTTATCAATACGGTTTTCTTCATCGTCGTTTTATTTGTCGCTACAAAGGTAGTGCAAACCGAGCGAAAAACCAATAAATTCTATTTCTTTTCATCTTAATTTTACATTTTTCATCTTTCATTTTTCATTTTTTTATTACCTTTGTCCCTTGAAATAATAAAAGTACAATGAAGAAAAGTGTATTATCTATCCTGATGTTGTTGTGTGCCGTCACAATGACCTCATGTAACAGCCGGCAGAAGCAGCCGGCGGAAGAGCTTGTAAATGGCGTTGACTCTACCGAGGTAAAGGCCATGAGTGATGAAAATAATGCTGACTCTGCGCAAGTGAAGGCAGGAGATGATATTCTTGGTCTCATCAACAATATCTATGCTGCCATAGGCCGTCATGAGGAGAACATCGACGGGCGTTTTGCCTGCCATGTGTGGCGCGACCTGGTGGCAGCAGTCGAGGAGAAGGACTCGCACATGGCGGAAATAGGTTTTTTCAACGAGGACTATTGGACGCAGATGCAGGACACCAATCCTGACCATTTCGAGATTCGCAATGCTAAATTCCTGGATTTGGATGCCGGGAAGGGCACGGCGGTGGTTGATTTCGTGCTCCACAGCACTGTTCAGGACGTTCACACGAAGTTCAAGTTCTGTCGCGAGGATGGTGACTGGCGTGTACACGACATCATCTGGTTCTTCGACGACGGTACCGGCAAAGAGGAAGAGATCGACCTGATGGAGGGCATGAAAAGCTACCTTTCCGAGACAGAGTAGTCAAGGGAAAGTGGCATTTTCGCTCAATTACATCTCTCTCACCTGCAAATATTCCTCCAAAAGGAGTGTTTTTCATGGATTTTTAACTACTTTAGCGGTGTGGGAAAAACAGGCTTCACCTTTAAATAAAGTTACAGAATTGGATTTTCACACAGCGATATAGCTGCCTTTTTTCGGACGAAAGAATAAGAAAAAGAAATAATAATTCCTTTATTCAAGGTTTTTTGTTTACCTTTGTCACTGATTTTGATGACAAGAACGATTATCGCACGATGGAAGATAACAAACAAGAGCGATTCCCGATAGTGGATGAATCAGGCGAGGTGGTGGGCTCGGCTACGCGTGGCGAATGTCACGACGGGTCGAGGATGCTGCACCCGGTGGTCCATCTGCATGTGTTCAACAGCCAGAACGAGGTGTATCTGCAGAAGCGGCCGGAATGGAAGGACATACAGCCCGGGAAGTGGGACACTAGCGTAGGCGGCCACATGGATTACGGAGAGACGCCTGACGAGGCTCTTGTCCGCGAGGCTGGCGAGGAACTGGGCATTACGGATTTCCAACCCGTCAGGGTGGGGCAGTATGTATTTGACAGCCGACGTGAACGTGAGTTGGTCTATGTCAACCGCACGACCTACAATGGACGCGTGTGTCCCTCTGCCGAAGAGCTGGATGGCGGGCGTTTCTGGACGCTGGACGAGATACGTGCGGCCATCGGCCAAGATATCCTTACTCCCAACTTCGAGAGCGAGTTCCAGCGTTTTTTCCTGACTCCGAAGGACGAGACATACCGGCTGCTGACGGAGCAAATAGGGGCGCTCGTCGAGGGGGAGACGGACGCTGTCTGCGTGATGGCCAACGTGGCAGCGGCCATTCACTCAGAGATGGGCTTTTTCTGGACAGGTTTCTACCGAGTCATCGACGGCGAGTTGCGCTTAGGTCCGTTCCAGGGTCCTGTGGCGTGCATGCACATCGGCTACGGCAAGGGTGTCTGCGGTACTGCCTGGCAGCGGCGGGAGACCATTGTGGTGCCCGACGTGGAGGCGTTCCCCGGACATATTGCCTGCAGCAGTCTGTCGCGATCGGAGATTGTAGTGCCGGTATTTAACTCCCAGGGTGACGTGGCGGCGGTGCTCGACATTGACAGCCGCGAGCTAGGTACGTTTGACGATACTGACCGACGGTGGCTAGAGCGTATCTGCGGATTCTGCAGGATGTAGCGAAGACGAAGAACGAGAACGAAAACGAGGACGAAGACGAAAGACGATGAAGAGAATATTATTTGTGTGTCACGGTAACATCTGCCGCAGTCCGATGGCAGAGTTTGTCATGAAGGACCTTGTCAAGAAAGCCGGACGCGAGGATGAGTATTACATCGAATCGGCAGCTACTTCGACAGAGGAGATTGGTAACGAGGTCTATCCCCCTGCGAAGCGCAAGCTGGCAGAGCACGGCATTTCGTGCAAGGGCAAGACGGCCCGTCAGCTGACCCGGCGTGACTATGACCGCTTTGACCTGCTGATAGGCATGGACTCTTGGAACATCCGTAACATGACGCGAATGTGCGGGGGTGACCCTGAGGGGAAGATTCGCTTGCTGATGGACTTTACGCAGCGACCAGGCGATGTGGCTGACCCGTGGTACACGGGTGACTTCGAGGCTACGTGGCGTGATGTGCTGGAAGGATGCGAAGGGATTTTTAAAGCTTAGATGTTTAACGAAAACGAAATGCTTTGCTACGAAAACGAAAACTGACAACCGAAAACTGATAACCGATAACAGATAACTGAAAAAGAAATGAAGAAATATATATTAGACTTAACGGTGCGTGGTGTGGAACGTGTACATGAGCGCTACGTGCTGATTCGGCTGACGGACGACAAACCGCTGCCGGAGATGCGACCAGGACAGTTTGTGGAGGTGCGCGTGGACGATTCACCTGCGACCTTCCTGCGTCGCCCCATTTCCATCAATTTCGTGGACCGTGAGAAGAATGAGCTGTGGCTCTTGGTGGCTGCTGTAGGCGACGGAACTCGTCGTCTGGCAGCGTTGAAGGAAGGTGCAGTGCTGAACTGTGTGCTGCCGCTGGGTAACGGCTGGACCCAGTCTCCCCTCCCCTCGGAGGGGGCTAAGGGGAGGTTGCTTATTGGTGGCGGCGTGGGCGTTGCTCCGTTGCTCTATCTCGGTGCTGAGCTGAAGGCTCAGGGCGTGGAGCCGACATTCTTGTTGGGTGCCCGTACGGCGAAGGACCTACTGATGCTCGACGAGTTCCGCAGGTACGGCCGTGTACTGGTGACTACCGAGGACGGTTCAGAGGGTGAGCGGGGCTTCGTGACCAACCACTCCATCCTTCAGCAAGAGACGTTCGGCCATATCTATACCTGCGGACCCACGCCCATGATGAAAGCTGTGGCAGGCTTTGCCCGGAAGGCTGGCGTCAGCTGCGAGGTGTCGCTGGAGAACATGATGGCCTGTGGAGTGGGGGCATGTCTCTGCTGTGTGGAGAAGACGACCGAGGGTAACCTCTGTGTCTGCAAGGATGGACCAGTGTTTCAAACAAATAGACTGTTGTGGTAAAGGTAAAAAGGGAAAGGTAAAAGATGGCAAATCTGAATGTAAACATAGGCAACCTGAAACTGAAGAACCCCGTGATGACGGCTTCTGGCACTTTCGGCTACGGATTGGAGTTTCAGGATTTTGTGCCCCTGGAGGAACTGGGCGGCATCATTGTAAAGGGTACCACGCTGCGTCCACGCGAGGGCAACGACTATCCGCGCATGGCGGAGACGCCGAGCGGCATGCTCAACTGCGTGGGCCTGCAGAACAAGGGTGTGGAGTATTTCTGCGAACATATCTACCCGCAAATCAAGGACATTGACACGAACATGATTGTCAACGTCAGCGGCTCATCGCCCGACGACTATGCCGAGTGTGCCGCACGTATCGATGCGCTGGAGCGTATTCCTGCCATTGAACTGAACATCTCGTGTCCCAACGTCAAGGATGGCGGCATGGCCTTCGGCGTGACCTGTGCGGGAGCCGAGAGTGTGGTGCGGGCGGTGCGTAAGGCTTACCACAAAACGCTGATTGTGAAACTGTCGCCCAACGTGACGAACATTGCCGATATTGCCCGTACGTGTGAGGCCGAGGGAGCCGACAGCGTGTCGCTCATCAATACGCTCATGGGCATGGCCATCGACATTGAGAAGCGCCGTACGGTGCTGAGCATCAAGACCGGCGGTCTCTCAGGACCTGCCGTGAAGCCCGTTGCCCTGCGCATGGTGTGGCAGGTGGCGAAGGCTGTCAGAATTCCTGTGGTGGGTCTGGGTGGCATCATGACGCCCCGCGATGCCATCGAGTTCCTCATGGCAGGCGCTACGGCCATCGAGATAGGCACCGCCAACTTCATTGACCCTGCTGTCACGCTGAAGGTGCGCAATGGCATTAACGACTGGCTCGACCAGCACGGCTGTCACTCCGTGCAGGAAATCATAGGGGCATTGGACGATTAGGTGAGTGGATTTACTCACCTAATCACGAATTACAAATTATTTATAAATAAAAAACTACCGGATAAACAGCAGTTCGCGGTACTTGGGCAGCGTCCATAGACCGTCTTCAACAATCAGTTCCAGCTTGTCGATTTCACGGCGTATGGCCTCCATGTGAGGACATACGGTGTCGTGATAGCAGATGGCACGCTGATGAATGTCCTGTATGCGATTGGCCACGCGGCGGGCATCGGTCAGCTCATCGGTCAGACGCTCAATCTTCTCCGTACGCTCGGCAATCTCCTCAATCAGCTTCATGTTACGGGCAGAGAGACGTTCCGCCTTCTCCACGGGGAAGACGTCCTTCATGCCCTGCACGTTCTTGATGAGCTTGCTCTGGTAGTGGGTGGAGACGGGAATGATGTGGTTCATGGCGAGGTCGCCAAGTACGCGGGCCTCAATCTGAACGGTCTTCACGTAGGTCTCCCACTTCACCTCGTTGCGGGCCAGCAGTTCCTTGCGGTTCATCACTTTGGTACTTTCAAACATGCTGACGCTGCTGTCATCGAGGTAATGCTCGAAGATGACGGGGCATGACTTTTCTACGTCCAGTCCGCGGCGGCGTGCCTCCATGACCCACTCCTCGCTGTAGCCGTTGCCGTCGAAGCGGACGGGCTTGCTGGTCTTGATGTCCTCGCGTAGCACATCGATGATGGCGTGGAATTTGGGATTGTGCTTGCCGTCTGCAAACTCCGCATTGCCTGAAATCTCGGCTATTCTCTGATCGACACGCTGTTTGAACGACTGCAGGGCTTCGGCCATTGCGCTGTTCAGGGCTATCATGGCACTGGCGCAGTTGACGCTGGAGCCAGGAGCGCGGAACTCGAAGCGGTTGCCAGTGAAGGCAAAGGGCGATGTGCGGTTGCGGTCGGTATTATCGACGATGAGGTCGGGAATCTGCGGTATGTCAATCTCACGAGAGTGCTTGGCAGTCTGCGGATTGAGGTCGGTGGTCTGCTCTATCCTGTCGAGCAGGTCGGACACGTACTTGCCAAGGAACGAGGAGATAATGGCTGGTGGAGCCTCGTTGCCGCCCAGACGGTGGGCGTTTGTGGCGCTCATGATGCTGGCCTTCAGCAGTCCGTTATGACGATAGACGGCCATCAGCGTCTCCACGATGAAGGTGATGAAGCGTAGGTTCTCCTCTACCGTGTTGCCCGGTGCATGCAGCAGCACGCCGGTGTCGGTCGAGAGGCTCCAGTTGTTGTGCTTGCCGCTGCCGTTGATGCCGTCGAAGGGCTTTTCGTGCAGCAGCACGCGGAATCCGTGCTTGCGGGCCACCTTCTTCATGAGCGACATAAGCAGCATGTTATGATCGACGGCCAGGTTGCACTCCTCGTAGATGGGAGCCAGTTCGAACTGGTTGGGAGCCACCTCGTTATGGCGTGTCTTAACAGGAATGGCCAGCTCCAGGGCCTGAATCTCCAGGTCCTTCATGAATGCCTGCACACGGTCGGGTATGGTGCCGAAGTAATGGTCGTCCATCTGCTGGTTCTTGGCACTCTCGTGGCCCATCAGCGTACGGCCAGTCATCAGCAGGTCAGGGCGGGCGGAGTAGAGTCCTTCGTCCACGAGGAAGTATTCCTGTTCCCAGCCCAGGTTGACAGTCACCTTCCTGACTTCGGGGTAGAAGTACTGGCACACCTCTGTGGCAGCCCTGTCAACGGCATGTAGCGAGCGCAGCAGGGGGGCCTTGTAGTCAAGTGCCTCGCCGGTATAGGCAATGAAGATGGTGGGAATACACAGCGTGTCGTCGATGATGAAGACAGGACTGGTAGGGTCCCAGGCTGAGTAGCCTCGTGCCTCGAATGTGTTGCGGATGCCGCCGCTGGGGAACGAACTGGCATCGGGCTCCTGCTGGACGAGCAGCTTTCCCGAGAACTTCTCGATCATACCACCCTTGAACTTCGTTGGAGTCTGGTCGTCGTCCCACTCCACGAAGGCGTCGTGCTTCTCGGCCGTGCCCTCGGTCAGCGGCTGGAACCAGTGCGTGTAGTGCGTCACGCCCATCTCCAGTGCCCACTGTTTCATACCATCGGCCACGGCGTCGGCAATGGAACGGTCGAGCCGTGCACCGTTGTCCATGACGTCAATCATCTTCTCGTAGATGTCTGCAGGCAGGTAGTGGTGCATCTTCTCGCGGGTAAACACATACTTGCCGAAGTATTCCGACGGACGCTCCGCCGGTGTCTTCACATCGAGTGGCTTCTTCTTGAAGGCCTCCTCAACCACTTGGAATCTCAGGTTACTCATTTCTTATTGTCAATGTATCGTTTAGTAATCTCTCCATACTCGTCTATGCGGCGGTCGCGCAGGAACGGCCACCAGCGGCGCACCTGTTCGCTGCGTCCCAGGTCAATCTCCACAATGATGCTTTCCTCTTCGTCCTTGGACGCCTCGTAGAGCAACTCCCCTTGAGGGCCTGCCACGAACGATGTGCCCCAGAAAAGTTGAGAGTTGAGAGTTGAGAGTGTAGAGTTTGCTACCGCACATTCTTCATTCCCCACGCGGTTCACGGTGATGACGTGCAGTCCGTTGGCTACGGCATGTCCGCGCTGTACGGTCTGCCATGCCATGCGCTGACGTTCCTGCTCCTCAGGTGTGTCGTTCGGGTCGTAGCCGATGGCGGTGGGGTATATCAGCAGTTCGGCACCCTGCAGCGCCATGAGCCGTGCTGCCTCGGGGTACCACTGGTCCCAGCACACCAGCACGCCCAGACGGCCGACGCTGGTTTGTATGGGCTTGAAGCCCAGATCGCCTGGTGTGAAGTAGAATTTCTCGTAGTAGCCGGGGTCGTCGGGAATGTGCATCTTGCGGTATTTGCCTGCTATCGAGCCGTCTTTCTCCAGTACCACGGCTGTGTTATGGTACAGCCCTGGCGCACGGCGCTCGAAGAGCGAAGTCACGATGACCGCGCCCAGTTGCTTGGCCAATTCACCGAAGAACGCAGTTGACGGTCCTGGTATGGGTTCTGCCAGGTCGAAGTTGTTGACATCCTCCACCTGACAGAAGTAGAGCGAGTTGTGCAGTTCCTGCAACACGATGAGTTCTGCACCTCGTTTGGCGAGGTCGCTGATGCCCTCGGCCAGCCGCAGCAGGTTCTGCTTCGTGTCGGCTACGTTGTGCTGTTGTAAGAATCCTATCTTCATAAGCGTTTCCAAATTTCGCTGCAAAGGTACGAATAAGCGAGAACAATACAAAACAAAAACATCTTTTTTGTTTTTATTGTCGAGCAAAAGAACTTTCGACGAAGTCAGAGTAGTGCATACCGAGCGAAAAACCAAATTTCTTCACTCTTTTTTTTAAAATAGGTGCTCAGGCGAGCAAGTTCGGAGTCTTTGATTTTTTCCGAGGTGTAGCCTACCTTCGACGTTATTGAAGTCAGTCGGAAGAAGGACTTCGGCATCGGACGTTCAACGTATAGCTTCGCATCAATCTGTGAAAGAACACCGACCGAAAGAGCGACTACTAGAGTGCACGGCAGAACCGACACTACTGTGTTTAGAATTATTATGGCACACAGATTCAGACAGGTGCCGGATATCGTCGAGAGAAGTGGCACCTGTCGGGTAGAGAAGTGCCGTTTATCCCCAAGAGAAGTGGCACTTTCCCTTACTCAAACTATAGGTTTCCCTTACTCAAACCTATAGTTAATCTATGACTAACTACATGTTTGTGGCGATTGTCAAAATAAGGACGTTTTGCAAGAAAGAGGTAACACTTAACATGACTGGCCTGAAACACCGATGTAGAAAGGGTTTGAAGCATGTTACCTGATGCTCCAACAGGTAACAAACAGGTAACATACTCCTAACCCAGTTTTTCATTAGAAGTGAAACGTCACGTCAACGCCCACCTGCAGGGGATTGCCACGCTGGGCAGAATAGACGGGCTTACCCGTTGCCTTGCTGAGGAAGGCGAAGGTGTTATACTTGGAGTCCGTCAGGTTACGTCCCCAGACGTTGACCTTGCACACGCCGAGGTCGGCCAGGATGTGGGCTCCAAGCACGGCATAGAGGTTCTGCTTGAAGGTGTTGGCCTCATCCCACCAGATCTTGCCCTGTCCGTTGACGTTGGCACCAACGGTCAGACTGCGGAAAGTGTCGTTGTTGAAGTCGAAACGATAGTCGGCCACGGCTGCAAACGTGTGTTCCGGCACGAAGGGCACAATATTGTCCTTGTAATCAACCTTGGCACCACGTGCGCTTTCCTTGGTCTCATACTCCTTGAAAGCGGCATGGGTATAGCCATAGGTGGCTGACCACGTCAAGTGATTGTCGAGATGGCTGCCGCGCAGGGCCAGTTCCAGACCGCAGCTGTAGCTCTTACCGGCATTGACCATCTTGCGGCCGTAGCCGTAGTCCTCGGTAAAGACAGAGAGTTGCTGGTTACGAATCTGCATGTAGAAGAGCGAGAGGTCTGCCTGCAGGGTGTGGTCGAACAGGTTCAGGTGGGTTCCGAACTCATAGTTCCAGGACTCCTCGGGTTTGAACTTGATGCCTTCCAACAGGGCAGCATACTCTTCTTCTGTATGGTTGATGACGGTGTTCACGTCGGCATGCGACTGCATAGCCTGCTGCATGACGCCCTGCAGATTCTTCTGCACATCGTTCTGGATGTAGTCACCGAACATCTGCACGTTGAAGCCTCCGGCGCGGTAGCCTTTGGTGACGGTGGCGTAGAAGTTTGTGCCGTTGTTCAGCTTATAGGTCAGACCGACCTTCGGCAGCAGCTGGTTGGAGGAGGTCTTCTCGTCGTGCTCAAAGACGGAGAGCACAGTGGCATTGGCAGCACTGCCCATGATATTGAAGTTCAGCTTGGAGTCGCCACTGGTCAGGTAGTGAATCTTCGACTGGGTGAAGTCGTAGCGCAGACCGAGGGTGGCGGTGAGCTGGTCGGTCAGGTCGATGTTCGACTCATGGAACACGCCGAGATTCAGCTGCGGAGTATGGAACTCACAGGGCACGAAGAGCGTCATGCCCACATTCACACCACCGGCACGCTCAATGGCAGCGGCAGCGGCCTCCTCGCCCATGCGGGCAGCCATCGACTGCAGTATCTGCTGGTATATCATGCCGCCAATCTGCTGGCCCATCATCTGACTGAATGCCGTACCAAAGGTGTTGGGGGCTGTGGTCTTCAGCCACTGGTAGGAGCCGAACACGCCAGTCGTCCAGTGCCAGCGGCTTTGGTTACGGCTCTTGAAGGTGAACTCCTGCGTCAGGGCGTTGCTCAGCTGATACTGGTCAACCACGATGAAGTCAATGCTGCTATAGTCGTTGTCCATGACCAGGTTGTCACGGAAGAACTGCCACGAGGTGCTGGAGTTGAAGTCGAAGCCACAGCCCTCGTACTTGATGCCGAGTCCGGTGTTCAGCATATTGCGTTTGTAGTTGCTCTGATGGTCCTGGTTAGGGTCGCTGACAACCTTCCCGCTCTCTATATCGAGCAGACCATAGGGGTACGCCTTCTGCTTAACCCACTGGTAGTCGGTAATAAAGTTCATACTGAGTCGTTGCGTAGGCTGGTACATCAGGCGCAGGCGGGCACCCGCCTCGTCCATGTCGTCAGCAGGGTCACCGGTCAGTTGGTTCTTCCAGAAACCTTTCTGGCCGTCGTAGAAACCGGCAATGGAGAAGGCGAACTGGTCGTTCACCTTATTATAATGGGCCACTTCAACATTACGGTAGAGGCCCGTTCCGATGCCCAGTCTGACGTCCGTACCCTGGTAGTTGAGCGGGTTCTTGGTGTACATACGTACCATGCCGCCCTCGGTATTCATACCGTAGAGTGTGCCCTGGGGACCACGCAGCACATCTACACGATCGACCTGATAATAGCGACTATTGAACGAGGTCTTGTTGACCAGGGGAATGTCATCCACATAGATACCCATCGATGGGCTGTTGACGCGCGAACCTATGCCACGTACGTAGATGGACGACGTGAAGCGCGAACCGTAGTTAGGCATGGTAAAGGAAGGTACGAAGGCTGACACATCGCGCAGGTCTATCAGCGACAGGCTATTAAGTGTCTCACCCGACATCACCGTCGAGCTGATGGGCTGTTGACGCAGACGGTAGAACTCCTTGGGCTGACTGACCACGACCACCTCGTCAAGGTCAACCACGCGCGAGGTATCGACCGGCACAGGATGGTTTTCTGCAATGGCAGGAACCACAGCCAGAATTGATAATGCTACTACTAATAATTTTTCTTTTCTCATTGTTTATCCTTTTATTACTTTGATGATTTCATTTGCTATCCTGGTAGCCTGGGTAATGCGGTGCCCCATGCCGATTCCGTCGCGCAGATTGCCGCCGACGATGAGTCCGGCGTACTGCCTTTGCAGGCTTTCCACAGCTTCGAAACGCCGACCGCTGTCAGCCAGATATTGCGGAATGGCACGGGAGTGACGCGAGATGTTGATGAAGTCGGGCTTGGCCTCCTTCGGAAACTTCAGCATGCGGTGCAGGCACTCGCAGACCAACGTTTTCACCTCGTCGTCAGAGAGGCTGAGCATGTCGGGATGCTTGATGCCACCGATGAAGAACGAAAAGAGGGCCCCGCCCTGGGGTGCACGTCCCGTGAAACAGGCCGAGGGGAAGAGTATGCCGAGTATGCGCTCATGCTCGACGGTGGGCACCAGTCCGCCAAAGGCTATATAGTCGCCGCCAAAGGTGTCGGGCATGCCTACATTGACCTCCATGATGGGGGCATAGACGAGTGAGCTGATTGCATCCATACGCCCGGCATCGACAAACGGCAACAGCTGTGGTAAACTATAGGCCCCACAGGTGGTGACAACGTAGCGGCTGATCAGCTGCTGCGAGGTGCCGTCCGCCGTACGCAGCATGGTCTGCCATCCGCCGTCGGTTGGCTGCACACGAACGTCTGACGCGCCCAATACAATGTTGTCACGACCGATGTAGTCTGCCTCTGCCTCGGGTATATGACTCAGTCCGCCACGGGCAGAAAACACTTTCTTCGTAGCCAGCCGGTCACGCTCGGTTTTCGGTTCTTTCATCTTCCTCATGGCGCCACGTATGAAACTGCCGTACTGCTGCTCCAGATTGTAGAGCTTAGGCAGCGCATAGCGGGTTACCAGCGTGTCAGGATTACCTGCATAAACGCCGGACACAAAGGGGTCAACGGCATAATCCACAAACGAACGGCCCAGTCGGCGACGGGCCAGCGAGCCAACGGTCTCGTCTGGGTCAGTACCGGGTTTGCGCCAGGGCTCACCGAGTATGCGCAGTTTGTCAGAGAAGCGAAACAGCGGTGTGGTCAGCCCCCCAATAGGACTGGAGGGCAGGTCATGAAACCGCCCGCCTTTCCAGATGAGGCGGCGCTTGGCAGCATCTGGCGCTGTCTCCAACAGACAGCGTCCACCCGACGTTTCCTTCAGGTCGGCCATCAGTTCTGCAACCTCGGGGGTTGAGACGGAACCTGTCGTTGGCCCCGTCTCAATAATATAATCGTTTATGTGGTTGGTTTGTATTTGTCCGCCGATGCGCGACTGGGCCTCGACAACCTTTACGCGTACTCCTGCACGACGTAGCCAATAAGCGGTAGTCAGGCCGGTCAGACCGGCACCTATCACGACAACATCAGCCGAAAGCGACTGAGTGCTACTTGTATCATTCTTCATTTCGGCTGCAAAGGTACTGTTTTTTCCACAACCGTGCAATCATCATTTATGTGGATATTGAAGGGGGCTGAAAAACAAAAAAAACGTTAAACCGAAGAAAAAGAGACACTTTTTAGAGGAAGTGGCAATGATTCTTTGTATATTTGCCAACAGAAACAAGAAAGACGACCTAAAACGAATGAAAGAACAACTGCGCGAGACAATGAAAGGCAGTCCGCGACTGAAGCGCCTGCTGGACTATGTCATCATGAACCAGCGTGACGCACGGCCACGATGGTACGTCCGCCTGCTGGCTCCCCTCTATCAGCACCGCGGACGGGGCTCGAAGATTTACGGCAGCGTCAGGATGGACACCCCACCCTACCGTAGGTTCTCACTGGGCAGGCGCAGCGTGATTGAGTCGTTTGCCTGCATCAACAATGCCGTGGGCGACGTCGTCATCGGCGACCACACGCGTATCGGACTACACTGCACCATCATCGGCCCGGTCACCATCGGCAGTCACGTCAACCTGGCACAGAGCATCACCGTCACCGCCCTGAACCATAACTTCGAGGACCAGCAGCAGCGCATTGACGAACAGGGCATCAGCACCAAGCCCGTCGTGATTGGCGACGACGTATGGATAGGAGCCAATGCCGTCATCCTGCCGGGCGTCACCGTGGGCAGCCACAGTGTCATTGCCGCCGGAGCCGTGGTCACTAAGGACGTGCCGGCTCATACGCTGGTGGCTGGTGTGCCGGCAAAGGTGGTTAAGAGTATTTAGTTATCGGTTATCAGTTATCGGTTATCAGTTATCAGATATGAGAATAGGAATTGAAGCCCAGCGAATCTTCCGCAAGAACAAGCACGGCATGGACTATGTGGTGCTTCAGGAAATCAAGGAGATACAGAAGATGGACACGCACAACGAGTATTTCATCTTCGTCAGTCCCGGCGAGGACCATTGTGTGCAGGACTCCCACAACATGCACGTCATAGAGGTCAGTTGTCCCACCTATCCCTTGTGGGAACAGTATGCACTGCCACGTGCAGCCCGTGAGGCGGGTGTCGAACTGCTCCACTGTACCAGCAATACGGCTCCCATCTGGTGTAACATCCCACTCATCCTGACCCTGCACGACATCATCTTCCTGGAGCCACGCGACAAGGCCAACAAGTCGCTCTACCAGAACATGGGCTGGCTGTACCGACGGCTCGTCGTGCCGCGCATCCTGAAGAAGTGCCGGCGTATCATCACCGTGTCCGACTTTGAGATGCAGAACATCATCAACAAGCTGCACCTGCCACCCCTGCAGGTTGCCATGATTTACAACGGCTATAACGACTGGTTCCGACCTGTTGAGGACAAGGAACTAATCTACAAGAAATATATTGACGAACCGGGGTTCTTCTTCTTCCTCGGCAATACTGACCCGAAGAAGAATACCGAGCGTACCCTCGTGGCCTACGCCCGATACCTGGAGCAGTCGGAGGTGAAACGCCCGCTGCTTATGGCCGACCTGGAGAAAAAATACTTTGACGACATCATTGCCCGTAACAACATCGGACATATCCGTGAGCACATCAAGTCACCGGGATACATCGTCAACAGCGACCTGCCATACATCTACAATGCGGCCTTCGCCTTCCTCTACACGTCACTGCGTGAGAGTTTCGGCATACCCTTGCTCGAGGCAATGGCATGCGGCACACCGGTCATCACCAGTAACACATCGTCGATGCCGGAGATAGGCAGCAAGAACGCCATACTCGTCAACCCCGAGAGCGTGGAGGAGATAACGGCCATGATGCTACGACTGGAGACGGACAATACCTTCTACCAGCAGCAGAAGGAGGTAGGACTGGAACGCGCCAAGTTGTTCTCGTGGAAGAAGACGGCGGAGCAGCTTCTGGATGTCTATGCTGCCGTCTATCAGGAAAGCAAGGGGAAATAGTTGGCGGTTATCGGTTATCAGGTATCGGTTATCGGTTATCAGTTATCGGTTAATCGTCAAAAAGGTTCAACGACAAATCCTGCGGAGGTGCCTCGACGGGTGCCTCCGCTTGTTGTTGCTCCTCACGGAACTGGAGCATCAACTGCCGTGCGTCAGCCGAACCTTTCGTGTTCAGCCGGTAATAACCACGCCGACCTGTTGCCTCAACAAGCGACTGAGCAGACTTGCTGTTACGCAACAGGTATTGCTGAACAAACTGATGAATCTCGGAAAAGTCGGGTCGGTAGAACAGCGTACAATTCATGTTATAGACATGCCGAGCAATGGTCTGCACACCTATACCACGCTCTCCTGCTTCGGTGAGCACATTGAGGATCTGCTGTTCGTAGGTCATGAGCGAAAAAAAAGGCTGGTAAGACTCAAGAGCTACCAGCCTTCTTTTATGTGTTTTTTGTGGATTAAGCCAAAGTAATCTTAGCCTCTGCCTCAACAATCTTGCCCTCTTTGAAGAGCCATCCCATACCGAGCAGAGTCTCCTCCTCGCTAATCTTTGCAGCCTTTGCAATCTCCTTAACGGTCAGTGCCTTACCAGCTGCTGCCAGTGCCTGATAAACATCTCCTGCCTTGAAACCAGCATTCTCAGCGTTCAAAACGATAGCTGCCTTCTTTGCGGGAGCAGCCTTCTTTGCAGTCTCCTTCTTGGGCTCTGCAGCCTTTGTAGCTGCGGCCTTCTTTGTTGTAGTTTTCTTTTCTGCCATAGTTCTTTAAAAAAATTAATACACGTATTGAATTTTGTGTTGTATTCTTTATTTACGTGTGCAAAGGTAGAACATTATTTGACATTAAGTAACTGAATTTTAGGCATTTTTACAAAAACTGCATTATTCTTGACGTAGGTCAAGTGCTATTTGCAATTCTTCCAGCTGTTTCGGGTCCAGTTCACCAGGGGCATCCAGCATGACATCACGACCCGAATTGTTCTTCGGGAAGGCAATGCAGTCGCGGATGCTGTCCAGTCCGGCCATGATGCTCACAAAGCGGTCGAGACCGAAAGCCAGACCGGCATGAGGCGGTGCACCATACTTGAAGGCATTGATGAGGAATCCGAACTGAGCCATTGCACGTTCAGGTGTAAAACCGAGGATCTGGAACATCTTCTCCTGTAACTTACCATCGTGGATACGAAGTGAACCACCACCAACCTCAACACCATTGCAGACAAAGTCGTAGGCTACGGCACGAACCTTTGCCGGATCGGTGTCCAGCAGAGGAATATCATCGGGATTAGGCATTGTAAACGGATGGTGAGTAGCCATCAGGCGCTGTTCTTCGTCACTCCACTCAAAGAGCGGGAAGTCGACAATCCAAAGGCAGACGAAGTTGTCTTTGTCTCGCAATCCAAGACGATCACCCATCTCCAGACGGAGGGTACAGAGCTGAATGCGGGTCTTATTGGCATTGTCACCACTGAGAATCAGCACAAGGTCACCATCCTTGGCACCCATCGCCTCCTTAACCTTTGCCCAGACTTCGGGCTCATAGAACTTATCGATACTAGACTTGACCGTGCCATCTTCATTAAACTTCACATAGACAAGTCCCTTAGCACCCACCTGAGGACGCTTCACAAAATCTGTCAGTTGATCCAATTGCTTACGCGTATAACTAGCACAACCTGGTACACAGATACCACCGATATAATTGGCCTCATTGAAAACCGGGAAGGTGCCTGTACCTTTAAGCACGTCCAT
>JAEEGH010004832.1_pt1 | contig 34298 bp, 22 predicted proteins | sample 9134181 | NCBI WGS metagenome assembly JAEEGH01 (sample SAMN16246544, study PRJNA631951) | gut metagenome | biome: gut microbiome; feature: rumen; material: DP-attached | host: Bos | place: Iran: Karaj | collected 2018-10
GCGCCATTCACGAATACGAGGCCGACGGTGCAGTACTCTCTCAAGGGATTAACGCGCGTCAATATCAATATCTGTTAATCTCGAAGGCCACAGGCATCGGCGGGTACTCCGTTGCCAACGGCATCAGTCACAGTACCCTCAAAAACAGAATAACTATGATGTTACATAAGAAATCAAACCGCAGCAGTCTACTGAAACTCCTCGCCCTCGTTCCTATCGTGGGTATTACCCTCGCCCTGAATGCCCGTACCGTCACCGACTATGTCTATGACAAACCTCAGAAACAGCTGCCAGTGAAGAAGGGTAAGAAGGCAGGCACCATCAATGCCGGCACCGCGCATGAAATCGTGGTTGTTGAGGAGGCGCCCAAGGTTGAGGAGGCAACGGAAGACAACGAGTCCTTTACCGTTAGGGGAAAAGTCTTTGATGATGCAGGAAAGCCCGTCATTGGTGCTGTTATCCTAATCGATGGAAGCAAGAAAGGTAGCGTTACCGATGTGAATGGTGCATTTACCATCAAGGCCAATATGGGTGACTACTTGAATATTTCCTACGTAGGATTGGAAACCGTCCGTTTGGGCGTTAGTAAGATGTATGCAAAAGAGCACGAGTACCTCATTCCGATGAGCAAGGAAAACGCAAGTGGCAACAAGCCTTTCGACGTTGTAGAACAGATGCCTCAGTTCCCGGGAGGTCCTGCGGCTTTGGTGCAGTTCTTGTCAGAAAATATCAAGTATCCGGAAGAAGCGTATAAAAACGGCATCCAAGGCCGCGTCATTGTCACTTTCGTCGTCAATAAAGACGGCAGTATCTCGGATGCCAAAGTTGTGAAGTCCGTCGATTCGCAATTAGACGAGGAGGCCCTGCGGGTTGCCTATTCCATGCCCAACTGGATACCTGGCCGTCAGAATGGTGAGCCAGTGAATGTAAAGTACACCGTTCCCATCACGTTCAAGTTGCAGGGTAATGAGTCCAAAGAGGTTGTCGGGGTAACCAGTCTCAATGCCAAAGCCTTTGACTTAGAGGTAGACGGCAAATTGATGGATGCTGAAGCGCTGAACAGTATCAATCCTGACGACATTGAAAGCATACATGTCGACAAACCCAAGGACGGTCAGACGAAAGGACGCGTTAGTGTCAAGCTAAAAGGAAAGAAATAAATCTCTCTCGTTATGCATAGGCTATTAACTATGTCCATCCTCGCCCTGCTGATGGTTTTCACCGCCAGGGGCGAGGGTTTGGACTCTCTCCAGATATATGTCCTGCAAGGCGACAGCCTGATGCAACAGTATAATACCTTCGAGGCCCAGAAGTATTACCAGCGGGCTTTCTCGCTGGCTGACACCTACGAGGTGCGCACTAAGCTGGCCAACTGCTGTTACCGTCGTGGCAACTTCCGCCAAGCATCCGAGCTGTTGAAACTGGTCCCTGAGGACTCGCTCTCGCACGAGGCCTTCCGTCAGCTGGCATTCAGTTATCAGAAGCTGGGTGATACCGACTCCTATATCTATTGGGCCAACCAATTGCTTGGGCATTTTCCCATGGATGGCGAGTTCGTGGCAGGACTCACCCATGCCTATACGAGAACCAATCAGCCACAAAAAGGCATCGTTTGCGGTATAAGATATCATCTGAAAGACTCAACGAATATCTTGGTGAACAGGGCGCTGGCAGATGCTTGGTTTATGAATCGCGACTTCACGATGGCTGGTAAGTTGTTCGAACGACTCATTGAGCAGGGCGACTCCAGTTTCAATACCCTCTATTCCGCTGGTAGGTGTTTCTCCTATGTCGATAGTCTGGAGCGTGCATACAGCTATCTGAAGGCTGCTCTCTATCTCTCGCAGATGCAGAACTACGGTGCTGCCTATCGCCTTGGCGTGGTGTGTGTCGATACGCAACGCTACGACGAGGGGCTGGGTTACCTGAGTCTTGCCACGCAGTTGATGCAGCCCGATACCACCGCCATGAAGGCTATTACGCTATCGCAGGGCGAAGGCTACTATCTGACTCAGCATTACGAAGAGGCTGTCGCTGCGTGGAAGGAACATCTGACCTATAATCCCGCGTCCATCGCCACCTATTATAATATTGCCAATGCCTATGCCTATCTTCTCAAGGACAAAGAGCAGGCCAAGACCTACTACCAGCAGTTCCTTAACCTCGCCCGACAGGAGGAAAATCCCAATGCCCAACTCGCTGAGATGATAGCAAAGGCAGAAGAGAACCTGAAGTCCGCGATGAAATAATAAGCGTTTTTCTTGCATTTCTGCGATTTTTTTTGTATCTTTGCATCTTGTAAGGCCAGTGCTTTTTGCTTATAAACCAACGCCAAAAGTTCAGAAAGCCAAGTCTTTTGGCGGCCGCCGCAAGATATTCGCACGTTCGCCGCAAGATATTGCCCCGCCCGCCGCAACAATTTGCCACGGGCGGGGCAAATTAGTTACCTCCCGTCTCGCTCCCTGTTACCTCCCGTCTAAATCCCTGCTAGGACGGGCCTTTCCCCCTTTCTCCCCTAGTATAGATTTCGAACATCATGTAGCGGACAATGATGTGATACGCCTAAGGGTTCTTTAACTTAACGGGCATTGAATAAGGCTAAATAATGCAAAACGATTTGTGGGGGAGCGGAAAGTTTCTTATTTTTGCAGGCGATGAATGCGACGCGGATAACAATGCTTCTTGCAGCTCTTATGTGCAGTCTGCTGCTCTCGGCCCAACGCCAGCTCAGGGTGGTGGATGTGGAGACGCTGATGCCTGTGGCTGGTGCTAACGTCGTCACAAAGGAACGTGCGGTTCAGACGGACTCGATGGGGTGTATCACGGTGTCCGACAGTTGCAGGACGCTTGTGTTTTCGCACGTGAATTACGAGAGCCGTATGCTCAATCTGGAGGAGGTGAAGGATACGGTGTTCCTGATTTCGAAACTGCTGAACCTGAAGGAAGTGGTGGTGTTCGGACACGATAAGCGTGAGGACAAAATGAAGGATCTGAAGAGCCAGTTAGGTTTAAGCAAGACGGACGCGCAACTGATAGCCGCCAGTGCCAATCAGGGCATGAACCTGTTTGGACTTATTAGCAAGCTGATTCCCAATAAATGGCGAAAGAGCAAGAAGGAATCGCGTCGTGAACGGCTGAAGCGCGTCATCGAGGAATATTGAGAAGTTAAGAATTAAGAGTTAAGAATTAAGATTTAAGAATTAAGAAAGATAGTGGTGTATAAACAAAAGCAAAACGGATCAATTCCGTTGGAATCAATCCGTTTATTTAATTTGCGGCGCGATAGTTATACAGCTTTGCCATGTTGTTGCAATACTCTGTGTAAGCTTCGCTCTTGAGCCATTTGTTAATTAACTTTTTCATCATCTTTTTACCTTTCTTTTCTTTAAATCGTTATCCTTTGTCCCTTCTCGTGGGACTCTTAAAACTAAATCTACTAACTAACCTATTATTTATGTGGTGCTTGCACCGCTGTGCAGCCTGTGTTTCTTTTTGACGATGACAAGGACAGTGCAAGCCGAATGCAGAGAGCTCGCTCTATGCTGAGGCGAAGCCTGTTCTCGCAGAGTGATTTTTTAATCACGCTGCAAAGGTACGACGATTTTGTGGAAGAAACAAGGAAAAATAGAATTGTTTGCGCACACAGTCCGCTTTTTTGACATGAATCAACTAAGCATGGAGTGAGGAGCGTAGAGTGTCAATTATTTGTTGTGGGTGACAGCTTCGCGCATTTCCTTGAGCAGGTCTGAGGCGAAAATGAAGTCGGTGAGTCGTTTGTTGGTGCTGCCCATGATGTCTGCCGAGACGCCTTGCCACTCTTTGTGGCCTTCGTAGATGAAGATGATGTTCTCGCCAATGCCCATCACCGAGTTCATGTCGTGGGTATTGATAATGGTGGTCATCTGGAACTCCTGAGTAATAGAGTGCAGCAAGTCGTCGATGACCAGCGACGTCTTGGGGTCGAGTCCTGAGTTAGGCTCGTCGCAGAACAGATATTTAGGATTGAGGGCGATGGCACGGGCAATGGCCACGCGTTTCTGCATACCACCCGATATCTCGCCAGGATACTTTTCCTCTGCTCCCACCAGATTGACGCGATCCAGGCAGTCCATAGCCCGTTTCTGTCGCTCGCGCAAGTTCATCGAGGAGAACATATCGAGGGGGAACATCACGTTTTCGAGCACTGTCATCGAGTCGAAGAGTGCTGCCGACTGGAATATCATGCCCATTTCGCGACGCATGTGAATCTTCTCCTCTTTTGACATCCGTACAAAGTCGCGCCCATCGTACAGAATCTGCCCTTTTGTGGGGTCGAACAGTCCCACCAGGTTTTTCATCAATACCGTCTTTCCGCTTCCGCTCTGGCCAATGATGAGGTTCGTCTTGCCGTCCTCGAAGACTGTCGAGATGTCCTTCAATACCTCGATGTCGTCAAAACTCTTATATAGATTTTTTACTTCAATCATAAATTAAGGTAAAAGGTAATAGTGAAAAGTGAATAATTTGCTTCCGCACTGATTTACGACAACAGTTGCGTGAGGAAGACGTCGGAGAAGAGAATCAGTACGCTGGACATTACGACAGCGTCGGTAGAGGCCTTACCCACATTGACGGAACCGCCCTCGACGGTATATCCGAAATAGGAGGGAACTGCCGAGATGATGAAAGCAAAGAAGAGGCTCTTGATGATGGACATCCACATGAACCACGACTTGAACTGGTGTTGCAGGCCCAGCGTCAGATCGTCGGGCACGATGATATGTCCCACGTAAGCCGTTCCGTAGGCTCCCACAATGCCCAGTGCACTTGAGAAGATGACTAGCAGGGGCATGATGGTAATCATTCCCATGATTTTGGGGAGTATCAGGTAGCAGGCCGAGTTGACACCCATAATGTCGAGCGCATCAATCTGCTGGGTGACACGCATGGTGCCAATCTCCGAGGCGATGTTCGACCCCACCTTACCAGCCAGAATCAGACACATGATGCTGGACGAGAACTCGAGCAACATAATCTCGCGAGTGGTATAGCCACTGACCCAGCGAGGCATCCAAGGCGACTGGATGTTCAGCTTCATTTGGATGCAAATGACGGCTCCGATGAAAAACGATATCAGCAGCACGATGCCAATGGAATTGATGCCCAGCTGCTCCATTTCCTTCACGTATTGTTTCCAGAACATACGGAAACGCTCAGGAACACTGAACGTGCGCCCCATCAGAATCAAAAACTTGCCGAACGACGTCAGCCAATGATGCAATATCTTTATCATATCGCCTGCAAAGGTACGATTTTAAATTAAGAATGAAGAGTTAATAATTAAGAAAATTACTACCAACTTGCATTTTTTCTTAACTCTTAACCCTTAACTCTTAATTTTTTTGTAACTTTGCAGGCAAAATAGATAAGCAACTTAATTACCAACTATGAAGCTAAGAACATTCTTTTTGTCTATTCTGATAGTCTGGCCGTTCGTGATGGCTATGGCAGAGGGTGAAGTCAACATGAAGTTTGGAAAACCCACCAAGGAAGAGATGCAGATGACCACCTACGATGCTGACCCTGAGGCGGATGCTGTGGTGCTCTGCCGCCTGACAGATGTGGAATACATCATTCAGGAGAATGGCTATCTGGTGGACTATCGTGAGAAGTGCCGCATCAAGGTGCTGAAACCCGGCGGCACCCGCTATGCCAAAGTGGTGGTTCCCTATATGATGAATATGTCGCACGGCAGCAAGCTTGGCGGACTGCGGTTCTCGATGTTTGCCAACCAGCTGACGGCAGGTCCCAGTTCCGACCTGGGCTACGATGGAGGTTCGATGACGTCAGAGGCTATGGGCGACTATTCTGACGAGAGTGTGGAAGACCTGAAAGCCACAGCCTTCAACCTGAAAAACGGCAAGGTGGTGAAAAGTCAGCTGAAGAAGGCCGATGTCGTGAAAAAAGAGATTGACGAGCAAAACTGTCAGTTGGAGTTTACCGTTCCCGATGTTGAGGTGGGCACAGTGATAGAGTACGAATATACCATTCATAGTGAACTGTTCTGGCTGTTGCACGATTGGTTTGCCCAGCGTGAGATTCCTGTGGTCTATGCCAAGCTGGACATGAATATTCCTGGCTACCTGATGTTTAATATGGAAGAGCATGGTATTCAGCGTCTGACGTGTACTTGCACAAACGGTGTGGTAAGGTATAAGCTGGTGAGCGACCCGATGGCCAATCCCGTCAGTGCCGTATCGAACCACTATGTTTGTGTAGGCCGCGACCTGATGGCTATGCCCAAGGACGATTATGTGTATTGTGCTGAGGACTGGCGGGCTGGTGTGACAGCCGAGCTGAAGCAGTTCCGGTTGCGTGGTACCATGCAGATGGATTATGCCAAGACGTGGGAGCAGATAGACCAGATGATACTCGACGACGAGGACTTGGGCAAGCAACTGGGTGACCATAGTCCGCTGCGTGATGTGTTGAAAGAAAAGAAGATAGAAGAGATTGCCGACAAGAACGAGCGTGCTGTCGCCGTCTACCAGCTGGTGATGAGCAAGGTAAAGTGGGACGGAACCTACAAGATGCGTCCGGAAAAGACCAGCGAGACGCTCAGCAAGGGCATCGGATCGAATGCCGATATCAATATGCTGCTCATCCAGTCGCTGAACGATGTAGGACTCAATGCCGTTCCCGTTGTGCTTAGAACGCGAGACCAAGGACAGCTACCCTTCAATTTCCCCTCGTTGCAGAAACTGACGTCGTTCATCGTTGGTATTGTCACCGATGCAGGACGAAACGTATATATCGACGCCTCGTCGAAGAACGGCTACTTGAACGTGCTGCCCGAAAACCTGCTCGTAGAGCGTGCCCGACTGGTGATGAAGAACAAGCGAAGCATGTGGGTTAACTTGCAGCAAGTGACGAAGTCGCAGAAGAGTACCCTCATTGACGCCGTGCTGACGCCCGATGGTGTGCTGAAGGGTACGCAGACCATCCGCTATGAAGGCTTGGCAGCCCAGAAATACCGTCAGGAAAAGGGAATTGACGACTTCGGGCTTGAAGCAACGGAAACTTCCGACTTTACCCTGCAGGGTCAGGTGACTGATGGCGTTATCTCCATCTGCCCCTTCCCCAGTCCGATGAAGGTGAGCCCCTTCAAGGCCGACAGCCGTAAGATGCCTGTCGAGTTCGCCTGCACAGGTAAAAACCGTGTAGTCATCAATATCGCCCTTCCTGAAGGCTATGCCTTACAGGGAGAACCCAGAAATACAACCATTGTCTCGACGGACAAGGGATTGGAAGGCCGCTACCAGACTTCCACAGGAAACGATAAGGTGATGCTCAGCTGCCAGTTCTCCATCAACAAGTTGACACACTCCGAGAAGAGCTACGGCGATTTGAAGCAGATATTCGACCTGTTCTCTCAATATAATACGGAACCGTTGGTTTTCAAGAAGGCGCAATAGACTTAAAAACCAAATAAATCGTAATTTATTTTGCTTTTTGCCCAATTTGCTGTAATTTTGCACCGAAATAACACCCGGAATGGAAGAGAACAATAACATACAGGAGCAGGAACGCCTCGTGCTGCGCACCGAGGGGTTGGTGAAGATATACGGCAAGCGTACGGTAGTGAACGACGTGTCGTTCGACGTAAAGCAGGGCGAAATCGTGGGATTGTTGGGCCCGAATGGTGCCGGAAAGACAACGTCGTTCTATATGACCACAGGACTTATCGTCCCTAATAAAGGCCATATTTATCTGGGCGATGAGGACGTCACCACCTATCCTGTGTATAAGCGGGCACGAGCTGGCATCGGCTATCTGGCCCAAGAGGCTTCTGTGTTCCGCAAAATGTCTGTCGAGGACAACATCCTGAGTGTATTGCAAATGACGGGAAAACCACGCGAGTACCAGCTGGAGAAGTTGGAAAGCCTCATCAAGGAATTCCGTCTGCAGAAGGTGCGCAAGAATACGGGTGACCGCTTGTCGGGTGGTGAGCGCCGTCGTACGGAGATTGCCCGTTGTCTGGCCATCGAGCCCAAATTCATCATGCTCGACGAACCCTTCGCTGGTGTAGACCCCATTGCTGTGGAGGACATCCAGTTTATCGTTTGGAAGCTGAAGGACAAGAATATCGGTATCCTGATTACCGACCATAACGTGGAGGATACCCTATGTATCACCGACCGTGCCTATCTGCTGTTCGAGGGACGCATTCTGTTCCATGGTACTCCGGAGGAATTGGCAGCAAACCCCATCGTTCGCAAAAACTATCTGACGGAGTCGTTTATCCTGCGTCAGAAAGATTTCTCGGCATTGGAAGAACAGCGAAAAGCAGAAGAGACGGAAGAAATGTAAAGAGAGACATCTCGTAAAAACCTAAAAAATGCGAATTTTTTTGGTTTTTTGCTCGCTTATTTGTACCTTTGCACGCTCAAACGACGAGTATATTATTAAATAAGGTATAAGAAAGAGATGAATATCACATTTGAAGCTCCTGACAAGATTAATGGTTTGATGACCATCACATTGGAGTCGGCTGACTATCAGCCTGAGGTTGACAAAACCCTGAAAGACTATCGTAAACGCGCTAACATTCCCGGATTCCGTCCTGGTCAGGCTCCTATGGGCATGATTAAGCGTCAGTTTGGCACAAGTGTCAAAGTTGACGTTGTGAACAAGATGCTGGGTGAGAAGTTGTATGACTATGTTCGTGAGAACAAGATTCAGATGTTGGGCGAGCCCCTTCCCAGCGAACAGCAGGAAGCCCTCGATTTCGAGAGCGACCAGCCCTTGACTTTCAAGTTCGACATTGCTGTCGCTCCTGAGTTCGAGGCTAAACTGAGCGGTAAGGACAAGGTTGACTACTATAACATCACTGTGGACGACAAGATGATTGACCAGCAGGTGGAGATGTATCAGAGCCGTGCCGGACAGTATGAGAAGGCCGAGCAGTATGATCCTGAGCAGCGCGATATGCTGAAAGGTGACCTGCGCGAGGTTGACGGCAGCATCGAGGTTAGCGACGCTGTACTGATGCCCCAATACATGAAGGTGGAAGACCAGAAGAAGCTATTCGACGGCTGCAAGCTGGGCGACATCATCACCTGGAATCCCCGCAAGGCCTATCCCGAGAGCGATGTTGAGGTCAGCAGCCTGCTGAAGATTCAGAAGGAAGAGGTAAAGGACCACGAGGGTGACTTCACCTTCCAGATTACAGAAATCAGTCGTTTTGTGAAGGCTGAAGTAAATCAGGCGCTGTTCGACCAGACCTTCGGTGAAGGTACTGTGAAGAGCGAGAAGGAGTTCCGCCAGAAGATTGCCGACATCATCAGCCAGCAGTTTAAGGCCGATGCCGACTATAAGTTCCTGCTTGACGTTCGTGCCCACATGGAGAAGAAGGTTGGCAAGTTGGAGTTCCCCGAGGCTATCTTGAAGCGTGTGATGAAGAACAACAACAAGGATCGTAAGGATGTTGAAGAGTTCGTAGAAAAGAACTTCGAGGCCAGCATCAAGGAATTGGGTTGGCACCTCATCAAGGAGCAGTTGGTTGCTGCCCAGGGTATCCAGATTGACGACAACGATCTGAAGCAGGTGGCCAAGGAGGCTGCTCGTGCTCAGTTTGCCCAGTATGGTATGTCGAACGTTCCTGAAGAGTATCTTGACAACTACGCTCAGGAGATGCTGAAGAAGCGCGAGAATGCTGACGGACTCGTTGATCGTGCTGTCGATGTGAAGCTCACTGCAGCTCTGAAGAATGTGGTGAAACTCAACGAGAAAGACATTACATTGGAAGACTTCCAGAAACTTTTAAAGTAAAAGGTAAGAGTGAATAGTGTATAATTTGCTGCCGCCATATATATGGTGTCCGGAAGGAAATTATTCACTTTTCATTGTTCACTTTTCCCTTATTATATTTCTTTAACCAAAAAAAAGTTCGAGATGTTTTGCATCTCGACTTTTTTTTGTAATTTTGTATCTACTTTACGCGAAAACGAGCAGGCAACACCCTGCTTTTGTCATAAATAACGAAAATAGGAGAAAGACTATATGAACAACGATTTTAGAAAATATGCTACCAAGCATCTTGGCATCAATGGTTTGGTGCTCGACGAAGTGATGAGTGCTCAGGCACAGTATTTGAACCCTTACATTCTGGAGGAGCGTCAGTTGAACGTTACTCAGATGGATGTCTTCTCGCGACTGATGATGGACCGCATCATCTTTCTTGGTACACAGATTGACGACTACACAGCCAACACGTTGCAGGCCCAGTTGCTCTATCTGGACTCTGTGGATTCTGGCAAGGATATCAGCATCTATCTGAATTCGCCTGGTGGCAGTGTGACTGCAGGCTTGGGAATCTATGATACCATGCAGTTCATTTCCAGCGACGTGGCTACTATCTGTACGGGTATGGCTGCCTCGATGGCCGCTGTGCTGCTTGTGGCTGGTACCGAGGGCAAACGCTCGGCCCTGCCTCATAGCCGTGTGATGATTCACCAGCCTTTAGGCGGTGTTCAGGGACAGGCCAGCGATATTGAAATCGAGGCCAAGGAAATTATGAAGTTCAAGAAAGAGCTCTATACCATTATTTCTGAGCATTCTCATACGCCTTACGACAAGGTGTGGAACGATTCCGACCGCAACTACTGGATGACGGCTGAGGAAGCTAAGGAGTACGGCATGATTGACCAGGTGCTAAAAAAGAAGTAAGAGGTAAGAAGTAAGAGGTAAGAAATGGCAAAGAGATGTAATTTCTGTGGACGTTCAGAGCGTGAGGTAAAGCTCCTGATAACAGGTGTGGATGGTGCCATCTGTGAAGATTGTGCTGTTCAGGCTTATCAGGTGGCCACTGCCAACGGCTATGGTCCTGACGCGAAGAAGAGACCCCAATCGGGCAAGAAACTGAACGTTCCCAAGCCGAAGGAAATCAAGGCCTATCTGGATCAATATGTTATTGGACAGGATGAGGCCAAACGATACCTCTCTGTGGCTGTCTATAATCACTACAAACGTCTGCAGCAGCCTTCAAGCGAAGAAGGTGTGGAAATCGAGAAGTCGAATATCATCATGGTTGGTTCGACGGGTACTGGTAAGACCTTGCTGGCACGTACCATCGCCAAATTGCTTGATGTGCCGTTCACCATCGTCGATGCTACCGTCTTCACGGAAGCCGGTTATGTGGGCGAGGATGTGGAGAGCATTCTGACCCGTCTGTTGCAGGTGGCTAACTATGAGGTGGCATCAGCCGAAAGGGGTATAGTCTTTATCGATGAGATTGACAAGATTGCCCGTAAATCGGATAACCCCTCGATCACCCGCGATGTGAGCGGCGAAGGCGTTCAGCAGGGTCTCTTGAAGCTGCTCGAAGGAACCGTTGTCAACGTGCCACCCAAGGGAGGCCGTAAGCACCCTGACCAGGAGTATATTGGTGTTGACACACGTAACATCCTGTTTATTTGCGGAGGAGCTTTCGACGGCATAGAACGTAAGATAGCGCAACGCATGAATACCCATACGGTAGGTTATAATTCCGTACAGAATGTACGAAAGATAGATAAGGAGAACCTGATGCAGTATATTGCTCCGCAGGATTTGAAGTCGTTCGGACTGATTCCGGAGATTATCGGTCGTCTGCCTGTATTGACCTTCCTGAATCCGTTGGATCAGAAAGCACTGACCAAAATCCTGACTGAGCCCAAGAATTCTATCGTGAAGCAGTATGAGAAACTCTTCGAGATGGATGGCATCAAGCTCACCTTTACCCCTGAGGCCCTCAAACTTATCGTCGACAAGGCTGTCGAGTATAAGCTGGGTGCCCGCGGACTGCGTTCCATCGTAGAGAATATCATGATGGAACCCATGTTCGAGATACCCTCTAAACGTACGAAATCCTTTGAAGTGACCAAAGAGTTTGCCCAAGAGCAACTCGACAAGTCGCATCTACAATAAAATGCAGAAAGTCTATGGCAAAAAAGAAACAAAATCTGACAGAAGCGCTCAAGAAATATTTCGGCTTCGATAAGTTCAAGGGCGATCAGGAACGTATCATCCAGAATGTGCTGGATGGCAAGGACACCTTTGTGTTGATGCCAACAGGTGGTGGAAAGTCGTTGTGCTATCAGCTTCCATCGTTGTTGATGGAGGGTACGGCTATCGTCATCTCACCCCTGATAGCCTTGATGAAAAATCAGGTCGATGTCATTAGCTCGATGAGTGACGAGGGTACTGCCCACTATCTGAATTCCTCACTCAACAAATCGGCTATCGACCAGGTGAAAGCCGATATCTTGGCTGGTAAGACCAAGTTGCTTTATGTCGCTCCCGAGTCGCTGACCAAGGATGAGAATGTGGAGTTCCTGAAGCAGGCTAAGATTTCTTTCTATGCTATCGATGAGGCACATTGTATCTCGGAGTGGGGTCACGACTTCCGTCCGGAATATCGCCGTATCCGTCCGATTATCAACGAGATAGGCAATGCTCCCATCATCGCGCTGACCGCAACGGCAACAGATAAGGTCCGTACGGACATCAAGAAGAATCTCGGTATTGTTGATGCTACAGAATTCAAAAGTTCGTTCAATCGTCCGAATCTCTACTATGAGGTACGCCCCAAGACGCAGGAGGTCGACAAGGATATCATTAAGTTCATCAAGCAGCATCCGGGCAAGAGCGGTATTATCTATTGCCTGTCGCGTAAGAAAGTGGAGGAACTCGCCGAGATTCTGAAGGCTAACGACATCAAGGCCGCACCCTATCATGCTGGTCTGGAATCTGCCCTGCGTTCACAGACACAGGACGACTTCCTGATGGAAGAGATTGACGTCATAGTGGCTACTATCGCCTTTGGTATGGGAATCGACAAGCCCGATGTGCGCTTTGTCATTCATTACGATATTCCCAAGTCGCTGGAAGGCTACTATCAGGAAACGGGCCGTGCCGGACGTGACGGAGGCGAGGGCATGTGTATCACATTCTACGCCCAGAAAGATTTGCAGAAGCTGGATAAGTTCATGGAAGGCAAGCCCGTTGCTGAACAGGATATTGGCCGTCAGTTGCTGGCCGAGACTGCAGCTTATGCTGAGACCAGCGTATGTCGCAGGAAAATGCTGCTGCACTATTTTGGCGAGGAGTATACTCAGGACAATTGCCACAATTGCGACAACTGTCTGCATCCCAAGACCAAGCAGGAGGCAAAAGACCTGCTAGTCATTGTGCTGAAGACCATTCAGGCATTGAAGGAGAATTTCCGTTCCGACTATATCGTTGACTTTGTTATCGGAAAAGAAACGGAAGAAATATTGGCCCATAAGCACCATAACCATGAATTGTTTGGTGCCGGTGAGGATATGGAACACAAACTGGTGAACCCGGTCATCCGACAGGCGCTCATTGCAGGTTATTTGAAGAAAGATGTCGAGAACTACGGACTTCTGAAGTTGACTTCGGCAGGCAAGAAATTCCTGAAGAATCCGGTGTCGTTTATGATTGTGGAGGACAACGAGTTCAACGAGGACTATGAATCGTCGTCAGAACATGATGGTGGAATCAGTGCCCTCGACCAGACGCTGAGCGCTATGCTCAAGGACCTGCGCAAGAAGGTCAGTCGCAAGTTGGAACGTCCGCCGTATGTCATTTTCCAAGATGTGTCGATTGAGCAGATGGCCACAGACTATCCCGTTACTTTGGAAGAACTGAAGAATATCCAGGGTGTCGGTGAGGGAAAAGTCCGCCAGCCTTATGCTAAGGAGTTTGTCGACTTGATTAAACGTTATTGTGAAGAGAACGAAATCGAGCGTCAGGCTGATATGCGAGTACGCACCGTTGCCAAGAAATCAATCCTTAAGGTGAAGATCATCCAGGCCATTGACCGTCAGATAGCCCTCGACGACATTGCTACAGCCCAGGGACTGGAATTTGAGGAACTGCTCGACGAGGTGGAGGCCATTGTCTATAGCGGCACCAAGCTTAACATCGACTACTTCCTTGACGAGGTGATGGATGAAGATCATGTCGACGACATTTACGACTACTTTGCCGACAGCGAGAGTGACTCGCTTGAGGATGCTATCAACGAACTGGGTGGAGAATGTACGGAAGATGAAATCCGACTGGTGCGCATCAAGTTCATTAGTGATATGGCGAATTAGAGTTGAAAGTTGAGAGTTGAAAGTAAAATAGAAAAAAGAGATATTATGGCATCATTTATTGAAGACAAGATTGTGATGGACGGCCTGACATTCGACGACGTCCTGTTGATTCCGGCCTATTCGGAAGTGCTGCCCAAGACGGTAGAGTTGAAAACCCTTTTCTCTCGTAACATCGAACTGAATGTTCCTTTCGTGACGGCAGCGATGGATACGGTTACCGAGAGCCAGATGGCTATTGCTATTGCCCGTGAGGGAGGTATCGGTGTGATTCATAAGAATATGTCTATCGAGAACCAGGCCCGTGAAGTGGCTATCGTGAAGCGTGCAGAGAATGGTATGATTTACGATCCCATTACCATCCCGTTGGGGAGCACTGTGGCTCAGGCGCTGGATATTATGTCAGAGTATCATATCGGTGGTATCCCTGTGGTTGACGCAGAGAAGCATCTGGTAGGTATCGTTACGAATCGTGACCTTCGTTTCGAGCGTCGTCTGGATCGTCCCGTGGAGGAGGTTATGTCGAAGGATAACCTGGTGACTACTCACCAGCAGACAGACCTAACTGCTGCAGCACAGATTCTGCAGGAGAACAAGATTGAGAAGTTGCCCGTAGTGGATAAGGACAATCACCTGATTGGCCTGATTACCTATAAGGATATTACCAAGGCCAAGGATAAACCCATGGCTTGTAAAGACGAGAAGGGTCGTCTGCGTGTTGCTGCAGGTGTTGGTGTGACGTCAGATACTTTGGAACGTATGCAGGCTTTGGTGAATGCCGGAGCTGACGCTATCGTCATCGATACGGCTCATGGTCATTCTAAGGGTGTGATTGAGAAACTCCGCGAGGCCAAGATGTCATTCCCCAATATTGATATCGTGGTGGGTAACATTGCCACAGGTGCTGCTGCCAAGATGTTGGTAGACAATGGTGCTGATGCCGTCAAGGTGGGTATTGGACCGGGTTCAATCTGTACCACTCGTGTGGTAGCAGGTGTCGGTGTGCCTCAGCTCAGTGCTGTTTACGATGTTTACAGCGCACTTAAGAATACCAATGTTCCTCTGATTGCTGATGGCGGTCTCCGTTACTCAGGTGATATCGTGAAGGCCCTTGCTGCCGGTGGCTCCTGTGTGATGATTGGCTCGCTGGTGGCAGGTACCGAGGAGAGTCCTGGTGATACCATCATTTACAATGGACGTAAGTTCAAGAGCTATCGTGGCATGGGTTCACTGGAGGCAATGGAACATGGTTCTAAGGACCGTTACTTCCAGGCAGACACGAAGGACGTGAAGAAATTGGTTCCCGAGGGTATCGCAGGACGTGTACCTTATAAGGGAACGGTTCAGGAAGTTATCTACCAGATGGTGGGCGGCTTGCGCTCCGGAATGGGCTATTGTGGCGCTTCTACCATCGAGAAACTGCATGATGCCAAGTTTACTCGTATCACCAATGCTGGTGTTAACGAGAGCCATCCGCACGATATTACCATCACAAGTGAAGCACCAAACTATAGTCGCCCCAATGATTAAGCAGATTGTTGCTGCCTTATTGGCAGTCTTTTCATCTACAGCGCTTTTTGCGCAGTCGAACACCGATCCCGTCATCATGACTGTTGCTGGGGTCGATGTTCCGCGTTCAGAATTTGAGTATTCGTATAACAAGAACAATACCGACGGTGTCATTGACAAGAAGACGGTAGAGGAGTATGTCGAACTGTTTGTGAATTACAAGTTGAAGGTTCAGGCTGCCCTTGATGCCCGTCTGGACACTACGACGGCTTTCCGTCAGGAGTTTGCACAGTATCGTGACCAGCAGATCCGTCCTACTTTCGTTACGGACGACGATATGCTGGCTGAGGCCCACAAGGTGTATGATCAGACGCTGGAGAGCATTGGCCCTGACGGTTTGGTCATGGCTGGACATATCCTGATGCTTATTCCGCAGAAGGCAACCGATGCTCAACAGCAGGAAGCCAAGCGCCGTATTGACTCAGTGTATACTGCTTTACAGGCTGGTGCCGACTTTGAGACGCTGGCCAAGCAGGTCTCCCAAGACCCAGGCTCAGCGCGTCGTGGCGGTATGTTAGGATGGTTTGCCAGAAAACAAATGGTCAAGGAGTTTGAAGACGAGGCCTTCGCCCTGCAACCCGGCCAGATGAGCAAACCCTTTCTGTCGCCTTATGGTTGGCATATTATCCTGATGAAGGAACGTAAGCAATTCGAACCGTTCGAGTTCCACAAGGACAATATCCTGCGCTATTTGGAACAGCGCAATGCTCGCGAAGCGATTACTGAGCAGAAATTGAATGCGATGGTTGAGGCCTCAGATAAGACGCTTACCAAAGAGGATTTGCTCGACCAGCGTGCCGATTCCTTGTCTGCTGTCGATCCTGAGATGCGTTATCTGATCAAGGAGTACCACGATGGCTTGCTGCTCTATGAGATCAGCAATAACACTATTTGGGAAAAAGCTGCCAATGACGAGCAGGCTCTGGAAAACTTCTTCAAGAAACACAAGAAGCAGTATAAGTGGAACGAGCCGCGTTTCAAGGGCATGGTGTATCACGTGAAGGACCAGGCTGATGTCAAGGCTGTGGCGAAATGTGTGAAGAAGCTGAAGTTCGATGAATGGAATGAGGCATTACGTAACACGTTTAACAAAGACTCTGTCATCCGAATCCGTGCAGAGAAGGGCATCTTCAAGAAAGGCGACAATAAACTCGTTGACCGCGAGGTGTTTAAGGTGGCCGATGTACAGGTGGATAGCGTCAAAGGCTATCCCATTGATGCCGTCTATGGTAAACTGCTGAAGAAACCTCAGGACTATACAGACGTTCGTGCTCTTGTGTTGACGGACTTGCAGGACGAGATGGAGCGTCAGTGGGTGGCTGACCTGCGTCGCAAGTATGCCGTCACCGTCAATGAAGAGGTATTAAAGACCATTAATAAGCACTAATGCGGGCTTTGCCCTAAATAAAAAATAAAAAATGAGAAATATAAGAGCATCGGTTCTATTTTATATTTTATCTTTTATATTTAGCCACGCAGTGGCGCAGCCCAATGCCCAGACCGACTCCTTGGGAACGATTGTCGACGAGGTGATATGGGTGGTGGGCGATGAGGCCATCCTCAAGTCTGATGTAGAGGGTATGCGAATTCAGGGGCAGCAGGAAGGCTTGCGCTGGAAGGGCGATCCCGATTGTGCTATTCCAGAACAGATTGCTGTCCAGAAACTCTACCTGAATCAGGCCATTATCGATAGTGTGGAGGTGACGGAATCTGAGATTTCCCAGGGTGTGGAACAATACATCGAGAACATGATATCCATGATTGGTTCTCGCGAGAAACTGGAAGAATATCAGGGCAAGACGCTAAGTCAGATTCGTTCGGAGTTGCGTGACTCGTATCGTGAGCGCCAGATGGTGCAGGGTATGCAGCAGAAGCTGGTTAAGGACATTGCGGTGACTCCTGCCGAGGTGCGTCGCTATTTCAAGGATATGCCGCTCGACAGCATTCCTTTTGTACCTACGGAAGTCGAAGTACAGATTATTACCCAACAGCCGCGTGTCGAACAAGAGGAAATCAACCGCGTGAAAGAGCGTCTGCGTGAGTTTACAGACCGCATCAACAAGGGCGAAACCTCGTTCCAGACGCTGGCTCGTCTGTATAGCCAGGACGGCTCAGCCCGTAATGGTGGTGAATTAGGATACACGGGACGTGCAGGATGGGTTCCTGAATTTGCCAATGTGGCCTTCAATTTGACCGATCCCAAGCGTGTGTCGAAAATCGTGGAAACGGAGTTCGGCTTCCATATCATCCAGCTCATCGACAAGCGTGGCGATAAGATTAACGTACGCCACATCTTGCTGAAGCCAGAGATTAGCGACGATGCTATTCAGAAGGCGCATAACCGTTTGGACTCTGTGGCAAATGACGTGAGGGCAGGAACGGTGCCCGAGGCACTGAAGCCTTATTTCAAGGGTGAGACGTTTACCTTTGAGGATGCTGTTTCCATTTATTCGGATGACAAGGACACACGTAATAACAATGGTTTGATGGGCAACGTCACACAGGAAGGCCGTACGTCGCGATTTAAGTTAGCTGACTTGCCTCAGGAAGTGGCCAAAGTGGTCGATGGAATGCAGGTTGGCGAGGTGTCGAAGCCTTTCGAGATGATGAATGAACGCGGTAAGACGGTGTGTGCCATCGTCAAGCTGAAGAGTAGGACGGAAGGTCATAAGGCTACGATTACGGAAGATTTCCAGATTCTGAAGAATTTGGTACTTGAGAAGCGCCGTCATGACAAGCTCCATCAGTGGGTGGTCAACCGTATCAAGTCCACCTATGTACGCATCAACGAACGTTATCGTGATTGTCAGTTTGAATACGAAGGTTGGGTAAGGTGATGAAGAGATCCCTGTTTGTCATTCTTGGTTTGTTGGTACTGGCTATGGTGTTTGCCATGCAGCCAGCTCGCAAGCGTGCTCCCCGAAAGAAGAAGGTGGAGGACAAACGGGTCTATCTGGTACATGCTGACAACCTGCACTACAACCAGTTTCAGAATGGTGATGCCCAAGTGCTGCATGGCAATGTCCATTTCCGGCACATGGGCGCTAACCTCTATTGTGACAGTGCCCACTTCTACGAACAGACCAATTCTTTCGAGGCCTTCGGACACGTCAAGATGTTGCAGGGCGACACCTTGAAGTTGTTCAGTGACTATGCATACTACGACGGTAACGACCAGTTGGCACAGGCACGTTATAATGTGGTGCTGAAACACCGTAAGTCGACACTTTATACCGACTCCCTCGATTACGACCGCATGTATAACTTCGGCAATTTCTTCGAAGGAGGTAAGTTGGTTGATGGAAAATCGACACTGACCAGCGATTGGGGTGAATACCATACCGATACCAAGATGGCGATATTCTACTACGATGTGCGTCTGAAGGACCAGAAGATGTTTCTGACCACCGATTCATTGTACTACGATACGCAAACATCGACAGCCCACATTGTCGGACCTTCCAACATCCTGTCAGGTGACAGCCATATCTATAGCGAGGATGGTTATTACAACACAAAGACAGAGTCCTCCGAACTCTTTGGACGTTCAGTGGTGAAGGATCAGGGAAAGACACTCGTTGGCGACAGTGTTTACCATAATGCTCACGATGGTACGAACTATGCCTACCGTAATGTGATTCTGACGGACTCCGTCAATAAGAGCATGCTGACGGGCGACTATTGCGAGTACAACGACTCTACAGGTTATGCGATGGCTACGAAACGTGCTGTCGTCATTGACTTCTCCCAGAAGGATTCGCTTTACATGCATGCAGACACCTTCAAGATCTTTACGTTCAACAACAAGACCGACTCGGTCTATCGCAAGATTCATGCTTATAATAAGGTACGCGCATATCGAGTCGATGTGCAGGCCGTCTGCGATTCTATGGTTTACAACTCCAAAGACTCGTGCTTGACCATGTATCACGACCCCATTGTTTGGAACGAGAATCAGCAGCTCTTTGGCGAGGAAATCAGGGTATATCTGAACGACTCTACCATTGACTGGGCACATGTTATCGGACAGGCTTTCTCTGCTGAGCAGATGCCCGACACAGTACATTTCAACCAGGTTTCTTCCAAGGAAATGAAGGCCTTCTTCGATCATGGTCAGATTCGCGAGTCGCAAGCTATTGACAACGTCCTTATCGTTTATTATCCCGTCGACGATGCCGACAGTACACTTATTGGACTGAACTACACAGAGACACCCTTGCTGAAGATGTTTCTGGAGAATCGTAAGATGAAGCGTATCTGGATGCAAAAACCGACAGGTACGCTCTATCCGATGACGCAGATTCCGCCTAGCAAATATTTCCTTCCTCAATATGCGTGGTTCGATTACATCCGTCCTCTCGACAAGGATGATATCTTCAACTGGCGTCCCAAGAAGGAAGGTACTGAGTTGAAGGAGGAGAAACGTCGTGTGGCCCCTAAGAATAATTTAAAGAAATGACAGACGTAATCCAACTGCTTCCTGATAGTGTGGCTAACCAGATAGCTGCTGGCGAGGTGATACAACGCCCCGCCTCTGTGATTAAGGAGTTGGTGGAGAATGCTGTCGATGCCGGAGCCCATACTGTCAATGTGCTGGTGGTTGATGCCGGACGAACATCCATACAGGTCATCGACGATGGCTGTGGCATGTCGGAAACTGATGCCCGTTTGGCATTCGAGCGTCATGCTACCAGTAAGATTCGTAAGGCCGACGACCTTTTTGCCCTTCACACGATGGGCTTTCGCGGTGAGGCATTACCGTCTATTGTTGCTGTGTCGCAGGTCGAAGTGCGCACTCGTCGACAATCCGACGAGGTGGGAACTTGTCTGATCATTGCAGGCTCGCGGGTCGAGAGTCAGGAACCCTGTTCCTGTCCTGTAGGCAGTAATTTCCTGGTCAGCAATCTTTTCTTCAATGTCCCTGCGCGTCGTAAGTTCCTTAAAACCAACGCTACTGAACTGAACAACATCCTGACGGCCTTCGAGCGCATCGTATTGGTCTATCCCGACATCAATTTCACACTCCATAGCAACGGACAGGAATTGATGAATCTGCGGGCAGGCTCGCTGCGTCAGCGCATCACCGATATCTACGGACGGCGCTACGGACAAGATCTGTTGCCTGTCAGTGTCGATACGGCGATGTGTCGCATCACGGGCTTTGTGGCCAAACCTGAGGCAGCACGGAAAAAAGGCGTAGCCGAGTGTTTCTTCGTCAATGGGCGCTTCATGAAGCATCCTTATTTCCACAAGGCTGTCCAGCAGGCTTACGACCGTCTGATACCTGCTGGCATGCATGTGCCTTATCTGATTTACTTTGAAGTCAATCCTGCTGATATCGACGTCAATATCCATCCTACGAAGACGGAGATCAAGTTCGAAAACGAACAAGCCATCTGGCAGATTCTGACAGCAGCTGTCAAGGATGCCATCGGGCAATTTTGTGAGATTCCCCAAATCGATTTCGACACCGAAGGGCGCCCTGATATCCCCGTATATAATCCGACATCTCCGGAAACTCCTAGTGCCCAGCACGCTCCGAGTATTCCAAGAACTCCCGGCAATCCTTCCTACAATCCCTTCTCGCCCTCTCAGAAGAGAGCGTCGAATGGATGGGAACAGCTTTATGAAAATCTTCAGCCTGCTAGCGCCCAGCCGGCCTCCTCGCCTTCGTTCTTCGACGATGGACCTCTCCCCGATGCTGTCGAGGCGCCTGGTCTTACGGGACTCGACACCCTGACGGCCGATAAATCCCCCGTCCACTATCAATATAAAGGCTGCTATATTATGACTGCTGTGAAGTCGGGCCTGATGGTAATCGACCAGTATCGCGCCGATGTCCGCATTCGCTACGAACAGTATTTGGCGCTGTTGCAGACCCGTTCGGCTGAGACTCAGCAGGTACTCTTCCCTGAGGTGGTACAGTTCAGCCCTTCAGAACAACCGCTTCTGGACCACGTCCTGCCGCGTCTTTCTGCTATCGGCTTTGAACTGACCGATCTGGGACAGGGCAGTTTTGCTGTTAATGGTATTCCTGCGGGACTCGATGGCTTGAACTACGTACAGCTTTTGCACGATATGGTTGCGGATGCTGCAGGAGGTGCTGGCGACTCGATGGACGACCTCAACAAGATGCTGGCGTTGAGCATGGCGCACCACGTGGCCATTCCGCAGGGACAGGTGCTGAGCAACAGCGAGATGGAGAATCTTGTCAACGAACTCTTTGCCTGCTCCAATGTCAACTACACCCCCGACGGCAAGGCCATTCTGGGCATCTTGCCCCAGCACGACATAGAAAAACTGCTGGGGTAAAGGGTAAAAGTAAAAAGGTAAAAAACTGAAAAAGATATGAGAAAAGAAAAGAAAAACATGGTAACAGGTTTGGTAAGAAAGGTTTTACTTTTTTACATTTTTACCCTTTTACCTTCAACAGTATGGGCTCAGGCTGAGGTCTCTGGCGAGAAGCACAGCGTCGCTACAAACTCGTTCTGGGCCAATTGGTTCGTTCAGGCCAACGTGGCAGGGACATCGTTCTGGAGTAGCCAGGAGCAGCAGTCCGTCAAGTTTGGCAAACTGTTCAAGGACTATCGCACCAACCTGGGCTTTTCCCTCGCCTTGGGCAAGTGGTTCACGCCGGGTCTTGGCCTTCGTACCAAGTTCAACGGTATGTGGGGCCGTAGCATCATTTCAGAGGATAAGGCACTTAATGCCAGCAAGTATTGGACGCTTCAGAAACAGGTGCTTTTTAATCTCAGCAACATGTTGATGGGCTACAACGAACAGCGCACTTGGAACCTCATCCCCTATATGGGCGGTGGAGTGGGGCGCAACATGTCGTACAACACCTATGCCCTGGGCTTTTCCGTAGGTCTGCTCAACACGCTCCGCCTCAGTCCGAAACTGGCATTCAACATCGATATCCATTATGGTTCCTACGATTCCTCGTTCGACGGATTCGGTGCCGGTGGCGATTCAAAACTTAGTCTGAAGGGTCGCGACCGTGCAATTACTGCTGAGGTGGGTTTCACCTACCGGCTGGGCAACTCTACTTGGAAGACTTCGCCCGACCTCGATGCTATTCAGGCGTTGGCACAGAGCGAGATTGACGCCCTGAATGCCCAGTTGGCTGACCTGATGGCTGAAAACGACCGTCTGAACGAAGAGTTGGAGAATGCCGAAAAACCCGCTCCTGCTCCTCAGGAGCCTGTTACGGTGACACAACTCGTTTCTGCTCCCGTTTCTGTGTTCTTCAACCTCAACAAGGCTGTCATCGCCTCTCAGCGCGACTTGCAGAATGTGGCCGAGCTGGTGGCTGTGGCCAAGCAGCAGGGCGCCAAGCTTCTGGTTACGGGTTATGCCGACAGCGTGACGGGCAGTGCAGAGCGCAACCGCAGCCTTTCCGAACAGCGTGCTGAGGCTGTCGTCGCTGAAATTGTGAAGATGGGCTTTGCCCGTGAACAGATCGAAGTGGTTGCCGCAGGTGGTGTCGATACGTTGTCGCCTGCTACCTATAACCGTCGTGCAACGGTGGAAATGAAGGCTCAATAAGCTGTTGAAACAGGCATTTTTAGCTGAAAACATAAAAAAGTGGTGCAAAAGTTTGGTGGTTTCAAAAAAACTCCGTACCTTTGCAGGCGATTTGGAGAAATCGACTGCGAACATGGGCTTCGCCTCAGCATAAAAACACGTTTTTCTGCGTTCGGCTTGCACCATTTTTGCACCGCTTTTCGAAAGAAAGGGCGTTTAGCTCAGCTGGTTTAGAGCATCTGCCTTACAAGCAGAGGGTCGGCGGTTCGAATCCGTCAACGCCCACAAAACAAATCCCACACTGCATTTGCAATGTGGGATTTTTGTATTTGGATGCAGGCTTTTTGCCCAATCACTTGACGCGCCAGACGTTGAGGACGATGCCCTGGAAACCTTGCGAGAAGGACGGTGCACAAAGGAATAGGGAATTGTTGAGCCACGCATATTTGCTGTCGCTGGGAGCCTCGAACTGTGGGGCGCAGCGGAAATAGAACGTGGGATTTCCATTTTCATCTTTGCCACCGGCGATGATGCCGCGATTACGGATGTGGATATACACGCCGTCGTCGGTCTTGATACAATAGATGGCTTCGAGTTCGGTGCGGCCCGCACTGTTGGCTATCTGGTAGTCGGCACCGCCATTGACGATGGTGCCCTTGATGTTGGGACCTTCGAAGGTGCCACCGGTAATGGGAATGATGGTCCGTCGGCCATGCTGCGTCTCACCGCAGGAGTAGGCCTCACCGAGTGTTACCTTCAGCTGCAGGGCAAACTCCAGCTGGGGCGTGTCCTTGGGAATTTCAACCTGCGCCTCTGCGGGGCTAAATAAAAAATTAAAAATAATAAATAAAAATAGCGCTCTTTGTTTCATATGTCTTAACTTCTCTAACTTGAACTTCGTTCGAGCCTGCTTTCGCTCGGCATAATTGGAGCAAGCTCCATTCTGCTCTCGCTTAATCGCAGCCTTCTCTAACTTCTCTAACTTTTAATATTTGAATGACGAGCCGCCGAGGAACTCGCGGAGGAGCGACGTGGGCGGAATCTGATCTTCAGGAATGGGGTGAATGTAGCTCAGGAACTTGCGCAGGCGATAGGCCTCGGCATATTCTTCGCAGTTCTCGGGAACCTCTTCGAGCACCGGTTCTGCCTGGCGCTTGATGACGGCGAGTTCGAAGAGCATGGCCGAATTGAACATCGCGTCGGCGTTCTCCTGATAGGGGAATATCCAGCGGTTCTCACCACGCCGTACAGAGGGCCAGCGACGGATGGTCTCGCGGGCCGAGACGCCTCTGTATTTGTAGTCGCGGATGATGCGGCGCAACAGTCGGTTGTCGGTGGTGGGAATGTAGTTGTGGTTGTCGAGCAGGATGGTGGTCAGCGCCGATGCATAGACACGGTAAATCTGCTCCTGAGGAATGTCGGCGGTGAGCTCAGGGTTTAGGGCGTGGATACCCTCGACAACCAGCACCTCGTTGCCCTTGAGTTGCAGTTTCTTGCCACTCTTCTCGCTCTTGCCAGTCTGGAAATTATATTTTGGCAGTTCCACTTCCTCACCTCGGAAGAGGGCGTTTATCTGTTCGTTGAGCAGCGGGATGTTCAAGGCATGCAGGTGCTCGAAGTCGTAATCACCGCTTTCGTCGCGTGGCGTCTGGTCGCGGTCGAGGAAATAGTCGTCAAGGGAAATGCCGATAGGCGTTATGCTGTTGACGGCCAGCTGGACGCTGAGACGCTTGCAGGTCGTGGTTTTACCGCTGCTGCTGGGACCGGCAATGAGCACCATCTTGATACCCTTGCGCTTGGCGATGTCGTCGGCAATCTCGGCAATCTTCTTCTCCTGTAGGGCCTCGCTGACCTGGATAAGTTGGTTGGAGTAGCCTCCCCTGATGGCATTGTTCAGGTCGCCCACAGTGCGCAGTCCGATGATGTCCTGCCAGCGGTGCTGTTCCTTGAAGATCTCGAACATCTTGTCCTGCCGGATGAAGGCACCGAGCTTCGAGGGGTCGTCCGTCGACGGGATGCGCAGCAGCACACCGTCGAAGTAGTACTCCAGACCGAACAGGTAAATCTGCGACGTGTTGGTGAGCAACGTGCCGTAGTAATAGTCCACGTAGCCGTCGATGTCGTAGTAGGTGGTATAGAGCGACCCCTTGCCTTCGAGCAGCTTGACTTTCGAGAACGAACGGCTTTCGCGGAACATGCGGATGGCCTCTTCTGTGGTGGTCTCGTGGCGATGGATGGGGATGGCAGCGTCGATGAGCTGTTGCATGCGGTCGCGCAGTTCATGCACGTCGTCGGGAGTCATTTCGATGCGTTTGTCTGCCTCGTCTTTCCGGCGGATGTCGACATAGTATCCGTTGGACACGGGGATATCGATGGAAACGGTACACTCGGGCCACAGGTCGTGAGCTGCCTTGTTGAGCACGAAGAACAGCGAGCGTGTATAGGCTCTCAGACCACTCGACGAGCGGATGTCGAGGAACTCGATGTCCTTCGGTTTATACACCCGATAGTGCATTCCCTCGACCTTGTTATTGACACGCGCACTGATGGGTCCGTAGTCCATTTCGAGCCCAAGAAGAGAAAAAATTTCAGAAAGATGGCTTCCGATGCTGATATTTAAAGTTTTTTTATTATTTTTGCAACGGATTTGTATTTGTTGTTCCATAAACGTAAGTTTTTAGTGACGGCAAAGGTACGAAAAAAAGAGATAAATAAATCAAAAAACAATAATTATTTATGTCAATTTGGGTAATTTTCACGCTTTTGGGCTCACTGGCTCTGCTGATGTTCGGTATGAAGACCATGAGTGAGGCACTCCAGAAGATGGCGGGTCCGCAGTTGCGACACGTCTTGGGAGCTATGACCACCAATCGTTTCACAGGTATGCTGACGGGAACGCTGGTGACGGCTTCGGTACAATCATCTACCGCTACGACGGTGATGACCGTCTCGTTTGTCAACGCCGGCTTGTTGACGCTGGCCCAGGCCATCTCGGTCATCATGGGTGCCAACATCGGTACGACGCTGACAGCCTGGATCATGTCTGCCGGTATGTCCTTCGACGTGAGCAGCCTGTCGTATCCTGCCTTCTTCATTGGTATCATCCTCATCTACCAGAAGAAGTACCGCTATATTGGCGATTTCCTGTTTGGTATCGCTTTCCTGATTTTTGCGTTGGCCATTCTTCGCAAGACGGGACAGGATATGCATCTGGGCGAGAATCAGGCCGTGCTCGATTTCTTTGCCTCGTTCGATCCCAATTCGTTCCTGACCACGTTGGTATTCCTCGTGTTGGGCGGCATTCTGACGTTCTGCGTACAGTCGTCGGCAGCGGTGATGGCTATCACCATGATACTCTGTTCGAGCGGTGCCCTGCCCATCTATCAGGGTATTGCCTTGGTGATGGGTGAGAACATCGGAACGACGGTAACCTCGAACTTGGCGGCGATGTCGGCGAATACGCAAGCCCGACGGGCGGCGTTGGCACATATGTTCTTCAATGTGTTTGGTGTCATCTGGATTCTCTTTGTCTTCCGTCCGTTCATCGATATGGTCTGCGGATGGGTAGGCTACGATGTCAATTTGTCGAAGGAGGTCGTTGGTGCCACTGCATTCCTGGCCAATGCCGCTAAGCTGAGCTTCGTACTGGCCGCATTCCACACCTCGTTCAACGTGGTGAACACCTTCATCCTGATTTGGTTCATTCCCCAGATTGAGAAGTTTGTGTGCTGGGTCATCAAACCCAAGAAGGTCGACGAGGAAGAGGACTTCCGCCTGCATTTCATTACCGCTGGCTTCATGAAGACCCCCGAGCTCTCGGTGTTGGAAGCCCAGAAGGAAATCCAGTCGTTCTCCGAGCGTATGCAGCGCATGTTCGGCATGGTACGCGAACTGCTGACACTATCGTCGAGTTCGAACAGCAAGAAGGACAGTCAGGCTGGTGATTTCAACAAGCTGTACACCCGCATCGAGAAGTATGAGGGCATTTCCGACAACATGGAACTCGAGATTGCCAACTACCTGAACTCCGTGAGTGACGCTCACCTGTCAGACGATACGAAGGCCAAGATTCGTGCCATGCTGCGCGAGGTCAGCGAACTCGAGTCTATTGGCGATGCCTGTTTCAATATGGCTCGCACCATCTCGCGAAAGTATAACGGCAAGGAGGACCACTTCGTCGAAAAGCAGTACGACCACCTGCACCAGATGATGGAACTGACCGACCAGTCGCTGTCGCAGATGAACAGGCTGTTACAGGGTCGCAAGGAGTCGTTCGACATCAATCGCACGTTCAACATCGAGAACGAAATCAACAACTACCGCAACCAGTTGAAGTCGCAGAACATTACCGACGTCAACAACCGCGAGTACACCTATGCCGTAGGCACCATCTACATGGATCTCATCAACGAGTGCGAGAAGCTGGGCGACTATGTCGTCAACGTAGTTGAGGCTCGCATGGGCTTGCATTAATGAGCCTTTTGGTGCACGAAAGCGACAGGAAAATAAAGAAAAGAGAAAAAAACTTCTCGTTTCCGAAAATAAAGGGATAAAAAGCGTGAAGTTTCAGAAAAATTAATTAAATTTGCAGGCAGATTACAAAAACTTTGATAATATGCAAAGAAAACTGTTTTTTACCGCCGTTCTGTTGACCTTCGTGTTGACGATTTCGGCACAGATTACGAATTCTGCTCTTAGCGGAAAGGTAACGATGCAGGACACCAAGGAAGAGGTGATCGGCGCTACCGTGCAGGCCGTTCACGACCCCTCGGGAACCAAGTATGCTGCAATCACGAATGTGGATGGTCGTTTCAACATCCAGGGTATGCGTAACGGTGGCCCGTACACGGTGACCATCAGCTACATTGGTTACGACACCAAAACATTCAGGGACATCTACCTGCAGCTGGGTGAAACCTACAACCTCAACGTAGTCATTTCCGAGAATGCCAACGAGCTGGCAGAGGTTGTTGTCAGCGGTAAGGCTTCGAAGTTCGCTGCAGAAAAGACGGGTGCTTCGACCAACATCAACAACCGCACCATTCAGGAGTTGCCTACCGTCAGCCGTTCTATCGGCGACATTGCCAAGCTGTCTCCCTATTACGGAGGTTCCAACAGCTTTGCTGGTGGCAGCGGTCGTATGGCAAACTTCACCCTCGACGGTGCCAACATGAACAACAACTTCGGTCTGAACTCCAACCTCCCCGGTGGTGGTAACCCCGTTTCTATGGATGCCATCGACGAAGTGCAGATGGTGGTCGCTCCCTTCGATGTTCGTCAGTCGAACTTCATCGGTGGTGGTATCAACGCTGTGACCAAGTCGGGTACGAACACCTTCAAGGGTACTGCCTACTTCTACTACACCAGCGAGGATCTGCACGGCAACCGCGTAGACGGTGTGCAGAACGCTGAGCCCACCCCTGCTGAGGAGAAGACCTACGGTTTCACCCTCGGTGGTCCGATTATCAAGGACAAGCTGTTCTTCTTCGCCAACTACGAGCGTGTGGAGACCGAGAACATCCCCACCTACTGGCATCCCGATACCGACGGCTCTACCGGTGGAGCAGGCGACCAGAAGACCTATACCTCGCGTACGACGGTGGCCGATATGAATATGATCTCTAACTTCGTCAGAGACAAGTACGGCTACGACACCGGTTCTGCTGTCGGCTATCCTGGCGGCATCACCAACAACAAGTATCTGGCTCGTATCGACTGGAACATCACCCAGAACCATCATCTGGCCGTGCGTTTCAACCATACCAACAATAAGAAGTATAGTCCCCCCAGTGCTACGTCACGCGACGTGGGTGGTCTGAGTGCAGCCTGCGTAGGTATCAAGTCAATGGCCTTCGCCAACTCGTTCTACTGCCAGGAGAACAAGGTGTCTACACTGTCGTTCGACCTGAACAGCCGCTTCGGTACCAACATCTCGAACCAGCTGCTGGTGACCTATTCGGATATGGACGATCCGCGCAGCAGCAGCTCGTCGATGTTCCCCATGATTGACATCATGAAGGACGGCGACCCCTATATGACGCTGGGTTACGAGCTGTATACCTATAATAACCGCGTGCGCAACACCATTCTGACCATCAACGACAACTTCACCTACTATCTGGGCAGCCACAAGATTACCGCTGGTCTGAGCCTTGAGCACCAGATGGCCCAGAACAACTACATGCGTATGGGTACCGGTTACTACCGCTATGCCAGCATGCAGGACTTCATGGACGGCGCTGCTCCTATCGGCGTAGGTCTGGCCTATGGCTACGATGGAGATATGGAGCCCTCGTCGAAGGTACGCTTCAACCAGTATGGCCTCTACGTGCAGGACGATTGGAACGTACTCGACAATCTGAAGATCAATGCAGGTATCCGTTTCGACAATATCTCGTTCTACGATAGCGACCTGAAGTTTAATAAGGCCATCTACGACATCGATTTCGGCGGACGCCACCTCGACGTAGGTGCTTGGCCAAAGGCTAACATCCAGATTTCGCCGCGTGTGGGCTTTACATGGGATGTCTTTGGCGACAAGATTCTGAAGGTTCGTGGTGGTACGGGTCTCTTTGCCGGTCGTCTGCCGCTGGTGTTCTTCACCAACATGCCGCAGAACTCTGGTATGCTGCAGAACCTCGTCTTTGCCAAAGCCGGCGACGCCCGTCTGGCTAACTTTGCTGGTGGCATGACGACAGACATCAACCAGATTCGCGAGAAGCTGGGTGCTCCTGCCAGCCTCGATGCCAATGGCGTGACTCCTTCAGCCATCGCCGGTGTCGACCAGAACTTCAAGATGCCGCAGATCTGGAAGTCCAGCTTAGGCATCGACTACCAGCTGCCCGTCAACTTCCCGTTCACCCTGACTGGTGAGTTCACCTATTCTAAGAACATCAATGCCGTACACCTCGACAACTGGAACCAGCGCAATCCCGACGACACCTGGGCACACATTCCTGGTGCCGACGACCGCTACCTGTATCCTTCCAACAAGGCCGATTGGAACTACAATACGACGTACAGCAATGTCTGCGTGCTCACCAACAACCACAAGGGCTACGGATGGACCGCCAGCGTACAGTTGAATGCAGAGCCCCTCAAGGACCTGTACATTTCAGCCGCCTACACCCACACGGTGAACAAGGAGGTGACCGGTATGCCCGGTTCGAATGCTTCGTCGGCATGGTCGTATCTCTATACCGTCAATGGTCCTAACGTCATCGAGGTTCGCAACTCCGCTACAGCTACTCCCGACCGTGTCATTGCCAACGTCAGCTATAAGTATGGCAAGGATCACTTCTCGCTGTTCTATAGCGGCTATTCACCCTCGGGCTGGAGCTACACCTACGCCAACGACCTCAACGGCGACGGTCTGGCTTACGACCTGATGTATATCCCCCGCGACGACTCCGAAATCAAGTTCGCAACCGATGCCGACCGCGTAGCCTTCTGGCAGTTCGTCGATCAAGACGACTACCTGAAGAACCATCGTGGCGAGTATGCTGACGCCTATGCTGCACGTGCTCCTTGGGTACACACCTTCGACTTCAAGTGGGCTCACGACTTCGACGTCAAGGTGGGCAACACCAGCCATAAGCTGCAGCTCATTGCCAACGTCGAGAACATCGGCAACCTACTGAACTCGAAATGGGGCGTGGCCAAGCAGATTCCAGGCATGAGCAACAACCAGTTCAAGCTCTTGTCTGTGGCCAATGCTGCCGACGTCAAGAAGGGTGCTCAGCCCATCTTCCGCATGGACACCAAACTGACCGAGACGTGGGACTACAACCACAGCTACGGACAGTGCTGGCGCCTCCAGCTCGGTGTGAAGTACTACTTCAACTAAACACAAAACATTTATATATATAATAAGGTGGCATTCCTTTGAGGGAATTGCCACCTTATTTCATATTAATTCATTTATATTTCTCGACGCGGGCGTCGCTGATGGGACCTTGCCAGTTCATTCCGAAGGCAAAGTCATAGGTGTGCCCGTCGCCATCCTGATAGCAACGCATGTCACGCGGCACGTCCTCCTGCTGTTCCTCCACCGTCTTCATGTCGGCAGGCATCTGCATGGGCAGCAGTGCCGAGGGCTCTGCCTTGCCGCTGATGATGTCGAGCAGCGCCTGATGCTGAACCGTAAAGGAAATCAGAATGGCATCAGCCGAGGGCTCTATCTCTGTCAGAACGACGGGACGGCCTGTCTCGATGATGACTACAACAGGCTTGTCGCCCATAGCCTTCTTCGTGTCATTGACCATCACCATATCGTCGCGGTTGTAGGCCTTGACGGTCTTCCCACGGAAACTGCGGTTGGTGGTCTTCTCCATCGGATCGCCACCGGCAATGCTTACCGCACGGGCATCCTTCGCCGTATAGTCGTCGTACTGCAGACTGAACGGCAGATAGCCATTACCGCCTTTTTTGACATCGTCAGCACTATAACCGATTCCCGTCTTCGGCTCCTGTATCAGACAGATGGCAAAGTCGGCCTGCTCAGGCTGTTCCACCACGTCGAAATACTTCTTCACCAACGCAAGGTTTATGGGCTCCACCGTCTTCTCCTCTGAGATTCCTCCCCAAAGACCGGGAATAGCGGGGAAATGGCGCTTAGGCACATACACCTTCTTCCTGTCCTTCACGGGCAATACCTGATTCTGGTGGTTCTTCAGCATCACGATGGATTTCAGCTGTGCTTCGTAGCCCTCCTGCATGAATTCAGGCTTGCCCACGAACTGCTGGGTTTCAGCAGGATCCAGATAGGGATTCTCGAACAGTCCCACACGGAACACATTCAGCAGCAGTCTGCGGGCCGACAGCTCAAAGCGCTGGCGGGCACGCTCCTCGCCCTGCTCCTTGCTCCACATCTGATAAGCCTCCAGCACGGGACCTATCTCGTTGTTGCCGCCAAACTGGTCAACGCCTGCCTGAAGAATCTTATAATGACGCTCTGCCTCGTTGAAGGCTTCCATGCCCCAGGGCTTGCCGCCAATAGGACTGTCGAGCACCTTGATATCCTTCGTAATACCCCAGTCGGTACAGGCTACACCCTCGAATCCGGCCTCGTCGCGCAACTGTTGTTGGATAAGCCAACGGCTATAGCTGCCGCCAACATTTTCGCCCGACGGGTCCTGATTCCACAGAATGCTGTAGATGGGCATTACGGCAGAGGCCATCTTCGTGCCGCCTTCCAGTTTGAAGGCACCTTCCACAAACGAGCGTTTGTGCATGGCCAGATTGTTGCCCGGATAGACGGCATACTTGCCGGAAGCGAAATGAGAGTCACGCCCACCTTCCTGAGCACCATAGCCATACCAGTGTTTCACCATCGCATTCACACTCTTCATGCCCCATCCTTTGGTCTCAGGCGTGGTCTGAAAACCGTCGCAATAGGCTCGCGCCATATCTGTGGCCAACTGCGGATCCTCGCCAAACGTTCCGTCGAAGCGGAACCAGCGGGGGTCGGTGGCGATATCCACCTGAGGCGATAAGGCTGTAGCGATGCCTAAGGCACGATATTCTTCTGAGGCAATCTCACCAAAACGACGCACCAGCTGAGGATCGAAGGTGGCAGCAAGTCCCAGCGACGTAGGCCACAGCGAAATCTTACCACCCGCTCCGGCATTGAACTCAGCAGTGCCCGTGGCCTCATGACGGGGATCGGAACTGGTGTTCGCAGGGATGCCATGATCCATTCCCTCGACAAAAGCCTGCATCTTGTTGTTCCATTTGGCAGCTGTCTCTGGACTCTCCACAACGGTAATCAGCACGGCGCGTAGATGGTCGTCACGCAGGAATTTCTGCTGATCGGCAGTCAGACTGTCCGTTGGCACTGCCTGATGACTGCTGTAGAGCATCAAGCCTGCAATCTCCTCTACCGACAGTTGCGAAGCCAAGTTGGCAGCACGCTCCTCGGCACTCAGTCGCCAGTCCTCATAAGCATCCAGCGAGTCATTGCGGTTCAAATCTTTGAAAGCATAACCGTCTACCGTCAGGATTTTCACCCCCGACTGCGGCGAATAGCCCAGCGAAGGGCCGCCTTTCTGAGTGACCAACATAAATGAATCGACCTGCTGTTCCGACCATTGCTGGCCGCCACAAGCCACAAGCGCCATGAGCATACCGCCCATCGCCATCTGCATCACCAGATTTTTCTTCATACCTTCGTATCTCATAAGCGTTAGTATTTATTGACCTGTTATTGATTTGTCTTTGCAAAGGTACGAATTAGCGAGTGAAATGCAAAGGAAAAAGCATTTTTCTTTTCACTTCCAGCAAAAGATAAGAAAAACTAATTGAAATATCCAAATTTTCTGCTTAAACTCCACTGAAACGCAGGAAAGTCCTCTAAACAAAGGGCTTTCCGGTAATTTTCACATCCACTAAACCTCCACTAAACCTCCACTAAACCTCCACTAATCCCCCACTAAACCTCCACTAAACTTCATCAATACTCCACTAAAACCCGCCAATACTCCACTTTGAGGCTCGGGCTAGCGCACATGGAAGATAGGACTTGCGAGGGGAGAGGTTAATGGAAGCCGATAAATTCTCTAGAGAATTATGACAAAAGGTACGGGGTAAAGACTGTTTAGTCCTAGGGCAACGATAAAATTCTCTAGAGAATTTTAGAGAAAAGATTAGGATAAAAATGTGCAGATACGTAGTCAAAGATGTGCTAGGTACGGGCAAGAGAAGTGGGGGGTTAGTGGAGGATTAGTGGATGTTTAGTGGATGTTTAGTGGAGTTTTAGTGGAGTTTTAGTGGAGTTTTAGTGGAGTTTGGTTTTTGTTTATATTACTTATTATCAGCAATATACAAATATTTAGTGGAGGTAATCCTGGTTTTTCTATAATTCGACTAGCTATCATTATCATCACTGATTGTGGACGGCGCGGAGAAATTCTCCGGACGGAGCAAAAACGGGTCAGTGTATCGTGGGGACAGACCTAGGGTGTTAAGTTAACTCATATTGATTAACTCACTTTTTTGAGTACATTCATTCTTTTAATGGAGGGGTTAGGCAACAAGTTGTTAACCCTCCATTTCTTGATGTCT